>LFCJ01004654.1_pt1 | contig 10057 bp, 7 predicted proteins | sample 643141 | NCBI WGS metagenome assembly LFCJ01 (sample SAMN03766243, study PRJNA286221) | soda lake metagenome | biome: soda lake; feature: Kulunda steppe; material: water; isolation source: sample B1-Br-g2 brine of Lake Bitter-1 | place: Russia: Kulunda steppe | collected 2010-07 | reverse complement strand
CTAGTACAAGAATCGACCAACCGGCGTTAGGGTTGATTCAGGCACTCTCGAAGACAGTGGATCGAGCTAACCCCCTAGTCAGCGTAGCCGCCATCAGTGCCGACAAGGCCCTTATATTATTATTATTTACATATTTGCGCGAGTGATTAAAGGCGTTTCACTCAATGAAACGCATACTGGCGCCCCATTACAAAATTATGCATGTAACTGTAAAATAGACATTGGCCTTATGAGGGCCTAATACGATGGTATGTGGTTATTGTTGTCATGGGAATAATCCACACTTTGTGTTTCACTCAATGAAACGCATACTGGCTCCCCATTACAAAATTATGCATGTAATTGTGATATTGATATCGGCCTTATGAGGGTCTAATACGATGATATGTGGTGTATGTTGTCATGGGAGGGCCTCCCATCCTCGTGTTTCACACAATGAAACGATTTGTGATTTGTATAAAAGGTCACCGACAATGGTGCTGAGAGTACAGGATGAAAGGCTGTTGCAGTCCGAGTGCTAACTGTTTCATCCCGTTCTATTACAGTAGTTGCTGAAGTGGCTAGGTAACGATTGCCGTCGTGTTCGTTGTCTCGATATGGCCGAGACAACTGAGGCTACGTAGGTGACTCGTGAAGCATTCTCACTGCTGTTTTCGGAACTTAAGTTCGAGATTGCTGTCAATGGAGACGTATCCGAGCGAGGACTCCGCCGAGTCATCGCTTGAATCGCCTTCGACAACGGTTCGCCAATACTGGCACGAAAGGCTATCAACTCTCTCGCTCACCGTCTCTTCAACATACCCACTGAGCGAATTGGATTCGCCAAGTTTTGGATCGCCAAGTCTTCAGTCTATATTTGCAAGAGTTATCTTGATTATTACCATACTGAGTCAGTATACATCTAGATACTGGTGAGATTGTAAGTAAATGGCTGAATGAACGGTTTGGCAGCTGTCGGACTCTATATGCAGTACTGGTTGGGGTCTCATGAAGTCAAAACAGGTACGATCATCCGGTTTTCCTGATCTAATAAACAACTACTGATTGAGTGAACTCCCTAACCGGTTGCATTACTCAAGAAAGTACCTCACCACCAATACATTTATTACCCTATAGATTGCAATCAGATACCATGTCATCCTTGGACATAGACGTTGATGCGTACTCCGGTCCATGCGTGGACCGAAGGACAAGTATAAAACTCCTTTCGGCCGCTGGCTTGACGAGTATTCTCGCAGGCTGTATGGGTGACGACGACGATACTGAGCCCACAGAAGACGACGATACCACCGATGAAGACCGCTACGGCGGCAGGTTACAAGCCGCACAGGAACACGACGAAACGGGTGTGTTTGAACCGGCGTTCCGTCCGAGCTTTAATCACGCTCAAATTGCGACTAACATCTCCGATCCGCTCGTTCGGGTAAACTCGGAACTCGAAATTGAGGCCGCACTGGCCGAAGACTGGGAGGTAGAAGATGAAGGCAGACGGTTCGTATTTCAACTCAGGGACGACGTCGTTTTCCACAATGGTGAGCCTTTAACCGCGGACGATGTCCTATTCACTGTCCAACGGAATATCGAGAATGAAACTGGACCGGCAGCGGACCGCCTCGCTGAGTTGACACCTATCGACGACGGTGGGGTAGAAGTAATTGACGAACACACCATCGAGTTCAACTGGCAAGAACCGATGGCTGCCGGACTTGCTCTCCTCACCGACTCAGGCAATCCAGCGGCAAATCCTATCAGCCAAACTGCATTCGAGGAGATGGGGGAAGAAGATTTCCAACTCAAACCCGTGTGTACGGGACCGTTCCAGATTGAAGAGCACGACATCGACACGCGTCTTTTGTTGACTCGCAACGACGAGTACTTTCGTGAAGACGAAGACGGTAACCAACTACCGTATCTCGATGAAATTGAAATTCAATTCATTCCGGAACCGTCCTCCGGTGTGAACGCGCTCCAGACTGATGAGATTGAGTATCACCTCGGCCTCTCGACCGATGTTATGGACCAGATTGAGGGTGCGGATGGCTTGGAGATAGAAGCGGTCCCCCATCTCGAGTTTAGGTTCCTTGCTGTCAACCACGACCGTGAACCGTTCTCGAACCGTGACTTCCGGATGGGTGTTGCAAAAGGCATCAATCGGGAAGAGATGATTGAAGAAGTGTGGCACGGTTATGCGGTCAAGGGCCACGGCCCATATCCACCGGGTATGGAGTGGATCTACCGCGAGGACGGGCCTGATAATCAGGAGTACGACCCCGAAGAAGCGCAACAGCTCATCGAAGAGAGTGGCATGGATCCGGAATTTAGGATCGTCGGCTCGGGAGGTATGGAAGTGTTTGGCCAGGTACTCAGTCAGCAGATGGATCGAATTGGTGTCGAAGTAGATGTTGATATTAATCCGTCTGCAACGTTCATCGACCAACTTGATACAGGCGATTTCGATGCTCACTCCCTGGGAAGTCTTGGTGATGTCGATCCAACTACCTCACTCAACAAGATATACCACCCCGATGGAAGCTGGAACCACTGGATTGGTAACTACGAGGATGATGAGTTAATTGATTTACTTGAACAGGCTGATCGAGAACTGGATCAAGAGCAGCGCATAGAACATCTTCAAGAAATCGAGACCATTCTTAACGAGGATGCCGTCACGCCCTTCATTGCCCATCAACAAGACGTTGCTGTCTACGCCTCGAACGTACAGAACGTCAACCTGTTTGCTGGTCAGCAACGCTTTGAATCAGTCTGGAAAGGAGAAGGTATATAACCAACCACCAATATTTTGAAATTATAGAATATGTTAAAATATATCTTAAAGCGGATTGTACATTCGGTAATTACCATTTGGGCAGTGGCAACAGCGGTGTTTTTCGGCATGCACGCAGTCCCCGGTGGCCCTGCACGACAGATGGCTGGTGACGAAGCCCCGCAAGAACGGGTTGAAGTTATTAAGGAGGACCTCGGTCTTAATCGACCTGTCCACGAACAGTATTTTGAATGGATGATGGATATCATCACCCTTGAGTTCGGTCAGAGTTTTCGGACCGGTCAATCGATCTCTGTCCACCTTGCCTCGGCGGTTCCACCGACGTTATCGATTGCAGCAGGCGGAATAATCATCGGGCTGTTAATAGCTATCCCAACAGGTATAATCAGCGCCACGAGACGAAATACGAAAGCTGACTATATCGCGACTATCTTCGCGTTCTCCGGTATTTCATTGCCGTCGTTCTTCATCGGGATTCTCCTCGCCCTTATTGTCGGAGTTCAACTTGGGTTGCTCCCCGTTGTTGGTTATACGTCGATAAACGAGGGGGTCTGGCCATGGTTCCAGAGCATTATACTCCCTTCAATCGCCGTCGGTGTTCCGTATGCCGCTGTGGTCATGCGGATGCTGCGGTCTGAACTCCTTGAGGTAATGGGATCACAGTATATGGTGACGGCGCGTGCCAAAGGCGTCAATAGTCGAACACGCTTGTACAAGCACGCGCTGCAAAACGCTATGATCCCTGTCGTGACGATTGCTGGAATTAGCATGGCAGTCATCATTACCGGTAGTGTGACTGTTGAAATTGTATTTGGTATCAACGGCTTGGGTCGCTTACTCGTTGATTCCATGCTCAACCTTGACTACCCGTTGGTCCAGACCACAATCGTGATTGTTGCAGCGATTCTCGTGGCAACGAACTTAACAGTAGATATCATTTACACAGTTCTTGACCCACGAATCCAGTACGGTGATAACAATGAGTAATCCAGTCGATAACAGTGGGGCACCCGAGTCAGTAGATGGTACGGTAGACAATCATCAAAGAACACCACCCCGTGAGACGTTCTGGGACCGGCTACACGAAGTGTTAAAAAACGATATGCTTGCGCTGTTGGGCATGGTCATTATCGTACTGTTTATATTTACGTCTCTGTTCGCACCGTTTTTGATTCCCTATGAACCCGACACGTCCTACGAATCGCATCAGGGACCGCTGACCAATTCCGAGACTTACGACGGTGAAACAGGGTTTCACTTGTTCGGTACCGATTCACTTGGGCAAGATGTCTTCACGCAGGTGATCTACGGTACTCGTATTTCACTGTTGGTTGCTGCAGCCACAGTGCTTGTCGGATTCGGAATCGGGACAACAATAGGGCTAATAGCTGGATTCTACGGTGGTTGGGTTGATGACTTGTTGATGCGTATCATCGATTTCCTCTGGGCATTCCCGGCATTAATTCTGGCGATCGGTATCATCGCATACCTCGGAAGTCCAGGAGTTATCAACGTCATTATTGCCATCAGTGTTGCGTTCATCGATGACTTCGCTAGAATCGTCCGGGGAGAAGTATTGTCTATTCGTGAAGAGGAATACATCATGGCCTCGAACGCTCTTGGAATGGGTAAAAGTCGGATAATGATCCGAGAGATGCTCCCGAACGCAGTCGCACCGATTATCGTCCAGGCGACGCTTCTCATTCCGATTGCGATTATCGCAGAGGCCGGGCTATCGTTTCTCGGTATCGGTGTCGGCGTACAAACACCCACTTGGGGCCAGATGATTGGCCAGGGACGCAACTTCATCGGCTCATCCTGGTGGATTAGTGTCTTCCCAGGATTCGCAATCATGGCTGTCGCACTAGCATTTAATATGTTCGGCGACGGTCTCAGAGATGCGTTTGACATCCAACAAACGGAACAAACACGATGACACTCCTTGAACTCAACAACCTGTCTACACAGTTCGACACCAAGCGTGGGCTCATCAAAGCTGTCAACGAAGTTGACCTCACCATCGACCGCGGAGAGATAGTCGGGCTGGTCGGAGAAAGCGGTAGCGGCAAGAGCGTCCTCGCGAAGAGCATCATGAAACTCATTGACCCCCCCGGCGAGATTTACAACGGGGAAATTCAGTTACGCGGGGAGAACATTGTCCCGAAGACCGAAGAAGAAATGCTGTCGGTGCGTGGAAGCGACATTGCCATGGTCTTTCAGGACCCGACCAACAGTTTGAATCCGATTCTTCCTATCGGCGAGCAAATCGCCGAGAGCGTCCGTCTCCATCAGGACGTTGGCGAAAGTCTGAGTCTCTCGGCGGAATTAAAACGGAAAATTTTGGGTGTTTCAAAAGACTCGACGTCTTGGCTACGTGCAATCGAAATGCTCGAGACCGTTGAGATACCGGCTGCTACGTCGCGAGCAGATAACTATCCCCACGAATTTAGTGGTGGAATGCGTCAACGAGCGATGCTAGCCATCGCGCTTGCGAGTGATCCTGACCTTCTCATTGCTGACGAACCGACAACGTCTCTGGACGTGACCATTCAAGCCCAAATTCTGGAGGAGCTAAAAGCGCTCAAAGACGAGTTCGACATGTCTATATTACTTATCACTCACGACCTACCGGTTGTCGCTGAAACTTGCGACAAAGTAAATGTCATGTACGCGGGAGAGGTCGTCGAGCGTGGCGATGTGGACGAGATATTTAACAACCCACAACATCCGTACACAGAAGGGTTACTGGAGAGTACTCCAAGGCTGGACTCGGCCTCAGCTGAAGTCAAATCGATTGAAGGAACTGTCCCGGACCCAATTGACCTTCCGTACGAGTGCCATTTCGCACCACGGTGCCCAGAGGCGACGGATGAGTGTTATCAAGTAAAACCAGCGTTCCGGAACGTGGGAGAAGACGGGCACGAAGCTGCTTGTCACTATCGAGGGACTGACTAACAATATTATTTTCCTTAATACTCGTCGTCAGCATGACTTTGCCAGTTTGTAATTGATAGTGGGTTAAGTTATGATACAACTCTCACGAAATATGGGGAGAATTTATACCCTAGTAATGAGAAACAACGATTGATGTTCCGGAGCGTGAGCAATACATGACTGCCAGAGAGGAAATGTTCGAACTTGTGGACGAGGAACTTCATCCCGTCCGCGCACGTAACGTCGCTGCAGAACTCACGAACTTCCATCGAACCTTTGGAAGTAGTGGTTACAAGCAGGCGATGGAAACCGTATTAACGGCTTTAGAAGAAACGAATGTTGATAATCTTACCGTGGAGGAAGTTGACGTTGAGTACGCGTTCGAACCACATGAGGCGGAATTATGGATCGAGGCTCCGGTGCGTGAGAAAGTCATTGATTTCGAAACTGCACCCGCATCGTTAGCTTCTTGGTCAAGCTCAACGGCTCCAGAAGGCGAACGAGTCGAACTTGTCGACGTCGGAACTGGCGAACGTCATGCTGACTACGAGAATACTGACGTTGAAGGCAAAGCGGTGTTCATCCACGGAACTCCTCGAAGACAGGGATGGCACAAGTCTGCACAACTTGCTGTCGAGCATGGTGCGGTTGGCATCGTTACTGACTACATGCTGTGGCAGACACCGGACATTCGCGAACCCCCACTAGTTCCTGACGCTGCCCAACTTCTCAGATTAAACCCAAGGGAATATTTCCTTGATGCAGAGGTATGGGCGTTCTCGGTTCCACATGCAGATTCGGTGATGTTACAGGAACACCTCGACAGTGAAGAGCCTGTTTATATCGAGGCTACTGTCGACACGGAAATCAATGAGACAACTGCCCCGCTAGTTGAGGCAACTATCCTGGGTAGCGAACTCCCTGACGAATGTGTCTTATTCTGTGCCCACGCGTCGGGTATCAGGCCCGGTGCAAACTGTGCGGAAGGCGTTGGATTGACGGTTGAACTAGTCAGAACTATCCAAGACCTAATCGACAGCGGTAGGCTCAACCGACCACGTAGATCCATTACCTTTATTTTCGGCGCTGAAGGGGCGGTATCACGTCACTATTTAGATGCAAATCCCGACGCAGCCGAGCACGTTGTCACATCCCTAACGTACTGTAGTACCGGTCACAAGCAGTCAGAGACAGACTCGTGTCTTCTACTAGCACAGTCACCCGATTCAGTCCAGAGTTTCATCAACGATTACCTAGCCGAAATCTCAGATCTAACCCCCAAGGAAGCGAACTGGATTGGCAAAGAGCAGGGGAAAGAGCTTCCACTGCTACACTTCAAACAGCACTACTACACACCGTGGAGTGACAACACACGATTTGCAAGTGCGGGCATTCCGGCCCCTCTTTTCATGTCTTGGCCAGATCGCTGTTTCCACAGCCAAAAGCTTACAGAGGATGTCATTGACCCTGCAGTTTTGCGCCGTGCGAGCCTGATCTCTGCGGTTGCAGCACTGGAGCTCGCCGATGCTGACAATGAGGACGCTATATCTATCGCCGAAATTGTCGCTGGCAGAGCTATCAAGCGTCAGCAAACACTCTCTTCCCGATACCGCACTACGGACAACGTTGACAGTTGGGATACGCGACGATTGGTGTATTTACTTGAACGTGATATCGGTGCGCTCCGGTCAACTTCAGAATTGACCGACGAAGATGTGGCCGAAACGCTTGATGCACTTGAATCAGAACTCCGTAGCGTTCACGAACGAGTTGTCACTGGTATGCCTGACACAGACCCAGGTGAACGGCACGACCGAGCAGATCTCGTGCCGGTGCCTGCAGTTGATGAACCGCTCCGTCGGTGGGATGGACTTGACTACGAGGACCTTCTGGAGATTGCAGACAAGCTGACAACAACCGATAACGATACCGGTTGGCACTCTATCAGAGTGGTTTCGGACGAAGCACTCAACTTCATTGATGGTCAGCGAACTATCGGTGAGATTGCCGATGCGGTCGGTTTCGAGTACGACTTCCGTGTTGATACCGAGCCAATCTATCACCTGCTATCCGGACAGGTTGAAGCTGGAAACCTGCGGTTCGAGACATCTGTGGGCCAGTAACGAAGGCGAACTGGCCACCCTGCACCGGCCTTTGCTCGAAATGACGAACAGGAAGTAGCTTTATAGTACTGGAGTGAGATTCTACAGATGAAATGAAACAAATTCAAACTGACGAAGCATTTGAGAGCAGCGCCCCACTTTCACAAGCAATCAGACATGGCGACTTGGTTTTCGTTTCCGGGAATGTGCCAATTAATCCGGATACCGGGGAACTGGTCACTGATGGTGTCGCCTCTCAGACTGAGGCGGTCATGGAAAACATCGCGGCCATTCTTGAGGCGGCCGGCACCTCTATGGATAACGTCGTCCGAGCTGGCGTGTTTCTCACAGACATGGATGCATTCGGCGAGATGAACGAGGTGTACGAACAGTATATGAGTGAACCGTATCCAGCACGAACGGCCGTTAAGGCAGAGATGGCCAACCCGGATATTCTCGTTGAGATCGACGTTGTTGCCGCAATTGAGTAACTAACTACATTGCCATTTCTTTGCCAACACTTGGCTGTTAGTTAATGATTATGCAACCAACAACTCCAAACACAGATTTTAAGAGAGTACAGGGTGACAAACGATTATGCCACAAATGAGTACAAATCCCATCATCGAGGTTACAGATCTGAAAAAGCACTTCATGCAAACGACAGGGTTTCTTAGCAAGATAGTCGGTAATACAGAGGCCGTATTCGCCGTGGATGGCGTCGACCTGCACGTTAATCCTGGGGAAACAGTAGCAGTTGTGGGAGAATCTGGCTGCGGAAAGACGACGCTTGGTCGGACAATTCTTAAACTCTACGAACCGACAGCTGGTACCATTGCTTACGACGGAACTGACATAACGAACCTGTCTCGAGATGAGATGAAACAGTATCGGAAGGATTTACAGGTAATTTTCCAGGATCCTCTTGCCTCATTGAACCCCCGGAAAACTGTCCGACAGATACTCAAAACTCCGTTAGAGGTTCACGGCTTGGGCAGGAGTAAGCAGGATCGAAAACGGAGGATTGAAGACATAATTGAGGAGGTTGGTCTAAAAACTGAACATCTTGACAGGTATCCACATCAGTTCAGCGGTGGCCAGCAACAGAGGATAGGGATTGCCCGCGCATTGATGCTAGAACCCAAGTTCCTCGTCGCGGACGAACCCGTTTCGGCTCTTGACGTTTCTGTCCAGGCGCAAATTTTGAATCTCCTTGACCGGTTGAAAGATGAGTATGACATGTCGTTACTCATTATCAGTCATGACCTCAGTACTGTGAAACAAGTCTCGGACCGGGTGTATGTAATGTATCTGGGTAAAGTCATGGAATCAGCACCAACGGAGCAATTATTCGACAATCCACAGCATCCTTATACGAGGGCACTGCTCTCGGCCGTGCCGAAGATTTCAGGCAATACCGAGAATCGAATTTTGTTACAGGGGTCGGTCCCATCGCCACTGGACCCGCCATCTGGTTGCCAGTTCAATACGCGCTGTCCGTCCGTTATCCCCGGCGAAGACTGGGCTGGTACCCAAGAGAGCTTTTACGCGACATTTGTCTTCAAGAACAATGTTTGCAACGAGGATATTAAAGTTGATTCAATAGAGAACAAACTTGTCCTTGAAGGACGTGTGGTTACACAAAACGCGATTCAGAACGAGATCCTCGAACAGTTCTTTCCCGGCGACATAGGCCTACTCCACGATGAAGCTCGAGAGATTGTTTCCCAAGCAGCAACTATGTTGGCAGAAGATAACATCGAGGAAGCCAGAACCCATCTCGATAACGAAATTACGTCTGTCTGTGAAACCAAGACGCCTGAACAGTATTCGACTGGTCCCCATTCGACTGGATACTGCCATCGGCTTGATAGGTCTACAGATGGCACTCTTGTTGAATCACCCACTGCTCCTGCTGATGTTACGGAAGCCCAGTGATGGCTGCTGATTTGTAATAATGCGCCGCCACTATATACCCCATCTCGGCCGTGGTGAATCGCCATACGGCGCTTGATTTCGCTAGCTGACGGCACGCTTGATGTTGTAGACGACACACATCAGGACGATTTCACGGAACTCTCGATACCAGCTTCGCGCACGCACGGCGTTGCCGAGCGTGCGCTTGATCACCGAGAAGACGGTCTCAGACAACGCTCTCTGGCTGTAGAGAGTCCCATCGATCCGCGCGTTATGTGCGTGACCAATGGGGCGGAACTCTCGATGCTTGTTCAGCGGT
>LFCJ01004653.1_pt1 | contig 10058 bp, 6 predicted proteins | sample 643141 | NCBI WGS metagenome assembly LFCJ01 (sample SAMN03766243, study PRJNA286221) | soda lake metagenome | biome: soda lake; feature: Kulunda steppe; material: water; isolation source: sample B1-Br-g2 brine of Lake Bitter-1 | place: Russia: Kulunda steppe | collected 2010-07 | reverse complement strand
GGACCAACCAGATCTATCAGGAGATCACGCAGAATCGCTGATCAAAACGGGCGGTCACTCCATATAGCCGAGGTCCGCAAGTCGATCCTCGACGTTTGACATATCCGCATTGGATTTCGAATCAACGTATCCTTTTGCAATATTATCCCAATCCGCATACTCGATATCCTCGATCCTATCGAGCAGGACCTCCCCGTCGGTGTTTGTATCCACGGGAATGCCTAATGCAGCTGCCACGGTTGGCGCAACATCGTAGATTTCGGCGCGATCGTCACACGTGAGTTCGCGGTTCGACAGGAGGATGCCCTCGGGTTTGTGGTTCTTGTGTGGATACCGACGGAACGTATCGAGAAGAGAGCCGCTGACATCGTACTGGTAGTCCCGTGGAATGAGGGCGATATCCGGTGCGTCCTCGAGATGTTTTCCCTTGTAGACATCTTCGCGAGGCCGGACTGCATCGAAGACCAGGTTACCATCCGGATCGCGGACCTCCTCGAGTTTGTCGATAAGTTTGGCGCGGGTCTCCTCGTACTCGTCCTGCGGAATCTGGCCTTCGGGATCTCGCCCGTCGACGTTCAGATGGATGCCGAGGCTATTGAAGTATAATTGGAACGCCTGCGAGTTGGGATGATCGACCACTTGATTCTGGGCGGCAACGAGTGCATCCTCGGGCAGGAGTCGTTCAACCGTTCCGGCGAGCCCGACCGTCGAGAGCCCACGATGGACTCGCTGCGGAGAGAGACCGACTTTCGAGAGGGCGTTCGCTGTGGTTCCGATCGCGCTCGTGAGGAGGCTACTACTGTCGTTCTCGTCGGGTTTGCCCTTTAGCGCATCCTTTTGCTGCCGGAAGTACTGTGCATCGCCTGTCGTCGTCTCACAGTACCCCTGTTCGGCCAACCAGGAGTTGATATAGAAGGTCCACTCGTAGTCACCCATCCCGTGATCCGACGCGATGAACACCGTCGGATCGTCGCCACCGAGATCAATAATGTCTCCGACGAACTCGTCGACTTTCTCGAGGACTTGACGGATCTTGTCTCGCTCGTTGAGATCGTGGAAAATTGAGTCAGTGACCTGGAACTGGACCGCCATCAGGTCCCAGTCGTATCGATCGTCGAGGAACCGGGCCATGTCCCGGCGATGACGGGCGACATCGACGTATTCGCTGACGGCATCATCTTCAGTACCGTAGTTTGGATAGATCACGTATTCGCCATACTTTTTTTCGTATTCGTCGCGGAGGTGCTCTGGAGAGAAGGAAACGTCTTCACGCGCGAGATAGCCGGGGACGACTGCGCCGTTCTCTAGGGTTGTGGCGGGATGTGTAACGGGGTAGTTGATTGCAACTGACGTAAGTCCCTCGGAATCAACTGTCTCGAACAAATATGGCGTATCGACATCCGGACGTTCAATGAGCCGTTTGTTGTAGCTATCTCGAGTGAAAAAGTCGAAGACACCGTGTTTGCCCGGATTACGACCGCTGAGGAACGACGGCCAGGCGCAGGGAGTCCAAGGAGGATGGGTACTCATAAGATCCGCCGTTTGTTCGGGTTCGTCTAATTCGTGAATATTAGGTAGTGTATCTGACATGAGCCAATCGTCGATACTCAATCGACCGATCCCATCTAACCCGATCACAATAACTGGCGATGTGCTCATCATCGTGAATTCTCTTCGAATTTATGAAGAAAGACGTTTGGACATCCCGTAACATCCATCAGTTCCATTATATTCTCAACTTCCAATTGATTTTGTCGTCGAACTGCTGTCTTCAATTCAAACCCGTGTTCTTTTAATTGTGTGAGAAACGGTTCGAGTTCGTTATTTGATTTCAGCTCACGAATATGAAGTTCGATAAACAATAGGAGATCAGAGGACTCGGAAAGGATGTGTTCCATACCGTGTATGATTTCCGTTTCATATCCTTCCACATCCATTCGGACGATATTCACTGTCCCTGGGTCTATCTCTTGACGAGTACAATACTCATCAAGCGTCGTCATTTCAACGTCAAGGTTTCCGCTCTGACCATCTGCAGACACACGCGCCCAATTACGAGCGTTACCGACTGACATTTTGACGCTTCCACTCTTTGAGCCAACTGCTGAAGGAATCGTGCTAATTTGGTCTTCAAACCCGTTAATAGATATATTCTTTTGTAAAAGATCCATGCTGGCCGGAACTGGCTCAAACGCATGGATAGTACCGTTTTCCTCCAAAAGCATAGCCTCTTGCAGAGCATAATAACCGATATTTGCTCCAGCTTCGATAACTGTCACGTCACTTTCTCGTTTATTAACAGATCGGAGGTAGTCTCTAAAAACGGTCCCGGTAAGTGGTTCTCGATCCAAATGCAACAGTAACTCGTACGAGAGACCACCGTCTGAGAGATCTATGCACATGGGCAACCCATGGACATTGACTTTTACTATATCTGAACTAGTCCGTGTGCGGAAATAGGGGACCAAGAGACTCTTACCGGTTGCTTCATTCAATAGATAATCGAATGATTTGAATAGCTGTCCCCGCTTTACCAGACGCATGATTCGGATAGAGACGTCTTGGAAGTAGTCACGTACTAGTTCAGATGAGTTAACAAAGTCGTATATGTTCCGTTTTGAAATCATAGGTCCTCTTAACAGTTAATGGATAGCAACAGAGACGTCAATAAAATAGTATCGATAATGCTATTACTTGACTCGTATAGTTATTCTGAATGATATACCATCAAATCATCTAAGGCTTATACCGAACTTCACTGCCACCATTTGTGTAAATAACATGAGCGGATGAAAGATTAACATCCTGATAGCTGCGATACTCTGTCTCTGGAATTTCACCAGTTGTATAAAATATACTTCTGGTCACGTCGCCTGCCTCTACCGATCGGGTAGATAGGTACACAGGGCCTCGTCTATCTTCCTGGATGGTTCTGTAATCACCTGGTAAACCGGATTCATACTCATCATAAAAGTAGTGGCTCATAATCCTATCACTATGGCCAGACCCCATCAATAGTCCACTTCGGTCGTGGTTGATCGTCCATTCACTTCCGTAATAATCTAGTGTCTGACTATGCGTTCCTTCAGGATTGTTTATGTGCTGCTGAGGGATTCTGTTGTCGCCGTAAGCAATCCCGATCAGCCCGATACTGATCGAAAATATTAAAATTATAAATGCCAGTGTCAACGCTTTCGTGTGGTTCTTGGACCAGCTTCCGTAATGTATCTCATCCGACACATATAGTGGATACAAAGCAAAAGGCGCAAGCATAATTGTTGCTACTGTGTACAGTCGTGCGATACCGAAGGCGGATGTAGGTACCAGTCCTGAGAGAATCACGAAACCGCTACCTACCGAAAAGTAAAAGTATTCCGAGCGCACCTCAGTAGTAGTAATCGGCGATATATTTATTATACTGCCATATCGGTTGATTGCAAATACAATAAAGGTAATCAGCATTAGAATCGTTATAATAATATACTGGTACGATATGAGCTCGAACGTCAAAGAAATATTCTGACTTACCGCGTTCCCTGCGGAACTACCTTCTCCCAGTGTGAGATCCCGGAGGTTCCCGATTACATTGAATAGTACGAAAGTTACCACCGACTCAAAAGTAGCAGAGGCCGTTGTGTAGACGTACCAAGCAAAAATTGCCACCGAGAATAGAATGGCACTGTTTACTATTGGTTTGAGATTATAGCTAGATACTGAGACTGATGTTAATTCCGATACTTTACTATCGAAATGATATAGAAGCAGTACAACCATCAAAAACATAAGGAAAATGGGCGCCACCGCGTAGTACGACATCACCACCAGAATTAACGCAATTAACTGAAAGATTTTTGCCATTCCGATTGAATCTGAGTAGAACGATATCCAAATAAAAAGCGCTACAAACAGCAAACTAAATCCAGTTCGTGTATTCAGGGAGAAAACGTCGTAAAATGGATGAAGAAATATGAAAAGCAGTGCCGCGTGAAAAGCCAGTGTTTCGTCAAACTGCTTATAGTATATATTGTATAACACAACAGGCAAAAGTGAAAAGATGAGTGGATAGACGATTTTAAACACCATCATCAGGTCAATACCAGTCACTTTTACAATCACAGGAAATAATATAATCAAGTTTACGACACTATTCTTCGAATCCTCGATAGAGTGTTCCCAGAACCCGTTTGAAATCGTTGATTGGACGAGGAAAAACTCCTTCTCGCTATCACCAACACCAAGAGCAAAATTGGAAATATTACTCTGTAATAATAAGCAAAGTGCAACAAAGAAGACGAAGGAGATTCTATGATGAGTGTTGAATCGAGAACTGGTAAACAGAACAGTGCCAAGTATAATTAAAAATACCAGCGCGACAATACCTTCATTTATCCAATTTTTCCGGAGCAGATGAGCCGAAGCAACAGAAAAAAGTAGAGTACAAACGAGAAATGTGTAGACTTTCACGTCAGTGATACTTAATTTAATATAACGTAGAGTCAAATATGAATTAGATCTCAGCGTTAAGAATAATAGTACTAAAACAGAAATAAGGTACGCGGAATTCAACACCACGGTGTTGTACGGAATTATATATGGGTGGAAAACGTGTAGCAATAACCCAATACCAATAGCAAATGACAGACTCAGCAACAACATCAGTACCACTCGATCCCAACCTTTTACTCCGGGTATAAACCGGGTTTGTAACAGGTATCCCGGTATAACGGTTATTAGTATCATGCCGGTTAGATATCTTATTCCATCTAATATCGGAGGGATATATGTGACCTGATCGAGATAGACAGTCAACATATGTCCCAGCATGATAAATAATATCACTAAGCTAGAAACATGTGCTTGCGGCCGAAAATAATGAAGAGGTAGACGGTGGCTATTTCTAAAACTCATCTGTCAAGTCACTGGGTTGCCGCGTGTTTTTACACTTAGATAGATACAGTATAAGTCTGTCGCATCTTTGGTACTCAAAACGCGCTTCTGTTAACGATGGATGGAGAAGGTTTTTCCTCGGGAGTTCTAACAGTACTACGTGAACATCTTAGGGTATTTTCCAGGCGTTGATTTCGATTCATCTGATCAATTCGGCCGTCGGGTGCACGTCAAGGAGTTAGTTGATAATTTTGACGAAATAGACGAATGCTCTGCTTGGTTTATGATCGGCGCTCCTGCCGGACGGTTCGAAGGCATGAGCAACGTACGTGAGGCAGGGTATTCGGACTCACCGTTCGGGAGAATGCTGTACGAGCTGTATCGGTGCGTATTCTTACTTTGGTTCGTCAGGTCTCACGATATCGATCTAATCTACACCCGTGATTCCCCATACTTCGCACCCGCTGTTGTGAATTCGCTCACTGGAGTCCATTTAGTGGTGGAGGCCAACGGGGTTCCCGAATCAAGAGAGGCCACACTGCAGAGAATAAGAAAGCGAGCTTTCAACTGGCTGAGGAGAACGAAACGAACTCGAGCTTCAAAAATTATCGCTGTCTCGGATGGAATCCGCAATCATCTGCTCGGGGAAGACCCTACATATCGCATTGATGTGATCGAAAACGGTGTCGATGTAGAGCGGTTCAATATATGCTCCCCGGTTAGCACAACTCCGCCGTACACCATCTGTTACGTCGGTGGTCTGCAGCGGTGGCAGGGAATCGAGACAATGATCGAGGTTGTTGGGAATCTAGAATCCGACGCGGAATTGATCATCGTCGGAGGGACACAAGAGCGTCGTTCGGAAATTGGACGCTTTGTCCGTAAACAGGGCCTTCAATCAAGAGTGGAACTCGTCGGACGCGTCCCACATAAAAAAGTCTCTAGTCACATTAATCAAGCCGACCTCTGCTTCGGTCCGTTCGTAAGAACGAGAAATGCATCCCCAATGAAAATATATGAATATGTGTCGTGCGGCAGGGAAGTGGTATATGCGAATAAGAATGGTTTAGACCGAATAGAATCGATTCCGGGTGTGCACCGACTGAATCATTGTTCTGATATCAACGCTCTCGCAGAACAAGTTGACCAAATTATTTCAACAATCGATACGAATCATTCTGGTCGATTATATATAACTGAACACCATTCTTGGAAGTTAGTTGTAAGATCTCTGTTTGAGGCGAGTACAGAGATAATAGATAACAATTGATTGATGTGGTTGATGTAATACACTATTTGGCCCCTATCGGTTTAGATCTCGGGCAGGTGTATTCTTTGACTGGCACCTGACCAATCGGAGAAGTTAACGTATTATTTTATTATTATTTATCATGAGCCTGTACTTCTGAGCGATATCTACTCACTCTGGTGAGCCAACGTTGAATGTGCGACAGGATGTTAATAAAGCAGGCCGGTATGACCTGACGAAATAAACCACATTAAAAACTAGATAAGACACTAAAACTTCAATGTTGATTTATGGTATTTCAAATAACCGAAATTCAATAGCTCATTCCTTATCTAAGATCGTTCTGAACATTTCGCTATCTTCATTTTCAATACCAAATGAATACAGTAGAACACCGTATACAAGGAATCCAGCTATTGTACCAATGAATAACAATACATATCCGTCAAAGAGAGTGGAAACTGTATACATAAGTATTCCTGACAAGATGCCTGCGAGGAGGGGCTTCCAATATACCCCTGAATATGGAAAGAGACCTTCTGTGTACCACACCTCAACTAATCGGACGACATTGATAAGTGCGAGGACTCCGGCCGTTGCGAGTGCCGCTCCAATAAGTCCGAATTCCAGAATAAAGATGTAATTCAGAATTATATTTAGAATCCCCAACGTCCACTGATTGAACATATTCAGATACTGGTGATCCGTCATCATCAAGACGTATCCACTCGGTCCAACAGCACAGTTTGTCAATTGAGCGATTGTAAATAGGATAAGAACAGTTGCTCCAGCTGGAAATTCTGGTCCAAAAATAGCCAGCAGTTCGCTGCTATAAAGGAGAGCGACCAAGGCAGGAGGGATAGATAGAGTTAGCGTCCACCTCGTCACTCTTTTGTAGATGGAATTCAGTTCCTGCACGTTTCCATTTGAATAGAGTCTTGATGCAACCGGGGGGAATAATTGATTGAACGCGCCTAGTGGGAGAGCTAGAAATCCTGCAACAAGCAGCGTTACCTGATATACACCGACGTCCGCCTCCAAAAGAAAGAATCCTACCATCAAAATATCAATTCTTTTGTACATATATCGACCTACGTCTTTCAATGTGAGTGGAACCGAAAAATTGTAGAACTCAAACATGTCTTTATTCGATCGTCTAGTGATTAAATTCGGTTGAACAGGGGTTCTCGTCAATAGAATAGAGAGTGCAACAACCGCAACCAGAATCGATGCGATGGCGAGTGCAACTATCACACCCTGTAAAGAATATCCGACCACCAGGGCGATACCCACCAAGAGTAATTTCATTAGTGGCCGCACGATGTCGTTTGTGAAAACCTGTAGTTCCATTCGCTCCAGAGCTCTGAACACGGCGTTCGTGAGTTCGATCAATGCTTTGAATGGAAGAACAATGGCAAAGATTCTGATCACGTCGACCAACAACGGGTTGTCAAGAGTGTACTCCGAGACGAGTGGAGCCACGGTGTACAGGACAATACCTGCTACAGTACTTCCGACGAGCGCCGTCAGATACGCCAATCCAAGTATTCGATTTTGACGATGTAAGTTGTCTTCATAAGCCGGAAGAAAGCGGAGGATCGATTTTCCCGTCCCTAAGCGGGAGAAGATGACGACAAAGGAAATTAAAGTGAGAGCGTAGGCATAGATACCATACAATGCGGCACCAAGCCCTCGTGTCAACAGCAGATTCAGTAGAAACTCAAGTCCGTTAGATGCGATTTTTCCGACGAAATGAAGCGATGCTCCCCGTGTGATTGACTGAACAGAGGATTCCTCCTCATCGCTCGCTGTTGTGTCACCCATTAAATTACTTTACTTATATTAACTTAGAATGATTTTATACGTGAAGAGTTTTGATTATCCATCAGTGGATAGGTTATAAGTCGGCATAGCCCAGATCGGCGAGTCGGTTCATTACTTCCTCTGACTGGTTTCCGGCTTCACATTCAGGTTCGTCAGCGGTTATTGTTCGCCTGTGCTCGTAAGGTAGCACCAACCATGGGACCTCGTTGAGTCCAGGATGGCGAAATCCGGGAGGGTGGCCGTACACAGGGTTTGCAAGCGGGTGTGGCCGTTCTCCAAGGAGGTTCCCATGGTCTGACGTGACAACCGTTTTGCCGTCAAGCGCGTCGTGGAGTCGTTTGATGTGCGGAAGTGCGACTTCGAGGTTTTCTCGATACGCATCCCAGACCAGTTCACGTTCCAACTCCCCCCTTTCTAACTGCTCCCAGACTGTCGGATGGTCACGTGTGCTATCGCCTTCGGTGACCTTACGATATGTCAACTCGAATCCTGACTGAGCACCTATCTTCTCGGCTAGTCTGCCAATAAAGGGAAAATGTGGCTGCATAAAGTGAGAGATAATCCGCTTGTCGGGGAACTTCTCATGGGCTTTGACTGTTTCATCCGCCATTGCGGCGGGCTGTACCGTACGGTACTCGGAATCCCAATGAGATTCCCAGACATCTATGACGTCGTAAAAGACGTCATCTAGTTCTTGTATACGATGCATTGGATTGGAAGTGACATAGATGGTGTCGTGATACTGTTTATTTTTGAATGTTTTAGTCAAGAATTCAGGTGTTGCCGAACCGAGTGACGTGCGTGATTCTAACTGGCCCTCCAGCGAATTTGCTTCCAGAAATAGATCATATCGGCAGCCATCAACAATAACAATGGTGTCCCAATCTTCGTCCATAATATCGACTGAATCGTTGGTCGAAGAATAGTATAACGTAGAAACTTTTCGATCAAAATTCTGTCTGGCGTATTGACAAGCTTTCTGGAGTAGCGTGGTTGCCCCTTCTTCTTTATAAATGGATTTGGCGCGTGTAATGTCAGATGTCACGATCAGGTGATGATTAATATACCAAACATATAAATGTTTTGGTTTATTAGTGCCTAGCTAATGAGCAGTTCGTTCATGATATGTAGAGTCTATCCTGCAAAATACATAATATTTGAATGTTCTTTTCGTTAATATATCAATTATAGAAATGGCGTCTTGAATAACGCGCAAACGTCTCGGCAAGGAACTCTACGAAGTACTTGGCCAATCAAGTCTATGGGACCGCCAAAGACTTTATATGGGCTAATCCGTTCGCGGGTCGTTCTGTCCGTGGTTTGGAATCATGTCGGAAGGTTGGTCAAGAGTGATTTGGCGACAGAGACTTTCAGTCCAGCCTGATTGTCGTCGGTCGACGCTTTGGAGAGTAGTTCTAACGCTATCCAATCAGAGGAGGGTACGTTCTGCCAAACTGGAATTAGCCCACTATACGGTCTTGAAACTAACTCCGGTTTGTCGTAGTCCAGTCACGATTCTCATCATAATTTCTGTAATTGACATAAATTAATATATTATATTTTAATAATGATTAATATACAGTCACTTCTCTTAACAGGGTACAGAATAGATGGTGAAGGTAGCTTCAAGACCGCAATAGAGATGTCCTTCATAGGCAAACGGTATCAACAGAACTGATTGATAAAACAGACGAAACGATCAGACGCACTGACAAGACCGATCGCCTACATATACCCTAGGTCCCGAAGACGCTCCATCAAATCCTCCTTATCTTGCGCACGTCCTGCACGCTCTGTCGTCCCTTCGAGATCCTGCAGCCAGGCGGGTTCTTCGGTCGTCTTCTCCGTACTAACCTCACTCCCGAGCGATCGGAACCCAGCAAAGTACTTCGGTGAAATCGGCACATCGTCCTGGTCGACGCCCTCTGGAAGGTCCTCGGCAGACTGTGGCACGTACCCATCTTCTGGGAACGCCTCAACTGTATCCGGAACCACGTAGTTCCAGAACACGTCCCAGACGTCGCCTTCGTCGAACTGCAGGATCGGCTGGACGCGATCGTGGGGCGGGTAGATATCGGGATCGTGTCGCGGCGAGAAG
>LFCJ01004652.1_pt1 | contig 10058 bp, 12 predicted proteins | sample 643141 | NCBI WGS metagenome assembly LFCJ01 (sample SAMN03766243, study PRJNA286221) | soda lake metagenome | biome: soda lake; feature: Kulunda steppe; material: water; isolation source: sample B1-Br-g2 brine of Lake Bitter-1 | place: Russia: Kulunda steppe | collected 2010-07 | reverse complement strand
GGCTCCGCGACTGGCGGCCGCGGACACATCCCTCGACGGAGCGACGCGTCGAACGGCTGTACGACCTCGAGGGGAGCCGATGACGGTCACTTCTCGACGTCGAGGAGCGCGACGCGTTCGGAGACGAGCTCGGCGAGGCTCGCGTCGGTCGCCGCGCGCTCGGCGTCGGTGACCTCGAAAAACGAGCACAGCCGACCCTCGTCTGGCTCCTCCAGCGCCGAGTACTCCCCCACGACGGTCTCGAGCCCGCGGACGGCCTCGAGGGCACCCGCCTCGTCGCCGCCGTCGACGAGCACGATCGCCTCGTTCTCGCCCTCGCTCACGCCCATCTCCAGGGCACGGTCGATCTGGCGGCGGCCGGCGGCGTACAGCAGGATCTCGACGGCCCGGTCGCGGGCGACCGCCTCCCCCCGGGCGGTCGCACGGTCGGCGAGTTCGACCGCCCGTGCCAGGTGGGTCCGGTCGGCGACGTAACGGGCGTCGAACGCCTGGATCGTCGTTCCGTGGGCCTCCCCGATCCCGGCCAGACGGTCCACGAACGCGTCGACGTCGTCGACCGCGAGCCGACACTCGAACAGCTCCACTAGAAGTCACCCAGGCTCGACTGGTCCTCGCCGTCGGCCGCCCCGCAGGCGGTCGCTCCCTCCGAAGCCGGCTCGCCGCCGGCCGCCTCGCCGCCGTCCTCGACGGGGGATCGTCGGGGCTCGACCCCGTCCATCGAGGGATCCTCGCGGCCGGCGTTCTCGAGGACGGTCTCGGCGGTCTTCTCGCCCCTGAGGGCCCCGAGGACGACCCCCTTCTCGGCCTCCCGCAGGTCGGCCGGGCTCTCGATGCCCGCCCCGTACAGCGCCCGGGCGCGCTTGCGACCGACCCCCCGGACCGAGACGAGCTCGAGCAGCTCCTCGCTGACGCCGTGTTCGACGCGGGCGCGGGCCTCCCGGACGGCGACGGCCCACTCGCTGTCGATCTCGGCCGCCAGGGACTCGGCGGCCCCGAGCAGCCACTCCGCGGTGTCGACTTTCCCCCGAAGGTCGCCCGGGCCGACCCCGTAGCGCTCGGTGAGCCGATCCTCCCCGAGCTCGTCGGCCCAGTCCTCGAGCAGCTTGCCGGTTTTCAACGCCGAGAGCCAGTCCTCGAAGCGCTCCTCTTCGAACTCGCTGGGGACGTCCCCGAGCAGCTCGGCCTCGCGCCGGAAGAACAGCTCGCCGTACGTCTCGGCCTCACCCGAGCGCAGGTACAGCTCGTACATGTCCGGGGTGCGCGAGACGAGCTGGTAGAGCCCGAGGGCGGTCGGACGGTCGGTCGCGCTCTCGAGGCCGTGGACGATCTCGGCGGCACTCATCGGGTCGAGATAGAGCCGCGAGACGGTGTGTCCGAGGCTCGTCGCGCGGAGTTCGGCGCCGGCTCGCTCGCGGAGCTCGCCGGCCGGGACGAAGCCGTCGCGCTCCGTGTCGTCCCGACGGTCCCGTTCGACGAAGCCGTTTCGAACGAGGTACTCGAGGACCGCGTCAGTGACCGTCTCGAGCCGTCCGGGCTCGGTCGACTGGCTCGCATAGAGGGTCTCTCGCATGAACGCGAGCAGCTCCCCGCGGGTGTTCCCGAAGCCCGAGGCGACCGTCGCGAGGACGTGCGTCCGGAGGGCGGGTTCGGCGGCCAGTTTCGACTCGACGGGCTCGGGGTCGGCCCAGACGTACCGGTCGAACAGCTCCGCCGACTCCTCGCCGTCCCCGGCCAGCAACACCGCCTCGCCGTAGGGATCGAGGCCCGGACGGCCGGCCCGGCCCATCATCTGGTGGACCTCGAGGACGTCGAGGGGGGCCATCCCCCCGGCGGTCGAGTCGAACCGCCTCCAGTCCCGGACGACGACCCGGCGTGCGGGGGTGTTCACCCCCGCCGCGAGCGTCGGCGTCGCGGCGATGACCCTCAGCGAACGGTCCCGGAACGCGTCCTCGACGAGCGATCGGTGCTCGCCCGCGAGCCCGGCGTGGTGAAACGCCGCCCCGCGTTCGACACACGCCGCCAGATCCTCGCTCGTCTCGGTGTCGCTCACCTCGCGGATCCGGTCGGCCAGCTCGGCCAGCGTCTCGCGATCCTCGCCCGTGACGACCCCGTCGGTGACCCCCGAGAGCCGTGTGGCGGCCGACTCGGCGTTCCGCCGGGAGTTGACGAACACGAGCGAGGAGCCCTCCTCGGTCAGGATGTCCCGGACCAGCGCCATCTCCTGGCGTTCGCGACCCCGGACCGGCACCTCGCGGCTGGTGCCGTCGTCGAACTCCAAGACGTTTCCGCGGTGGACGCCCGTTCGCAACTCGATCGGTCGCCACTCGCTCTCGACGAGTTCCGCGTCGAGCCAGTCGGCGATCTCCCCGGCGTTGCCGACCGTCGCCGAGAGGGCGACGAGCTGCAGCCCCGGGTTGAGCTTGCGCAGCTTCGCGAGGGTGACTTCGAGGGTCGGCCCCCGGCTCGCGTCGTCGATGAGGTGGACCTCGTCGCTGACGACGCAGGTGAGCTCTGAGAGCCACGCCGCGCCGTTTCGCACGAGCGAGTCGACCTTCTCGCTCGTCGCGACGACGACGTCCTTGCTCGCGAGCCAGTCGCTCGTCGACTCGTAGTTCCCCGTGGTCACGCCGACGTCGACCCCGAACGCGTCGAAGGCGGCGAACTCCTCGCGTTTCTCGCTGGCAAGCGCCCGCAGGGGGACGATGTAAAGCGCCATCCCCCCGCGTTCGATCGCCGAGAGCATCCCCAGGGTGGCGATCATCGTCTTCCCGCTGGCGGTCGGCACGGCCGCCACGAGGCTCTCGCCCTCGAGGACGCCCGCCTCGACGGCCGCGGCCTGTGGCGGGTACAGCTCCTCGATTCCCCGATCGGTGAAGTGCTCGACGGCCCCGGATGGGAGCCCGGAGAGCGCCTCGACGTTCATCGTCCCCGGTTCGCGCGTCAGCGGATTTAAACTGTCGCCCCGGCCTCGTCGACGATCGCCCGGACGGCCGTCGCCAGCTCCGTCCGAGGACCCGTCGGTCGACAGGGGTTTGACGACGCCGTCCGAAGGGGCGATATGAGCCGACCAGACCGCGTGCTCGTCGCCCTCCTCGGAAAGCCGGAGGAATCGGCGGCCCTCGCCTACGCCCTCGAAGCCTTTCCGGACGCGCAGGTGACCGCCATCGCGGTCGTCACACCGCTCGACGGACCGATGAGCGAGGGGGGCCTCCTCGAGCGGAGTGACGATCGGGTCGCGAACGCCCGCGAACGGGCGGCGTCGCTCGTGGAGTCCGTCGCCGGGGAGACAGAGCGGGTCGACCACGTCGCCCTCGAGGGTCTTCCCGGGGAGGTGATTCCGGAGTGCGCGGCGGAGTACGACCACGTCGTCGTCGTCGGTCCGCGCGGGAGTTCGATCGCCCGCCGCGTGACCGGACGCGGCGTCGCGGAGAGGATCGTCGACCGGTGTGAGGTGCCGGTCACGGTGTTCGATCCGGAGGCCCAGTAAGCCCGTGAGCCGCTGTCGGCGCTGTGACGCGGAGATATCCAGACAGGAGACGACGTGTCCGGCGTGTGGCTACGATCCCGGCTCGGCCGTCCGGCGGTTCGGTCTCGGATTGGTGATCTTCGGCGGTGCCTTCGCGTTCGTTTCGCCGCCGATCGGGCTGTTCGGGGTGTTCGCGGGGATCGTCGCCGTCGGCGGTAGCTACCTGTATACACCCACCGGCTGAGCGACGGGTCGAACCGTGACGGCTCGTACTCTCGGCTGTAACTGTATTACGACCCGAACAGCGTCGCCAGGACCCGGTAGAGCCCGAACGCGACGGCGATCGAGGAAAAGCCAGAAACTCACGGTAAACGCGATCTTCCGTCCGGATATCCCGGCCGAGCCCGCCGCCAGCCCGCCGCCGATCACTCCCGAGAGGATGATGTTGTTGAGCGAGATCGGGATGCCGAGTGCGATCGCCAGCTGGGCGATGACGAAGCCGGGAACGAGCGCCGCGATCGATCGACGAACGCCGAGCTGGGCGTACTCCCGCGAGGTCGCCTGTAACAGCCGGGGTGCACCCATCCACGCGCCGGCGAGGATACCCGTCGCGCCGATGGCGAGCAGAGCGATCCCCGGGAGGCCGAGATCGACCCGGAACAGGTTCTCGAGCGGACCGGTCGCGAGTCCGACCTGTGAACCACCCGAGGAGAACGCGACGATCCCACCGAGAACGAGCAGGAACGACCTGATTCCCCGGTCGACGGAGGCGGCGATCCGCCGGCGGACCCAGTAGGCCCAGAGGGCGGCGAAGGCGACGGTGACGAGCGCCATCCCCAGGTCGAACCCCGGGAACAGCTCCGGCCCGCCGCCGATGGCCCGCGAGATCAGCCCGGCGAGGGTACCCTGATCGGCCGTCGGATCGGGGATGACGCCCAGTCGAACGTTCGCGAGGACGCCGCCGACGAGTGCGGCCAACAGCGGGACGCCGACCGTCTCGGGGACGTCGTCCCGTCGGAGGACGACCGCCGTGGCGTACGCCAGCCCGCCCGACATGAACGGAACGAGCAGCCAGAACGTCCCGAGACGCTGGTAGGTGTCGAAGGCGGGATCGCCGCCGAGTGAGAGGTCGCGCCGACGGTCTCGGAGATGCTTCCCCCCTGGAGGAGTGCCCCGGCAGCCGCGAGGATCCCGATGAGGAACGCGGCCTGCATCGTGGAGACCGCGTTCGCCCCGATCGCCGGCGCGAACGGTGGCGAGTTGCTGTTCGCGCCGAGCACCCGCGTCATGAACAGACAGGTGAGAACCGCGACGCCGACGAGCGTCGCGACCATGTCGTCCGTCGAGTCTCGGGAAAGTCATAAAACCCTTACTCCCGTCGCCGACGAAGCCACACGATATAAGCACCCGCGGACACACCGGGATCGTATGCGGGAGGCGGAGGAGACGACCCGTCGACGGATCGCCGACGCGCTCCGGGTCGAACCCGCGACCCCGAGTACGCTCGCGGCCCGGTTCGATCTGACCGCCGGAGCCGTCCTCGATCACCTCGAACACGTCGCGCGGTCGGTCGAGGGCGACGGCGACCGGCTGCTCGTGGCGCCGCCGACCTGCCGGGAGTGTGGCTTCGACGGCTTCGAGGAGCTGCTCAACCGGCCCTCGCGGTGTCCAGAGTGCAAGAGCGAGTCGGTCACGGAGCCGACGTTCACCGTCGAGTGACGAACGCCGACGCCGAACGTTCCGTCGGAGTAACGGCCGGATCGAGATTCGACACGTCTATCACCGGCGTCCCCGTCGGGCCAGACGAACGGCTGGGCGGCGTGCCGGAGCCGCCCGACGCATCCACATGACCGAGCTCCCGAACGACCGTGTCGACGCCGTGGTGGCGGCCATCGACCGTCTCGACGGCGACGCCCGACTCGACCTCGACGAGGCGTTGACCCTCCTCGCGGACCGCCGACGCCGGCTGTTGCTGGAGGTCGTAGTCTCCCACGACGAGGCGCTCACGCTGCCGGACGTCGCCGAGGAGGTCGCCGAACGCGAGACTGGTTACCAGCTCGCCGACATCTCTGCCGAGCGGATCAAACGGGTGTACATCTCGCTTTACCACGATCACCTCCCGCGGCTCGTCGACGCCGACGTCCTCGAGTACGACCAGGAGCGAGACCTCGTCGCCCCCGGCTACCGCTGACCGGTCGTCGTCGCGGCGCGGCCCTCTCTCAGGACGGGCGGCGAACGCGGAGGCCGTGGCGATACGCTTTTGTGCCAGCCGGAACCCCGGAGTGTATGTACCGGTCCGGACGGTTCGTCGCCGAACAGCTCTCCTCGCTCGCCCCGGAGGCCGTCCAGCCCAACGGGGCCGACCTCACCCTCGGGGCCGTCCTCGAACAGCGCGAAGCCGGCCACCTCGGGGTCGACGGCAAACGGGTCGGCGAGCGAGCCACCGTCGAGCCCGACGAGGCCGGCGTCTACCGGCTGTCGGCGGGGGCGTACGTCGTCCGGTACGGCGAGGGGCTCGCGATCCCGGAGGGCCACGTCGGGTTCGTCCTCCCCAGGTCCTCGCTGTTGCGCAACTCGTGTACGCTCGATACGGCCGTCTGGGACGCCGGCTACGAGGGTCGCGGCGAGGGGCTGCTTCGGGTCGGCCACGGGATCTCCCTCGAACGCGGCGCCCGGATCGCCCAGCTGGTGCTCGCCGAGGCCGACCACGAGGGCACCTACGACGGGAGCTACCAGGGCGAAAACCTCTAAGCTTTGACCGTCGGCGGCGTACGCCGGAGCATGATGGCGACGACCCACGCGTTCGCCGGTCTGGCCGTCGTCGCGCCCGTCGCCTACGCGGTTCCGGAGCTCGCCGTCCCCCTCGCCGTGGGCGCACTCTGTGGGGGGATCGCCCCCGACCTCGACGTCGCGTTCGTCCACCGCCGGACCCTCCACTTCCCGGTGTACGGCGTCGTCCCCGCGGCCCTCGCGGTCGCCGTCGCCGTCGTCGCTCCGGGCCCGCTGACCGCCGGGCTCGCCGCGTTCGCGGTCGCCGCCTGGCTCCACGCCGCCAGCGACGTCCTCGGCGGGAGCCCCGAACTGGATCCGTGGACCGACCCCTCGGACCGGGCGGTGTACGACCACCGGCACGGGCGGTGGCTCCGGCCCCGGCGCTGGATCGGCTACGACGGCTCCCCCGGGGACGCCACCCTGGCCGTCGTCCTGGCGGTCCCGGGGTTCGTGCTCTTCGATGGCCCGATCGCGGCGGTCGTCGCCGTCGGCGTCGCCGTCTCCCTCGGCTACGCGCTCGTTCGACGGCGGCTCGTCGACTGGGTGCCAGACTGGGTCGAGTGAGGGGGCGGTCCGGGAGGATCGGGTGAGAGGACGGTGTGGGACAAATCGGGTGAGAGGACGGTCTGTGAGGGCCGAGCGACGGGGCGGTCCACAACGGACACACGCCGTCCGACGGCGAGTCGGAACGCTGATACGGCCCGTCTCCAAGGGCGTCCCATGGTCGTCACCGTCGTCTCGGACGTCTTTCACCTCGTCCACCTCGTCTTCGCCGCGGTGTGGGCCGGCAGCGTGTTCTACGTCGCGTTCGTCCTCCTGCCGCTGGCCAGAGACGGGGCGTTCACCTCGACGAAACCGCTCGAGGTCGCTTCGGGGAAGCTGAAGACCATCTCGCGGGTGAGCTCGCTCGTCCTGCTCGCCACCGGCGGCCACCTCGCCGGCAACCGGTACACCGTCGGCGGCGGTGGACAGGACCTGTTCGCGTCGACGAACGGACGGCTCGTGCTCGTGATGCTCGTCCTCTGGCTCGCGCTCGCCGGGCTGATCGAGGTCGGCGCAAAGCGCTTCGAGGCCGGCCTCTCCGGGAAGAAACTGCGCGAGCCGGCCCGGGAGACGTTGCCGCTGTTCCGGGCCGCGGCGGTCGTCGGCGTCGCGCTGTTCGTCGTCGGCGGGCTGATCACGACGGGGACGGCGGTTCGGTACCTCTGAGTTCGGGCACTCGCCGTGGGGACGTCCGGCGAACGGCCCGTGTCAGCAGATAACACATTTTGCTGATAGATCGACCGAGCGGGCGCCGGGGCGATCACCGGGGACGACCGGTCCTCGCCTAGACCGAAAACCGTCCGTTCGAGGCCACTCGTGGCGAATCGCCGACGATCCGTCTGGAATAAAAGAACCCAAGAGGTTTTTAACCAGGTCGTGGAAGGATCGGACATGCACACCTGTCGCAACTGCAATCAGTCGTTCCGAACCGAGCTCGCCCTCGAACTCCACCTGGACGGCTGTGAGGACGGCCAGCTCCTCTGTAAGGTCTGTGGCGACCGCTTTCGCGAACGGGAGGCGACACGGGACGGCTGGCACTACGCGTGCCCGAACGCCGACTGTGAGGGGGAGGGACTGAACGAAGACCTCATCGACGTCCGGGAGGTACGGGCGGCGACCCACTAGGGGTCGGATCGATCCCACAGAACGCGACTGGACGGTTTTTTACCCCTCGCGCTCGGAGTCCGCGGCGATGACCGACTACGAGGAACTCGGGCTCGTCGCCGGCCTGGAGATCCACCAGCAACTCGATACGGCGACGAAGCTGTTCTGTGCGTGTCCGACCGAGCGTCGCGACCCCGCGGAGGCGAGCCGGCGGTTCACCCGGTATCTCCACCCGACCAGAAGCGAGCTGGGGGAGATCGACGACGCGGCCCTAGAGGAGAGTCGCGTCGACCGGGAGTTCACCTACCTCGCCTACGACACCACCTGCCTCGTCGAGGAGGACGACGAGCCCCCCTCCGAGCTCGATCCGGAGGCCCTCGAGACGAGCCTGGAGGTCGCCGCCTTGCTCGGGATGACGCCGGTGGACCGGGCCGAGGTGATGCGCAAGATCGTCGTCGACGGCTCGAACACCTCCGGCTTCCAGCGGTCGACGCTGGTCGCCACCGGCGGGGCCGTCGAGACGAGCGAGGGGACGGTGGGAATCGAAGACCTGCTGCTCGAAGAGGAGAGCGCAGCCCGGGTCGAGGGGACCGACGACGGCGTCGTCTACAGCCTCGACCGGCTCGGTATCCCCTTGGTCGAGATCGGCACCGAACCCGACATCTCCACGCCCGAGCAGGCCCGGGAGGCCGCAGAACGGATCGGCATGCTGTTGCGATCGACGGGCAAGGTAAAACGCGGGCTGGGGACGATCCGCCAGGACGTCAACGTCTCGATCGCCGACGGGGCCCGCGTCGAGATCAAAGGCGTCCAGAGCCTGGAGGGGATCGACGACATCGTCCGCACCGAGGCCGACCGCCAGCTCGCGCTGGTCGAGCTCGCCGCGGAGCTCGAGCGGCGGGGGGCCGCCGTCGGCGAGCCGGTCGAGGTCACCGACGTCTTCGCGGACACCGAAAGCGGCGTGATCCGGGGGGCCCTCGACGGCGGTTCGGTCGTCGCCGTCGCCCTCTACGGCTTCGACGGGCTGGTCGGTCGGGAGATCGCCCCCGACCGCCGGCTCGGCACCGAGCTCTCCGACCACGCGAAACGCCACGACGCCGGCGGGATCTTCCACACCGACGAGCTGCCGGCGTACGGCGTCACCGCGGGGGAGGTCGAGGAGCTGTACGAGGCGACCGGCGCGGGCCCCGACGACGCCGTCGCCATCGTCGCCGCGGCAACCGACGTCGCCCGCCCGGCCGTCGAGGCCGTCGCCGACCGGGCCGAACGCGCCATCGAGGGCGTCCCCGAGGAGACCCGGGACGCGAACGAGGACGGGACGACGCGATACCTCCGGCCGCTCCCCGGCGCCGCCCGGATGTATCCCGAGACCGACGTCCCGCCGGTCGAGCTGGATCCGAGCGAGGTCGACGAGCCGGAGCTGTTGACCGAGAAGGTCGACCGGTACGGACGCGAGTACGGTCTCGACGCCGGCCTCGCCGAACAGGTCGCGTACGGGCGACGGATGCCGCTTTTCGAGGCGCTCGTCGCCGACGGCGTCGATCCGACGCTGGCGGCGAGCACCCTCGAGTCGACGCTGACCGAGCTCCGCCGGGACGACGTCCCCGTCGAGGTCCTCGAGGACCGACACGTCCGTGAGAGCCTCGGGCTCGTCGAGGCCGGCGACCTCCCGAAGGAGGCTATCCCCGAGTTGCTCTCGGCGCTCACGGCCGACCCCGACCGGTCGGCCGCGGCGGCCGCGGAGGACGCCGGTCTCGGGGGGGTCGGGGAGTCGGAGGTCCACGAGGTCGTCTGCGGGGTCGTCGAACGGAACGCCGAACAGGTAGAGCGCGAGGGGATGGCCGCCTTCTCGGGGCTGATGGGCGAGTGTATGGGTGCTCTGCGGGGGAAAGCCGACGGCGACCTGGTGAGTCGGCTGCTCCGTGAGGAGATCCAGGCGCGGTCGTGATCGGGAACGGGACGCCTCCGGACGTCCGGTTTGAGGACCCCTCCCCCGCGTGAGCGACTCCCGCTGCGATTCGTTTCGGCTGCACCGAAATGTTCTTTATCCGAACGGACGTACCAACGGACGTGAGCTCCGTGGTAGTGGGACACACGACCTCCGGCGGCTCCGTGGGTCTCGGGGGCACGCTCGAACTCGGCGCGGCGCTCTCGCCGCTCGAGCTGGCCGGGC
>LFCJ01004651.1_pt1 | contig 10058 bp, 8 predicted proteins | sample 643141 | NCBI WGS metagenome assembly LFCJ01 (sample SAMN03766243, study PRJNA286221) | soda lake metagenome | biome: soda lake; feature: Kulunda steppe; material: water; isolation source: sample B1-Br-g2 brine of Lake Bitter-1 | place: Russia: Kulunda steppe | collected 2010-07 | reverse complement strand
CGTGTGGGGGGGGAAAGCATTTGTGTGCGGGTGTGCGGGTAGGTGAGTCAATGCAGTCTGTCCGTGTGCATGCGTGTGCGCACGTGGTGAGGGGTAAGCATATGTGCGGGTGTGTGCGGGTGTGTGCGGGTAGGTGAGTCAATGCAGTCTGTCCGTGTGCATGCGTGTGCGCACGCGGTGAGGGGTAAGCATACGTGCGGGTGTGTGCGGGTGGGTGCACATGCGCACAAAGTTGTCCACATTAAGCACGCGTGTTTGGATCTGGCCCTTGTCTGCAACTCTCACTGAGCCGCGGCAGCCAATTCAATGCATCAGCTCCTATCCTCTGAGCAATCAAGTCTTGTGAAAGTTATATTACAAGATCAAAATGTGCACTCCTACAATTCAATTACTCAGGATCGCATTATAGGAAAATGCACTGAAAACTAAGGCTGCTGTACAGGGGCCTGCACAGAGGGCTTGACTGGCACCAGCCCTTAGCCCTCAGCGCGCCTTGCAGCCACGCAGCGCCTTCGGCCTGTGTAGCATCTGCGGGGCATGCGCTTGCGGCTGTGCATGTACATGCACGCGTGAATGTGTGTTGGCGTGTGCGTGCACATGCTTGCGCATTGTGCATGGCCATGTTGAGGCAGCTGTGGTGGGCGTGCAGCAGGCTTGCAGCGCCTGCGGTCCGGGGCTGGTGTGATGGTAGCCGTTGCCACAGTGCGGAAGCTGGTGTGATAGTAGCTGTCGTTGGCTGCTTGTCGTGCGCAGGAGTTTGTGTCGGGCGACGGCTTCGGGCTGCCGTCCCCGGTGCCGGAGCTGATGGTGCGGGGCCACACGCTGCCTGGCGCAAAGCGGAAGGACATCCTGCTTACGACGGGCGCCAAGGCCGGCGACTACCTCACAGGTGCGCACCGACGCGCCTGTGCGTGCGTGCGTGTGTGTGTGTGCGTGCGCGTGTGTGCGTGTGCATGCATGTGTGTTGCTGTGGCTGTGGGGGGGAGGAGAGTGCATGGGCACAGGCAGTGCAGCATGGAGCAGTCCGTGCATCGGAGCAGGCAGGCAGACGGGTGTCCAGCGCATGGAGCGCATGGAGCGCATGGAGCTGGAGCGTATGGAGCGCATGGAGCGCATGGAGCTGTCCGTGCATCGGAGCAGGCAGGCAGATGGGTGTCCAGCGCATGGGGCTCATGGAGCGCATGGAGCTGGAGCGCATGGAGCGCATGGAGCAGTCTGTGCATCGGAGCAGGCAGGCAGATGGGTGTCCAGCGCATGGGGCTCATGGAGCGCATGGAGCTGGAGCGCATGGAGTGCATGGAGCGCATGGAGCTGTCCGTGCATCGGAGCAGGCAGGCAGATGGGTGTCCAGCGCATGGGGCTCATGGAGCGCATGGAGCGCATGGAGCTGTCTGTGCATCGGAGCAGGCAGGCAGATGGGTGTCCAGCGCATGGGGCGCATGGAGCGCATGGAGCTGTCCGTGCATCAGAGCAGGCAGGCAGACGGGTGTCCAGCGCGTGGAGCGCATGGAGCGCATGGAGCTGGAGCGCATGGAGCGCATGGAGCTGTCCGTGCATCGGAGCAGGCAGGCAGACGGGTGTCCAGCGCTGCCCGCAGTGCAATAAGCGCAGCCACCTAAGGAGTCCAGTTCCCTGTGCTCACGCACCTCTTGGATGCAGTGCGGCACACACGCGCACGCGCACACACACAACTCTAAAAAAGGCAGCAAGCAGCCCACAGGCTCAATGTTCCCTCAAAAGAGCTGCTGCAGTAATCTTTACCAACTGGCGCGACTGCAGCTCCCTGCATCGAGTGCATGGAACTGAAGGGCGTGTGCTCAGCTTGCCCTTGCCCCACGTGCGCGCATGCTGCTGCAGTGATCATCATGGACTTTTGTGACTACGGCTCCTTGGTGCGCCCAATCCTAAAGGGCATGTTCCGCCCAGTCAGCTCGAGCGGCAACGACCGCGAGGCACGTGTGCGCTACCGCGCGCTGCTGCGGACGGCCAAGGAAATCGCGCAGGTGTGTTGTGCGTGCGCGTGCTGTGTGTGCATGCGTGCACGTGTGGGTGTGCATGTGCCTGTGGGCAGCCGGCCCTGGCCAGGGGGGTGGGGAGTCACTCCTCCACTTCGTTACCAAAGCCGCATGCGTTGTTAGTGGCAGATGCAAGGCATGTGCGTGCTCGTGAATCGGGCCGCACGCAGAGGTATCACCCCCTGGGTCAGTCCCATGGCTGCACGCAGCTGCTGGGCATCAAGCACCTGCCCCCCCTCCAACACACGCCCACCCGCGCTGCATGGCGCTGCATCCTCACGCGCAGGGCATTGAGCACTTGCACCACCTGCGCGTGGTGCACGGGGACCTGAAGCCTGGCAACGTGCTGCTCAAGGGCAGCCGCGTGGATGTGCGGGGCTTCAACGCACAGGTACGGGCAGCTGCGCAGAGGTGCAGGGCTTTGACGCGCAGGTCAGGGCAGCCGCGCGGAGGTGTGGGGCTTTGACGCGCAGGTCAGGGCAGTCGCGCGGAGGTGCGCAGTTTGACCATGGTTTTGTCCACGCCCACTTCTGCTTGTGTTGTGCGCCGTAGCACACAGCCGTTGGGCATGTGTAGACCAATTTAGCTTGGACATGGACTGTCGTGCCCCATGACTCCATCAAAGTGCGTGCGTGTGCGCGTACACAGGTCATAGATTTCGGTCTCTCCCACCTGGTGAACACAGGTCATAGATTTCGGTCTCTCCCACCTGGTGAACACAGGTCATAGATTTCGGTCTCTCCCACCTGGTGAACAGCAGCAACCCGCAGATGGTGTCCAAGGCAGGGGGCACGCTGGTGTATGCGGCGCCTGAGGTATTCAGCGGCATTGTGGGCAAAGCTGCTGACATCTACTCCCTAGGTGTGTGTGTGTGTCCGTCAGGCGGTGGGTGGGTGTGCTTGACTGAGCAGAGCCACAATGTATGTGAGGTGAGCATCACACAGCAACGTTGGGTTGGACCACCTGCTCTGAGTTGCTCTGCCCAGAATGCTTGAATTACTTGATTGGAACGAACGGGCTTGCATGATCTGGGGCAGTTGAGGGGCAGCGGCCCCCAAGGGTTTGCCGGCTAGGTCTTCTGCCGCACGATCTGGTGTCCAGCCATATGGCCTGCCTGGTCTGTGTTTTACTTTTAGCAGCAATGCAACACAGGGCAGGTTAGCCTGCTGCCGAAACCCAAGCCCTCCTTGCGCCTGCTTTTGGTGTGTGCTGTTTTGAGTCTGAGCACGTGCGCAGGGGAGTGTGGGGCGTTGTAGTGAGTGCTGTTCTCAGTCTGAGCACGTGCGCAGGGGAATGTGAGGCAATATAGTGTAGAGTCGTTTTGAGTCTGAGCACACGCGCAAGGGAGCGTGCACAGGGTGCGTATGACGCGCCCTGTACACTGCAGCAGGTGGTGTCAAAGGCAGGTAGTAAGTGCTGTGGTGGGCACGCTGCATCTCATGGCCAACCGCGTGCTTGCGCCGGGCTGTGCTGCGCGCAGGCATCATCATCTGGGAGATGATGACCGGCGCGCAGCCGTACAAGGACCTGGTGGAAGGTGGGTGTGGGCGGCGAGGCCACGCCTCATGCGCGCGCGTGCAGCGTGCTGCTTCGCAAGACAACTGGCTAGGCCCAGCCCTGGCGCGCCCCGTATCTCCTACGTGTCACGCGCACGCATCAGAAGCAGCCGTGACCGGCACATTCACAGCCCTGCTCTTTGCCTGTGTTGCCAGCTGCCCATCTTCAGGCACTGCACACATTCCACCGGCAGGCAGGCTGCCTTCTGAGGGGACTCCCCTCCTGCCCCCCCTCTGAGGCCACTCACGGCCCCGCCCCTCCTATATGAGGCCACTTACGCCCCCTGTCCCCAAAAATATTTAAGGGCACTCACAAAACAACCCCTGTGATGGCACACTCGTGAGCAGGCACGTGCTCGGCGTGCTTCCATAGGTGCGCGCATGTCGCACAGACAAGCAGAGGCCGGGCCTCGGCCGTCACGGTGCTCGCTTCACTGTGCTCACTGTGCTCACTTCAAAATGCCCACTTTACTGTGCTCACTGCGCGCATTGTGCCCACTTCGCTGTGCTCACTGTGCTCACTTCAATATGCGCACTTTACTGTGCCCACTGTGCGCATTGTGCCCACTTCGCTGTGCTCACTGTGCTTAATTCAATACGCGCACTTAACTGTGCTCACTGTGCGCATTGTGCCCACTTCGCTGTGCTCACTGTGCTTACTTCAATATGCGCACTTTACTGTGCTCACTGTGCACACACATGTGCACCACGCGCCGCGCAGGCCAGATCGTGCTTGGTGTGCAAATGAACGGGCTCAGGCCACCCTGGCCTGCCGGGCAGCTGCCAGAGCTCGAGGAGGTGTATAAAATGTGAGAAGGATGCATGAGGGGGGGGGGTGCGTAATGCATGTGTGAGTGGGAGTGCTTTGAGGGGGATACAGGGTGGAAGGGGGACCGGGTCTGTACCCTCATCTTCTTAGAAACAGGGTGACTGTGAGGCACATGAGAGAAGTGGTGTTGCAAGAGGTGCTGTGGGGTGTGTGTTGAGCTGAGACAGTGTTCAGGACCCAGGCGCCCACCTACCCTTGCATGAGCGCTTGTGTGTGCGCTTGCGATACATGCGCTCTCACCAGATAAACTAAAAATGGCTAAGGTTACGAGAGCCACATGTGCAATTGAAGAGTAAGCAACAATCTTTTTAAGACCAATTTGTCTTATAGTTGTTAAACTACTCCAGCACTTTCGCCATCACATGCGTCAGGCACTGGGTGTTTCTTTTTGAAGGCACCGGGTGTTTCTTTTTGAAGGCACTGGGTGTCCCTTTTTGAAGGCACTGGGTGTCCCTTTTGAAGGCATATCGCATACAGAGACGCGCGTGTGCGCGCATGCACACACACACACACGCACACACACACACGCACACACATTAGCACCAGGGAAGCTCAACTCGGCCAGAGGCCCTAGTGTTTGAGAGCTGTGAGCGCCCAGCCAATGGCAGCGTCTGCGCGAGCCGGAGAAAGCAAGCGCTCCTTGCCTGACCCTGCCTTAGGCCTGACAGAGCACAAGTCTTTGTGATTGCCTCCCTAAAACACCCTTGGCTATGCGACTCCGGGTGATGCGTCTCAATATGACTCCTTTTTGCTCGGTAAAAAGGCACATATGCTCAGGCAACAAGAATGAGCCCAAGTGATTGATCTGTGCGCAGCCATACAGCCAGCCCAATGGCAGCATACATGCGGGCGCACAGACACACACAAGCGAGTGTGCCTACCATGACTCAAAACATAAATGCGTGTGTGTGCTCCAAAAGCACCTGCACACCTGCGCACGGGTGCACACGCCAGAGCACAGGGCATTGCTGTATTGTGCCGCTGTGCCCGAGCGGTCTGCAAATGGTGCAGGAGCTCACCATCAGCTGTTGGCATGTCTGGCGCACGGCTGTCCAGGTGTGTAGCTCAAGATGCAGAGGCGCGCCCCAAGGCCAAGCAGCTGGTGCAGCAGCTCACCAAGATCGAGATGGACCTCCGCACCCAGCTCAAGGACGCCCACAACCAGCTGCAGGAGCAGCAGCGGCTGCGGCAGCAGCAATTGCAGCAGCTGCAGCCCAGCCCCCCGGGCAGCCAGAGCGGCGGATCCCCTCCGCTGCCGCCTCGCGCGCAGCAGGAAGATTTGGCCCCGGTGAGCTTGCGGCTGCGTGTTGCACGCACTTGCCTATGGGCCCAAAGGGACAGCAGAACCCTCAAGCCTCCCTTGCCCGAGGATGCCTTGATGCCCTTTCATGCCCGAGGATGCCTTGATGCCCAAGGATGCCTTGATGCCCGAGGATGCCTTGATGCCTCCCTTGCCCGAGGATGCCTTGATGCCCTTTCATGTTCTTCCCAGTAGGGATTGTTGCGTGCACAATTGGCGCCCTGCGGGGTCCAAAGGCATTAGGCATGTGGAGCACTTGGCGCCCTGCGGGGTCCAAAAGGCATCAGAGGCTGTGGAGCACTTGGCGTCCTGCGGGGTCCGAAAGGCATCAGAGGCTGTGGAGCACTTGGCGCCCTGCGGGGTCCGAAAGGCGTCAGAGGCTGTGGAGCACTTGGCGCCCTGCGGGGTCCAAAAGGCATCAGAGGCTGTGGAGCACTTGGCGCCCTGCGGGGTCCAAAAGGCATTGGCGCCTGTGGGGTCCAAAAGGCATCACACTGTGGAGCACTTGGCGCCCTGCTCCCTGCAGGGAAGGAGGGCCTCGCACTGGGGTTGGTTGCCCAAAAGGAGGGCGGCAGGCGCGATTGGACATTGAGCGTGCCCTGCCTCGAATTGGCTTGGACCATGGCAGAGACTGTGTGGCGTGATGCGCGCGCGCCACCCTTGCCAAGCACTCACCCACGCTCTCATGCAGGCTGCTTGCTCAAGCCCACCTTCGTGTGCACACCAGGCTCAGCCGCGCTTATTGGATGCTTGATGCTGTTTCGCTGCAGACCGGATGACAAGGAGGAGCATGGAGGAACCGAGTGACGAGGAAGGGACATGGAGGACGAAAAGGGACTCGTGGAGGAGGAGGCACCATCTCGAGCAGAGCCGTGAAGCAGCTGGCCAGCAGCTGCACATGCAGCACAGGTTGGTGGTCAGATGCAGGTTGCCATGCTTCACTGCTCCCCCATGCTCTCCCTGTTTGGCACTTTTCACTGCTTGTACACAAGAGAAACACTGTGGATGAATGTGGCCGTGTCTCTATCCGCTTTGTCTTCCGTACTAGAGCCCTAGCAGCGAGACACTGCTTCAATTGTTGGACGATTGTGAGAGGAGGAATAAATGCCCCTGATACGCCATGGCTTCTGCTCCCCAATAAGAACCTTGCGTGAGCCCTGCCAGAGACAGGGGCATGAGTTGTGGCCATCTGTGAGGTACAAATAGGAACCACAGTGCTCCTTTCGGTGAACTTGGTGTTTGTATGGAAGGAAGGGCATTTGCTTCCCTAGATGAAAACTACGTACGTGTGATGGAAACTATGGACGTGGATAGAAGTCAAGCATGGCACTTAGTCACTGGCGATAAGTGTGTCAGGTGTAGCAAGTACTGGTCATGCATTGAATGCAGACAGTGCTAAAGGCATTAGATGGTTCTTTAGTCTGTGGGTCATCTTATTATTTGCGTGCGTGCTGCGGCTGCTGCCTCGTCCGGTGAGATGGTGGCTCATAGCCTAGTAGTTGAGCAGAGTGCTTGCTGGTGTCTTTCCATTCCAAGGAATGCACCTGCAACACACAAGTATCTCATCTACTATTGCATCATCCAACCTTTTTTGTTCAGCTACTTGCCACACTGAACATTATTAATTGTACATTGGCATGGCGAATTGGACAATATCCCAAGCATTGAGAGTGTGTAATCAACTGTTCTACCTCAGCATGCCAGAAGGTCTGCCTCAATAGACCATTGGTCTACTCATTACCTGGCAGGTAAGAACTCCCTGTAATAAAGAAAGAGAAGAGAATTGGGGAGAAATTGGAATAACACGCAATTACCCCTGTTACCCATTAATTCGGAGTTCACAAATTGAGTAACAAGGATTATGAGGACATGGCCTTTTGTCAAAAAGTGCGCCTGCTAGCTTGCTTTAAGAAGGCAAGGTTTGACAAAGTTTGACTAATTTAGGCTGTATCCGCTGAACAAGGGCAGCTGAGCCCGTTGTGAGCCTCTAGTGAGGATCAAACCCCGAAAAAAAAGAAAAAAAACCGAACCCACAGAAGGCAAGTAATCATACAGAATAAGTGGAAGTTTGATGTTTTGATTCTTGAAATGTAGACACGTCTTTCTTTCCGAGACCCTGCCTGAGAACAGTTGGGTACATTTCCTGCAGAGACTCTCTGCAGGAAATGTCTCTCGGAGAGACCAAGTGTAAACTCTCACTTCAAGTCTAAGAGTTACCGCCTTGCTGGGCCACTGGCAGTCTGGACTCGCAGTCAAGTATGTCCTCTTTTCTTGGTGGGCTCCACCCCCAGGGGGTCTGGCTGGACGCTAACTCCAGAAACAGCCCCCTCCCGTGTTAAATGACACTAAATTCCCTGCGCAGAGAGCATGCTGGCGCACACCGACTTGACGCCTTGTTGGACAGTGCGAGTCTGGAGAGGCAATTGGTCGTTGGCCTGTGGCCCATGCTTTTACACATCCACACACCCACACACGCACCCACACAAGCACTACGTCCGGATGGTCCAGCTTATTCAAGCTGATGTTCATGCACCATGACCGCATTTTATTTGAAAACATATTGCAACTTAAGATTTGTATCCGCTTGGCTGGTCCAGTTCAGTCAATTACGTAGGGGGAAGTTTAACAGTCTCGAAGCGGCCCACTCTCCTCCTCTCTGTCTTCACCACCTTCTATTTAGCATGTTAATTAAATAAAGCGTATGTAAATATATTCACAAGGTGCTCAATTGTCGGTCCAGAACCTAGTTGGCAAATTCTCCGGCACCTTGCCGCACCGCTACTGTTTGAAGGCCGACGCGCGGCACAGCTGGTATTCAACTGGTCAATTCACCTCGCTGAAAACTTCTGGGGGTGAGTGCTTGCATCTGCCGAAAGCGGGGTCATCTGTCAAGGACGTCCGTTCGGCCGGGGAAGGTGAAGCAACTCGGCCGGAGTTCGGGCCGCTGCGTCTTCTTCCACACGTATATACACCATACATCATCATATATGATCAAATTAGTGTATTATTTGGTCTCAGGGGGTCTGCGCCGAACGGAGCGGCGCTTGACGCTTGCATCCGCCATTCACATACCAAAGGTTTCACGCAACCGCGCATGTCCTGGACCATCCAACCCGCGATTTCGGCAGATAATTCTGTGTCACTTGCTTGCGTTCTCTTGCTCGAGGACATTGGGGCGCACCCGGTGCCAGGCACCTGCTGATTGTGACTATTTGCCTGTTCGCCCTCCTCGAAACGCACTCCCCGTCCTTTCACCCATTTTCCTGCAAGTGAACCACATTTTTGACACGTATGCATCTCAGGAACGAGAAAGCAACCCTGATGCAGTACAGCCCTCCGCGAAACAACAGCCTGGGGTTTGCCTTGACAAAGAAGCACGGCCAGCACGCTCAGGCCCAGGCATATGCATCGCCCACGCCTCAAGCCCAGCCTGAGTTTGATGAGCCCTCGTTTTCTCAGATGCAGCGCCCCAGGTGAGGCAAACGCAAACACCAAGGAGTGAGTGGGTACACGCGTGGGTACACGCGTGGAGTGAGTGGGTACACGTACGACAAGGAACCGGCCAGCCGCAAAGCATGTCATGACATGGTGATCACACCAGCGCTTGCCCCAGCTTCGGTGCACAGCTCCACGGCTGGTGCATTACAGATGTCAAATTCATCGGGTGGTCGCAAAAGAGTGGCCTCATCAGCACTGATGGTGCACATCAGGTGCCCAGCCCGCCCTCTGGACACCATGCACGTCGGTGGGTTGATCGCGTAGCCTGCGCCCATGCTCTGCAGGTTCGACAGCATCAACGCAAAGCAGTATGGTGTGCAGCCACATGTGGTGGAGTGGGCCCGTGAGGAGGAGCTGGCACACGCTGCCAAGTTGGAGGACGGCCCCCACTCACCGCGGCCCTGGCTGGCAGACATGCCTCCCGCGCCCGTCACCCCAGACCCACGCTGGGGCGGCGGCAACAGCCGCGCGGACAGCGATGAGTCCTCAGAGTTTGGGTACGCTGCCGGGGGGGGCAGCGCGCGGCGCCGCGTGGCCATGAACCTCGCAGCCGCCCACCCGGATGAGTTTGGTGTTGGCGGCGGGCCCCTGGCCTGGCGCGGCAGCAATGTCAGCGAGGGCAGCTGGGGGACAGGTGTGGCAGGCCATGAGGGCAGCAGCTGCCATCGGCCCCTTGACGAGATTGTGGAGGATGCGGGGGACTACGACGAGGGCGGCAGCAACATGTACCATGTGGCCGGGGGCGGCATGGCCGGCGGAGGGGGCGTGCTTGGGGGTGAGGGCAGGGGGGGAGGCATGGCGGCAGGGCAGGCAGGGTTGGACACAGACACTGGCAGTGGCTATGGCAGTAGCATGCCTTG
>LFCJ01004649.1_pt1 | contig 10060 bp, 13 predicted proteins | sample 643141 | NCBI WGS metagenome assembly LFCJ01 (sample SAMN03766243, study PRJNA286221) | soda lake metagenome | biome: soda lake; feature: Kulunda steppe; material: water; isolation source: sample B1-Br-g2 brine of Lake Bitter-1 | place: Russia: Kulunda steppe | collected 2010-07 | reverse complement strand
GCCTTGAGTTCAGTTGCCTCGTGTTTTGAACTGACGATCGCAAACGCGACGTCGTCGCACTGTCGATTCACCCAGTATGCTGTTGCAGTGGTGGAGTGAGGTACCATGCATGTACTTTGTTTGAGGGACTATGGTCGGGACAGGTGTCCGCGTGATTGAAACGCGGACACCGAGACCTCGATGAACTCTGAATTGGAATGTGAAATCTGTGTTTGGAGTTCACTGGGGGAGGGGCATACAATAATAGGGACTGCGAGGTAAGCAGTATGTAGGTTGAATACATGGGTGGAGGTCAGAGTACACCAGCGACATCGTCACCGGGTGAGCATTCTGAACGGTATGAGCAAGGTGTGTCTCAATCTGGCCAGGTTTCGCTAAGCGGAGCTGCTGGGAAGGTTATGGCTGATGGTGGTCGATTCCGCCCATCTGATCAGGAAGTCAGAGAGAAGTGGGTTCGAGAAAACGGTGATGTACTCACAACCGGTTCTAACGATCTGTTCTCGCAGGCTGAAGTTGAGTTCGTACCAGGAGAGAAAACACAACTGGGGGTGCAGGATTCTTGGCATGAGTTAGAAAGTGGAGGGCCGAACGAGGTTGCTGCGTCGAAACTCTCGGGGATGCAATCAACTCCGCAAGGAATCATGGATAGTGACGGGACACTCCATGAGGAAGGATCACGAGCATTACAGAGTAGTGGATTAGGAGATAAAATCGCACGAACAGCAGAGCATTATGATGCGTCGTCAGTGAAAGCCCTCGGGGCGAAAATCAACCGGTTGCGAGATGAGCACGGGGAATTTAATTTCCATGATCCGGAGATTGCGGAGGAATTCACGCTCGGAGAAAAAGAGATGCTGGTGAACTGGGAAGTCGCAGGGTCGTTCTCCCATAATGTCGATGGTTTCACTGGTGACTCTGGCTTCATGAACACGACTGTGGTTTCACAGGGTGACACTGAGGGGATGGCGAGTGCGTTAGAGCAACAGGGCGAGGTGATTGTTCAAACGCATAATAATTCTGCCGTGGACCGTTTTTCAGAGTCATTAGAGCAACGAGCATCGAACGGGGAGTTATCGAGCGATGTTGATGTTGATTCGATAACCGAGAAACTTCACGGTCAGCAACGGTCAACACATTTCGTTGCGGTTGAACGTTCAGAGGGAGTGGATCCTGCAGAGCAGGCACAAAAGTTCTCACCAGCACGGGAAGGATCTGCGGTGCTACGGAATTCATATACTGCGCGTGGTGACGGGATGTCTGATTTCTCTTCGGGTGAGATAAGTGCAGTTGCTGAAACAATTGCAAGCGAGAACGTGACACCAAGCGAATTACAAGATCGGTTATCAGAAACACTTGGGTATCACTCATCACCACACCAGTATTCTGATTCGATTACAATGCCTTCAGAGCAAGTGACAGTGATGAGTGAATCGAAGGGTAGTTCAACGGTTGAGTTTTCTGTCGGATTTACAGAGGATGGGCGGCTGCATGAGCGCGCTCGTGGAACCGCGCAGAACCCTGATCCGTTGTCGTACGGAATGGACGATCTTCGGTGTGTCTATGCTGAAACAACTGTAACAGATTCAGGTGAAACCGTTGTGACTGATGTTCACACTGGTAGTGTAGATGAGTTCAATTTCGATGAACATGCGACGAATACACGGCGTGAAGCGCGATTCGAGCCGGATGGGAGTCAAATTCAAGTTGTTGATGATGCAGACCCAATATCCAATAATCCGGATGTGAAGAAAGCTGCGAGTGCTCGGTCAGAGTCAGGAACCGGTTTGAGTGCTCCGGATGATGTGAACGCAGCACCAGATTCATCAACGGTTCCAACGGTTTCAGAGATTGAGCAGGGGCTTGATAAAGAGGTATTCAATTCAGAGTCAGGTAGTGATGTGTTCGTGACGGGTCGTGATGGTGAGTCAGGGAACACGCAGAAACAAACAGGCGATGATGGTGAGGAGATTGTTAAATCCGCGATTTACGAGGATTATAATCCACAGGACATTTCTGCTGGTGAGAGTGAGACACACAAGTTCTTAGATATCCCGAATGCGGGTGTGGAGGTCAAAGCATACACTGAGACTGCGGTTGAATCGAAGAAAGTCTCACTTGGATCACGAGATCCGTGGTCAGATGATGTTGCAGATGAAAGTTTTTCCACGCAGTCAACGGACTGGGCAACTGAGAATTGTTCCCCAAAGAACACGCGATATGTTGTTTTGAAATACAGTGATGAACCAATCAACCCGGATTCTATGACGGTTGAGGATGCAAAATCGGTTGTTCAACGACAACCGACAGTTGAGGGGACTGACTTTTTCAAAGACGGGGCTGAGTCCGCTCGCCGAGTCCAAAACGGTGAAAGTACAATGAGTGAAGAGATGAACGATAGTATTGCAGGTAATCTTCACAAAATCGAAGGGGTGGTTATTGCAAGCGGTGACCAGATCAGTAAAAACTCACAAGTTGATTTGAACGTCCGGAAAGAGTTCGAGGTTTCCCCACGATCGGACTCAGGGTCGGGGACTTCATCCGAGACGCATGGAACATCCCTTGATGACTTCTAGTTCGGTTTCTCGGGGATAAGTGGAGCTGGTGTTTCCGATTGAGTCAGGAGTGTTCTATCATCAATCGTTTCAACACCAATGTGATCTGGGTAGTCTGTAACGAATTCAACTAAGTCCTCGTAGAACGGTGTTGCACCGGTCGTTGGGAATCGGTGTTCACCAGACTTGTTTTTGGAGGCAGGAAGGTACCGGAGGTCAATGTTCAAGTGTTCCCACGCGTATGCGGTGAGGTCAGCACCACCAGCACCGTAGTCACCGTTCAGGACGTGAGTCAGTCCGTAGGAGTACCGTGGGTTATCTGGTGTGTCCTTAAAGTCCCAGTACGCATCACGCATCTCTATGACGGTTTTAATGTCTTCTTCGGGGAGGGTGTCCTGTGTTGCATCAATACCGGTTTCCCGTTCAAACGCTGGGGTTTGAGGGTCGGGCGGCATCTGATCTTCGAGTTGGTAGACAAGCGTATTCACACGTGGGTGCGAGTGGTCTGTCCAACAGAACGAGATTGCGACGGATTTCCATAGCGGAAGCATTCGGTCGAAGAACGAGTTGATGCGTTCAACGAGTGTATCACTAACGTCGTAAAAGAATGCGTGTCTCGTTTGACCACATGTGTCAGTACTTCCGAAGTCATCAACTTCACCCTTGAACTCCGTGTTGTAGAACTCATGCCACATGTATTTGTGTCGTTGTAATGTGATCTTCCCTGGGTGTGTTGAGTCCAATATTTCACGCGGTTCCTTTGCTTGGAATGACACGGTGATGTGATCGGGTTCACTCACCATCTCTGCTCCGTTCTCGGATGTTAGGTCGGGGATCGGCTGATCAGGTGGATTCGGGAATTCACTGGGGTTTCGGGGCATGATTTAGATGTAATAGTGTACGTGACCGGGGTACTAAGGCGTTTGTGAACTTATTCTGTATACTCGGAAGTGGGAACCTACCCGTGTGTTCACTCAATAGTCGCACACGGTATTGCTGATGGGAGCCTCCTACGTGAATCACAGCGTTTAGCTGGTCACGCATCGACCACTGTGACTTCGAACGCGATGAATGAGTCGTATTTTCCAAGCAACCGTTCAACGGATTCACGGAACTCTTCGGGGGAGGCATCAGGACGTATCTTCTCAAACGGGAACGTCTCAATCATTTCATTAACTGAATCGAATATTTGGTAATCCGTGATGACACCCCAAAGCGAATCGTTAGTATTGTATCCGCGTCGTAATTCGACGGTCCGACCAATCGTCACAGTATTAGTGTTGAACTGTGAGGCAACTCCTCTAAGTTCCCATGTTTTATTCCCACTGTCGAACCGGTTGTAATGCTCAGATTTCAACGGGACGAACAAGCGGTCAGTCGTGTCAATATTGCCTTCTGAAATCGTTTTCGGATCAATCGATGTTGGTTGTCCAATCATGTTCTTAGAGGATTTTATGTGTGGTTTCTATAATATCATTGATTCCGTGCCACAGGATAACCGCTGCGATACCAGACCCGAGTATTATCAGGACCACGTTCGCCCAGTGTAATCGTTTCACGGATTTCACGAGTCGTTCCGGTCGTGATTCGTTAATCGAGGGGTCGAAGTTTGAATATCTGTACCAAACCATGTACATGGAGAAGAGTACAGAAATGGATACGCCGGTCAGGAATGACGCGATGAGTGATGTTTGATTCATTAGGGCATCACGAGTTATCCATCATCGATCACGACTGGTGTGTCTGAATAAGTGATCTCTTCATCAAGGTCGTGAGTGACTCGACAGCGGATCGCGGTGCATGATGGGCAGCATGTCACACCCAATCGGAATTCGTGCTTTGTTCTCTCATCAGGGTGGTGTGAATCACCGCATTCAATGCATGTGTATTCTACGTTCACCCATTCTTCATGATCCTTGATTTATTCCGGTTCGGTAGGCGATTGTGAATGCGGTGATCGATTGTTCTTGTGTTTGGTGTTCATTGTTTTGAGGACCGTGAATGATACCACTCAAGGACGTTTTCACGCAGGGTGGTGTCTTTGACCTTGTGATCAATTTCAATACCTCTTGCGAGATCAGCAATCGCCCACAGTGATGCAAGACTGCAAGCTATCACAACGGTGTGTCCACCGTATTCTGGCCATGTGAGAGAGATTAAAAGACCAGGAATCGAAAATACGAGTAACCGGACCAAGAACCGGTCGATGAATAGTATTCCTACGTAGCATGTTAGTTGCCAAATCTGCGCTTCAAGGTGTGGTTTTTGATTTGGTTTCATTGTTGATTTGGTTGTGGTCGGATGCTACGCGTATCTTTTCTGGGTGTTGAATGCGTGTTTGCGCAAGAGACACTTACATGATTTGCTCCGTAATGTGCTGGTGCGTGTTATTGTAGAATTTCCGGGTTTTCTTCGGGATCAACCGTTTCAACACGGAACGTGATGTACTCTTCTGCTTCACCATGAGTATCTTGGATTCGTTCCGTGACGTTTTCTGAGATGTTTTCGGTATCGGAATGCGGTCGAATGTCTTCAATCGGGTATTCGTCTACGATTTCACCAATCGTATCAAACGTCGAAACGCTGGTGATCACACCCCAGAGTTTGTGACTTTCTCCAACACCACGATGCATGAGAACAGCACGGTTTTCGGTGATCGTATCTGTATTGAAGTCGCTGTTGACCGGTCGAATAATTCGGTTTTTCTCACCCCGGTTCACTTGATGCCAGCGAAGTGTGTTTAATGGGAGTTTCAAGTGGGTGTCGTCCTCAATTTGCCGTGTTACATCGAGAACGTCGCCATCGTACATCATGTTTTCCACGCTTTCTATGAGGTCCCAGTCAGCAGCAACTGCGGCTTCTTCAATAGATAAGTACTCCCATTCGGTTTCCTCAGCAAGTTTTTCGTGTTCTTTGTTAGCCCCGATGAAGATGTACCTGGCAGTTACGAGTGTAAGTTGTGAATCTTCTAATGTGGTTACGATGTCGCGTGCCCCTGATTTGAACGTGAATCGGATGTTGTAGTCGTATTCGTAATTGGTTACGTCGATCGGAGAGTTATCGGTTACAACACCGATATTGTCACTCCATTTCGAAGCGTTTTCCATGACGGTAGTGGGGTCGGACAGTTTTTCTAACGCATCTAAACTAAACGCGAGCGTAATACTGGTGGACCCGTCAACTTGCATATCGAAATGAAAGAGGTGCGTCTAAATAAACATCAGGGAAACTGTAGTGGGAAGACTCGACTTTTTGTGAATTACCTCGGGGTCAATCCCTGAGGTGGTTCATCTCGGTGAGGTCTGTTCGACTGGGAGGTCGTCGTCAAGGATTTCCCTGACGGTATAATCTTCTGCTAACCTAATTTTGATTATTTTGTCTCCATCAGTGATTCGAATATCACGGTGTTCAGGGGTTGTGTCGATTATTACATCCGTGGTATCGTTTGTTGTTTTCCCATCTCCCATTTGTTGGATGTTCGCTACCATGTGGTCGCCAGGAGAGCCGTTCGAATGTCGTGTGAAGTCTTTGAGTGTTAGTTGCATTGTTGAATTGAGTGGATTGCTTTACCGGGTAGTGTGAGTGGATCGTAATAGGTGTTCGGAAACGTTTCGACTTGTCAAATCGTTCTATCGTGAGTGATGTGGTATGTTGGTTCTTCTTGATGCGACTATTTTTCAATGCCCGAGTCGTACAGTAGAGATGAGAGATGACATTTGAGTCCGATGCTCCACAAACCCGTGAGGAAGTTGAGCGAACGGTCACGGAGACAATCGAGAACAATGGTGTCGTGTTGTTCATGAAAGGAACGAAGCTCATGCCGCAGTGCGGGTATTCCCGTGAAGCGTTGAATCTGCTTCAACGGTACTGCGATGAGGTCATTGTTGTGAACGTTCTTGATGGGTCGGTCGAATCGTACCGAGAGGTGCTCGAAGAGGAAACCGGGTGGACGACGATCCCACAAGCGTTTGTTGATGGTGAGTTTATCGGCGGGGCAGATATCCTGAAGGAACTCGATGATCGAGGGGATTTAACTGAGGTCATTGGTGAAGAACCAAGCACTGCACCTTTCTAAATCACATCATGGTTCAATTGAGAGGTTTCCATCGAACACCATGTCAGTAACACGATTACAGAATTCGATTACAAGGTTTTCCACTTCGGAATCATCTTCAGTATCTTCAATGTTGTTTCGGAGATCGTCAAACTCGTAATCCCGATCGACCCACCACGATGTCGGTGTTACTCGTTCTAACTCGGCTTGTAATGCAGTAACCGATGTGATCACAACCTGTTTACCGGTATCAGGGCACTGTGCATCGTCTGTTAATTCGTTCACCCGATCGTAAATCTGGGTGAGCGTTGCTTTCTGTAAGTCGTATTCTTGCTCAGCAGTCATCATGTGAATTCTATTTCCTCTTCAAGTTCGCTTCGGAGTTCTTCTTTGATTGTTTGTTTCCGCCGGAATCCCACGTCCCATTTTTCAAGGAGATTGAACGTTCTAATCAGTTCTAATCTCCGTTCGGGTATCGGACGGAACGATTCTGCTTCATCCGTGCCTGAGACTGTCGTATCAAGCCGGTCTTCTTCAACAAGCTGTTCAGCCAATTCGAGGTGATCGTATTCAGAACAGATTCGAGAATCCCAGCGAATCGGGCGTGCATTATTAATGTACTCACCCTCGACGAGTTTGATGAGCTCACTGTCAGTTAGTGCACGTGGGTTTTCATACCAATCTGAACGGGTGAACTGCCCGTTATTCCGTGTATTGATTTCCTGGGTAAGGCAAGTTTCACACGTTTTGATTTCGTCGGATCCTGCACCAGGATCGAGAAGGTAGTGTGCGGTTGTTACAGTCCCGCAGTTCTCGCACGGTGACTCAACTGGTGTGTTGACGGTTTTGACTTTGTACATGATAACGTGTATCTGGTGAGCGCTTGTTGTCTGGTTACGGTGTTAATTCGCTATAATCACCGGTCAGTTGTGTTTTCGATCTCATCGAGGGAGATGAATTCGTTCCCGTTATCGTCTCCTGGTCGGTCTTCAGATCGTCCGTGCCAAACGGCGTATCTATGAAGTGTTGCGTCGAGCGGAACGTATCCCGTGATAACGCGGTCACGGGCTTGACCTGGTAGTAAGGATTCAAACGTCCACTCTGAAGAATGTGATTCACCACGGTGTAAATACTCTGCTTCGATTGAGACTGGTTGACTGTCTTGATTTTGGGCGGTCATATGGAGTTCACGCAGCTGATGACACTGCGATTAAACTCTTTACCGTGCGCTCGACAGGTTGCAATTTGAATTATTTCGTTGTTCATGATGAGCCCGGCCGGTGTAACGCGACGGCCGGGACCAGCACGAATCAACTGTGGCGCTTACGTTGATGAAATCAACGGGATGCCGATGATGCGGTGCTTGGCGATGCGGTCGTGCCATCAGTCGTTCCTACCTTTTCTGAGAGGTACTGCCTCTGCCACCACTCTCGGTGCTCCAAGTCGTACTTCTCTCGAAGCTCTTCTGCTTCGTTCCCTTCTGCGGTGTTTAGCCCAGGGTATGCGTACTGATGTCGGAGATCATCCAATCGTCGCATATCCCGATGGAACACATCGAGTGGTACATGACCATCAACACGGTCACGAAGTCGTTCATCGAAAATACAGTCGTTCGCAGAACTATATGGCATTGATGAGGCCGGCCGATCATCATCTGGGTCCTCAATACTCGTTGAAATGCCGTGTCGTTCCTGTTCGACTATCACGTCAACACCTTCCTGATTTTCAGCGAAGTACAGCCACGCCTGTGCAAGCCCTTCCAAGATCTCAGGCTTAATCGATTGGTGAACATCAGCACGCCGGTCAATATCATTAATCAGGATTGCGAACAGCGTGTGCATCGATCGCGGATTATCCGGAACAGATGAAACGCTAAGTTCGTTACGGAGGTCTGAAAGTCGGTACTCCTGTCTAAGCATCGGTCTGCTTGGTGCCATTGTTGTATCGTATTAGGGGTGGTGAATGCCTGTTGAACGGTTAACTGGTGGTGTGTTCACCATCACGTTCAATTGCATCACTGTATTTGATTTTGCCGGGTGAGACCGGCTTATGCTGCGCTTCACTTTTGTTCAGCGCAGCACACAGCGGACCGCTCAGAATCAACGTTACGTGATTCAAAAGGAGTTCGTTTCGTCATCCGACGTTTCGGGATCGCCCGCAATTCTTACACCGTTGATCATATGATCCGGATGCTCGAAGCGAGGAAGTCATCAATTCCTCGTTTTCATCGGCCTCAATATCACAATACGGGCACCCATCTGTTGGTCGAGCTGGGTCGGAATCCTGGTCCCATGCTCCATCGTTGTTTCGGGCAAGACACAGTGCTTCAGCGAACGTTCCAAAATTCCATTCAGACAGAGGGATCTTCAGACCTTCCCCAAGTTGATGATTCCACATGTACACACCATCATACCCGTACAATTCAACAGTGAATACACTCCATTGGTCGTTCCGTGAAATCTCGTTAACGTATTGCCAGTGGAGTTCGTCGACGTGTAAATCACTGTCTTCTTCAGCATCGAATTGCGGGTGGTGCTTAATGAATTCTTCAATCCCATCAGAAAATGGTAAGGGGTATTCCGTAATCGGCGTGAACGACGTGAACATGCTTACTAATGAAATCTCTTTGGTAGTGCTTGATTCAGTATCCATGATTGTGATGTTTGTACCGTTCTCGGTAGGTGAACGGGTTCGTGCTCCTATACTTACACCGTATAGGCCAGTGAGGTGCAGTGATGCGTCCGTGACTGGTTTCTGAACATCATATCACGGGTCGGTGTGGAATTCGATTGAGATCCGGTCAGCACCACTCTGCTTGGAAGAATTTGATTGTTGTCATCGTTATCTTGTTTGGTTGGGTTGAGTTAAACGGTTTGGAATATGGGGCGCTAATCAGATCAGGAAACCGTTTCCTGTTCCACGTTTTGCGTTGAATCAGAATCAGTGTAGACTGTTTTTTCGACGTCTTCGATTGTCAAGTTAGACATGAGAGCAGATAATCGTTCCTGTGGCATTTCATACTCAAATTCACGAGACACTGCCTTTTCGAGTGAGTCGATATCCGATTGATCGAAAGCTTCCAATTCAACTGAAAGCGTCACGGAGACAGTTTCACTTTTTCCTCGTTGCCAGTTGACTGCTCGGCCTTCGGCTTTCACTTGCTCTAATTTCTCGTTGAGTTTCCGACCAATCATCGTTTCCTGGTCATCAACAACCCAGGCCAACCAGTGTGCGATTTGATCGGTAATGTATGCCCCTCGCTTGTTGTGACGGATGCGTTCTTCGTAATCACGAAGGGTTTCTGGGTCTGCTTCAAGGAATTGTTCGTATGTGCTTCTGAACTGGTGGAACTGTTGCTTTGACCTGTCGTGAACGGCAGTGAGGTCGATACGGTCATCAGGTTCGAATCCGGATTCGTAAGCAAGTCGCATTGATGTATGAGTGGGAAGGGAGG
>LFCJ01004648.1_pt1 | contig 10061 bp, 12 predicted proteins | sample 643141 | NCBI WGS metagenome assembly LFCJ01 (sample SAMN03766243, study PRJNA286221) | soda lake metagenome | biome: soda lake; feature: Kulunda steppe; material: water; isolation source: sample B1-Br-g2 brine of Lake Bitter-1 | place: Russia: Kulunda steppe | collected 2010-07 | reverse complement strand
AGGCTGCGTGATCTCCCACATGTATGTACGCGTGTATGTACTCCCACATGTATGTACGCGTGTGCAGGCTGCGTGATCTCCCACATGACCAAGCCGAGCCAGCTAGCAGACGCCTTGACAGCGCTCCTGGTTGGCTTGCCTACCTCATGGTAAGTGCATCTGCCGTGCTTTTGTGGCCTGTGCCCCTTCCTTATTAGAGGCCATTGTGCCTGCCTGCCTTGAAGCTTGCATTCCTGGTGTGCATGTGTGAGAAGGGGGGGATAAGTGCAGGGGTGCGTGTGCGTGTCGATGGGGGTGTGGGGGTGCATGTGCGCATGCATGTACACGCATTTGCATGTGAGCGGATGTCTGTGTGCCATGAGAAGGTGCAGGTGTAGGCATATTGTACATGTGTGTGCGCATGTGGGTATGCGTCTGCGCGTGGGGGGGGGTTGCATATGCGTGCATGTGTACGTGCGTATGTTGATGAAGGGGCGGGGGTGCGTGTGCGTGACTGGGTACGGGGATGGGAAGGGCTGGGGTGGCACATGCATGTCTGTGAGGTGGCACATGCATGTCTGTAAGGTGGCACATGCATGTCTGTGAGGTGGCACATGCATGTCTGTGGGGTGGCACATGCATGTCTGTGGGGTCTAACCACACCCACAGGACCCGTGGCATACCCAGAGGCATCGCGCGCAGCGCACTAGAGCACTGGGGTCTTACATGCTCGACCGAGCCTGCCCAAGGCGGGGAGGGGGGAGCAGCACTTGGGCACCGCAGGCCAAGCCTCGCTGAGCGGCTGAGCGGCTGGTGCTGGACTTTGAGCAACTGGTGCTGAGCAACTGATGCTGAGCGGCTGCTGAGCAGCTGGTGCTGAGCGGCTGGTGCTGGACTTCGAGCAACTGGTGCTGAGCGGCTGTTGAGCAACTGGTGCTGAGCGGCTGGTGCTGGACTTTGAGCAACACGTGTGCAACTTAAGCAAGTAGTCCTGGGCTGGGCTGGGCTGGCCTCATCGTCTGCACGGCACCACCTTTGCTTTGTGCGTGCCGCACACGGAACATGCGCGCGCATGTTGTGCGCAGGGAGGCGCCGCTCCCCTTGGCTCACTCCGCCCAAGAAGCGGCAGCAGCTGCTCGTGATGATGCTGCCGGTGGGCCGAGCCCTCAGCTGCAGCAGGAGCAGCAGCCTTGGCTGGGCGAGGTTGTGCAGGCAGTGGTTGAGCGGGGGCGGGCTCTGCAGGTGCGCGGCGGGCTCCCGCGCTTGTTGCTGTGGGCTTGAGCACACCCTCCGCTTGGTGCTCAGTGCTTGAGGTTTTTAGGCGAGGATGTAGCCTATTAGGTTTTTAGGCGAGGATGTAGCCTATTAGGTCACCCACCAGGTGGCCTTTGTTTGTTATTGGAGGGCGTCTGGATAAAATTGCCTGCCGCCTCGGCACAGCTGGGGGGGGCTGCCTGCTGATCCTGCTTCGGTGTAGACGGTCACGATTCTGCTGGTGGACATGATGGTGGTGATAATGATGGTCGAAATGATGATGATGATGACATTCGGATGGTGGTGATAGTTGGGGTGGTGCTTTTGGTGGCCATTGTGGTGTACCACTGATTCTGATGCAGGTGGGGGCCTACCACTGATCTACCACTGATTCTACCACTGATTCTGATGCAGGTGGGGGTTCAGGCCTACCACTGATTCTACCACTGAGTCTACCACTGATTCTACCACTGAGTCTACCACTGATTCTGATGCAGGTGGGGGCCCATCCAGCTGAGGGCGTGCGCTGGGGCCAAGGCTTGCAGGCCCTTGGGGTGGCCATGCTCAAGCACATACAGGTGCGTGCGCTGCGGCCAAGGCTTGCAGGCCCTTGGGGTGGCCATGCTTAAGCACATACAGGTGCGTGCGCAGCTGCAATGCCCGGCTTTTGCATGCACGCGCATGTGCACCCACAGCTGCAATGCTTGCAATTCAAACAGGTGTGCGTGTGGCTGGCGGGCTGGCTGACGGGCTGCGATGCTTGAGTGCATGCAAAGCTTGCGGGCCTGAGGGTGTGCCATGCGTGTGCCTTATTCGTGTACATATGGGGTGCATGCAAAGCTTGCGGGCCTGAGGGTGTGCCATGCGTGTACCTTATTCATGTACATGGGGTGCATGCGCTTGCAGGCATGCCAGCGGCGTGTGGCAAGCAGCAGTAGCGGCATGCTCTGGGAGAGGCAAGCAGCCTCCGCCCTGAGCTGTCCCCCACTCGTGGCTGCGTTGGCTGCCCAGCTGCCCGACAGCCACGCGCAGCAGCTGAACGCCGCTGCTGCGCAACTCAGCAGTGCCTGATCTGCTTGGTTGAGGAGTTGCGCAGTTTGTGGCTGCTTCAGCGGCCCAGCTGCCTGGGAAGGCTACACATGGCACTCTGAGGCGGCATGCTTGGCGTAGGGTGCATGTGGCCCAAGGCTTGAATGGCCCAGTGCCACGCCCAAGCGTCTCCCGCGCCAGAGCTGCAGGGAGACGCTCGCACGCCAGAGCTTCCATGCGCCTGGGCGTGCAGGCAACCGCTGCGCGGGGCTGCAAAGCGCCTGGGGCACACCTGCATTAGAGCAGCTGCAGAGGGGCGGGCACACCTGTAGAGCACCTGCAGATGGGAGTAGGGGTGCCCTAACCTTTTTGCGGTGCCTTGCTGCGGGAGGAAGGATGCCCATAACGTTAACCATGTTCACGTCTTTCTGGTGCCATCCACGGATGCATGTCGGAATGGGCATGGGCTGGTTGTTCACAGAGATGGGCTAGTTTAAACCCGCCTCCATCCAAACATTCGGTACCATCCACGGATGCGTGATGGAATGTGGGTATGCTGTCCATCACGCAGGCCATGCACCCTTGACCATGTTGCTTGTCATAATATGTGCCTACAGCGTTTACAGTATGCAGTCACGACACACCAGCACACATTTCTCAGATGGCCATGGGGTAGGTGTAATGCATTTGACAAGAGTGCCAAAGAAGAGCTAGATGCTGTGATTATCATGTGAAAGCATCACTGGTTTGGTGAATTGCTCAAGCCTTGAACAGCCTCTATGCATTGTGTTGTCCTTTTTAAGCCGTACGGACCATGGGATACTAGTATGAAGTAGTGGTTGCCTAACACTGTTTGTTTGTGCAGTAAGCACCCCTGCTTCCTTTGCACTCCCCTTACCAGAACTCGTGTGGAGATGTTCAACACAAGGCCTATGCATGCAGCTGGCGAGAGCAATGGACCCCTTCTTGCTGCTTTGTACTGAGTGGCTAGGTGTCCCTTGCTGTACGCATACGCTGCGGCAAGCTGCGTGGCCAAATCATGTCTGGTGCTTGTTGCTCATAAGGCCTGTAATCTTTCTCTATAAGCACATATAAGATACACTTATTCTTTCAGATATCTGGGCGTCGCACTCACCATGAGCCTTGATTGGAGCTACCAACACATGTATGACAGATAACCTCACGCCTAGAGTGAATCACATGCGTCCCCATCCCAAACAAGAATCATTAGTACTACTAGTTGGCTAGTTGGTTAGGTGACAAAGCTATTCCTGCCAAACAAGGGTAGCTTAGCTGGAGCCAAACAGGCCTGCATCCAAGACCATCAAAAGGAAAGGCAAGCGATGTCATGCTGAGGAACTGCATCCAAGCCAGACTAGCGGCATGGCCATAACTTACAAGTTTGGGTTAACCGCCAGCCTGGTCGTTAGGCTGATTGATTTGTTGCTGGTCTTGGCCAGCCAAAAAATAGTCCATGATGTCAGAGATGAGACGGCAGAGTTGTTGTGCCGTCGAGAAAGGTAATCAAAGACAGTCTGACTAGGCGAGGCATGCAAATAGATAGAATGGGGAAAAAAGGACCGATCACTTCTTTCTGAGATCGTACAAAAACAAGCCTTGACAGTGAAAAAGGAGATCATGCATCATGCACCTCGTTTTGGACAGCAGCACAAACATACTTGTCACAGTGAGCATTTCCACTGTGCCAGATGGAGGATTCCACCGAAAGAGTAAGCGCGCGACTGGGCTGTACTGTATGAATGTCGGCACAAACCTGTGCAATTCTACTGGTTTCAAACCAATGCTCAAAGTAGAGCCGCTATAAAGTTAGAGCAGCCTTTGAACTTTATAGCGGCTTGTTGTCCTCTAATAATGCCACTCTAAAGCAGGTCCTTCGCGTAGACCTCAAGCTGGTGCCTCGGGCTTAAACATTTTGGGGCTTCGAATATTTTGCGCGTCTTTGAGGGATTGCGAGGCTGTGACACATTTTCTCAAATCTCCTTTCTGGGGCACAAGATTTTACTGCTGACTTGAACTTGAGGATCAGAAGAGTGTTGAGGGACATTGCTGACCTGGCCCCTTAGAAGTGCAAAAACAAACTTGTGACTTACCTGTCTAAGACTTGATTTGCCTCTCCACTGACACTTCTGGAAGTGGCACTTACTTCTAGATCTTCTTAGTGATTCACATGCCCATGTGCAGAAAGGGGTGCTTCTCTGCTCCCACCTCCTTGTTTGTACCATGGTCATCCTAAGCATGTTAGGATAAATGTGAGCAATTTTTTGTGTGTACACTCGGGCAGTGGAATCCTCTTTTTGGCGAGGTGTAATGTTTTATGTTACAAGTGCTCTTGTGCTGCTGCAAAATAGGGTGCATGTCCCTTTACTGTTAAGGCTTCAAGTTGTTTGTGTGCTCCCTAAAGAAAAACTGCATATTCCTTTCCCATTCTTTTTGCCATTTGGCTGCATCTGATTCTTTTGCCAGCCTTGCCTAACCATGCCTATTTGGAGGCCCCTTATCTTTTGTCCGCCTTGCCTAATCGGACTTTTTTATTCCCTTTTAAGCGGCACAACAAAATTTGCTATTACATTGTAGACCTAGACGTGGACTACTTTTGGGCTGGCAATGACCAACCACAAACCAATCAGCCTGACAACCGAGCTGGCGGTAAACCCTTACTTGTCAACTCGCGAACCTGCATTTTGCACAAAATAGCCAAACTTTGAAAGGACAGACGTGTGCTGGTTGTATCGTGCAGCAACCTCTTGCAGCTGCCCGTGGTTTATCATGAATGACTGTGGCCTTGCTAGGAGCCACTTGGCCTTGCTAGGAGCCACCTTGGCTACCTGGAATGACTTGCTGCCCCGTGTTCCATGAGATGTGATGGTACGTTGAATATTAAGGGATTTAATGGGAGCTAAGTTGGCTACCTGGGATGACTTGCTGGCCAGTGTCTAAGGCTGTGGCACACCTGGGCAATGAGCAATTGACCAACTGTGACCAATTGACAAGCAATGCATTTCAATTGCCTCAATTGCCTCCTTGTCCGCCTTGTTGACATCAGCCCCGTGGGCTAGCAGATCCTTTATCACAGCAGTATGCCCATGGTTGGTAGAGCAGTAGAGAGGGGTGTCGCCGTATGGGCCATACTGCGCCTCCAATGGGCGAGAGCAGGCGTCCTGTAAGGATTGCTATAAGAATGATCTTTTGATGGGCTGGCCAGGGAACGCTCCCGGTCAATGGACTGGCCTGACCCCAGTCCAGCCCAAAGCCTGAGCCTGGTGGTTGGTTAGGTAGTTGGAGGTGATCTGGTGATCAAGGAAAGCCTGGTTTTGTTACACGTCCTCTGCAAAAGCATGCATGGCACAATGTTTGTGCCAGAAACCTTATTTTGCACGGCCATCTGCACACACCAGACCGTCAGCACCACCAAATCTATTTCTTTTCTGATAGGTAAGTAGCAGCTTAAGTATTTCCATGTGGAGAAACAGGGAAAATAGGAAATGGGCAACTACCATTGGGTGCCAAAGTTTGAAAGGGGTATAATTGCTAAAACGTGCATACACTCTGTACACCTTGAACAAATAAGCATTTACTTTTCCATAATACTGCATACCTTATTTGTATTAACATCCTTCATTTTAAGAAATTTCACGTTCTTTTAACTATCCGTTTCCCATCAGGATTTGATATTAAGGCATTTTGTCATCTTAATCCATTGGGTAACTTGGTGTATTGCCACTGTTTCAAAGGAGTGCGCAGGTCGTGCTAAGGAGGCGGAAATGCTGCTGGACAAGACAATGGAGCCGGGATCGCCGCCCCCTCTGCGAAGGTGTCTCACTTGTCATGTGTGCATAAGTCTTTTAAGCAGAACTTCTGTGCCTGCGATTTTCACAGTGTGTTTTCTGAGTCTGTCCTTGTAATTTTAGCTGCCCACCTCGCCATCAAAGTTCACTAGTGAACTTCTGTACTGAAGTGTTCCTGCAGCTGCAGAGCAGGCTTTTACTTCTGTCATGTTTCCAAATGCGGTGCACAGAGCAAGTCCCAACTCCCAGTGTCAGATGAGATGACCTTAACGTTAGCATAAGCAAGCAATGAGAAATCTTAACGCACCCAATTCTTGCACTGCTGTGACCTCATTCCAAACGTTGGTGTTTTGGAAAGTAGAATTGCAAAGAATCTCTAATGGTTGCACTTGAAGACTGTGCAGGGCCCATGAAGCACACCAATCATGTCAGTTGCAAGCATGCGCTGTCCTCACGCCACAAATATTGTATAATTCATGACCTAAAGCTCGAAATCGCATACATCACATATCGTCCCTCATCCAATCCACGGGCTTTATTTTTCTAACTCATTGATATCAAAGCAAAAAAGGCTTCCATAGTTTCTGGCTTCGTTATTTACTTTTCGAAGACCCACAACATGCCGTTTACAATTATTAGATAAACGTGCATACGCATTACAGGGTCATTCTATGCTGTTGTTCTCATCACATGTAATGAGGTGAAAAAGCTGGGTACTTTCCTGGAAGAACCCAAGAGGATGTTGGAAGACCTAAAGGATGTCCCTGACAACACTGTTGGTGTGGAGGAGGCAGCTGTGGACACATTGCTTGCGGTTGGGGAACCAGCGGCATCAAATTGGTAGGTCCTGTCCTTCTCCCTACAGATGAGGTTTTATAAATTTCTTTTGCAGAAGTAAAAAGCACGCACGACCTATACCTTGCACTGATGCAGTGAAGGCAAGCACTGAGTTCATGGTGCCATGTTGTGACCCCTGCTACTGCAGAATCATTGTACCAAAGGGAGCCTGATGCCTACTTAGAGTGTGTTGTGTCTGTGCACACATACTTAACTCACATTCTCATACACGCAAACATAGGGCGTGAACCCTTGCACACGCATGTGCACCTCACTGCACACACTCTTCTTTGCCCTGCAGGCGTCAAGAGGACCTCTCCCCCAAGCCCACCACCCCGGGCAGCTGTGATGCACCCACGTGGCCACCGTGCAGCCACAGCTCCTCTCGCACGCCCCCCCCTGCTCAGCCCTGTGCGCCCACGCCCGCGCCACTCATGCCCACGCATCCGCTACAGCCCCAAGCGGCAGGGCCACCTGTAGCAGCGGGCGCGTCCCAGGCCCCTGGCCTGCCCTGCCAGCTCTTACCACAGGAGCCCGGATGCGACTCCTCCAGTGCTGAACCCCTTGGCCTGGCCGCCTCGACTGCAAGCACCACGACAGTTCCCTATAGCAGCGGACCCCACCCTAACGCGTGTGCCGCCCCCGCTGTCAGCGGCGCAGGCGCCCCTACTGCCCCATCCTGCTCCTCTGCCGAGGGGACGCCTGATCCCTTGGCCGCCACCCCCCGGGCGCGGCAGCAGGGCCTGCCGCACCACCCACACCAGCACCACCTTAGGCGCACGCCCCCCAGGCGGCCGCCACCCTTCCTGCCCGTGGTGCTTGCACAGCCGCCGAAAAACGGCGCGGGCAGCGATAGCAGCGATGGCGATGACGGCGGTGCGGCCCCCCCCCTTCTGGAGGTCGTGCGCGCCCCTGGGTTGTCCCAAAGCCCCCCCCTTGCCGCGCCTGCCTCACCGAGCCTCCCCGGCCATCCCTCCTCCCCACCCACGCCCACGTCCTCCAACCCCACCTACGCCAGCACCCCACAGTCACCCTCCACGCCCCCCATGCAGCGCCCGCACTCGCATTCCCACCCTCGCTCTTTCGCAGAGGGCCGCCAGGCGCAGGCCCGGCAGCTGGGGGGGGGGCGGCCAGCCACCTGCTCCTCGCCTGCAGGGCCCTGGGGCGCCGCCACCCCGCAGTCGCAGCAGCTGCGCACGGGCCGCATCTCCTCGCCCTCTGACAGCCCTAGGTGAGCATGTGCGGGCGTGTGAGTGTGGGTGGGTGTGCTCGTGTTTGTTGGTGGAGGATGTCACACTGTAATTTCTGGGTGTGCGCACACACAGGCGTGCGCGAGAATGCGCACAACTGAGGTCGTCTTGCCCAGCCTGCACCTGCTCGCGCTCATAAGTGGGCTCTAGCGCTCCAGCCTCCCAACAACACCCTACCCCGCCAATCGTCGCCCCATCACCCACCTACACCCGCCCCTACCCATGCTGTTTTGCTGCACGTGCGCAGCGCCGTGGATCTGCAGCCGTGCGTGCAGCAAGCCCCGGGCCTCTCCCCCTCCAAGACCCCCTCCCTCACGTCCTTCTTCTCACGGCAGCCAGGCCTCAGCCCTCAGCACAGCCCCTCCCACGCCTCCCTTGCACATGCGTCCCATCACCTGCAGCCACACAAGCCGCCGACGGCTGCTGTGCAGGTGCAAGGCCGTTGCTCAGTAGGGCCCGAGCTACAGCAGGGACATGGCATTGTAGCTTTTATTGGAACATGGCTCTGATCACTCAGAACAGGGATGTCACTAATATCAGGGCCGCGCCTCGCGGCCAGTCCAATGGCCCGGCACACAAATGTGCATGCCCACGTCAATGTTTGCACAGCGTGGGCGTTGCTTTGCGTCTCGCCCTCCTCTTCATGTCCATCTGCACTGCCTGACTCCTTGCGCCTTCTGGCCGAATGCTCATTGAAGTGTCCAGAGCCATGCTCTTATAAAAGCTACTGCCTGATCGTTTGCAACCTGTCTGCATGTTGACCTCCATTTGCATTGCCTGGCCACCTGCGCCATTTTCCTGTGTTCCCACTGCCGTTGGCAGAGCTGAATCATTTGCAACTTGTCTGCTTGCTAACCTCCATTTGCATCGCCTGGCCACCAACGCCTTATGTCCGTATTCCCACTGCCACGTGTGGCAGAGCCTGCCGGGGCCACAAAAACTGCTGCTGAATCGGGCAGCTGTGCAGCGGGGGTCATTGCCTTCGCGCAGGATGGCGATGCACGCGCAGGTGCGCGTGTGTGGGTTTTAAGTTCAGAGTTAGGGTTTGGGGGAAGGAGGTGTCCCTGCCGTCGCGACAGGATGGCAAAGCATGCACTGGTGTGTGAATGAGGGTCAATGCTTTGGGGTTTGTTGGTCAGTGGGCGTCCTTGCCTTTGCGCAGGATGGCGATGCAGACACAGGTACATCATGCAAAGGGTACATCATGCAAGGGATACATCATGCAAGGGGTACATCATGCAAGGGGTACATCATGCAAAGGGTTCATCATGCAAGGGGTGATGGGGAAATGTGTTGGTTGGCCACAGGAATCAGGGCAAGCGGGTGCCTTGCCTTCGCGCAAGGCAGCGATGCACATGCGTGTAAGACAGGGATGCACGTGCAGGTGCGTGCCGCGCAGGCATTGAAGGTGGCTCTGAGGCAGGTGTATCGTGCATGGCGTGCGGGCGCATCTGTGCCAGAATGTGGGCAGCGCGTCCGTGCGCGACCCCCTGGAAACGCTGCGCATTCAAAATTGCCGGCGCGCTTGAGGGGCACCACAGCAGCAGACAAGGCACGTGGTGCACTTGCTCTCCTGTGTGTGCGTGTGTGTCCCCCCAGGATCCCGTGGACATGCTGCTCGACCACTTCAACATCGCAAGCGCGCTGGACAGGCACAACACCGCTCTGCTCAAGTGGCACACGGAGCAGCAAGAGACGCGCAGGGGGTTGGGCAAGGTGTGTCACTAGGTGTGTCACTAGGTGTGTCACTAGGGGTTGGGCAAGGTGTGTCACTATAGGTGTGTCACTATAGGTGTGTCACTAGGTGTGTCACTATAGGTGTGTCACTATAGGTGTGTCACTATAGGTGTGTCACTATAGGTGTGTCACTATAGGTGTGTCACTATAGGTGTGTCACTATAGGTGT
>LFCJ01004646.1_pt1 | contig 10062 bp, 17 predicted proteins | sample 643141 | NCBI WGS metagenome assembly LFCJ01 (sample SAMN03766243, study PRJNA286221) | soda lake metagenome | biome: soda lake; feature: Kulunda steppe; material: water; isolation source: sample B1-Br-g2 brine of Lake Bitter-1 | place: Russia: Kulunda steppe | collected 2010-07 | reverse complement strand
TCTCTCTCTCTCTCTCTCTCTCTCTCTCTCTCTCTCTCATGGTCATGCATGCAAAGCTTGCGCAGATCATGACTCTCTCCAGAGACCAGGGATACCAGTTCGTGCATGCAGGGAAAACGCCCGCCTATGATGAGTGCTGCATGTTACGTTTAGACTCTACGGTGCGCGTCACTCGTAGGACACGCAAAAATTCACAGGCACACTCAAAGTGTGCAAACTGGGACTTTCCAATCTCTCAAAATAAAATGTGATCACTCAGACTCTTAGCTCATTGATACCAACTCTCCAAATCTGCTGCTGGTTTGGGGCTGCATAGCAGCTACCCTCGCAAGGAACCAGTTCAAGCCTTCCTTGCCAAGGACTACCTATTTTGGTACTTCCTTGTGGCCATGGTGATCCAGGCAAGCATGAAGAAAACACCAAAGAATAAAGAGAGGAAGCCAAGGTGGGCGCTCGGGTCGATGCCTTCAATGTTGTAGTAATCCAAGACCGTGGTGCCTGCGCAAGCGGCGGGGACCAAGCATTGAGAAGGACACCAATACCTGCTTCCTTATTCATGTGTCTTAGCAGGGCTATGTGTTTGGAGAAGCAAGCTGGAGTACCACGCGGGTGTCTTCAGCTGGGAGCCTTCGCAGGCCTTGCCATTGTAGGCTTGCCATTGGCGGCATGGACCCTGCCCACCTTGCTTAAAGCATCAGGCAGCAAATGGGCAGGTGCCTGGGTCCACAGCATCCTATGATATTTACAGCCATATGTGTGCCTTGTAAACAAGGCAGCCACTCCTTTTGTGCCAGCACAACACAGACACTCAAGAGTAAATGAAAGCACCACACCAGCACTCACCTAGAAATTCAGGGTTGTCCCTGCGCAGACAAAGTCCAGGGTGCGCAGGAGGGAGGGGTGAGTGGCAAGGCCAAAATGCGCTGGAGCAAACATGAATGAACAAGCCACATAAAGCTGCATGGGCCAGGCAACATGGCTCGCCTGCTTGACAGGTGACCCTGCATGTCACCCTTTTCAAACGGTGCACAACTGGCACCGCTTGACAGGTGACCCTGCATGTCACCCTATTCAAACGGTGCACAACCGGCACTGCTTGACAGGTGTCCCTGCATGTCACCCTTTTCAAATGGTGCACAACCGGCAAGCGACCAAGAAGCACAGGCATGCATGTGAGGCGCGCGCATGCCCCGTGCACAGACCAAGGGCATGGTATCTGACATGTCCCCCCTGTCCCGCACACGCCCACACGCAGGCCGCCCCACTCACATGGCATCAAACTGGTTCCGCATCAAGGTGCCCCACGCGTAGCGCAGGAAGTTCAGGTACGAGTACCACTGCACAGAGCAGAACATGAGAAGTGTGGGCGTGAGGGGTCCAGGCGCAAGAAGCTTGGGACTCATGAAGTTTGTGGCAGCTCTCAGGGTGTGGGTTAAGGGTAGGGGGTTGGGTAAGGGCTCAGGGCTCAGGTCGGGGTTGAGGGTTCAGAGATGAAAGAGTTCAGGTTTTGGGCATGAGCAGTAGACCAGGCACAGGCTCCATTGTGCGTGGCTGGGCAGATGTGTTTGGCCCATAACTGCCTGTGTGATAAGCCTCTTCAGGGCCTGGGCAGGGTGTGTGGGTGATAGGTGATTGCTGAGCCTCTTCAAAGCCTGTTTTGGAAGGATGGACAGGCGCCCCTGACACGTGCTTGCGGAGCAGTGCACATGGGCAGCATGACTTGCAGCTCAAGTCTCCTGGCAGCAGCACATCGGCAACGGCTCTATGAGGCTCACTGCATCTCATTTGCAGGCCAGACGGCTGTATGGGCTAGCACCACGGGTGGAGGCCAGACGGCTGTGTGGGCCCGCATCTCAGCTAAAGCCAGCCTCACAGCTGGAGCCCAGATGGCTGTGAGGGCCGGTATCTGCCTAGCTGAAGGCCAGATGGCTGTGTGACAGCCTTCTGCACTGTGCGATGGACGCAAGGGCGTTCCGCGTAATGAGTAATAAAGAGGAGTTGAGAGGCCGCACTCGAGCTGGCATTCAAAGAACAGCGGCCACACTGAGAGCAGTGGGCTGATAAGCAGCGCTTCTTGCTGAATTCCCCTTGCCGGGCCGGGCTCACCTTCCACCAAGGCGGGATGTCGTCAAAGCGGAACAGGAACCCCGCAAAGAAGAGGAGGGTCACAGCGTAGAAGGGGAGCAGCGCATTGGCCACGTCCTGCATGCACACGCGTGCGAGCGCAAGCATGTGTGCTATTGCAGTGAAACAGGCGCTGGCAGCTGCTGCGTGGTGCGGAAGGTGCGAAGAGGGGATGAGGTGGGTATGCAGAGTGTGTGTATGTGCGTGCTGGGAGGGTGTACTTGGAGGGTGCATGGAAGAGGCCCAACAGTTGCACACGGTGATAAACACTGCAGCAAGGCAACAAGGCATTCAGTGAGAGGGCGTGGCTGCTTGAGGCAAACTGCATGCCACCTGCCACTTAAGGCATTTTTGCATGGAAGCAGAGACATCCAAGCAGCTGGTCATATTGATGGCCTGATGACGCCAGGAGGGGAATTCAAGCTCCCTTGATTAATGCAGCAAGATGTACATCTAGCAGAGACTGCTCGGGGGCTTCATTACAAAGCTATTTCAGCATGGCTCTGCTCATGGGCTTACACCACAATGCTCTTACCATGTTGGGAGAGAGCGCGGCGATGAAGTAAGCGAGGGTGATGCCGTTGATGAGGCACAGGAAGTAAACAAGCCTGCACATGGCGTAGAAGCAGACCCAAGTCAGGAGCACCCGCCAAAATTAGCACGTGTGGTGCAACCGCCCATCTTCCTCCTGGCTCCACATGCTCTCGTCTTTCTCTCGTCCGGGTGATATCCAGGAAACACTGCCAGAATGGGGAAATCTACAGTGCAATGCAGTATTGTTGAGCAGAGTGCCCAGCCCATCCACAACCTGGGATCTCTGCACATGCATGCGCTTGCCCATCCACAACCTGGGATCTCCACGTGCATTTGCTTGCCTACTGCAATGCACATGTGCCTTGGCATACACAAACGAACAAGCAGTTGCACATGACACCTCAACATTTTGATCCCGCTGCTCAGTCACTCAGTGCGGGGCCCAGACCAGATGCCTTCTGCACTCATAGGAAGATGGCAAAAAAACGGCTGGCTTTGTCGGGCGTCATGCTTGGCGCTGCATTCTTGACGTCCCTCGCAGACATATGGAATGGGGCTACCGGAGCGACATGGCGTGTTCTGCAATCGGGGCCCAAGCTACCCCCCCCACCTTCAACCCTTTCCCCACCTCGGCACCTTCCCTTTTACCCCTGACAAGGCCTTGGGATACACACCTGAACAAACGCTCCCTGTAGCTCAGCCCCATTGGACATGAGGGTATTTAACATTGGTCTCCTCAAGCGAGTCGTGCACAAACTATCCCAGACCATGACCATCATCCCAGAACTCAACAACCATCCCAGAACATGAACCGCTCACCAGAATATGACCCATGCCCCCTGCAGCTGGATCCCATAGAACACAAATGCGGCACAGCAGGCTGTCAAGATTGCGGCCAGGAATATCTGCAGCCAGGAAAGTGTTCAACCCAATACGCATGAGCATTAGCAGACATCCATGCAGCAGCTCCTGAGGAGCGGCAGTTTGGCAAAATTTCAATCACGCCATTTGCGTGGACAATTGAGTCTTATTTATAGTGAGGGGCTGGATTTGATAGCACTGATGGCAAGCAGCTGCACGCCTCTCTTTCTACCTCCTCAACTATCTTGGCCAGTAAGTAGGTGATGACGTGGTAGAGGCCGTCAGCTCTCTCTCTCACAAATAAGCTCCGTTCTGCAGATCAGGCAGATTGATCAAAACCCATGGTCACTTGCATGGTGGCCGAAAGCTTACTAGGTCTCCACTTCCATGAAAGCATAAGCCAAAACATGCAACAGATTTCTCAGGAGCTGCACGGCAGCAGAAAAAAGGTTGCAGATCAATCGCCCCAGACAGGCACAAACACTGAGGAGCACACCGTTGCACAGTGCCCATATGATGCAGCACTCGGCTATACACACAATTACACAGTGCCTATGACGCAACACTCGGCTATACAAACAAGTACACACAGTGCCTTTGATGCAGAAATCGGCTGCAGTGAGTTTCTACCCTATGAAATGGACTGACCTAGCACCAAGCTGGGGATGTACGCGGCAGCACCAAAGGCGGGCAAGGTGACCCTGTAATCCAGAGCGTGCACAAATTTGCGTTTTTGTGTGTGCATGTGTTGGTACGTGTTTGCATACGTGCACGCGCGTGTGGTGTGTTTAGGTGAGTGCGGACATTTGTACGTACGTGTGAATGTGCAAAGCATGCAGGAGAACTAAGCGCAGCTGAGGCACAATGTCTGCCAAGGAAATCTGAGGGATTGGGCAGGGATGAACTGATGCAGAGGTGCGCCTAAGCACAAGCAGAGATACATGGATCAGGCTCAACATTGACGATGCTTCCGGCTCTCCCAGCACTGGGCACTGGCGCCCATCCTGTTGTCTCACAGAGCTCCACTACAGCAGCATAGAATTACAAGGCTGGCAGGAGTGGTTTGTTTGCAGGCTAGGGTACGAAGCCGGACCAATTTTACTCTGTAATCCAGGCAATTCAGTAGAGCAGCATCTCCATCCTCATCTTGGCTGCATGAGCCCATCCTGTAACTCTTCCTCCCAAGAAACACACTCACCACATGAACAGCATCGCAGCGATGTTGGTCTGCGCAGCAGCAGCAGCAGCAGCAGCAGAAGCAGCACGGCGGTCAGATTACAGGAAGAGGTTTTGCAAAGAGGAGCAAGTGGCATGGCTGGGAAAGCACGCAGCTCCAACGCAGAAGTGGCTGGAGGCCTCCGCTGCCTGACCAGCCCAGTTCTAGTGCATGAACCGGCCTGTGCACCACTTCTATGAACTCATGTACCTGTCTGTGCGCCACTGCTGCTGCGTGATCACAGGCATGGCTGGGTGCACCTCTGTTCTTGCAGGTGTTCATGCGCCTGCCTGTGTGCTGCAGCTGTGCACTCAAGTGGAAGGCTGGCCTGCCTGCCGCCCGTCCGGCAGGCGTGCTATGGCTGACGCACAGGGCCTAATGGAGCAGCACACAGGCAGCGCCTGCCGGCTTGTGCAGGAGGGCAGCGTGCCACAGGCAGGCCAGCAGTGCGGCGAAGTCAGGGGAGCAGCAGCAGCAGCAGCAGCAAGAAGGCAGCGCCAGGTGCGCTGCCAGGGCCGCCTGTGTGCTGCTGCTGCTGCAGCTGCTGCTGCTGCTGCTACTGCTCCCCTGCCTAGCAGCCCCCAGGCTTACAGCACTACCCAGGCTAACAGCACTGCACAGGCAGGTGCGCTGGCCGTGCTTTGCAAGGCTCCAGGGCTGCTTGCCTGCAGGACTACTTGCCTTGCCCAGCTCCAGGACTGCTTGACAAAGCAACCTCATTTATTTTTTGATTGCTGTGTTGCTCGCACTGCTGTGTTGCTTGTGCCTGGCGCAGGGCTGAAACTGATGCTAAGGCATGACCACACGGTGTGCAAGGGTGAGTAGGCAGGGCAAGCAGGCATTGCGACCAGTGAGCAGGGCAGGCACGCCTTGCTACCCACTCACGTAGTTGTCTTCCCTGTATTCGTCGCCCTTCAGCAGGTACAGTGTCTGCAAGACGCGGAGGGCAGGGCAGGGCAGGGCAGGGCTGGGTGTGAGCGGCTGTGCGCAGGAGGCAGGGCTGGCCCGGTTCAGGGAGGGTTGCTGAAAACATTTTGTACACGCAGTAGATTTGCCAGAGCCTGTGCCAATCTGCCAAAAAGCTGTACTGGGCATCTATATGCTTTGCAGCAACCCTAGGTCTGGGCATCTATATGCTTTGCAGCAACTCTAGCTCTGGGCATAAGGGGCTCTGGGGCGAAGGGTGCCAGGCCGTTCCGTGTGGCGAGGGCTGTTGCGGCTGTTGCGCGCGTGCATGCGCGTGAGTGCATGCCTGGGGCGCTGGCTCTGCGCTGCAGTCATGGCCTGCAGGGAGTGCACACCCAACCTGCATGAGGCCCTCAGTCCTCCCTACCATGAGACCTTACATCTCCCCACCATGAGGCCTGCCTGCATCCCTCTGCCGTGAGGCCCTCCTGGCCCTTCCTCAACCCTTCCCTTCCCTCCGTTGCAAGGCCCTCCTGGCCCTTCCCTCTGCCGTGAGGCCCTCTTAGCTTTTCCTCAACCCTTCCCTCCCTGCCCGCTTCCCTTCGACGCGAAGCCCTCCTGGCCCTTGACCCTTTTGCCTCTCTGGCCCTTCCCTCTGCCATGAGGCGCTCTTAGCTTTTCCTCGACCCTTCCCTCCCCGCCCGCTTCCCTCCGTCGCAAGGCACTCCTGGCCATGATGCGCATGCGCATGCGCTCGGACACCCCATCCTTCTCCACGAGGCCCTGCTCACCATGATGAGGAGGCTGATGAGCACCTTGTCGGCGATGCGGGGGCCCAGGTAGTTTGGGTCCTTGTAGTTCTTCCGCGAGCGGTACTGCGCACACAGAGCAGAGCAGGAGAGGGCAGCGCATGGGACTCACCGTGGGCAGTGGGCGCAGGCACACATGCAGGCAGCCGCACGGTGCAACACGCGCTGGCAGGCACCGACGAGGAGCCCTGACTCCCACTGAGCTGGGTCGTTGAGGGCCTGAGTTCTGAGCTGACGCCGTGCGCCAGCGTGCTAGCTTGCTAGCGTGCGGAGCCAGGAACGGCCAACGGTGCACCAACAGGAAGGATGCAAATAAATGATGTATTTACACCATTTTTGCGGCACTGCTGAGTTCCTGGCAATGCGAACGAGCCGTGGATGGTGGCCAAGGGGGACGGTGGCCAGAGGTCAAGGAATGCAAGCGCGGGGGAGCAGGGCAATTGCACACTCCTGTCCCCGCAATCGCGGCTTCAGTAAAGGTGCATGTGAGTATAGATGTTGTGCATGCTTGACACCATCGCAGCAAACAGAGGCGGGTGTGCACTCGGGCGTGTGTGCAAGCGCGAAAGTCAAACGCTGGCAAGGCGAAGCGACCTTCGTGCAATGCAAGCACGATCCGGCTTCCATGAAATTATGTCACGTTACTTGTGTGTGTGTGTGTGTGTGTGCCTGTGTGTGCACACGTGTGTGTGTGTGTATGTGTGTGTGTGCGCTCGTCCCACGAGGCATCAAGTTGGTGTCCGCCGGCAGGTTTCAAGCTTTGGTTACTCAAATGACAGCCTTCTCATGGCAGCAGTTTGCTCACGGGCACAGCCACAGGGGTGCTCATCAGGGTGAGGACAAGGGGCAGAGGCGCACACAAACCGTTGTGGGGCCGCACCATGGCAAGCCCGCTCTCAAGCGTTTTTCTCTGGGTGTCATGTCAACAAAGGTCAGCAGAAGGCACAAGGCGCCAAGTGAGCCACCAAGTTGGGGCCCATGGACCCCAGGCAGGCTGCATCTGCCCCCTTTGTGCGCGTTGCACGATCACTAGACCGCGTCCATATACAGACTCCTCCACCCCTTTCCCCCCGAACGAAGTCCAAGCGCCTGCACCGCACCACCAATACTGACCCAGTGCATACAATGCGGCCCATAGACTTGAACTCAATGCACAATGCGCGGCCCACCACCACGTGCACATGAGCACCTGCACACCTGCTCTGTGTGCCTGGTCCACACACCAACACCAGCACCAGCACCAGCACCAGCATCGGCAGCAAGAGCAGCAGCAGCAGCACCACCACCACTAGTACCGCCACTACTGCCACGAAGTGCACGAGGCACCAGCGTTCATGGGCATCCATCCTTTCACGACAGCACACTCCCTGTGCTTGCTCACACCAATACCACCACCACCACCACTGCCAGCCTCACAGGCTCCACACAAAGGCCATTGCCACCTGCACGTGCGCGCCTGTGCACATGCACGCAGGCCCTTCTGCCAGAGCAACAAATGGCAATGCACACAGGCGCGTGTGCACATGTGAACGGGTCTGGCCCTGGGGCTAAGCACTCAAACACACTCGCTGCCCGGGCAAAACAACATTAGGGAATCAGTCAGCAGAGAGACAAGAGGTACTCATGCATTTGTAGCTCTCTCCTGCATGATGGTCAGCAGGCCCCATCACAAGATCACGACCGGCAATCCACCCATGTGCACGCACAATCATGACACTGCCCAGGCCATTGGCAGCCCATCTTTTGCACACAAAATCAGGTAAAACTACCGTGACCAATCTCACTGAACGAGGCGCCACGAAAAGCATTCACACAAAACAAGGAGCCAACCCAGGATTCGTACACACCCACACGCATGATTGTCCACAGGCCCCACCACCAAGGCGTATTTGTTGCGCTCTTCACATTCAGCTCCGCCTTCAGCGCCTCTGGGAGCTCATACGTCTTGTTCATGTACCTGCGGACGCAGTGAAGGAGAGGCAAGGTTGGACCTGTGCCAATGGCATGACACACAAGGTAGGACCAGGCCCACATATAAGGTAGGACCAGGCCCACACACAAGGTAGGACCAGGCCCACACACAAGGAAGGACCAGGTCCACATACAAGGGAGGACCAGGCCCACATACAAGGTAGGACCAGACCCACACACAAGGAAGGACCAGGCCCATATACAAGGGAGGACCAGGCCCACATACAAGGAAGGACTAGGCCCACATACAAGGTAGGACCAGGCCCACACACAAAGGAGGACCAGGCCCACATACAAGGTAGGACCAGGCCCACACACAAGGAAGGACCAGGCCCACATACAAGGTAGGACCAGGCCCACATACAAGGTAGGACCAGGCCCCTGTGAGCATGCCATGCCCTTGCAAACTCTGCGCCTGCAGGGCACGTGTTGTGTTCATGCAGGATGTGTGCCTGGACAAGTGTCAGCTTGAGGGGCATCTGAGTGTAATATTTCCCCCTGCCCTTGCATGCACACACACACACACACATACCCGTGTGTGTAAATTTCATGACAAGCGCCGAGTGTTTCCTGCGATAGAAACTAAGTTGGGGCACACCACCACCATTGAGACGGCGCACACGATGTTGCAAAGCTGGGTGGGCCAAGCACGACATCAGGCACACCACAAATGACATGCTCAATCCCAGCCCCCCCTGGTGCCAGAGCTCCAAACCAACTTGCCCTCCACCCACATATCCAGCTGCTGGTCATTCTCCTTCGCCAGCGTGCTGGAAGAGTAGTGGTCAGCCAGGGCATCCCCGCGGCCCTGCCTGTCCGCATCTGCTGGCGCATCAGGCAGAAGCATGCGAGGATGCGTGCGTACCCATTCAGTTGCTTGCCTGCCTGCCTGCTCACGTGTGTGTGTGTGTGTGCATGAGCAAACTTCATGTGTGTGCATGTTCAAGCAGTGCCGTACACACATATGCATTCACATGTGCAAATCATATTTGTCCATGTTCACGCAGTACGCGCACACAAGCGCATGTCCACTTTGCCTGCTCACAGGCTTTTAAGGCCTTACTAGGCGTACCGCCATGCATGCAGTGCGAGGCATGGCTTTCAGCGACATCCTCAGCATGCACAGGAGACGCTAGTGGCTGAACGCCTGACTGACAGTGCACAGACTGGTGCCGCCGCGTGCGCACACACACCTGTGACAAAGTCCACAAGGAACTCGGCGTCATTGTACCCCTTCTCCATCTCTTTCAGGTTGGGGCACGCCTCTTGGGCAAACGCCAGGCCGCCATCAATGGGGCCAAAGTACACCACTGCGAGCACATGAGCAGGGGCTCTTTGCAGAGAACATATGTCATGGGCGGCTCCATGGATGATAGTCACAATCAAAATGTCTCCATGGCTTCATCCATGGGGACATGCTACGTCACACTCGCATCGCATTGCCACGCCACGCCACAGCCATAGCCTTTCTTTTCTGCCATGCCACGCCGCAAGGTTTTCACTTTGTAGCCACGCTCAGCCCGCAAGCTAGGCGGCAAACTGAGCACCTTTCAGGCTGGGGTGCATTCAAAAGCCTGTCACACACGTGCCTGCACACACACACACACACACACACACACACACACACGTGCGCGCACACAC
>LFCJ01004645.1_pt1 | contig 10064 bp, 14 predicted proteins | sample 643141 | NCBI WGS metagenome assembly LFCJ01 (sample SAMN03766243, study PRJNA286221) | soda lake metagenome | biome: soda lake; feature: Kulunda steppe; material: water; isolation source: sample B1-Br-g2 brine of Lake Bitter-1 | place: Russia: Kulunda steppe | collected 2010-07 | reverse complement strand
TTGTACTTGAGACTCATATTCAGAGACCCTTCTTTTGAGGCTCTTCCATTCATTTAACAGTTCTTCCGGCTCCCAAGTCGGAGCCCAAGTTACTTCTATTAATTCTTGCTCTGAAAAGTTATTTCTCAAGCAATGCGCAGCAGACCCTTACCTCTGTAAACAGGGCGATTTCCCCAAAGTGTTGCCCCACGCTCAGCAAGCCAATCAAGTGGTTGTGCTTGCCAATGACGGCCACGCTGCCCTTGCAGATGATATACATCTCAAGGCCCAGGTCACCAGCCCTGCTTGTGTCATGCAAACAAACGTGCGCGCATTTAGTGTGTGAAAGTTTGGCCCATGTGAAGCTTATCCCTTGTCCATTACATTGGAAAGCTTTTCTGGGAATAAAACCAGTAAACATTCTGGTGGCTCAACAAATTATGGATGTATACACGCATGCCCTTTGAGGCGCGCAATGCCACTGCTCACTTCCAAAGGATGATGGATGCAGAAATCACACAAGCTAATTTACAACATAAAGGCATGCAGCATGCACACCTATTAGACGCTTAGTGGCTGGCTCCAGAGGAGGAATAGGCACCAAAGCGTTCAAACTGATCAAGAACATGATATGTGATCGCAGCGGAGCGGCCACGTTGCTGGTGCTTGCATACTTACAACACACCTTGCAGAAGACCTGAAAATGCAGACATCGCCCTTGAGCGAGCAAAGTCTGACAGCAGCTCAAACAAAGGGGTAAATGGGAACAACTGCTTCAAAGAAAGGTGCCGGGCTAGGGACCTCACCCTAATGCGCAAGCCCCAAGAGTGCGGCTTGCACCCACCCACCTGAAGATCGTCTCCTTGGGTATGAACATGATCATGCGCATCCGCAAGGACAGGTTCTTCAAGAAGGCCTCCTCCAGGTCAAAGAACAGGGGAATGCGCTGAAGGTATTTCCGGTAAGTGAAGCCTGCAGTGTGCAAACAGCACCATTTTTGTCGTGATCATCACGATCACCATCACCATTAGCCGCCGTCGCTGCCGCTGCCGCTGCAGCAGCAGCAACAGGACACCCCAATGAAGATTTAAGAATTAGGGGATGCATGGTCCTGCTTAAGGAGCAGAGAGACAGCTGCATGCATGAAGCAGCAGCAATAGCAGCAGCAGTCTGGGTGCCCCACCTGTGACTTCCTCAAATAGAGGTTTGGGGAGCTCATTCAGGAACGCGATGCCCTCGCCGGCAGGGTGGCTGTAGTGCGTGATGTAATTGAAGTACTCCTCCACGCGCTCGCGGTTCTCCTTGTTCAAGCCCACATAGCTCAGCACATCCAGGGTCGAGCCCTGCCGCAGCCTGTGCGCACGAATGCACACGCTGCACTTTAGAGCGCACAAATGCACCTTGAGCACACACAGGGATGCCCTAGCTACTGCATGGTGCATGTCAGTCTGTCTGTATGTGGAGTAGGAAGAAAAGTTATCGCATGTGCACAAGGCTGCAAGCCAAACTGTGTAATCACCACGATGACTGTGCCAAGCCTTTGCACAGCAAAGCCATCATTACCGCTTCTATCATACAGCCTTGAACATGTAACCCATCTCCCTGTTGCTGCTTACATTGTGCAAGTAACAACAATGGAAGCTTGCACGAGAGCACACAGCTCAGGTGCAAGAGCCGCATCAACATTATGATGCAGGGCCTTGGCTGTGGAACCTGTGCGTGTAGGTGTGAGCTGTCTCGCAGCTGCATGTATGGACACCAAACCACACACTAAAAGAACAACAACGCACCTGTGCCGCATTCCAACTAGGTCCATGCCAGCAACCAGCACTGCCATCTGACCAACCACGGCACTGCACATTCAAGGAGAGGTTCAAAAAAGTCGGCTGCTCTCAAAGGTGTAGTGATAGCACATCATTTGGAGGTGGCATTAAGAGGCAAGTATGCGTATCCAGACCTGTGCACTAAGTAACAGGCTGAGGGACAGCACACATGCATACCATGAGCTTGCATGAAGTGTAAAGGGTAGATTTTGAAAAGGGAGATCACTGGACCTTCTTACTTTTAGCTCATTCACCTGTATAACACAGCACCACCAAGCAAGATGCACATCATGTACACACGCTCCACATTGTTGAAGGCCGGCAGATCTTCCCCCAGCAGCAGCAGGAAGGACTGCGCAAGCAAACACACAGTACAGCGTTGCTTTGACTTGGTGATCTTGGCAGGGGAGGGAAAGGTGTATACCCTCTTTTTACGTTTGCAAAGAATTGGAGAAGCAGGCTGTGCTCCACCATGCACATGCCGCACTGACTTGGCAAGTGGATAAGGCATGAAGATAAGAAGAGCTGTGCCTATGTGCTTGGCAGGACTGCCAAAAACTATGTGTCATAGACTGGTGATAAACCTTCATGTCACAGCTGGCTAGTTTAAGGATTAGTGACTGCTTAGTTTAGTGCATGCAAGGTCAGGCAAGAGTCTACTCCATGACAGCTGATTAACTTTCCAGTCCTACATGGAGCGTCACCCCCAACCCTGCAAGCAAAGTTGCAAATGTAATTGACGAAGCTTTAAGGCTGTATACCTGGTAGTAGGCGCTGATATACACGCTGACATTGTTCTTCTCGTCAACAGTCCCCTCCACAGAGAGCGCCCACTCTTCGAACTCCACAAAGTCAGTAAACTTGAAGAGCATGTACCTGCAATGAAAAGCAGCCTCCTGATGTTCTGCACGATTCACACACAGAAGCATCCGGCCTACCGAGCGCTTTGAAGGAGCATGAAGGCAGACAGGCAGACATTGCTTATGCCATGAGTTCAGGAAAAGAGAAATCAAATCAGCAAAACTCGTTCCATGCAAAGAGGTACATGTGCTCTCAAAACATGTGCACCAAGAGCACGGCAAGTGCTAACACCAGAAGCAGCATTGAGGGCTCATAGAATTACCGCCACTGTCAATGCCACCACAACGTTATAGCATCGTTACAGTAGTTAAAAAAAACCACAGCCACTGGCACTCTATTTAAACCACAGCCACTGGCACTGCCAGCAGCAACAACAGCAGTTGCTGGGGCTTGTACTGGAACAGTAGACATAATGCTGGCACCCACCATACGCATGCCAGCCAATGCGCCAAAAGGACCATGCCCCCCATCAGCGTTGCAACGCGCACAACATTTGCGCCTTTCAGCCTGTCCAGCAGGCGGAACAGCCTGCAGGCACCCAAGCAGCACATGTACTTGCAAACACTGCACAGCAGCAAGGTTATTGGGAGGCAGCTCCATGCTGTTCAGAGCATGCACACTTTTCGAAAGGTTTTTGCTGAGGCCATGCATACGACACAGAATATGGTGGCTGGCAAGACAAAATGTCAACAATGCCTATGATTTGAGGGAGCATACACGATGCACATTACGCACAGCATTTGAGGTTGAGCATACAAATAAAGCCGGGCTTGATTACTCATGAGGCAGAAAAAAGCAGCACCTTACCTTCCCAAATTGAAGCTGCTTTCCATGGGAAGTAAGTGTCTCAACAAACACTGCTTTAAGCAACAGGCTGGCTGTGCAATTACGCACCTGCCCAGTCGCAGCAAGCGAGGTGTACGGAGGAAGCCAAGGGCGTTGATCTCATCCCCACTTAACTCGCCCGCACCGGCAAGAACAATCTCCTCGTAGGGAATGGTTGCAAAACTGCACGTTTGACAGTTTGCAAGCACAGGCGCAGCCAAGAGAGTGAAAGCACGTAAAGATTGGCTTGCCTGTGAAAGCTCAGCCTTTCTCAAGTTGCATGTTAATCATCCCCAGTCATTCAAACTTAAGCCTACGTGCTCAGCTGATCAAATTCAGCACTATGCAACATCTGTCAGCAACAGCGCTCGTTCTTACAATGGAAACAGCTAAGATCCATACCCAGTCAGAGCAAGGAATCCAATGCCATTCGAAGTACCCATCATGACTCACAGCAAACAAGAAGCGCCCAGACTTCCTGTGTATATGTTCTATATAAAGCTTATTTCATCCTCCAGTTACACCATCATATTTGTTTGAAATCTGCTTCGCAGTTGCTCTCAAGAGAACATGCTCATGCTGGAGCATCAAAACGCTTAGAGCGGTCGCTCTGTCTTCAAAGCAAAGTGTACTCCAAGCTCCAAACTCCAAACTTTCATTAGTGCATATCCAACTCGACATCAAGGGCCCCTTCTACATAGAATAGGTACCATAAGCAGAAATGCAGCCAGGGTGAATACCGCTATGCCAGCAGCCAAGCCGCAAACTTTGTCTTCACATGACGATTTTGTGATCAACATATGCAAGCAGACCTGGAGTAGAGTTTTTCACGCACACCAATAAATGGAATACCCAGATGAGATCCAGAACCTCCCTCACTCCCAACACTCACAGGTCAATCCAGAACCAGAACTTTAAATAGTTCAGGCAAATCCGGTCCGTGTCCCTGACAAGGTGGCCCGTCTTATCAACATACCTGCATTCATGGACATACTAGTCATGAGTAATTAAAGGGAAAGGCCAGCAGAGGGCAATTAGGGGAAGACCAGCAGAGGGCAAACAGGGAAATACCAGCAAAGGGCAATCAGGGGAAGACCAGCACATGATGTCAAACCTGCACTCAAGTGCTGTGTTTCCTCCCCTGGCACTGCAAAAAAAGCAGGCGTGCGCTACCTGCGCCACAACACGCACCCTGCACAAGCACAAGGGCAAATGTGCAGACATTCTAACACACAAGCATGCATGCGCACACACACAGGGTGAGCACTCACGCAGTTCGGAAGTTGGCCAGGATGTCTGCTCCAAAAATAACGTCCACTACCACGCTCACGGCCTCGATGCCGGGGTCGTCTGGCAGCCCAAAGCTGATCTCCATGGGCACCGACCAAGCATTGTACAGCACCACTGCCATGACCATCACCTCCCACCTGCGAGCACATGCACACGCCAGGAACGCACACAGGCTGACGTGCTGTTTGAGGTGATGCACTGCAGACATTGTGCCCGACGCGCGCACACTGCACTAGCTGGAGGGAGCCTGAGCGGGACTACGCTACTTGCATAGTGTGCCCTAGATTTTGCTGTCTACTTATCTGCACCCTTCCCCCCCTTTTCATTCCTTACTTGCCATATGCATGGGAGCTGCCATTCCATTGCGCCCATGTTGCACTGTGCCAAGCAGCAACTGTTTTGTTCTATGATGATGCCTGTTCAGGCACCCTGCCAGCAGCAATTTCCGCCGGTGGTCGCGGCTAGGCGAACGGTGCACTCAGGCACAGTGTCCCCGGCCCCCAGGAGCCGCGCTGCGCCCCTTCCCGCGCCCCGCGAGTGTGATATGTGGTGCCTGGTGTGTTTGTGGTGGCGTTCCTGTGACAAGGGCGGGCGCTGCGTTGTGCTCCAAGAACTCCGACGCGCGTGCTTGCAAGTGCATCGTATAACTGGCGCCGGTCGGACCGCCCACCGCCCCTTTCTGCAACGCACTCCTCCCAGCACACAGCGCAACCCCCTCACTGCGCGCGACAGCCATCAATTCCAGCAATGGTGTGCGGGGGAGGGGGTGGGGCAGCGGCGCTGGTGGATGGGGGCGTGGTCAAGGGGAGGCAGCGTGCGTGAGCGTGTACATGCAAGCACACACCCATTTTTATTGTCCCGCGGGTGCAACATAGAAGCCATAGTACAAAACAAGTGCTGCAGGCGGCAACAGCTTTGCCTTGGGCAGGCATATGAGGCGTCCATGGCCTGCCACAAGGGCTGGCAGGCCATGGACGCCTCAAGGGCTGGCCCGCTGCAAGAGCCAACACATGCTCTGTGCACTTTGCTGCACAGAGTTTGCTGCACAGGTCACCCCACAGTGAGAGTGCCGACATCAGGCTCAGCCAGCACAACACTTTGCCCTAGGCACCAAGTGCAGTCAGCTCTTGGCGCACTCACGCGCGGCGCCAGAAGGTGTGCGGGTCAAACACGGGCAGCACGGTGTTCAGCCAATTCATAAAGCCCATGAACTGGTCCCAGTAGCTGCCCTTCTCCAGGCGCTGCTGCGCGTGGCGCTTGTAGTGCACAGGCTTGCCTGCACAGTGCGCGCAGCATCCCACACACACACACAGCATGAAACGCCAGGCTCCAAGGAGACACTATGTTGGAGGGGGGGGGGGAGGGGATTGCACGCCTGGAAGGCCGCCTTCTGGAGATCAAACGCATGTGGCTGTGTGCTTGTATAGGAGTTTTAAGGGCTCCAATGCAAATGAGGCTGTGTATAGGTTGTGCTTGGGCACCTGGCAATGGGCAGCAACTCACCCTTGCGCTGTGGTCTGGCGCGTATGCAAGGCCCCTGCAGTGCCCATGCTTGAACAGATGGCGCACGACTCACAGGCCCACCAAGGAGGAGAGAAGCAAGTGCACCAACAAAGGGGGCGCATGTGCAGGAGTCGCCAATATTGTTCACACACAGACAAGATGATCCACATACAGGTGAGAGAGGGCAGACACAGACAAGGGGGTGCACGGGCATGAAGAGCACCATCTCCAGATCTGGCCAGGACCCCACCCCCATCAACAGGGCAGGCAAGCATCAGCTCAAGATCATGAAGAGTACCAGCTCCAGGTCTGGCCAGGACCCCGACCCCCTCCCCCATCAACAGGGCAAGCACCCAGGACCCAGCCAAGGGGAGAGCACCCAGCCAGCCAAGGGGAGGTGCACCCACACACTTAAACAGAGGTGAACCCAGCTAGCCAAGGGTAGGTGTACCCACCCAGCCAGTAAAGTGAGGTGAACCCAGCCAGCTGAGGGGCTGAGCCAAGGGAAGCCGCGCCAAGCAGGCTGCGCTAAGCCAAGGGGAGTGCACCCCCCGCAGGTCAGCTCTGATCCAGCCAACAACGCGCTGCCCCTATCCCCACCAGGCCCCACTTGGCTACAGGAACTCATACATAACCAGTCAAGGCCTGGCCAGGAAACAGGCACACAGAGTGGCATCACTGCTGCCCCACCTGCAAACAAGACACCTGCACACCCGGCACCTGCACACCCGGCGGCATCACTGCTGCCCCACCTGCTTGGGCGGCCGCCCCCGACTTCCAGGCCTTGCTGGCCATGCTGAACTGTGCCAGGTGCGCCTGGGAGAACAGGCGGCCAAAGTCCTGCCCAGCCAGCCATTCGCCCACCACGCCTGCGCACATCACAGGGGTGTGCACATCACAGAGGGGTGACGCTGGTGCACACATTCTCCCCATGGCAGTGCATCAGAAGGTTGAGTGTCATCCCATGCGTGCCTGCATTTGCAAATGGTTGCTTCAGCACGCAGTGTACTCATGAGTGTGGGTGTACGTGTGTGCAACTGAGAGGGCAAGTGCGTGCCAGTGTGGGCACAGAGATCTGCGTACAACAGATGCCAATCCAAACGCAGCAAAAGCATGTGGGTTTGCATGCACGCCCGGCTGGCACCCACCGCTGGACCTCTGTTGTTTATGGCCGTCTTGTAGCGAGATGTTCTTGCGCCTGTGTATGACAGACAGGCCTCGGCTGGCCAAGGCCAGCGCCGGGTCACAGCCTTGAGAGGCAGCCTGCGTGCAACCATAATGTATTTCACTGTGCACACACGCATGCGAGACAAGGGGCGCAGGGCCACTCGTGCATGTCACACAGCATTCTCACTGCGCAAGCAAGCAGAGCAATGGCAAGGTCGGCAGAGTGCAGGGCGCGGCATGCAGGGCATCCTGCGTGCAGCATGTCCCAGGATACACTGCACACAGCTGTGCCTTCAGGAGAGTACAGCAGCGCTCAGGGCCTGCACGCACAAGGAACCCTTTGGGCAGGGTTGTGTACATAAAAGATGCACGCAGATGTGTGTATAAGTGCGTGTGCATGCATGTGCGCGTGCGTGTACATGTATGTGCGCGTGCATGCACGCCTGCACGTATTCGTGTGTGTGCGCGCATATATGTGTGTGCGTGTGCATAAGAGAGCAGGGATGAGGGCTGGAACTAGCTCAAATGAATGCCTACATTGTGCATGGATGCCTACTTGTGCATTGAGAGCGCAGGGATGAGGGCTGGAACTAGCTCACATGGATGCCCACATTGTGCATGGATGCCTACGTGTGCATTGAGAGCGCAGGGATGAGGGCTGGAACTAGCTCAAATGGATGCCTACATTGTTGTCTCCAATGCATCATAGAGGATGCTCTGTCCAGAATGCGAGTATGAGGGCAAGCACACTCGTGCAACACACTAAGAAGGAGCGCAACATGCGGGCAAATCCTATGTACAACCAACGTAAAAAAATTGGGAAAGCATGAGATGACGGTGGAGGGAGCCGTTGCACAATTAAGTCAAGCTCTGAATTGCTTACATGTTTTTAGCCAGGCAATTACTAGTTCTAAGCTCCTCGAGCAGCAGAGCCAGCAGCAAGGAAGTGGACCAGATAATGTTTGATGTTTCAGACCTTTTCATCGTGCTTGTGCTCCTTGCACATGAGTTTGACCTGGAGCTTTCATTTTGATAATTCCCTCTTTGATTTGATGCGGTTGATTGGCCCTGACAGTGCTTAGAAGTGTTTACTGGTACCATCCTGCAGTGCCCAACACGACGTTGCGCCTTTTCCTCCCCTTTTCTAAGTTTCTAAGTCAACTGCAGCAAGTCTGCGGTGCTACAACAAGAATGGCTCCTTCATATACGTTGCTTTCCACATGCAGCCTAGCAGTCGCACTCTTTTGACCGATGGCTTATTCTAAAACCTTGTAAACATCTGCACTGCACAGGTCACCCGGAAGCACGTGCGCACAAAGATGAGCATGCTCGCGCATGCGCACGTGCACACACACACACACACACACAAGTGCGCAGGCACACTCATGCACACATACACATACACGCAAACACCACAAGCACGCACACCTGCCGCCTTGTGCGCCCCCCTGAGGACATGTCGTCGTCACTGTCAGAAGAAGAGGGCTGGCTTTCCTCCCAGCGCTCCAGGTCCTTATTCTGCATGTGTGACCCACAAGTGTACAGTCTGACGTGATGTGCGCAGGTGTATGCATGAGCATGCGCTTTGTTTATGTGTGTGTGCGAGTTGCTGGGGACAGCATGCCCAAACAACTAATCTTCCTGCGAGGCAGAAACGTGCACCATCAAGGACGCAAGAGGAGAAGGAAGCAATTCTTAATCTTGCAATTGTTGCTCCAAGCCTTCAATTACAACCCTGTCTGTACATACAATTTCCGATGGATACCAAGAAGAGGGTTGACACGACTCGTGTCAAACTGGCGCATCCTCATGACTCTCTACTTTCTTTTTAGTTTGTGTGTCAAGCAAATACAAATCATCACAAGCACATGGGAGCCAGTCTAGCATGCGTCACAGGTGGGCAGCCAAATGCAGGCATGTTTTAGCAAGACGAACTGCATTTACATTGCGCAGCTGTGTAGCTGCATGAGCTGGTGGTGCACGAAAGGCAATAAAGTGAGCTGAACATGCGCCTGCTTGAAGGTTTGAAGGAAGTTTGGAATTCAATCCGTTTCTCACTCCCTCAGGAGCGCAACTCCCACTTGCACTTACAAGCTCGTCTGCTGTCTGAGTCATCATGTTGGTGGACATCACTGCCTCCGCCATGATTCCTTAACCTGGAGCTTGAGCTAATTGCCTTAGGGAGCTTTCAAGAAACGAGTCAACTCCTTCAAAGAAAGTGGGGCAAGAACCCCCCAGGTCCCCCACGCTGCCTTTTACCCCAGTCACATCCCGCGAAATATTCCCTTCAGAATCCAGTTGCAAGCAACGGGCATCACAACATCACAACGAGACCATTAAAAATTCACGGGAAGTGTCTATGACTTTCAAAACCAAAATAGTTTAAGTCAATGTGGGTTGCGAAGGGGGGGCCAGGGACCCTGCTTCACGCCGTGCAGCAGTCGGGCCTTTATCCCGATTGCAAGCATTTTGTGTGAGTGCCCATGTTAATCTTATATTCGTCCATTCATAATAGCCTGCACCCATCATGCATGCGCATGCACGCGCTCTCTCACACACACACACACACACACACACACACACACACACACACACACACACACACACACACACACA
>LFCJ01004642.1_pt1 | contig 10066 bp, 10 predicted proteins | sample 643141 | NCBI WGS metagenome assembly LFCJ01 (sample SAMN03766243, study PRJNA286221) | soda lake metagenome | biome: soda lake; feature: Kulunda steppe; material: water; isolation source: sample B1-Br-g2 brine of Lake Bitter-1 | place: Russia: Kulunda steppe | collected 2010-07 | reverse complement strand
GTGTTCTCAGCCACTGCAGAGTCCCTGGAACGCTGAGCCTCCACGGAGCCTGGCACCGTGCAGTGTTCTCAGCCACTGCAGAGTCCCTGGAACGCTGAGCCTCCACGGAGTCCCAGACTCGCAGGCTCTGATGGAGATGGATGCTCGCGGGCACCCTCATGCAAGCAATGCTAGATTGACAGCAGGGTGATGTGCAGGCAGGGCACATGCCCCCGTGGTGTATGATCGGCAGGGCATGCTGATCTTTTTGGCAGAAGGCATGAAACATGCCCCTGCTTGAGTGGTGGGTGTCACAGGGTGCTTCCAAGTACACCATTGCTACACCGGGTACAGGCTAAGCTCCGTAGAAAGTATACCTGGAAACCAATTTCAGGGGCGCTTCCTCTATTTTGGGGCTGAGTGCTATGAGTGACAGAATAAAAAAATTAGGGTTACCCCCTATTATTTGTGCTTTCCAGGAGTGGGATCACAATCAGTTGCAGATTTTTGCCAAAACTTTTGCTTTCAATTTGTGACTGGCTACAGGCAGCTCTCTGGTACCTGTGACCATCTTTGCAGAAAGCCTAGAGGCTGATATTTGCCTCACGCACTAGCTTGGCCACTCTAGCTGATCTGCCTGACTTGCTGATCAACCTGATAAGCAGGAGCGTTCTAGTACAGTGCGTTTCAATTTTTTGCACTCGATGGTGTAGTTGGGTCGAGCATCGCAGAGCGCGCAGGGCAAGACTGTTCATTGGCATGTTTCTATGCCCGTCATGCACCCAAGACTGAAGTTTTGTCAAAGCAACTCATGATGATGAGAAAGCTCTTTCCTTATTCTCGTACCAGATTCAGAATCCGGGATTCTACATGTTATGAATGAGTTTTCTACTTTCCCATTGTCTTATCTGGAAAAGAAAAAGAAAGAAAGAAAAAGAAATGCTATGCAGGTTTCTTATCCACCTTCTTTGCTTTAACTTATGTTTCCGGTGCCAGTGAGCCTGCCATGCAAAGGAAAAGGAGAATTAGTGCAATTTTGGGGGGTAGTGAGCATCAGGGGAAGGGCTGGAGTTCCCACTGAGCCTCAACAAAAACCCCCAAGGCGCTCCACTTAATGTATGGGCAAATGCATGGGCCCATCTGAGCAAGAGGCCAATGTTCCTGCATCAAAGCATCAGGCAACTCCTGGCAGCCCCTGCCAGCCACCACTCACCGATAAGTCATGTACATAAATGCTTGCACACAAATAGAGGGGATCACATGAGCAAGGGGTATTCTGCCCTGAGGCTACAAGCTTACAAGTTAGGGTACCGCCAGCCTGGTCGTTAGGCTGATTGGTTTGTTGCTGGTCTTTACCAGCCAAAAAGTTGTCCATAATGTCCGAGATGAAATGGCAGACTTTGTTGTGCCATTGAGAAAGGAAATCAAAGACTGTCTGACTAGGCAAGGCATGTAAAATATAAGGGGCCTCCACAGAAAAGGACTGGCAGAAAGGAACAAAGGGACGAGTACTTCTTTCTGAGAGAGCACACAAACAAGTGTTGACAATGAAAAAGAACATGCATCTCATTTTGAACAGCAGCACAGGTACACTTATCACAGTCACTGACCATGGTGGACATTACCACCGCGCCAGATGGAGAGTTCCACCGCGAGCGTATGTGCTCGCAAGCGATACCTGCTCACATTCCTGATAACATGCTTAGGGAGATCAAAGTGCAGATAGCGAGGTGGCATTGAGGGGGCCCTCCCCATTCTGCACACGAGTGCGTTTATCTGCTTGATGATTAACGAGGGGACAGGCGAACCAAGCATGATAAGTCACCAGTTTGTTGTCGCATTCCTAAGGGCATTCACGTCAGCAATGTCCCTCCACACTTTCCTCATCCTACACCTCAGGTCAGCAGTAAAATCTTAGCATATAGGGTGCCCCTGCAAGGAAGCTTGTGTATAAGTGTTACAGCCTCGCAATCCCTCAAAGGCACGCAGAATATCCGAAGCCCACGATGTTTTAGCCGGAGGCACCAGCTTGAGGTCTGCGTGAAGGGCCTGCTTAAGAGTGGCACTATTAGAGGAGGACAAGCCGTTGTGAAATTTAAACCATTAGAATTGCAGAGGTTCGTGCCCACACTCGCGTAGTATAGCCCAGTTATGCGCAGACTGCTTCACACCTAGGGTGCCCTGTAAGAAATTCGAATGCAATGTCTGTAAGGTAGGCCTAAATACATCACCTTCGCGCAAGAACCCTGAGCTCCAAACCTGACAGCCATACATACCAGCGGGAACTAGATATGCCCTTAGCCAGCCAAAGGGAAGCAAAAGGTCTGTCACATAGTTACATAGTTACATAAAGAAGAAGGCCTCCAGTCAAACCGACTGACTGCTAGCCTGTTCATAAAAAAGTAAGAGTTCATGCAGGAAAGGATAAAGTTTGTTATTGCAAAAGGTCTGTCACATAGGGCAGTGTCCCGTGCAAGCATTCTTTTCCCTGAATTGATGAAGAAAGTGCTTCACTGCCTGCGGTTTTTTCATACAAACCCTCGTATTCGATGAGCTGCTGCAAGCATTGGTATGGCTGCATGCTCAGACAAGGCTGTCATGTTGAGTGTCCGGTGATATGTCATGCCAAGGTACCTAAACGAGTCAGAGCACTTTCAAGCAGCGTCGGCTAACATAAAAGTGGGCACCTGGGCACTGCGCTTTGAGTTGAAATGTACCACATCTGATTCTGCAGTGTTGATGGTATGAGGCTACACAGTGGCAAGGTCTGGTCATCTACAACACTCAACTTGCAACCTGCAGCTTTAACACAGCCTGGCGCATGGTCAAGTAATATACTAGTTCCTAGCCAGTTCGACTCAAAGTGCACCTTGAGGTAAATGTTGTGTCATATCTTTGGCTTGGTCCCGGATCAGCTTGGTCCCGGATCAGCTTGGTCCCGGATCAGCTTGGTCCCGGATCAGCTTGGTCCCGGCATGGCAAAAGGGACACTTTATTCCCAGCATTATTAAGATGAATAAGTAAAAACATCCAACTCGTGATCCTGATTTTTGAACGGCAGGAGCTTGCTTTCAAATGGCCCCTTCACTCTACGAGAGGCTCGGTGGGGCAGCTGCAGTGGAAGCTGCCGTAGATGTGCGTTTTGTATCTGTCGCTGGGTCTCGCTTGGTTGATGAGCTGCCGTGATAGCACTTGATGGGACTGGTCAGGGCAAATCTCAACTTGAGTTGCTAAGGGACGAGCTGCATCCACCTTGGGGATCAACTTTGTACCTTTAAGCACAATCAGTACATGCTTCTATAGAGCTGGAACAGTCGCACAGTTGCCTCATTGTGAAGAGGGGGATTTACCATTGGGGAACATCTCAGCTCCTGCTCTCTGCACTCTCCCTCTATGCACATGCAGCTGTTCTACAGCAAACGGGTATTGAAAGATGAGGCACTTGCGCCATTCTTCGAGGTGTGGACTTTAAAAGGAATTTCGCTCCGTTAATGTTGGCGATCATGCTATGCTGCAGCTGATCAGAGTGATGACTTGATGCTGCATGGGTAGATCAGGACACAGCCAGCAAGCCTGGACACTGCATCAATCTACAGCATGTCAGCTGCATCCATGTGTTCTTTTGTGCTGGTCTGTCCATGCCTCTGACTTACCTTCAAACTTCTCTGGTCACAGTCCATTCCAATGGAGAGGCAACGAGCAAAGCAGGTGAGAGTGATGGCGAGCAATGCGGTTTTATGAATTGCCATGATATTTTGCACAGAAATGCAAAGCTTGTCTTTTGCAGAACAGATAGCTTTAGAGACTGTTACAGGCGAAGGTAGATGCATCCTCTGATAAGACAAGGTAGCCTGAAAAACTGCTGTGCCGGGTGCCTTTTCCTAATTTTATGGATACATCTACATACTCTGATTGCAAGCACGCTGGATCAACTCGCACAATAAGATTCTTTCAGATGGAGCCCCCCCATTTATGCATGCGCTTTTACGCAAAAGCATGCACGCGCGCACACACACACACACACAAGCACACACACACACGCGCGCGCGCAAGCTTGCACGCAAACCCATGCGCAAATACACACCAGCAAAAATACACACCCGGCTTGCTCTGCAGGTTGCATTCCTAACGTCTGTATTTGGTGGAAGCACCAAGTACTCTGACGACCCACACATCATGTTCAGGGCCCATGCTAAGCTCATCAAGGAGAAGGGTCTGCAGCTGCACCATTTCCACAAGGTGCAGCCCTCAAAGCGTCAGTGCCTCCACCACAACTCTTGTCTATGAAACGCTCATAGATGTAGGGTGGCATGAAAACAGTGCAGATTTTAAGCACAACAAAAATGCATGCACCAAGGGTTCTGTCTCACTCCCATGGTGTCCCAATACATCCACTCACAATATGTCCCATTCCCAGTTTTTTTCCCATTCTGTCCCACTCCCATCAAATCTCATTTTGTCCCACTCCCAGTGTCTCACTCCCGTTATATCTCAATCCTAATCTGTCCCATTCTATCTCACTCCCATTCTATCTCACTCCCATTCTGTCCGATTCCCATCGTGTCCCATTCTGTCTCACTCCCAGTGTCTCACTCCCGTTATATCTCAATCCTAATCTGTCCCATTCTGCCTCACTCCCATTCTGTCCCATTCCCATTGTGTCCCATTCTGTCTCACTCCCATCCGTGAGCTTGAATCAGGCCCCATGCCGGCACGCACACAGGTGCTCACACACATCACGCGCTCACGCGCTCGTACCTGGTGTGACTCCCTGCTGAATCCTGCGTCCTGTAGTGCTGGCCAAGCTGTCCGCTTTGCCTTACCAGTGTCACATTGTGTCGGCATGGTGCTTGTGTGTGTCACATTGTGTCAGCACGGTGCTTGTGTGGGCTGTCCGCTGCTGCTGCCGCTGTTGCTGCCCATGAGGGCCACAAGACCCGCTTGTTGCTCATGCTGATGGCAGGCGCACACTTCTGTGCCACACCGCGCCTGCTCTTGGCCATCCAGCTCTCACATCCAGTTCGAGGCTCATGTGCAGCCCCAGCTCAAGTCCCCTGCACGTGCCCTCGACCAACTCCTGCACTAGCATTCCTGCACTCACCCGCAGGTGTGCACCCACTTGCTGGACACCCTGCTTGAGCTCAACGTCCCAGAGCCTTTGGTGGAGGAGGTGGGCTCGCTGGCTCTCAGGTGCGTCTGAGGGCCGCCGGCTGCTGCTGCTGCTGCTGCCCACAAAGCCCACACATATGAGGCAGGCAGGCATGCTGGCTCTCGGTGCGTCTGCGGTCCGTGCACCCGAAAGCGTGCCCCACTCCTCGGAGCATCTGTGCTTCACACATAATGCTGCGTGTGTGCCTGCGCAGCCACAGCCCCAGCGCCCCAGCATGCAGCCCTCTTTTACCCCTCAAGCCCACAGATATACAGCTCCCAGCTAAAAATCATCCTGTTGGTGTGTTCCTCGCCCTTGTCTGCAGCATGGAGACCCTCTTCGACCCTGCAAGCCCACAGATACACAGCTCCCGGCTCAAAAGCGTCCTGCCCGTGTGTTCTTGCCCCTGCCTGCAGCATGGAGCCCCTCTTTGACCCTGCCAACTATGAGAAAAATGCCAAGGCCGCGGGCATGGACGTAGGGCCGGCACCACTGTATGAGAGGATTGGGGGCGCTGCGGCTGTTAAGGCCACGGTGAGTGGCAGGTATGGCATAAGTTGGGACATCAGTCGCCTGCACAATGGCAAGTGCGCCTGGCGTGCAAAACGCCGGCAGTGGGGCAAGACCGTATGCCAATTGATGGCTGAGCCAGAGATCACGCTTAAGAGGCAACTGAGCTAGGTCACTGAAGAAGAAGCCATGCCTGTCAGTTGGCCGGTCATGGGGAGGCCATGGTCATAAACAGGCCCTGCAAACAATCCCTTGCCTACACTGTCTCATGCGGCCTTGGTTTGCGAGCTGACACGTCAGGACAGGCTCCCCTACAGGGGAGGAGCAAGTACAACCTGCACGGCGTGATCAGCACAGCCGGTGGGGATGCTGCTGCCGTACCTATGGGGTGGCAACAGAAGAGATATCATGGTGGTCTGACACAGGCATGACCAACAGCACTGCATATTAATCAAATATCTGTAAGAAGACAAAATGCAGGGCAATGAATTACAATCAAATACTTACAGGCGTGACCCTTAGGGCAGCACGCTCATCTGAAGCAAGAAGCCCTGCAGAGCAGAGAGTCTCTAAGGTAGAGTCCCTGAGGTACACACTCAGGACAACAGGCCCTCAAAGAATATCATGTGCTGCCCCCCTGCCAGGTCGATGATCTGGCTGTGGCTGTGCACACCTGCGCAGGAGGATGGGTTCTATGGCAAGGTCGTAGGCCATCTATTGTCCTCCTGCCAGGTCATCTGCCTCGCTGTGGCTGTGCATTCCTGTGCAGGTGGACGTATTCTATGAGAAGGTGATGGCAGACCCCCTGCTAGTGCCGTACTTTGAGGTGCGCAGCCCAAATGCTTTGAGACGAGGTGGTGCCTATGTACTTTGAGGTGAGGCTGTGCCCGTAAACTTTGAGGGGAGGCTGCGCCCACACACTTTGAGGGGAGGCTGTGCGCATACACTTTGAGGAGAGGCTGTGCCCGTACCCAGACTGGTAGGTGAAGATGCCCGTACCTAGACTGGTAGGTGAAGATGCCCATACCCAGACTGGCAGGTGAAGGTGCTTGTACCTAGCCTGGTAGGTGAGGGTGCTACGCTTGAAAGAGGTGAGGCCTGGTGAGGGGCCGCCCTTATGGTAACAAACACTCATGCACTTAAAAGTAGCAGGCGGGCAAGATGGCAGTGTACAAGGACCTTCTTTGCTGAAGTGGCGCTCCCAAAGCAGGAGCAACTTCATGCTGCCTGCTGCTCATGGCCGAGCGCGTACGGCCTTTGTGGCCTTGGGGAGCTACCATGCAGTGGCAAATCGGGCTGCAAAAGTCATTAGGTTGCCATCATTGGGCCAAGCAAGCATGACACACAGGGCTGCATGTGCAACAGGGCCGTTGTTGCACTAGTGGCTCTGCACCGAGGGATGGATCTGTGACAGCTTGCTCTGACGACTGGAAGCGATGATTGATGCGCAGGGTGTGGACATGGGCAAGCAGCGGGCCAAGCAGGTGGCCTTCATCAAGTATGCGTTTGGCGGGTCCAAGGACTACAGCGGCAAGGACCTTGTGGCTGGTGAGTGAGCGAGTGGGTGAGTGAGTAGGTAGGTGAGTGAGCAAAAGGGAGTCAGTGAGAGAGCCACTGTGGGTGAGCCAGTGGGCTCAAGACGGCAAGGACCCGCGGCAGTGCTGCAATGCCTCCTAGTTTACCACAGGGAGTGAGGAGGGGGGGTGGCAGGGAATGAGCAGCCTGTGGCCATCATCAAGACAGGAGGACGTGCGTGTGTGTGTGTGTGAGCGGCTTGTGGCCATCATCAAGACAGGAGGATGTGCGTGTGTATGGCTAGCCTGAGGCCATCATCATGGCAGGAGGACAGGCATATGTGTGAGCAGCATGTGATCATCATCATGGCAGGAGGACAGGCGCATGTGTGAGCAGCATGTGATCGATGCACGAGAGTGGCGGTTGGCCAGCCAGCAAGTGGAAAGAGGAGGACGGAGCATCGCGAGCGCCGGAACTCCCCTTGCCAACAGGGAGCAGCTCATGCTGGCTTGCACGCATAGGGCACCGCGCAGTCACACGCGGGCGCTCGGTGCATCACGCCCAATGCTGGCACGTTGCGCGAGTGTCGCAGCAGTCTGGACGTCTGAATCTTGTTTTGAATGTAGACATGTGCGTGGCAACTGCCTGCAGCTCACGAGGGCCTTATTCGTGAGAAGGGCCTCGGCTTGAAGCACTTTGATGCTGTGGCTGGGCACCTGGTGGCTGCCATGAAGGTGGGTGTGGGCGTGTATGTGTGCATGTGTGTGTGTGTGTCCGTGTGCGTGCAATTGCGTGTGGATGTGCGCGCCCGCAGAGAGGTACGTGCATAAACATGTGCATGGAATTTGAGTGTGATTGAACAAGCGCAAGCATTTGTCTGGATGCGTAAGCTTAAATACTTATGCGCATGAGCTTAGTCAGTATGCATCACACAGGTATTGGTCCTCTTGTTCTTGGAGGAACTGCTTAAGAGGTTTAAGGAATGAGGTGGAGATGAATGGCTCTGCATGTGCGTGCGTGCGTGAGAGCTGCTTAGATTGGAATTTTGCGGGAAACCATGAGTCGGACAAGCTGCCACAAAATGTTGCTGCATGGCCGCAGCAAGTAACATTGTCAAAGAATTTTGTAGGAGATGTTGCTGCAAGTTAGTCTTGTGCATGCACCCATCCTCAGGAGCTAAATGTGCCAGAGGACCTGGTCAATGAGGCTGCTGGCGTTGTCATGTCCACCCGTCCCCTGTTCGACCCCGCCCGCTACATCTGAGCTTGATATGCTCTGTATGGGCTGGCTCAGTGTGTCGCACCCGTGTTGTGGCCTCGTATGACATTTTGCTGCCTGCATGTGCACTTGATGTGTGGTCAAAACGTGCTGCGCGCAGCGGTTGCTCTTGAAACATTCTGCTCCCTTGATTTGCTTTGTTTTGGTTTGTTTCGGTACAGCTGCTCCTCAAGTGAATGGTAGTTATGCGATGGAACTTCAAGAAGTCTAGGAGCGCCCAAAGGAAGGTGCATAAACATTCTAACACCCAGGCCTTGTGCACAAATATTCTAATATGTACTAGCACCTCGGACCTATCCTAGCAACTCTTACCTTCTGCTTACAGAGCCCTTGGCTTGCTAGGCTTGCTTGCCAAGGGTGCCATGATGTGAGGTAGAAGCATGCATTAGTGTACATGCAGGCAATGTAGCCTCATGCTGGGGTGCACTTCTCCGCAGCGCCCATATGGAAGTGCATGTTCCTTAGATTTCTGCCCCTTTCATGCTGGTCCCTTGACTGCAATACTTGCAACATGATGGCAGGCCCAATATTTTCTGACTTGTAGTAAAAAGGCTGTTGGCCTTTTCCTTCATGTTTTTGCTTTCTCATCTCACTTTTGTAAGTATTATCGGACTTAAAATTGGACTACATCCTGGGCACGAGGCTGAAAGAGGTACTCCTTTTCATTTAGTGCATGCGTGTTAGAGCCCGTATTCCATATTGTAACTTTGCTTCCAGGTTTCCCATCAAAACCTAAGCATAGGTGGATTTGGAGGAAAGATCATTGTCTAGGTAGCATTTTCAAAAAAGGGTTATCATTTTCACAGGTAGTAAGGCTTCTACCAAGCTGTCAGGCTGAGAGTCTGCTGCATACAGAATAGCCTCTGTACATAACCACTACAGTGTACACAACGCGCAAGCACGGCAGGCTTGCAGACTGGGCAATCACGGAACTTGTGGCCCTGCTTGACTCACTCTCTCTTTCTCCTTTCAGCGGCAGAATCTCAATTTCTCAGGAACGTGTTCTACTCACACTGAACTTGGATTACACACTTGGACTGTTGCACTGCCATGCCATATTCCCCAAGGGTCTGGAGTGGACTACTCTATGGGGGTCATTATTACCAGGTTGCTTCCAGACTCAACAAGGTATTACTGCGAGTTCGTCCTTCCTTCAGATGCAAAACTAGATGAGACAGGATGGACATGCTCTAAGTACAGCGATAGCTGTATTGCTAGCCAGTCAAGTACTCAGCCAACCAACTCCAGCTGACTGTACACACAATGCAGCACATTTCTGGCTGCAGCAATTATCTGGCGTGACAAAGCCTTCAAGAGTTAGTTAGTTAGTTACAAGACGCGAGCGGACACAGCAATGTTCTTAAGGCAGGCAAGGCAGAAGAGCTGAAAAACGCTAGGAAAAGGAGAACTGCCAGAAAAGCCAACTAGCTAAGATGACGCCCCCAAAGCTACGTGGACAGCTCAGGCTTGGGCTACCAGTTGGCCCGCGGGCAGGCCGGCTCAGGCTCAGCTACCATTACGGCTAAGAGCTCGCACCAAAGAAAGCAAAGAGAAGGGACCTCCTAAGGGCACCGAGACTAGGAACTAACTACAGAGGCACCAGCGCGCTAGAGCAGAACACACTCCAGGCCCCCC
>LFCJ01004641.1_pt1 | contig 10066 bp, 9 predicted proteins | sample 643141 | NCBI WGS metagenome assembly LFCJ01 (sample SAMN03766243, study PRJNA286221) | soda lake metagenome | biome: soda lake; feature: Kulunda steppe; material: water; isolation source: sample B1-Br-g2 brine of Lake Bitter-1 | place: Russia: Kulunda steppe | collected 2010-07 | reverse complement strand
TGTGTGTGTGTGTGTGTGTGTGTGTGTGTGTGTGTGTGTGTGTGTGTGCGCGCGCGCGTACGTGTTTGTGCGTTTACATGTGCGCTTGTGTGCGCGTGTGTATGTGTGCATAATCGTGCTTATGAGGGCATTTCACCGTGCGGGCGTGCGAGTGCATGTTTGTGTGCGCACAACTCGTGTCATACTACAAAGGAACTGTCCTTGCGTGGGAATTCTCATTATTGAAACCTGAGAACTTGTGGAGGACTTGGATTTGCTTTTACAACTGCTTACTTCTGAGCAGATTGGTCCAAGTTTGCAAAGATGACGCCAGCAATGCGGGAAAGCCTCCGCTGTGAGATGCAGGAAAGGCAGCACAAACATGCGAGCAAGAGCCCAGAGCGCCTGGCAGCGTAAGTTGTGTGCTTGCGGAGGTTCTAATTGTTTGAGGCTTGAGCAAGGCTATTTCGGTTGTTCCAGCTTATTCAATTTGGGCCTCCAACTAACCTTCAGCATAAATCCACTGTTAGCTGTGATACAGCATGTCTATATTTGTAGCAAATGCAGCATGGCACATGGATTTTTCCAACAGGCCACATTGCTTGCAGCCACATTGCTTGCCCATAGAGGTTTGGCTCATGCTCCCCTATCTTCCACAGATATTTCTGCTTTTGATACACCTGCGCTGGAGCATCATATTTGGCTGCCAGTTTATTCCTTGCCTGCCCATTTCATGCATGAGCAGTTATACTGCTTGTAACACGAGCCCCGGCCCTCAGCCCCTCGATCGATCACAAGTGCTAACGGACCCGCGAGTACAAGATCATGCAGCCTTGAGCGGGCAGCGGCCCTCTGTCCCAAGCAGCAGGGCAGACGCAAGCATTGCTAACCACAGCAACATGCTCAGGTTTGTGCAAGGCTACTTCTCACGTCACTCCATATGAACCCTTAAGTCCCTCTACTTGTGAACATGCCTGGACAAGCCTGAGCTCCGCAGGCCATCTAGGCGCTTTTGGGCCTTGTATAAAAGTTGCTTCCAGGTTTATGTTCACATTGGTGTTTGGACTTGCAGCTGGTTTCAATTACCTTTGCAAGAATGTGCAGTGAATTCTGTCATAGTGTTTGCATCTGTGGAAGGAGAGAACGGAAAAAGTTATGAAACACAAGCAATGAAAATTTAAATATCTGTATAAATTCAGGAAAAGGGGCCACCGAAGCACGAGGCACCATATAACCACTACACCAGATGCCTGGGCTACATGCATTTTTTTGTTTACACTTGAAACTCAGTTCAGCCATTTCAAAAGCAGCATTTGAATGCTACTTTGAGTTTTGCCCATGTTCGGCTCTGCGCCAGGGTATGTGCTTGAGGTTGGATTTAATCAAAGCTTTATCAAGTCTTGTTCCTATGCTTGTGTTTGGTCTGGATCTGAGTAGGATTGAGGGCTGGTGTTTGCACTAGTCTGTTCATTTGCATGTACGGCGTATGTACACAGAAATCAGAGTTGTGCAAGTACGGTAGATGGTACACTGTACAATAAGGATGGGACAGTGCTGTCCTTCGATTTTTACCGTATCCTCAAATTCTGAACCGTATAGACAGTGAAACACGGTTTAGTGTGCGATTGGGTCCGGGGATATGGGGCCGCACCAAAAGCAGCCTGTGCATCGTTTCTGGCCAGTGATTGCATTCCCCCCGCTGCACCATGCATTGCACTAGCACCAGTGACCTCCCCATGGTGCTATGCCAAGCTGCAGGAGCCAAGGGATGCCCCTGGATAGCAGGAGTGGCCTCACTTGCATGCGCGCTGTGCTGCCTTCCTGTTTCACCCTTGCTTCACCCCTGCGTTGTCTCCAGAATTCTACCTTGTGCGTGTGTGAATACTGTAAGCCTGTCGATGCGGCTTGGGGCCTGAGGGGCCCTAACGCAGACTGTGCTTGCTTGCTTCCCATCAGCATTGCTCATTCGCTCAGTAGATGATTGAATGAATTACCAACAAATAGTCTAAGTGAAATCTAAGTGGAAATACATGCAGTCGTGTGGTCAGCAGGGCCAAGACGGTGCCAATGTACAGGTCAATTTGCTGCCGTCTCTCTCTCTCTCTCTCTCTCTCTCTCTCTCTCTCTCTCCTGACCATGTTTTTACAATTTTAAGCGCATCGTACTGTCCCTGTACAGTTTAGACAGTCAGAATTCTCAAAGACGGCGTTTATGCACAACCCTGATTAAAACGTACATACAGACTAAATTTGGCCACCTTGTGCCTAACTGGGAGCTTGACATTTATGTTTGCCAGCCATACTGTGAGGCTATGTTCGCTAGCCATACCGTGACATGAACACCAACGCACAAACATTTGTATAGTATGTATAGTGTGCAAGTCTTGATATACGTTTTCCCCCAACCCTTCTTATGTCTTAATTTCTTACTTTTATTTTAGTTGTTCTAATGGAATATAAAGAGGGTTTTCTGCACCCTCTGAAGTGCACCTGGTTCACTTTATGCGCACCTTTGAATTTATAGCCCATGCGCACATGGTGCAATTAACTTCTCTAGAGGCACTACTCTAGATTTGAGTGGTGATGTAACAAGAGTCGGTTGGCTGCACTGCGCAGTATGCAGTGCACAGGGTCCCTATTGCTGATGACCTCTGATGATGAGTTGAAGCACCCTATGCTGCTGAATCTGCGCAATCAGCCGCCGCGCATTCCTTCTGCATGGTTGAACAAGTCCCAACATGGCTTTGCTTTGAGGTGCCAAAGGAGCGCTCATGCTCTCCTTGTGCTCAATTCTCATGCTGCCTTAACTGTCATAAAACCAATGGCTTTGTGCCAAAGATACCTTGCCTAGCTGTCCTTTGCCACTCAGGTTCCAGCGGCAATGCGGATTCACAGAGACTGTCCCAAGAGATGGTGGACGCCTTCATGCACCTACAACCCTTTCTGACAACTGGAATCAAGAGAGGTTTGACCGCAACTACCGTCCAGGTACGTGGATGCCCTGAAGCACCTGCGCAGTGCATGCTCTTTGTTCAAGGCAAGGCATGCACATGCATGACTCTGGTGTTTAAATTGATTAGGTTGAATCCTTGCTGAGCCACACAAAGAAACGTGCTTGTTTAAGTTAAGATTAGGTTGAATCCCAGCTTGGCTACTGCATCACATGTCCAAGACACCATTTCAGGTTCAAGTGCATGTGTAGGTGGCGGGCATGTTATGCTGGTCTGCTTCTTTTGCATAGTTTGCAAAGTTTTTTTTGGTGCTGCGCTTGTGCGTGTGCGCTCTTGCTGAAAAAATTGCGTGGATTTAGAATCTTCTTGTAAGGTTGCATTTCAGTAGTTCTTCAGCTGCTACCATGCTTACCGTTTGCCACTGGCTAGGTTGGCATTTGAAGGAACTGCGCCTTAACAAGCTGTGGGACACAGAGCATACAGCCTCCTACACAATGAACATCTTTCCCTCGTATGCTAAAAAAAAAGCGAATGCCAGTATGGTCGCGAAGCAGCCTGATGACATTTCGGTGAGCCCGTGCAATGACTCGTTTGACCTTGAGAAGAAGGGAGGGCGGTTGAGCTTCTTAGAAGTTAGCTAGCCGCTGCACATGACCACCGCATGTTTGTGGGTAGTATTGCATTGTGCCCTAAGGCTGAACATGACCTTGTTCCTTGTCTGAACACATTGCAAATTTCTACAGGTACACAGCAGCCTCCATTTGCATCCTATTGAATTTGACAGGCACAACCAGACATAATCATGGTTTTGCAGGGGCAATCTTCTCCGGCAGTCCTGAGTAGCATATGTACCTTCAATGTGAATTTCCTGTTTCATTGTCTCTAGTTTAGAGTATGCTCATGCTCACAAATTTTTTATGCTACTTGCCAGAAGTTATATTAAAAACAGATCAGCATGCTCACATTTTTCCGCCAGGGATGTAAAAGTCAAATTTTATCGAATATATCCTCCCAAACCCGGGTATCTTATTTCCTTGCTTTCCACACAAGTTCACAAGATGTTTTGCACCTTTTTCAGGCAAAAGTGTATTTTGAGGACATGCGCATGGCTAGCTTGTGTGTCCGTGCTTGCTTGCTTGCTTGCTCACATGTGTGCACGTATTGCATCAAACTTTTCAACTCTTCTCCTCTCCTCCATCATGGTTTCACTGGTCTTGCCTCTGGCTACCTTCTGAAGCTCACAAATTGCTGCGCTTGCAGGAAGAAACCAAGGTCACCGAGATGCTGAGCACCCCAGCTGCTCCAGCAGACCACACTGGTTACTCAATTGGCTATGCTATGAGCTTTGGGGAGGAACCCCATCAAGATCATACCAATGAGTTCAAAAGGTAAGGTATTTCAACCTGGCTGCATATTTGAAGGACAACAGCCTCTTTGGGAGGCGGCGATGGTGGCACAATCAAGTGAATTTTCCATGAGCCCCAATCAAACTAGGCACATTCTCTCTTTTAATAGTCGGCACTTGAATTCTCTATAAGTGAGTATTTTTGCAGGGTGAGCCACGATTGCAGAAGCTCGATGTACTGCTTTGGGGAGCTAATGGTCTTGTGTGACCAGGGCCTTAAGAGGGACACCTCCTCCAGTAATTTTGAGCACACCGGGGTCTGCATATGCTGAAAGGGTGCAAAAGATTCCATTCTAGCCTCTGTCACACCCTTTCATTAGCCTTGCCGGAATAAAGGAAGTGTGTCCGTAGAAACAGGACCAAGCCTTGTAACATGCACGCACATTTCAAGAGTATCCTAGGATTTCTACCATAAATTTGAATAGAAGTCAAGCATCACGAAAGCCTGTCACCAATCGTATTGACCGCATTTTTGGCAGTACCAAAAAACGCTTTTGGCTGCTGACCTTAGGTTGCTCTTGAAAGCACGTCTTTTAGGATTTAAGAGGACAGTGGAGAAGAAGTGGGATACGAGTGACAATGAATAACATGTCCACGTCTCTGCACGTTCAAGCAGGAACATGATGCAAAATAGGCAGACCCGGGTCCTGGCACGTCTCATTGCTGATTTTGGTCATTTCTTACTTGCATTTGGAAATGACACACTCGTCCACCTATAAGGACAAGTAATTGCCTGCACAATCTCATCGTCAAGTTGCATAAATGACTAAACCGCTATTGTCTGTTAGGATTGGCAAAGTCGGTGTCCGTGTCTTTTCGAACTGGTTATTTAATATTGCTGCATTTCATTCCCAGTTTCTTCTATGGGGAGCCCAGTGTCACTGTGAGAAACTGCTTTGGGACTATCAAGTGTAGTCTCTGTAAGTCTGACAGGCCTTCAAGTCTGTCTGTGCATACGCTCTTGAACGCAGAGGCTCATCACATGTTGGGACAGCCCCCGTAGGCTTTCACAAGAGCATAGCTCACACAACATATGGCAAGGGTCAGCCATTGGAGTGGCAGATTCACCGTGGCAAGTTTACAAACACTGTGCCTAAATCGGTAAGACCGCGTTTGTTCATGTGCATGCTGGGGACATTCAGGGAGCAGCATCGACTTATGTTGCAAAAGGAAGGAGCACACCAGCTGAAGTAGGAGTTAAAGAAGTATTTTTTTCTACCTGCGTGCATTCAAAATTTGGCTGTTGACAGAGTGGTGTTACACTCTTTTATTCTGGCAGAGCCAGGCCACTCAGCAGCCTATTCAATCGTTGGGCCAAAATTTTTTTTGAAGGTATGTATTAGCTCACAGAGTGCTGACAAATGTTTTCCGCAGGATGAGTACACGCTCAGAGCTCATGCTGACTTGAATGCATCCCAGCAGCACACAGCTTCTTGGAAGAGCGTACACAAGACTGATTTCACCGATCATAGAGAGCTGGCCAGGTGAGTAAGGGAGCAAGTGCACACATGTGCCCCCCTTATCCTGTTTAGGCATTTGCACTCTACCCGCTCCCCCTCCTCTTTCACCTACATGCATGTAGCCAAGCATATGGGTAAAGATTATGACTAAGATATCTGACATTGGCTGGCCTGCTTGCCACATACCCATGCCAAAACCTGCCATAGGGCCCATGTAATTATGTTACGCCATCAAGCAAGAGTTGCGGCCGGAGAGCCCATGATGGATCTGGACTGGAAAAATACTGCCACACCCAGAACATGACAGTCAGGCTGTGGCCTCGTCAGTGTGTACACATGTGCAGGCTGTTTCAAAGAGGTGCCTTGCAACAGCACAAGACCCCTTACTCCTTCAGACAGTAACTGAAGACACATCCTGAATAATTTTGCACTAACTGTAACTTTTTGAAATTTATTTCAGCTTAACGAACCCTACTTGGGTAATGGCAAACAAGTGAAGGCCCCACTCCTTTGCTATCGTCAGTGCGTGTAACGAAATATATCCTTTTAGGTCCGTAAGTCTGGAGAACTTGCAGACTTCATGCCAAGAATTGATGTCTTTTATAGTCAAGTGCTGATGATCTTTTTCCTCTGCTGGCACTTCACAGGAAACAAGTAGAGGCACGTTTCCCTCCCCATTTGCGGACAGCCGCATGACATGTCCTTTGTTTTCCAAGAAGATCACGGTCTGAGCTGCAGATCGCTTCTTGTCGAGCGTTTTAATAACTTAATCATTTTGCACAAGCTTGAAATCATGTCAAGGATGCGCTTCTTTTACTCTTATTCCTCGTCCATCCTTGGTAAAAGTCTCAAGTCAAGTGGGATGTAAATTTGACGTTTATATTTCATGGCACTAGGGGGCCAATAGAAGTAACACTTCTGTGAACTACTTCTTGTAGCCACCAGACATGGTGCTCGCTCATGCAGATGCCAAGCACATAGAAATGTATCCACCAGGGTCACGCGGAGATACACTGATAAAGTAGAATGCATGATATGCATGAGATTATACAGTGATAGAGGTCTCATGCTACTATGTCTTTGCCGAATTAATGTCTGAGACTGTGTTTGAGATCAGGCGGTTGTTGGTTGGAGATAATTTCAAAACGAGTAGCTTTGGGGTATTGAAGGGCCAGTCAGTGTGTGTGTACACGCCAGATTTTTGGCAACCCAATAAATAAATGATTTGGCATGGCAGAGGAGAGCACTATGTGGGCAGTATAAACAAATTCCCTACAAGTTTAAGTTTGACCTTCAGCCAGGTAGTTTGACTGATCAGGTTGCTGGTTAACACCAGCCATCAAAAAGACATCCATAAGCTCTGAAATAAAACGATAGGAATCATTAGTTTGTTTCTGGAAAAAATTGAAGACATCTTCAGAACAAGCTTGGGAGAAATAAAAAGCTCCAGTCTGATTGACAGTAATTCTGTGAGCCACAGGTAAATCGTGAAACAAGTCTGCAAATTGAAGCCTCAACAAACACATTTGCGTGCAACGGCACAAGAAAAGAGCGTGTTTTCATCTTGAATTGCCTGCAAGCCACACTTATCACAGGTACCATCATGATGTTCCCAGCTTCTTGTCTCGACTCGCAGCGCATGGGAACGTAACCTGAAACGTGCCACACTGCGCTGTGTTTGCCTGCCTAAATCCAGATGCAGATACCTATGTACAGAAAAAGGCGGTCCATCAACAGTCACCGTCCTTAGAGGCAAAGCAACCCAATAATGATATTTTGCAGTCTTGTCCATCTGATCTTCATCACCTAGCTAGTTTGTCTGGTACCAGAAACTCCTCAACCTCTTTCTCACATCGACAACAAAATGTGACAGTGGGATCGTTTGAAATGTTATCACGCGATGCTGGAAATCACTGCTCCTTTCCAAACCATGAAAAGCATCCAAGAACTCAGCACTCCAGCACTTCTTGTTAATAATGCTTATCGCAATATCAGCCTTGAAGACCTTGGCAAGAGTGCTACTATTACTGCAAAGCAGAGCATTATAGAATTTCACAGCCGCTCGGAACCAATAGAATTGCAAGGGCTCTTGGTAACACTCACGTAACACAGACCAGTTGGAAGTGGTGCTCTTTACGCCTAAGATACCTTAAAGCAAGCACATGTGAACTGTTTGCAGAGGGCAGTCCATCTCAGCTCCTTGCTTCATGTACCTAGTGCCCTTAAACAAATTTCCTACACCTAGAAAGGATAAGGGGAGGTTTAAAAAAGAAGAAAAAATGGGGATTCAACTAAGTTAGGAGGTTGCATATCAGTGCCCCATTCCTGAATTTCATAATAAGGGGTGGTACAAGTTCTTTTGAAGAGCATGTCTACTGACATGTCTATAAGCATACCGAACCGACCAAGCACAAAGCTTAATGCCAAGCTTGGCAGTACTGCCTAGTCTCAAGTCTGCCCAAATTGTAAGGGCTGAAGTGAGCGCTACTCACTCCCAGAAGGACTCTGGCAGTGTGGAGACTGATTGTCATGCCAGATCACTGTTTTCGACTGCTCTACAATTTGGGATACACACAATTCGGCAAAGACACATTATGGCGTGACATGACTCTAACTACATCACATTCAATGAGGCCAGCACCATCAAGTTGATGGTGCTGACAGAGCAAGCTTGCTTAAGCTGTGCTGTCATTTGGCGGCTTCCAGCTGGTTCCTTGGCCTGAAATCTCTACAATACTTGACATCACAGTTTTTCTTTGTTGACATCCACAAGATGGATATGCTTCTGTTTGAGAGTCAGCTGACTGGATTCCCTTACTCCAGACAAAGGTTTGTAGGCTGGTGCTGAGGCTGGGGGCCCCCCCATCACCTTTGAAACCTACCTTTCTTCTCAATGCCTACCTAGGGCGGGCAGCAGGCATTCTTCTGCTTTCAGTTGGCATTTTTCGACAATAATTTTTCGACAAGAATAGTATTGGATGACTAGCACTGGCAGTCACTAGACCCACGGTGGGTCTTTGAAGTGGCGGGGGAAAAGCCATCCAGAGTTCATTCCATGATGGTCCTGCTGGTAGATCCTCCAGCCTGCAGGGGATCCATACGTTTTAATTTTGTTTAGCGGCCTATGTCGCCAATATCCATTTCAAATGTCAAAGTTTGACAAAGCAACTCCCTAGGGAACTTGCTGGGTAGCTTCCATAATCATTGTACAGGCAATGTTGTGGCGATCAATAATCAAAACAGAGATGGTCTGGTGTTGACATCCTGACAGAATGGCACACCCTTACACAATGTAAGACACTGGCTGTCGGATGGCAAGGGGCATTTTCAGGACCAGAGTAACTTCTGGAGGAAGTTATACTACGGATAGTGCTTCTGATTGAAAAGGGTGCATAGCTGACAAAAGTTGTTCGTTTGTTGTAGTACACTCGTTGTAGTGCACTGGTAATATGACCAATATCCAGTTTGAGTTTGCATGACCAAGCTGATGTTTAGAATGCATATGCATCTTCAAAGCATTGTCCAGCATATAGATACTTTGATTTGGAGCAAATAGCTTTGGAGGTCTTGATATAGTGGCGTCAGGGGTGGCGGGGCAATGCCAAATTCAGAGGCAAGCCAGGTTCTGTCATGGAAAGGATCACCACCAATGCCAGCACATGGCATCCCTGTGTCTGCATGCTTGTATTATGTTGTGTTGCCTGATACGTGGCTTCAGCTTTTGCACACTCATTTCCAGCGATGCCTTAATCCCTGATGCAGGTGGGAATGTGATTTTCCAGACACAAGCATGCTGATGTGTTCCAAACAGCAACTATCTGCATACTCAGGTTGTGGAAGGAAGTACAATCTCGTTGCTGACCCAAAAGGAAGGGGCGGCATAGCTTAGGTCGATTGATGATATACTTCCTCAAATACAGCACAGAGAGGAGAAGGCGTTGAGGAATTCAAAGCAAGGGCCCATGCTTATGGTCGTCCCCACAACTGGACCCCCCCAAACATGGCCAATTAGCATTTCTGCCCACTTGCTGGCCCCATTTCTAGACCCAACCATGCACAACATGTTCATATGTCATAAAAAGTCAGGCTGTGTGAGAAATTGCGAGGTGGGGGCGCGGTGTGTGCGCCTTTGGCCATTATGGCACCATTTTGCACCCTTTTGGCAGGCAAATGGTGCATCCCCAAACTTGCTCCAATCCTGCCGCTTTCCAGGACTTTAGCTGCTCTTGCATGATGATTTGATGCTGCAAAGTTGGATAGGGGGAGGCGGTC
>LFCJ01004640.1_pt1 | contig 10067 bp, 9 predicted proteins | sample 643141 | NCBI WGS metagenome assembly LFCJ01 (sample SAMN03766243, study PRJNA286221) | soda lake metagenome | biome: soda lake; feature: Kulunda steppe; material: water; isolation source: sample B1-Br-g2 brine of Lake Bitter-1 | place: Russia: Kulunda steppe | collected 2010-07 | reverse complement strand
TGACCGGGCGGATGCCTGCGCTCGCCGGCTCTGTGCGGCGGATTCAGTCTTGCTTGCTTCGCATATCGACGCCGACGGGCTGACCAGCGCCGCCATTGCCTCGACGGCGCTCGCCCGTGCGGCTATCCCACACGAGGTCGTCTTCAAAAAGCAACTCGACGCGACGGAAATCGCTTCGATTGCTGCCTGCGAGTATGAGACGGTTTTATTCACTGACTTTGGAAGCGGTCAACTCGACGTTATCGCCGAGCACGAACGGGCAGGCGACTTTACGCCTGTTATCGCGGACCACCACCAACCGGCGGATGCAGAGACCGAATTCCACCTGAACCCGCTCCTCTTTGGTATCGACGGTGCATCCGAGTTGTCCGGGGCTGGTGCGAGTTACGTGCTCGCGCGTGCGCTCGCAGAGGTTGCAGACAGCAGGACCGAGGCAACGGCCGCTGGCATCACAGCGACGGACGAAATCGATGCTGACAACCGAGACTTGGCAGCGCTTGCCGTCGTCGGCGCAGTCGGCGACATGCAGACTACACAGGGCGAACTGACCGGCGCAAACCGCGGCATCGTCGAGGAGGGTGTGGAGGCGGGCGTTGTGAACGAAACGACGGATATCACTTTCTATGGCAAACAAACCCGCCCGCTTCCAAAACTGCTCGAATATGCAAGCGAGGTCCGAATCCCCGGCATCTCAAATGACCAGAACGGCGCGATTTCGTTTCTCGATGGCTTGTCGGTCGACTTCACGAGTGACTCAGGGTGGCGGCGGTGGGTCGACCTCTCTGATGATGAAAAGCAGGTCCTTGTTAGCGAACTCCTCCAGCACGCGCTCAGAAAAGGTGTTCCGGCGGACAAAGCACAGCAACTTGTCGGAACGACCTACACGCTTGCGGCCGAACAGGAGGGAACGGAACTCCGCGATGCCAGCGAGTTCTCGACGCTGCTCAACGCAACCGCTCGATATGAGCGTGCGGATGTCGGCTTGGCGGTCTGTCTCGGTGACCGTAACGAGGCGCTTGAGCGGGCCCGCCGACTGCTTGACAATCATCGACGGAATCTCTCTGAGGGGTTGCAACAGGTCAAATCACGTGGCGTCGAACGCGGCGAGTATATCCAGTGGTTCGATGCGGGCGAGGAGATTCGAGAAACCATCGTCGGCATCGTCGCGGGGATGGCACTCGGCGTGGAGGGTGTTGATCCGGACAGACCAATCGTTGCGTTCGCTCGGAAAAACGACGAGGAGACCAAGGTCTCCGCACGTGGGACTGGCCGGTTAGTGGGCAGCGGGCTTGACCTGTCGGTCGTCGTTGGCGAGGCTTCACGGGCGCTCGGCGGCGATGGCGGTGGTCACGACGTGGCGGCAGGAGCGACAATTCCGGCTGGACGGGAGCAGGAATTTATCGAAAAAGCCGACGACATCGTCGGCGCGCAGCTTGCTGAGTAGTCGGCCGCTGCATATCGCTATGCTTAAGCGTCAAAATCAAGTAAATTCGAATGCGCCAGGGTGGCAGAGTCCGGCCCAACGCATCCGCCTGCAGAGCGGAACCCCCGCCGGTTCAAATCCGGCCCCTGGCTTTCTGCGACGAACAAAAGTGAGGAGCGAAAGGTACGCCGGTTTGAACCCTGGAAGACGAACGCAGTGAGTCTTCCTCTGGTTCAATATGCGGCCCCTGGCTTTTCTGTCTGAGTATAACGAGGACGAAAAGCCGATAGGCCGGATTTGAATGACAGAACGAGGGAACGAAGTTCTGGTGGTTCAATATGCGGCCCCTGGCTTTTTGCTGCGAACCATAGTGAGCAGCGAAAGCCACGCGGGTTTGAACCGTGGAGTTTGGTCCACACAAGCGAGGGTATCTATTTGTTTTTGTGGAACTGATGCCTAGACAACCGAGTAGCTGTTAGCCGTCTTCGCGCTTTCAGCTTCGTTCACGATGTCCCATGCCGTTTATCCCATCAAATCAACCCGCTGTTTGTCCGGTCTGTGAGGCACCGTACGATTCCGTGACTGAGCACGCCTCAGGATTGATGGTCGGCCTCCAGTCAAATGACCGGTACCGGCGGGTCTGCTTCGAGCCGCATACAGTGGATAATACGGCTCACATTCGGTTTTATCACCACACGCATGAACAGGCGACGACGGACTGATGGTAGCGCGAGCTAGCTCACTGGCTCTGAGGCAGAACTTCCGCCAGAGCGGATTGATACCGTCGAAGAGGGGGAGGGTGTCGACTTTGTTGTTCTTTCAGACGGTGGAGTAAGCGACGCTAATTCGCCGAAATTGAACGCTCTATCCAGCCAGTTGCACCATCAGGATGCGGGCCGGATTGCTCTTCGGTCTGTGTCGTTCCTTCGCCATCGACAAGCCGGGCGCGGAACTCGAAGGAACTCTCGTCGTGTTCGTCAGGCTGAATCTCATAGACCCACTGGCGGAGGGTATCGGGGTCGGGCAACTGCTCGCTGAGCATCGCATCTTCCCACGAGTCACCACCATCGAGCGACACTTCGACGGTATCAACGCCACGGGAACCGGCATACGCGTGTCCAACAACCTGAATTGTCCCGCCTCCAAGTCGGTTAATCTGGTCAAGCTTTGTCACCGCGTTGACCTCGCCCATCCCGTCCCAGCCGCGGTCCTCCCAGTAGCCTCCATCCTCGGCGTCGATAATTTCAATCTCAACGAGCCACTTCATATGCAGCTTGCCCCAGCGATTTGGAACGAGCAACCGAGCGGGATAGCCATGCTCTGGTGGCAGTTCGAACCCATTCATTCCGAACGCAAGGGTGCAGTCTTTGAGTTCGTCGACTGCAATCGAGTAGTAGTACTCATCTGCACCGTACATCATCGCATAATCGCCTTGCAGTTCGACATCATCCAATAGGTCGCCAACTCGACAGCCGGTCCAGACTGCGTTGTCGAGCAGGTCGCCGTCAATATCGTCGCTCAGACACCTGATTGCTTTGTGCTCGTGGACAATTTCCTGACCTTGGATATCGTTGTAGTCGAAACTCGCTTCTTCGTCGACTGCTCCCGTCACCGAGAGTGTCCACTCGTTCGCATTGAGCTGTGGCGGCTCCGGATTGATATCGACTGTATAGAAGACGCCAATCTCGGAGATAAGCGGCTTCAGATTCTCCGCTGCAAGTGATTTTTCGTTGGCGTCGTTGACCAGTGACTCCGCTTCCCGACGGACTGCTCCGGCTTGCAGGGCTTGCTCAGTTGCCTGTGTCTGTTCACGTCGGATGAAGCCGACAACGTGTGCGAGAATATTGAATGCCGCAATCCCACCGAGCACTTGGACTGTCGTCCGACGCTCGGCGTCCAGTGGTTCCTCGGTGATTCCGGGGAGGTCTTCGACGACCAGCACAGCAAGCCCTCCGACGAGCGCGGGGGCAATTGCTGAGACGATATCGCCGACGACAACCGCGGCAACAACGAACAACAACACAGTCGCAACAGCGACACCTACTTCGCGTTCATACACCGAGAGTACACGCCCGACCAATCGGTAACTCCCGAGTCCGATAGCACCGAGCAGTACCGAGAGCACAAACCCCGTAAAGACCATGCTCAGCCAGAGAGCGTCGTTACCGAACTCCTGAATCACCGTCGAGACGAACTCACTCGGCAGAATTTCCAGTGCAACAAAGTTGAACGATGATACAAGAAACCGTTCGGAGGTTGCAAACAGCGCAAACGACGTTGCAACTGTCGAGACGCCGATGGCAAGTACAGCAATTACGTTAGTGAGGAATGCTCGTTTCATCTCTCTTAATTATCTCGCCGGGTCGCTCGGTTCACGCGCCACCGTAATACGCTGTCTTAGGCGCTCTCGTTGTTCGTCTCGTCTCCGTAGTCCTCATCGTAGTCGTATTCGTCACCATCATAGTCATAGTCGTCATCGTACGCTGGGCCATCTTCATCATCTCCAGGGTGGCCGTCTTCTCCTTCATGCGCACGGATGGTCAGGTCCTCAGCAGTGACCGCGTCACCGTTGAAGTGGCCTTCAGCAACGGCTTCCCGGCCTTCGGATAACGTCTCAGGTTTCTCCCCATCGTAGGCGACGGCAACCGTGTAGTTTCCGTCAGTGACGTCGAATTCGATACCGTCCTCATCGTCCAAATCAACGACAATCCCCTCGAGCTGGACGACCTCTCCTTCGTATTGGCTGTCGCCTTCGAGGTCTTCCGGGGTGACAAACTCTGCTGAAGAGCCCATCGTCGTCGTCGCAAGAACAGCTAAGAGAACCACGACGAAGACGCTACCAAACAGGAGCTTGGTTCGGCGTTCCATTATCGATACGTATCAGATTTGAACGTATCAAGGCTTCGCCTGTCTTCACAACGTAAGAATCGTTCTGATTGTCTCGTTGTTCCCATTCCGTTAGAACTGGCGAGCGGTATTTGAGTGCGTACTTCGAACTGTAACCATCATGAGGCCAACTCGCCGGCAGTTCTGTCTTGGTTCGGGAGCGCTCGCTGTCGGGATGGCTGGTTGTCTCGGCGGCGACGATGAATCGGTACCTGAAACCGAAGATGATGTTCCGGATGCCGATACGCCGATTGAAACGTGGTCGTGGGATGGCTCACTTCCCGTTTCATCCATTACACAGTATCATGACCCAAGTTGTGGCTGCTGTGAGGACTATGTGGCCTACCTCGCGCTGCACGATTTTGATGTCACCGTCGAGCGGACTGCAGACTTGCCGGAAAAAAAGACGGAACTCGGTGTCCCCGATGATATCCGAAGCTGTCACACGTTAGTTGTTGATGAGTTTCTCGTAGAGGGACATGTCCCACTCGAAGCTATCGAGCAGTTGTTCGAAGAGGAACTCTCTGTTGCAGGTATTGCTATTCCAGGCATGCCTGCTGACTCGCCAGGGATGGGTGAGCCTGGCGACCCGTTGCAGGTGTACACCTTCGACGATGATGGCACAGTTTCTGAGTTCACCACGGTATAGTTCTCCCGTGTGTCGCTTAAAGTAACGACAGCATCAGGCGGTCCAAATCAAAGAGCAACGCAACCCCGCTAAGCAACAGGACAATGCCGATAACTCGCCGAATGACATCCGGCCGATTGAGTGCTGTCACGCGTTCTTGTAACGGCTTTCCAGCCACCTTTGCGCCGTAGGCAACGCCAAGCAGTGGCATGGCAAACCCAACGCCGTAGGTAAACAGCAACAGCCCACTGTCCGCCGTCCCACCGCCAGCCGCAGCATAGGCCAGGACCGCGCCAAGGACTGGCCCGACACACGGCAGCCAGATGAGGCCAAGGGCAAGCCCGAGAACGAACGCTGAAAGGAGTGGGTGACGCTGCTCATCCAAGGCGGTCACCCGCACCGTCGCGCGCCCGGCGAGCTTCGAGGAGTACGTCGAGTAGAGCCGGTGGAGGTCCTCATCGACCATGATTGCGCCGAACGCGATAATGACGAGAAACGCCGGCGTACGGAGGGCGTCGGGCGAAAATGCAGTGAGCGTCCCAACGAGCAGCCCAAGCGCCGTAAAGGAAGTCAGGCTCCCCGTCACGATAGCAAGCGGCCGCAACCGATGGCCCACACTCCCAGCAAGCAGTGGCGGCAACAACGGCAGACAACATGGCGTTAAAATCGTCGCAATCCCGGCCAGAAAAACGACGGACAGGCCTGGAATATCCATTGCCCGTCGGTAGGGAAGTAGAACGTTTAACTTGCCCGTTCTCAAACGCTCACGTAATGTCGTTGCTTACTGTCTCGGCTGTCACAAAGCAGTTCGGCCCCCACGTTGGCGTTTCATCCGTTTCGTTCGAACTGGATGCCGGGGACTCGGCGGTCATCGTCGGCGCAAATGGGGCCGGGAAAACGACGCTTATCCGGATGTTAGCGTCGCTTTCTCGCCCAACCGAGGGCGATATCCTGCTCGACGGCGAGCCAGTTATCGGCAACGCTGACGCGCGCTCACGAATTGGCGTCGTTGGTCACGACACCATGTTGTACGACGAGTTGACTGCGCGCGAGAACCTCAAACTCCACGCACGGTTACACGGTGTCCCAGAATCACGTGGTGAACAGCTCCTCCAAACCGTCGGCTTGGCCACGCGCGGCAGCGACCGAGTAGACGGGTTCTCTCACGGGATGCAAAAACGCGTCTCGCTCGCCCGCGCGCTGTTGCATGACCCTGACCTGTTGCTTTTTGATGAGCCCTACTCGGGGCTTGACCAGGCTTCGCTCCAGCGAATTACCGAGGTCCTTGCGACGCTTGAGGACAAAACAGTGATTGCGACGACCCATGACCTCGAACGCGGCTATCATCTTGCCGACTATGTACTCTTTCTTTACCGAGGACAACTCGTCGAACAGGCAGAAACGACCGAGTTCGACGACGTGACCGAGCTTATCGAGCGCTATGACAAACACTGTCGATTGGGCGATGGACAGACAACGCCCGGTGTCTCACCGACGGGAACAACGCCGACGACGGTTGATGGTGGGGGAGAGTGATGCGCGGGCGTTACTTTCGAACGATCTATGAGATTGCTCGCAAGGACCTCATCGTTGAAACCCGAAGCAAGCAGACGATAAACGCCGCGTTCGTCTTTGCATTTCTCATTATCGTCGTCTTCTCGTTTGTGTTCGGCGAACGCGTCGAAGACCGAGATATCCTCGCTCGTGGTGCCCTCTGGTTGGCCGTGGTTTTCGGCGGTGCAGTTGGGTTGAGCCACGCCGTTGCCCTGGAGGGCCAGAACGAAGCCATCGAGGGACTGTTGCTTGCGCCCGTTGACCGTTCAGCCATCTATCTCGGTAAAGTCATCAGCGCAGCCATACTCATCGGGTTCATCAGCCTTCTCTCGCTGTTTTTTGTCGGGATATTCCTCGGTTATGCCTTCGAAGCCGATTCACTGCTCTTGCTTGCGCTTGTGGTTCCGCTCGTGGCAATCGGGTTTAGCGCGGTCGGTGTCCTCCTCTCGATGCTCATGCTTCATTCCCCGCTGCAAGAGTCGTTGCTACCGGTGTTACTCATCCCGCTGGTCATCCCTGTCATCCTCTCCGGGACTGCACTCACACAGGTTGACATCGCCACCGCAAACGCGTTCGAGTGGTTGCAGATTTTGTTGGTCTATGACCTGCTGGTGCTCATTGTTGGGTGGATGACCTTTGAGTACGTGGTCGAAGAATAGCGGGCGGTCTCAATCCATCATCTTAGTTGGCGTTGCGCCGTCGGTCACCGACGAGCAACAACACCATTCCGACCATTCCCATGATGACACCGAACCAAATCTGGTTCGCCAGCGGATACTCGGTAATTGTGAGGCCCGCTCCGATTTCGTCAATTTCCGTTGCGACGACGTAGGTATCACCGGTTAGCCCGCGCTGGATGAGCGGGTCGTTGGTGTTCATTTCGTTATCGGTGTGGTCCTGCGCAGCGATTGTCCCGGAGGTCACTTTCTCATCGCCTTCGTAGACCGTAATATCCATCTGGTGGTCAATTACGCGCGGGGTGTGTACGTCGCTTGGCGGGTCTGACACTGTGCCGAGGTTCTCTTCATCAGTGTAGACGTATGCTTCAGCCTCACCGTCGGCTTCCGAATCGAATTCGAACAGCGTGCCGCGGGCAATAACCTCCTCACCTTCTTCAAAGGAGACGCTGTTAGGGCTGCCAGCCAGCCAGATATCGGAGCCATCAAGCTGAGCGACAGTTGTCCCCTCTATCTGGTCAATAGCCGTTACCTCACCCCTCACAAGTGGCGTATCCTCATAGGCAGTGAGAACTTCCTCCGGCGTCAGCGCTGCCTCTTCGACGCCCGGTGTTGTGTCTGAGTCGTATCCTGTTACTTCGACGGTGTACTGTCCATCATCCGATTCCTCGACGATGGTATCCGGATTCCCGACATCTTCGAGGCCGACGACGACGACGGACGACGAGGCGGCAAACAGATAAATAAACGAGATAGCGATTATCATCACCGCTGCGCCGACGTGAATCAGGAGAATACCTGCTTCTCGCATCTGGAACGAGCGTGAGGGAACGCCTTTGGCCCGTGAGACAAACCGCGCCGTCCATGTGCCGGCGAAAAACAGCGCAGGCGGGACGATAGAGAGGACGCTCATATTTCCGACAACGCGGTAGACAATCGGGTCATGGGCCGCCGGGTCGCTCAGATACCAGTTTCCGGAGGGGGCAATGAACGCCGCAATAAGCGTGGCAACCGTGACGGCTACCGTTGCGCCAATTGCGAGTCGGCGCTTTCGCATATCCAGTAAGGCGTACAGCCCACCGACAATGAGCATCGCCACGACGACGGGATAGCTCCAGAGGTTATAGTGGTCCTGTCCTACGCTCACCTCGACGCCTGTGATTGTACTTCTGACGACCGGGAACAGCAGTCCCCAGACGGAGATAAAGGCGAGGACGGCAAACGAGAGGACGACTGCATGGAAAATCGGACCGTGACTGAGCCAGTCACGGTCCGTGCTGCTCTCGTCACCGCCGTTGAGCAGCCAGTATGCAAGCGGCAGGCCAACGGCGAGAATGCCGGTCACAACGAGCAAGAACAGCACACCAGCGCCGATACCGCCCGCAGCGAATGAGTGGACGCTCCGGAACACACCGCTCCGAACGACCGTCGTCGCAAAGATAATCAGCGGGAAGATAATCGCGGCTGCTGCCGGTGCGAACAGCTTGTACTCGCCAGTTTTGCTGTAGCGGTTCGCGGCATGCAGCGTTGCCGTGAGCCACAGCCACGGAATCAGGACTGCAGTCTCAACCGGGTCCCACGACCAGAATCCCCCCCAGCCAAGCACGCCGTAGGCCCAGATTGCGCCGAACAGAATTGCCGCGGTCAGCAGCAACCACGATACACGGAGCCAGAGAATCATGCTTGGCAGCCACTCTCTGAAGACGCTGTCTTGTCCACGGAACAGCGCGACGAAGTGCGTGACACCGAGTGCAAACGGGACGACAAGCAAGGCGTACGAGGCAAAAGTGATTGGTGGATGAATTGCCATCCATGGGTCGATGAGAAGCGGGTTCAGTCCACTCCCATCCGGCGGGACATAGTTGTCTGGCACACCGGATCGGGCGACCTCGATGGGAGTGAACGGACTCTGTGTGACGAGCATGACCGCGAACGTCGTCACGACGCCCAGCGACAGAGATTGGACAAGACGAGAGCCCAATCCCTGAAACCGCGAAGAATAGACCGTATAGGTCGCGACAATTGCTGTCAGCGTCGCCCAAAAGAGAATCGAGCCTTCGTGATTCGCATACACGCCTGTTATTTTATACAGAAGGTCAAGGTGGTCTGCGGAGTTCTGATAAACGTAGGCGTTAGTGTAATCTCCGACGATAAACTGGTAGGTCAGATAGAGGTGTGCAATAACAAGCGACACCGTTGCGATGCCGGAGGTAAGCAGAATTGGTTTTCTGAATTCATCGGTCTCTGCGAGATAACTGTAAAACAGCAGCACTGTGGCAAGTGCTCCGGTGAAGGCCGCAACGATAATCAGAAGCGTTCCGCCCGTAAGCGAAGCCGGAACCATCGAAAGCAGTGTTCCCATCATATTAGTGTGTAGCCAACCCCGTCTCAAGCTCTTCTTTGAATCTGTCTTCCTCAGTGAATCCGCCTAGCTGACCGAGAATCTCTTCATTATCGTCGATGATGACGTGCATCGGTGGATAGAGGGCATCGTGGTCAGACGCCAGGCTTGAGCCATCTCCGGGTTCGTCCAGATTAATAGCTAACAGGACATACTCGTCCAGTAACTCCTGAATTTCTTCGTTTTGATAGTGGTCATCCTCATAATCTTGACAGTAGGTACACCACGTTGTCCAGTAATAGACAAGCACTGGCTTATCCTCCTGTTCTGCCACCGAGAGCGCTTCGTCCGGGTCCTCGTGCCATTCGATGCCGCCCTGATAGGTGTAGTCCTGGTCGCTCATGACCGGTGCAGCGTTCATCGAATAGTATCCGAAGCCAAGCGCCCCGACGAGAACGAGAATTGTAAGTAGTTTTCGCGGGGTCATCTGGGACAATCTACCTACTGCCCAAGTAAAGCCATTACGCTCATTCTAAGAAGCTTGCATTACGGCTACGA
>LFCJ01004639.1_pt1 | contig 10068 bp, 18 predicted proteins | sample 643141 | NCBI WGS metagenome assembly LFCJ01 (sample SAMN03766243, study PRJNA286221) | soda lake metagenome | biome: soda lake; feature: Kulunda steppe; material: water; isolation source: sample B1-Br-g2 brine of Lake Bitter-1 | place: Russia: Kulunda steppe | collected 2010-07 | reverse complement strand
CCTCATCAGTCCCTCATCAGTCCCTCATCAGTCCCTCATCAGTCCCTCATCAGTCCCTCATCAGTCCCTCCAGGGGTCCCTCCAGTGCCCTGGGACACGTATCAGGCTTGGTTCCTACATCTGCTCTTGTCCCTGTTTGTTTGCATCAACCAGGGGTGCGTGTGTGCGCACAGCCGCTGCTCTGTCTGAGCTGCTTGGGATGTGCCCCAATGGTTGGTTTTGCTGTGACTGTGAATTCAGTGTTGGCCTTGCTGCATCCTTGCCATGCTATCCTTGCCCAGCCTCAGCCGTCCCATCCCTACCATATGCTACCCACGTTCCAGCCTCTGCAGCAGCATGACAGGGGACTGACGTCAGTGATGACACGCCCTGCCTGTGCTCTGTTTCAGCTGTGCAGGTTGAGGGCGTACTGCGCCCTGAGTGGCTGCGCGTGACCAGCCATGCATCCAACCATGCCATGGCCTGTCCGCTGCTGCTGCTGCGGCTGTGCAGGATGTGGACGTGCCACCCTACGAGCCTGTGCGCGATATGGGCGCACTGAAGGACATGGTGGCAGAGCGGCTGGAGGAGTACAGCCAGGAGCCAGGCAATGCCCACATGGACCTGGTGCTGTTCAGGGACGCGCTGAACCACATCTGCAGGTGCGCACAGAGGCTTGGCTGCCGCCCAGGGATGGGCAGGAAGTTTGCTTGCTGCTTAGGTCTGGGCACGGGCCTGGTGCTGTGCAGGGCTGCTGGTGCTGTGCAGGGCTGCTGGTGCTGTGCAGGGCAGTGGTGCTGTGCAGGGCCGCGGGTGCTGTGCAGGGCCGCAGGTGCTGTGCAGGGCCGCAGGTGCTGTGCAGGGCCGCAGGTGCTGTGCCGGGCAGTGGTGTTGTGGGCCTGGTGCTGTGCAGGGCCGCTGGTGCTGTGCAGGGCCGCTGGTGCTGTGCAGGGCCGCTGGTGCACCACATCTGCAGGATCTGGGCGCGGGCCTGGTGCGGCTCAGGGATGCGCGCATTATTGTTGCTGTGCAAGGAGGCGCACGGCTCCGGAGCGGCTCAGGGATCTTCACAGTTCTGATGATGCTGTTTGGGGAGCACATAGGGGGTTCTGTTCACATCGGGGCACAGACCTGCTGCTGTTCAAGGGCGCTGCCCAGCATCTGCAGGATGGCAAGCTGGGATGCGCTTGGCGGACCGCTCGCGTTTCGACACAATGGATGTGCTGTAGCAGCCCTCCTGTAGAGCACCTGCTTGCTCCTCTGACAAACGTGAAGCACAGCATGCGCACACTCACCCACACCCACACACTGCCCCGCCATGCACGTGCTCGCTCACAAGCGCAGGGTGCATCGTATCCTGCAGCAGCCGCGCGGCAACGCCCTGCTGGTGGGCGTGGGCGGCAGCGGGCGTAAGAGCCTGAGCCGCCTAGCCACGTTCATCGCAGAGCTCAAGTGCTTCACCATCGAGATCACGCGCAACTACCGCCAAGTGGGTGTGGCTGCAGGATACGCGTGCCCTGCAACTTCGCTGCGCTCCTGCTTGCTACGGGAACACCGCTGCAGGGTTACATATGCACACAGTGTTGGTGCACACGCGCACACACTGTGAACGACACCAACACGCGTCGTGGCATGGGTACGTGTCCTGGCGCAGGTGGAGTTCCGCGAGGACCTGAAGGGCCTGTACAAGCAGGCCGGCTGTGCAAACAAGCCCACCGTCTTCCTCTTTGACGAGACTCAAATCGTGAACGAGTCCTTCCTGGAGGACGTCAACAACATCTTGTCCTCTGGAGAGGTGGGCGGGTGTTCCGTGTCTGTTTTGCCCAGTTTTTGTGCGCATGAGTGTGCGTTTGCGTATGTGTGTGTTGGTGAAGGTTGTGAAAGCGCATGCAAAAGTGTGTGGGCGCGTGTGAATGTGTGGGGGTGTGCGTAAGATCACGTGTGTGTGTACCCACGCAAATTGACTGGTGCTCCAGACCGCCTGTCCTTTTCTATGCGCAGGTCCCCAATTTGTTCCCCAAGGACGAGCTGGGCAGCGTGCTTGATGAAGTCAGGGCCGCGGCTAAGGCAGCAGGGGCAGGGGAAACCGGGGAGCAGGTGGGCGGTCTTTCTCTAGCTGCGTTGCTGCCCAACTTGCCATGCGGCAGCCGCTGTGCTCAGTGAGTGCGCATACTTCTGTGTGCCTGGCGTGCTAGGGCGCAGCTCTGTTTACTTTTGTCCTTGAGCATGTGTACAATTTACCTGTGCATGCCTCTCTTCCTGCCTGATTTCATTGAGCGCAGCTGTATGTCTTTCGTGAGGGGCATGTGCTCCTGCTGCCTTGGGGCTGGCGTGTGCAAGGCTGTGTGCAAGGCTGGTGTGTGCAAGGCTGGTGTGTGCAAGCGCCGCTCCCTGCCTCTTTTTTTCCAAGAGTGCTCATGTCCTCCGTGCCTGGTGCGCTTGGCCGCAGCTGTACGCTTTCTTCCTGGAGCGTGTGCGCACCAACCTGCACGTTATCCTGTGCCTGAGCCCTGTGGGCGAGACCTTCCGCGAACGCTGCCGCATGTTCCCTGGCCTGGTCAACTGCACCACCATTGACTGGTATGTACCTGCACGCCCGTGGGGAGGGTGCACTAAGCAGTAAGCACGTTGTGCGTGGGTGTGGGGGGGTTGGGGTGGGGGTGGGTGGGTGTTGAGAAATAGAAAGGGTTGGGTCGTGCGGCTCTGGTCACTCAGGCGCAGGTTTGCGGGCATGGTTTGCGGGCATCTGGGGGTTGAGATTGCATGGGCGTGGATGGGTGTATAAAGAAGTCATTGAGAATGCGCGATGAGACTCCTCCATTTTCATGGCGATCAAGCATTGGGCTGGATTGCCAAAAGATTGTGTTGAGCAAGCTTGAGCAGAGGGTTGACACCCACGTGAGCATGCCAGGTGCTCATGCGTTCACGCATTCATGTGTGCCACGCGCACCCACGCCATGTGAGCATGCCACATGTCCATGTGCGCACGCATTCATGTGCGCCATGCATATGCATCCCAGCTTTCAATACATGCAATATATGAATCACGCCCACAGGTTCACAGAGTGGCCGGCAGATGCTCTGTTTGAGGTTGCCTCCAAGCAGCTGGAAGGGGAGGACCTGGGCAGCGAAGAGGTCAAGAGCAATGTCTGCAAGGTGATGAGGGCATGGATGGATGATGGCAGGCATGCGCGGATGTGTGGATGTGGATATGAGTGGGCGAGACGATGTGTGAGGTCCTGGTTCATGGTTTATGTCACGCATTTGCTACCCTCTGTGGGCTTCATCACAGAGGAAGTTGTGTTGCTCAAGGCATGTTTCCTTGGATTACAATTTGCTCTCAGTGCACCCATTAGCCCTCTTCTGCGACCTTCCCAGTTCACTTGTGTTGCGACCCCCTGCATTCGCACACGCCCACACACCTCTGCCCCGCCTCTCTCTCCCCGTAGGTGTTTGTGACAGCCCACCAAAGCGTGGAGGCTACCAGCAAGAAGATGCTGGCACAGCTCAAGCGCCACAACTATGTCACTGCCACCAATTACCTGGAGACGGTAAGACAAAGGTTGCATGCTGCTCACGTGGCTGCCAGAGCATGTAACATGACTTTGCAGATTAGACAAAGGTTGCATGCTACTCACGTGGCTGCCAGAGCATGTAACATGACTTTGCAGATTAAACAAAGGTTGCATGCTACTCACGTGGCTGCCAGAGCATGTAACATGACTTTGCAGATTAGACAAAGGTTGCGTGCTACTCACGTGGCTGCCAGAGCATGTAACATGACTTTGCAGATTATTCTTGGTCAGGTTTCCTAAAATGAGTTGTGCGCACTGACCACAAAACTAGATTGCACTTGAAAAGGGAAGCACAAGTGGTTGCAAGCCCACTTTTTATGCATTGAAGTTGTGTTCACAACCCAGTAACACGCACGCCTTGCGCGCATGCAGGTTCGGGGCTACCGTAGGCTACTGCGTGAGAAGCGCTTGGAACTGGGGGACAAGGCCAACAAGCTCAAAGGCGGCTTGCATAAACTTGACGAGACCAGCACGCAGGTGCGCTGCTGCAGCTGCTGTTGCATAAGCTTGACAAGACCAGCACGCAGGTGCGCTGCTGCAGCTGCTGTAGCATAAGCTTGACGATACCAGCACGCAGGTGCGCTGCTGCAGCTGCTGTTGCATAAGCTTGACAAGACCAGCACGCAGGTGCGCTTCTGCAGCTGCTGTTGCATAAGCTTGACAAGGCCAGCACGCAGGTGCGCTGCTGCAGCTGCTGTTGCATAAGCTTGACAAGGCCAGCACACAGGTGCGCTGCTGCAGCTGCTGTTGCATAAGCTTGACAAGGCCAGCACGCAGGTGCGCTGCTGTAGCTGCTGTTGCATAAGCTTGACAAGACCAGCACGCAGGTGCGCTGCTGCAGCTGCTGTTCCCAGCCTCCTTGGGTTGGTCCAGCGCTTGTGTTTGTGTGCGCGCGCACGCGCACAGATGATCTGTGTATCTGCGTGCCAATGTGGCCGCTCTTTCCAGAGTGCAGCGTTTTGACTGAACGGGCACTCCCATCATGCCCTCTGTCTCTTAGCAGCTCAGCAAGGTGTGCAGTGCACAGGCGGTATTGGACGGGGCGCAGGGGGTGCCAAGCAAGCATCTATAATACTGCACTCTCCCCCTCTCTTGATGCCACGCGCGCGTGAAGGTGGCGTCCATGAAAGGCGTGGCGGAGGAGAAGAAAGTGATCGTGGCACAGGCCAAGACGGACTGCGAGGAGCTGCTGGTGGAGATCGTGCAGGTGGGCCAACCCTGTGACAGCTACGGGGGCCGACTCTGCAACAGGGCCATTGGGTAAACCCTGCAACAAAATAAGAAGGGACTAAGGCTTCCTCTTCTTCAGCGTCACATGCACCTACCCTTCCTTTTTCACCCTGCAGCATTCCCAACGTGTGCGTGCAAGGTGTGCACAGAGCAAGTGGGAGAAGTGGGCTGGATACAGGGGTGGTGGGGCACAGCCGCGCTGCTGTGCAAGAACAACATGGGGGCTCTGTGTGTAAAAGGGGCTGGCATGAGGTGGTTGGTACAGGCTTGGCCTGTTTTTTTAGGGTACCCAGGCTCCCCACCGCAAAACATTGTACGTCCAAACTCATGATCATCTCATTCCCACAGGATAGGAGCGTGCCATGGGAGCAGGGGATGTAAGGGCTGTTTGCACGGCTGCCAGCTTGTCTGAGTGGGTGGGTTGCCTGTGCTGTGCTGTGACTTGTGCTATGCTGCAGGACAAGCGCGTGGCAGGGGAGCAGGAGAAGTCGGTCAACGCGGAGGCCACGAAGATTGGGAAGGAAGCGGAGGAAGCCAACGTCATCGCCTCGCAGGTGCGCATGATGAGGTGATGAGGAAGGAGGTGTGCATTTGGCTGGTGGCTGAGCCGCTGCACCTCAGACAGCGATACGCCGCTTACAGTCTTTCACGGCATGCAGCACCATGCAGCATTCATTGCAAAGCACTTTGTGATGGCTGCGCTGCAGTGTCTGTGTGGTTGTTGGCTGTGTCAGCTTGAGTGTCAGGCACCACTGCAGTGCTCATGGCGCTGGACGTGATCTTTTATGTGAAGCGCATTGGACTCCACGCTTCACGTCCTTCAGGCTGCAGAGTGGGCACGGCCATGCTGCCAAAACTTTGAGCAGGGGCCGCAGTGCTGAGACGAGTGACGCCGGCTCGAAAAGGCTTCAGGCGCTGCAGAGTGGGCACGGCCATGCTGCCAAAACTTGAAGCAGGGGCCGCAGTGCTGAGACGAGTGACGCCGGCTCAAAAAGGCTTGAGGCGCTGCAAAGTGCTCAGAGGAGCGCCACCGGCGCGCTGCCCGCAGGTGCAAGGCGAGCTGGACAAGGCAATGCCGGCCTTGCAGGCCGCAGAGGAGGCACTCAACGTGCTGACCAAGAAGGACATGAGCGAGCTCAAGGCATACGCTAAGCCGCCTGCGCTGGTGGAGCTCACACTGAACGCAGTCATGACGGTGTTCAGGTGCGCAATGCAGCCAGCGCAGTGTCCAGGTGCAGTTGTGATGGTGTTCAGGTGTGCAACGCAGCCAGCGCAATGACCAGGTGCAGTCGTGATGGTGTTCAGGTGTGCAACGCAGCCAGCGCAATGACCAGGTGCAGTCGTGATGGTGCTCAGGTGTGCGTGCAGGCGAGCAGCAGGGGGGGATGGGTTGGGTCTACTAGGCCTGCTGGGTCTGAGTGAAGTGCATCAGATGGCAGGGCTTGCTGCTGCAGCAGTGGACATGCCAGGGGAGGGGCAGCATGCTGCAGCACCTTGCATGGGGATTGGCATGTTGATCCTGTGTGTGTCAACTTCAACTGTGGCATAAGCTGCACAACAAATGGCGGCGCCAGCAGCAGTGGCAGTGGAGACAAGTTTGGCTGCACTCCTGCAGGCGTCCGGCCACCTGGGAGGAGTCCAAGAAGCAACTGGGTGACCCCTCCTTCATGAACCGGATGATGGAGTTTGACAAGGATAAGCTGGACGACGCGCTGCTGAAGAAGATTGCCAAGTTCACCAGCAATCCCAGCTTCACTGCGGACGCAGTGGGCAAGGTGGGCAGAGGGCAGCCGGAGGAGGGGGGGGGAAGGGGAGGAGGAGGAGGCAATGAGGAGAGGCACGTGCACCACTTGCGCTCATGCTCGCATGCTTGAACACACCTTTGCACGCTTATGAGCAAACAACGGGCTGTTGTGCTCTGTGCATGCCTTGCTTCTTGTGTACGGTGTGCCTCTAGCACTCCGGCGCAGCCTCTTTCGCGTGGAGTCTCATGCACACAAGGCCTCATGCAACCTTTTGTGCGCCATGCCTGGTGCACGACACACCGTCCGCTTTTGGTAGCTCCTTGCCTCGTCTGCTGCTGCACCAACCTGCACCAACCTGCCCCACACACGCGCGCGCACACACACGCAGGTGTCTGTGGCGGCGCGCGGCCTGTGTCTGTGGGTGCATGCGATGGACACGTACGGCCATGTGGCAAAGGATGTGGCCCCCAAGCGTGCCAAGCTAAAGGCAGCACAGGTTTGTGGGTGGGGGGCTGTGCACCAGGGCTGGGTGTGCTTGAACGGCTAGTGCGAGGCCCATCCCGTGTTGTCAGCTGGGCGCTGTGACTGCACAGCGGCCTGTAGCTGCGTGCGCGGGGGTGCTGGCGTGCATGCAGCACTCTGTTAGGGTTTGCCCCTCCCCCATTTCTGGCACGCGCCTGACCCGACGCCGGCCTGGCTAAGGTGCAGAGAGGCATGGTAGGCGGTCCCAGCTGCCGAGTGTGCACCTTTGGAATGCTCATTGAGTACCATCAGGTGTGCACTTTTTGAGATCCACCCTCCTCTTCCTTGTGCGCCTTGTCCTCAGGACAACCTGGCCAAGAAGCAGGCAGCCCTGGCCGCCGCACAGGAGGCCCTGGCCAGCGTGCTGGCCAAGGTGCAGACACTTAAGGACAGGTGAGGCGCGGGCCAGTGTGCTGGCCAAGGTGTGCGTGTGTTTGTGCGTGCGTGCGTGTGTACGCTGGCCAAGGTACACATGTTGAAAGGCATGTGAGGCGCAGGCCAGTGTGCTGCTCAAGGTGTGCGCGTGATTGTGTGTAAAGTGCTTGGATATGCGTGTTGCGAGTAGTTTCTGCACATGACCCCCCGCCTTGTCCCCACGCACAAACATGCTCACATGGAGACCCCTGTGCCACCGGTACGTTGGCCCCTGTGCATGAGGCGCGCACGCCCAACGCGTGCCTGTACCGCACGCAGGTATGACGAGAGCACAGGCCGCAAGCGCGCGCTGGAGGAGGAGCTGGCGGACCTCGAGGGCAAGCTGGAGCGCGCGGAGAAGCTGGTCACCGGGCTGGCAGGCGAGCGCACACGCTGGTGGGTGCTGATGCTGCTGATGCTGGTGATGGTGATAGTGATGGTGATGGTGACGGTCATGTAGCTCATGCTGAGGGAAGTGCAGTTTATAATTCTGGTAATGCTGCCAGTGATGGTGACGGTGTTGTCGATGCTGCTGATGCCAAGCATCCATGAGGTCATTGCATCTGCCGCATGCTGCCCTGCCTTCACCTGCCCCCCCACGCACGCACATTCTGCCCTCAATGCACGCGCGTGCGCGCAGGGAGGCGTCCATCGCCGAATATGAGGCCTCGCTGGAGTGCCTGCCGGGCGACGTGGTGGTGGCGTCCTGCTTCATGAGCTATGCAGGCCCCTTCCCCTCAGAGTACCGCGACGACTTGGTCAGGTCCACCTGGCTACCGCAGGTGCGCCAGCGGCCAGGCCCACCTGGCTGCTGCCAGTGTGCACGCACCCGGACAACAGCGCTCAAGTCTGCCTGGCTGCTGCAATGGGTCAGGCTCACCTTGCTGCTAGAGGAATGAAGAGTGGATGGAGCTGCGCATTATTTCTAGCGGTTTTGCAGGGGTGCTGCATGCCTGCAAGTGAAGGTAATTCCTGGGTCCTCCGAGCTCCCCCACACCCTCACCTACCTGCATGCGCGCAGGTCAAGGCCCTGGGGATCCCCGCCTCCGAGAACTTTGACTTCTCCATGTTCCTGGCGGACCCCAAGGCCGTGCGTGACTGGAACATCCAGGGCCTGCCTTCAGACTCCTTCTCCACGGAGAATGGCGTGATGGTCACGCGGGGCACACGCTGGCCGCTCATGATCGACCCCCAGGTGTGCAGGCAGCGGGCGCCTGCAGGCACGCGCAGAGCGCTGCTGTGTGTTGTAACATGGGCACAAGGGAGCCCACACCCACAGAGGCACACGCTGTTTTTTGGTTCCAATCTTGAGCCCGAGGTCGCGTTCTGGATGCGAGTGGATACTTTCCGAGCAAGGGCAGAGTGCTGCTTTCGAATGTGGAGCATTCTCTTGATACATCCTGGCTTTCTCTGCGCAGCTGGCCCTGCACCTCCTGCACCTCCTGCAGCTCTCCCTTGACATCCTGGCTTTCTCTGCGCAGCTGGCCCTGCAGCTCCTGCAGCTCCTGCAGCTCCCCCTTGACATCCTGGCTTTCTCTGCGCAGCTGGCCCTGCAGCTCCTGCAGCACCTGCAGCTCTCCCTTGACATCCTGGCTTTCTCTTCGCAGCTGCGCAGAGAAAGCCAGGATGTCAAGGGCAAGCTGGAGCAGCTGCAGGGCCAGCTGTGCAGAGAAAGCCAGGATGTATCTTGCTCAACATCCGACAGCAGCTCTCTGTCGGATGCTGTCTGATGTCGCAAGTTGCCTCCCACTTGGGCGTGCGCTCATTGCCGGCTTGCTGCTCACAACCAACACAATGAGCACAATCAACATGCAACCAACATGCGCCCTGCTGTTGCCTGTGAGCTGCGCAGGGCCAAGCCAACAAGTGGGTGAAGAACATGGAGGGCAAGAACGGCCTGAAGGTGCTGAACCTCCAGATGGCTGACCTGGTGCGCCAGATGGAGATGGCGCTGCAGACGGGCGCACCAGTGCTGCTGCAAGATGTGGAGGAGGAGATGGACCCCATCCTGGAGCCAGTGCTGTCCAAGTCTTTTGTCAAGCGCGGCAACTCCGCGGTCATCAAGCTGGGGGACAAGGAGGTGCGCGGGGTCAGGGAAGGACAAGGAGGTGCAAGGGGGAGGAGGGGCCCACTGCATCAGGTCAGCGGTCATCAAGCTGGGGAGCAAGTGAGTCAAGGAAGGACAAGGAGGTGCAAGGGGAAGGAGGGGGCCACTGCATCAGGTCCGCGGTCGTCAAGCTGGGGAGCAAGTGAGTCAAGGAGGGACAAGGAGGTGCAAGGGGGACGAGGGGGCCGCTGCATCAGGTTTGCGATCATCAAGCTGGGGAACAAGCAGGAGGAGCAGCAGGGGCGCACACCTCCTGCAGTGGTTGGGGCTGTGGCACAGAATTAGGCAGGAGGGGAGGGGGAGGGCCGAGCCAAGATCAGCAGGACCATGCTACAGTGTTGCGCATGCACTGCGTCAAAAGAGATAGGCGTGGCAGCAGAAGCCATGTGCCTACGCTTTCGCCCTCTACAAACTTCTGATTTGTGGGTGCGCCATGCTGCTTGATGTGCTTGCTGATTTGTGTATAGCTGTGGGCCAAGCAGGTTGGGCGGCAGGG
>LFCJ01004638.1_pt1 | contig 10073 bp, 12 predicted proteins | sample 643141 | NCBI WGS metagenome assembly LFCJ01 (sample SAMN03766243, study PRJNA286221) | soda lake metagenome | biome: soda lake; feature: Kulunda steppe; material: water; isolation source: sample B1-Br-g2 brine of Lake Bitter-1 | place: Russia: Kulunda steppe | collected 2010-07 | reverse complement strand
GGGGGGGGGGGGGGGGCATGCTTTGCACACTGGGGGACTGCACACTGCGGGGCTGGCGCCCAGCACAGCCCAGCCACAGTGGAGCAGCCCATTGATGTAAATGGCAGCTTGGCCATCAGACCTCTTGATTTTTGCACGCGCACGGAGGGCCCTGGCCCTATGCACCATGCACATGGATTCATGTGCACCCCTCGAGCAAGCGTGCTGGGCACCCAAGGAAGAGCTCAGGTGGCTGGCTACCTGCTGTTGAGAGTCTTGCCCTCATCAGTAGGCGAATCGACCAACAGCTGCTTGAACGAGTGGCAACATGGTGCCTGCACTCCATTAACTCACTCAACATGGTGCCTGCACTCCATTGACTCACTCAACGAGTGGCAACATGGTGCCTGCACTCCATTGTATGGTGCCTGCACTCCATTGCTTGAACGAGTGGCAACATGGTGCCTGCACTCCATTAACTCACTCACATGTAGTTCTTATTTATGTATCTTATTTATGTATCTTATCTATGTGCCTGCACTCCATTAACTCACTCACATGTAGTTCTTATCGGTGGGCTCCACCCGCTGCTCGTATGCAGACATGAAGCGGTAGCGGGGCTTGATGCCCTCCTCAATCTCAGGGTACTCAACCTGCAGTGTAGCACGCACGCGGTTTCAAGGCACCACATGCCTGTGTGCAGCGCACCACATGCCTGTGTGCAGCGCGGTTTCAAGGCACCACATGCCTCTGTGTGCAGCGCACCACATGCCTGTGTGCAGCGCAGGCGGTTTCAAGGCACCACATGCCTGTGTGTGCAGCGCAGCCTGTGGGCAACGGCCCAGCCACAACAGAGGGAGAAGAGCAGCAAAGGTCAGATGACCATCGGCAGGACACACAATACGCAGCATACAGTCATGACAATACATCATATGCTCTCTCATTTACACATGCTTGGGAAGCCTGTTGTGTGAGTCAGCATCCATGCCTTCGTGCCAGGGGCACCCATGTGCACAAGCTGTACATCTGAAAGAGGGGCTGCGCTGTTTTTGCCGCAGCCTGCGCCAGCCCTCGTTGCATCCATTTGTGCACGCATCAGGGCCAATGTGCAAGCAAATGGACCCAGCCGCACACTTGGACCCTGGATCAGATCGCATGCTGCTCTGGGCCGTGATACAGTCGGCGTGCTGCTCTGGGTCCCTAAGACAGCCGGCGTGCTGCTCTGGATTTCTAATACAGCCGGCGTGCTGCTCTGGTTCCCTAATACAGCCGGCGTGCTGCTCTGGGTCCCTTATACAGCCGGTGTGCTGCTCTGGGTTTCTAATACATTCTCTGTGGTGCTCTGGGCCCTGACAGTCTGCACGCTGCTCTGTGTCAGCCCGCTTCATATATCCTTTTCTAAGGCCCAGCCTGCTTGCCCAGCCTGCTTGCCCCCCATTGGTCAGCCTGCTTGTCACTTTCCCGCCCCCCCCGGGCTCCGCTGGCGCTCGGCCCCCCTGGCCCAGCCTCCTTGTGCCTTCTGGTTGCGCACCTGGAAAAGGAGCGACCGCTGCCGGGTCTCTGGATCAAACTGCTTGGTCACACGGTAGCCTGGCCGCCCGATCTTCACTGCATGCGCTCAATCACACAAACACACAGTTTTGGGTTTGACTGCTTGGTCAGATAAAAGCGTGGCCGCCCAATCTTCACTGCGTGTGCGCAATCACACACATATACACAACATTGGGTTTGACTGCTTGGTCACGCAGTAGCCTGGCCGCCCGATCTTCACTGCGTGCGTGCAATCTCACAAACACACACAAACACACACAAAAATACACGATTTTGGGGTGAACAGCTTGGTCACACGGCGTAGCATGGTCGCCCAGACTTAACTGCGTGTACACGAACACCAACACAAAGGTACAGGGGCCCTGCAGCCTCAGCATATGCTTGCATGGAGGTGGAGCCTAGCACGTGCTGCTGTGGTGGGGGCAGCACAGCCATGCAGTGCCCGCAGGCGCACGCGTGCTCCCAGCGTGGGGCTGTCAGCATGCCTGAGCCGGCTATGAGGTAAGCCATCAACATGCGCGCTCCCAGCACCATGCCTGAGCCAGCTGTAAGGTGTGCGCAGCTACATGCGCGTTCCCAGCAGCATGCCAGAGACGGCAAACCTGCGGCCTGTCCTTGCGTCCAGGTGGGCAGCACTGAGGCATACAGTGCCGGCTCTTCCCCAGCCAAGTCAAATGGCACTCAGCACGCACTGCTGGGTCACACACAGCGGCAGGTACCTGCTCATTGGACCGGGTACCAGCAGAAACTGTGCGAGGGCGGCCGACTTTGCATCCGGGCGGAACATTCTGCACCCCAAGGTGCATGTGCCCAAGAATCCCATCTGCCACCCACCTGTCTTTTTCACTGCAGCTCGCTTCTGGGGCGCTGGCGCCACTTGCTTCTCTGCTGCCTCTCGCGCTGCGCGCTTTGCCAGGTTTTGCTGGTGCCTCTTGCCCTGTGCGCACAAAGTGGTTTGGGGGTGACTGAGTGAGCTCCTTAGGTGCAAGTACATGTGTGTGGCTGAGCGTTCGTGTGCGCATGCGTGTGCGTGTTTGCGCATGTGCCTCTGTGTGCCTGTGTGAGTGCATGTGCATGCAAGTGCGTGTATGCAATTGTATGTGCTCTTGCCTGTGTGGATTGTGCGTGAGTGCGTGTGTGCGTGTGTGCAAGTGTGTGTGCATGCATGCATGTGCATGTGCATGTGCATGTATACTTGCATATGTATGCGTGTACATGTGCGCGTGCACACCTGTGAGCAGCACACAAGCACGCATGCGTGGGTGTATGTAATTGTGTGCACACTAGCACGCATGTATGTGTACGTGTGTACGTGTGTACGTGTGTGTGTGTGTGTGCGTGTGTGCGCGCGTGGTGTGCCTTGCCCTGTGCGCGCATGCGCAAGCGCATGTGTACTTGCGAGCGCATGCATGTGTGTATGTATGTGCAAGCATATGGGCATGTGATCTTGCACATGTGTATGAAATTGAATCGTCACGTGGCTCAGTCGTACAGCTCAGTGCATGCACACATCGTGCATCATCAAGCTCTTGCATGGATGCACGTGCTCATGCACAGAACAATGGATTAAGCAACACGCGCTGTTTCTAAATGTGCTGCCTTGAGGCCTTGTAGACACCTCTCCTTTTGCATTGGAGCCCACCTGGGTGTGGGCGAGGTAGTTGCCCTCGTTGGGGTGCAATGTCAAGCACAGCCTGCACTCGATTTGGCCCAAATGGTTACGCATGTAGTACGGGTCTTTGGCCAGGTCGATCGTCTCCAGCGCCAGGCGTCGCAACCGCTCGCGACGGTCCACGGCCTTCTCATGAGAAAGGAGGAGGGGGGAAAGGGCTGATCAAGCTCTGGACTTGTGAGACAACACAGGAAAGATTCAAAACGCAATAGAACTTGTTTCCATCCCAGAGGGAAGCACCCACCTCGGCCTGCGCAGAGGCAGGCCCCCCACTGCCTGGGCGGGCTCCATGCTCCCTGGCAGATATGAAGCTCATCCTTCTTGCTTAACACCTTAAAAAGGGCCTGCAGGGAGGCTGATTGCTGCCTTGAGGCCTAGCACGGAGCGGGCTAGCGCCCCTCCACCCTACACCAGCCACCTCTTATTGCTGTGCAGCTAAACAAGAAACAATATTCCCTGACCTCCTTCAGATATATAAATCACAATCTCAGAATTTACTAAAAATGATTATGATCACTTGAGGTAACAACAATTTTGACCCCTGTCCACAGGGAGCTTGCAGATGGAGTCACAAGGACACAAGGTAAGGGAAGCATGATCAAGATACATCTTCTGCTTGCAATTGCCTGAATTTAGTCCGTCCTCGGAACTGATCCCTGCCCTGCACGTCAATGCAAGCTGGTTGCACATCTTGACTGTGCGCACAGTCCTGTGCACACTTGATGTGCACTGGTGCAGTGCTGCATTCAATAAGTGTGATCACTAATGGCATTGTTCAACATACTAACCTATTGGCATGCTGACAAGCATACACTTTTGGCAAAGAGCAATGGAAAAGGAAAAACACGTATTTGAGATTATTTTAGCGAGCTAGTCTGGCTTTACATATGCTGGTTATGATGGAGCATACGTTGCATAAGCATACACACGGAGGTACATATGGTGCGCACACAAAAACAAAAGCATGCTTTTCACTCATACACTCACATTGATAGACGCATGTATACACACACAAAAGTGCTCATATTAATGGGCACATAAAGACGCACATACAACCACACAAGCATGGACAGGCGTGCGCAAGCACAGGTGCATGCACCTGCAGCAATGGGCATGATGCACGTGAGTCTTTCTCTTTGTTTGCGGGGCACACACAGGTGCTCACAGACACAGAAGCCAGCCAAAGCTTACTCCAAAGCAATGCATACCAAAAACACATAGAGGCTACAACCACATCACTCAAGGCTGAGTTGAATGAGCATCTCAGGTATGCCACGCCTGAGGATTGGCTTTTGCTTGCCAAGGCTTGACCCTTCGCCTCATTGATGCCGTACAGATGCCTGTTGATCTCTGAACTTTTTTTGCAGGTACATCAAGAATGTGGAAAATGAGTTAGCACGCCTTCAGCTGCAGCTCAAGCTAAATGTGGGGCCAAGAAAGATGGTAAGGGTACCCCATCAAGGGCAAGTTGGTTGCGCTTATGTCTGTACTTTACTAGCAAGTGAGTGGGGACGGAGTAAAATGCGTCGTGAAGGGCGCATGCTTTCCCCTCCTGTGGGAAGACATCAATTGTAAGCCCAATGCCCTCTCCATTTCCATTGCTCTCTGCACAGGCCAGTGAATTCCTGCGCGGCAAGATTGAAGCCCAGGTAAGAGGGACGCTTGCGAGTGAGCGTTGCACTTGGCACCATGCGTGCAAGAGATGCCACCGTGCAGCTGACCTTTCCTAGCATTCTCTTTGACCCACAGAACGAAGTGCTGGCCTGTGTTCGCAGACGGCATGCTGAGGCAAAACAGGTGATGAAGGAGTGTGCAGCCTCACTTGATAATCACGCCTGCGATGTCAAACACCAACACCACCTCCGCTGTTGTAGCCTGCTCGTGGCTGATGGGTAGTGAGGCTGCCAGCAACTGCCTGCACCTTGATATTGAGCTCAAGGGCTCCAAGCAGTGGCACCACCGCTGGATAAGTTAAGGAGCACAGTCCCCAGCCAGCTAACACGGGTAAGCTGGGTGCAAAGCATCTGCAAACCCATGGATCCTTGCAGGCGCTGGCTGAATGCGAAGCTGAGCTGCATAAAGAGGTGAGGAAGCGAATGCTGGGCTGGGTCTTCCTTCTTTTGGAGTGTTGATGAACCATAAGAGTAAGGATAAGGGAGAATGACTAAATGCGCACCACTGAGGTTTCGTCTACATTGCCCCTAGCTTGCAAAAGGCTCACAAAGGCAACACAAACTGGTGCCCAAGCTCATCATCACACGCACACCCGGTTATTGTGCGTCCATGCAGAGGGCTCATGCTCATAAGGAGCATGTACCCTACACAACTTTACCAATAGCCGTGGAGCAAACATGCACATACGCGCAGAAGTGCACATGCAAAAACGCTCAATGCTAAAGTTCGCGGCTACACAGGTTTCAGGGAGAAAAAAGAGAGTGATATCTGGAGTCTGCTTGGGACCTCTGCTGGGCACCCAGTAGAATAAATGAGCCATGTTCCCTCAAATCCCTTCCTGCTCAAGACCACAAGGTCGTTTCATAGTTGAGGAGATGCCGCAAGAGACCATCTTTCAGGAGTTCCCAGAGAGCAGTACCCAAAACAGGTGGCCAGCGCTGCTTGAGGACTCTCCCACACCCTGTGCTGTGTCTGTTTTTGGATGTAGGAGGAAGAAAAAAACAAGCTGTGTGAGGAGCTGAACCTGCTAGTGGCGGAGAGCACGGCTGCGCAGCTGGCAAAGCTGGAAGAGCTGAAGAATCATTTAGACATGCTGAACCGGTGAGTTGATTTTGTGGCGAGGTGGCGTAAGGGTCTTTTATTTTTGAGATTAGCATGCATCCTAGTACTACTAGTAGTAGCACTGGGCATTGATAATAAGTATGGTACATGATGCTTGAATGCCATCGTCATCGCTTGTCCTTTTCCTCTCCTGATGCCACAGCCCCTGCTTGCCTCTGCCCCAACAAACAGCAATGTGTGTGCATATGCATGTGCGCGTGCGTGTCTGAACCTAGCTGGCACTGTATGTTCTGCCAACTTGCACGGCTCTTTCAAGCGCCGCACAGGTCAGGAGCGCTGACTCCTCCCCCCCTGATGTGTTTGTGTGCTAGGTGGGGCGGGCGAATGGGCGGCCAGTCCACGAGCTCGGCAGAGGCAGAAGGCCTCTGTCAACAGGCCCATGCCTTTGCTGCTAGCGCAGGGCTACAACTGCCGCACCCTCCCAGCTCCAACGCCCCAGAGGCACACATGCATGCGGCCCCGGTGAACGGCACCAGCAATGTGTCAAGCAGGGGCTGTGCTGCATCTGACCCATTAGGTACCGCTGCAGCGCCTGCTCAACCCCAACCAAGCTCAAGTTCTATGGAGCCAAAGCCACAAAGAAATCAGCACGCCCCAGTACAGGCCCCCTCTGGCGCAGCCATGGGGGCGCCACGCACAGCCCCTCATGACGGTCCCAGCACTGCAATGGAGCCTGCAGACGGCTGCAGCCCTTCGACCACAGGCGCAGCGCTGGCCCCTGAGCAAGGCGCCTCCTCCATATCTGCGCTCACAGCCACACAGCCACCCAAGGGGGTGCCCAGGAGGGGGGGCGGCAGGAAGCAGCTCACAAGCATGCGCCCGAGGCCGGCAGTGCCTGGCACCGGTGGCAGTACCACTAGCCCGGAGGATCCTATGCAGGGCGGAGGCAGCCCAATGGCTGCACACCCACTGCAGCATGGGCAGCCGCTGCTGAGCGTGGCACAGGGGGCGGCCGTGCTGCAAGGCGGGCCTGTGCGCAGCTGCAACCCAGGCAGCAGAGAGGCGGCAGCGCGGCCTCCTCTGTTGTCGCCTGATGCTTTATCCAAGAGCACCACAGTCCAGGCTCGTCATGGCGCTGCTGAGAGTAGCAGGCAAATGGGCGTCATCTCTCCAGCCGAGTCTTCACGATTTTCGGGGTTCGACGTATAGATATATCTAGATCAGTTGCCGGATTTTAATATGTGTTCTCCTGCATCTTGAAGGGTAGCACAGGCTTTGAAGGCCTGCAACCAAGGCCAGAGTACATGTAGCAAGTTTTTAGATGCATGCCTTGGTTGCTCAGCTTCGCCCGGCCAACACTTATAGAGCAATCAAAACACGTTAAAGTTGAGAAAATTACAATGGGTTCAGACCTTCAGCCAGATGGGTTGACAGCTGGGCCCACACCAAAACATCCAAAATACGTCAGAAATTCAGGTAAGCTTGTGAAACGACTAAATTAGAGAGCCGGCAACCCTTGTCACCCCGTGCTGTCATCAAACAAAATAAGGCAACTAACAAGTGTGTAAGGCTTTAAAAAGCAGATTCGTAGACCATCGCTACGTCACCACATCTAACCAGAGTTCCTCACTAGGTACCGGAGGCCCGGGGGGGGGGGCTGGATCTTGAGCAGTAATGCAATGTTGAGCCACGTAGTCGTGTTGGGTGTCGGCAGCTTGATGTCGGAAAGTTGACGGTTCCGAATCGGATTTGCCACCAGCTGTGCCTTACAATCCGATGCAGCATCGTCCCAGCTTGAGCTCGGTGGCAGGTCATGCGTTGAACAGGCAGGAGAGTGGAGTGGCTTCCTGCACCAAGTCAGCTGAGGCCAGTCAGCACTGCTCAGACCCCAACACTGCAAGTGCTGTCGCTGCGGAAGCCCAACAGCACAGCAGGCCGGAAGAGGAGGAGGCCACGCAAGCGGGGAGCGCCCCCCTCCCTTCCCTTCCTGATGCTATCCTGCTTCTAGTGTTCCAGGCCCTGCATGATGAGAGCAGGCCACTGGTGAGGCGCACAGAGCACTGCTTGACTGAACAGCTTAGGGCAGCGGCACCTGCCGCACACCTTGCCTTGCTAAGCCTGAGCGCGTATGCATGCCACCCTGATGATCGCACCCACCCTGAAGCCTTGTCCTCCTGTCTCTGTATGTGCTCTGCAGCTCATGCACCCATCAGCGGTGTGCCAACGATGGCGCAGGCTCGCGTGCGAAGTGCACCTGTATGACACAGGTGCCTCGCGCCCCAAGGTCAGACCCTGCCACACGCCTCGAGGCATGCTGCCTCCACCCTCACACCCACAGCCGACCGCCACTGACTGCACAGTGACCCATGGGGATGGGGACCACCACAACGCGGGCTCCGACTCTGAGAGTAAGTGTGTGTGGGAGGGGTTGTCTCGAGGTATGTATGCATGCGTGCGTGTATGTGCGCTTTTACTTGCGCGTGAGAGTGTGATTGTGAGCGTGCGTGTCTGAGCCCCTGCGAGTGCTGCATGTGCACCGAAGAATGTTACAATGGAGCACACTGAGCATGCCGCATGGCGCAGCTCAACACAGCTGGAGCGACCACAAGCAACTTGTGGCTGCCATCTAGTCGTGGGACTTTGTGAGCATGATCTGAGTTGACTTTCCATGCTCCCACCACAGAGTATTAGGAGAATTGACAGGGGAACACATGAAAGGGCTTGGGTCATGGGAAGAGTCACGCAATGGCTGTAGTGCACCTATGAGGTATGAATGAGTGATGCAGCTTGGTCAATGGGGCAGCCGCCTCTTGCAAGCAGCTGCGGGGACTGGCGGCAAAGGGTCGCTGCGCACTTGGAGCACCACATGCCCTCGGCAGCTTGTGGGCAATGCTTGCTAGAAATGGGCACCAGAGCAAGCAGACGTCTTTTCCTGATGCCCTGCCTGAGCCAAATGGACCCAGATGTATGGCATGGACGCAATTCTTGCGCTAATTGTGCGTTGTGCACGAGGATGGGGCTCTGTTTTGTACATAGTGCAAGGCCAGGCAGTGCCCGTGATTTGCGTCCGTGTCAGCTTCCTTGTCCAGGTATGCACGCCCTTTGCTGGAAGCAACTGATCTGTGTTTGTGCCATACTACTTGTGCAGGCGTGCAGGCCACCAGCAGGAAGCAGCCTCATGGCGGCCGCAACAGCAGCGTGGAGGCGGACATCGGCGGCGGGGGTGCCTGCAGGCGCACAAGCATCGATGGGCAGCTGGGTGCGTGCCCCTGGGAGGGGCGCGCCGAGAGCGCTGCTCAGGCGGGGCGGTCTGCATTTGGTGCATGTCGCGCGCGCGCGCGCGTGTGTGTGTGTGTGTGTACGTGTGTACGTGTACGTGCATGTTAACATGCAACATGTCAAGGTGTGGTGCACAAAGCTGCGGTATGTGTGTCTGTATGTGTGTTTGTGTGTGTGCGCAACTTGCTCTAAAGGACTTTTACAAGGATGGGGATGTGCATGGCTCGAGTGTCTCTGCGTAGGCATGTTGGATCTGTTGGGAGCATCACCGCAAGTGGCATGTTCTAGGTGTGGCATGTTCTAGGTGTGTCGCTGCATAGGCGTCTCAGAGGGGCGCCACTGGAGTAGGTGTGCCAGGGGGTGCTGGGAGTGCCACTGCAGGGTCAGAGTCGATTCAAAAACATGCACTGCCTGAGGCCAGGCACTGCCTGAGGGAGGCCAGGCACTGCCTGAGGCCGCGCACTGCCTGAGGGAGGCCAGGCACTGCCTGAGGCCGCGCACTGCCTGAGGGAGGCCAGGCACTGCCTGAGGCCGCGCACTGCCTGAGGGAGGCCAGGCACTGCCTGAGGCCAGGCACTGCCTGAGGGAGGCCAGGCACTGCCTGAGGCCGCGGACTGCCTGAGGCCAGGCAGTGCCGCCCTTGGGCACACATCTGCCTTGCCTGCTTCCCCCAGTTTTGAGCGGACAAAGCAAGGGTTCTGCTTTTAGGCAAACTCACCCAACCCCAGACGGGTGCAATGTAAAGGGCAGGGCGCCACCAGTGTGTCCACCTGGTGCATTACTAAGCACAGGGCGCCACCAGTGTGTCCACCTGGTGCATTACTAAGCACAGGGCGCCACCAGTGTGTCCACCTGG
>LFCJ01004637.1_pt1 | contig 10073 bp, 12 predicted proteins | sample 643141 | NCBI WGS metagenome assembly LFCJ01 (sample SAMN03766243, study PRJNA286221) | soda lake metagenome | biome: soda lake; feature: Kulunda steppe; material: water; isolation source: sample B1-Br-g2 brine of Lake Bitter-1 | place: Russia: Kulunda steppe | collected 2010-07 | reverse complement strand
TTGAAATAAAACGATAGGAATCATTAGTTTGTTTCTGGAAAAAATTGAAGACATCTTCAGAACAAGCTTGAGAGAAATAAAAAGCTCCAGTCTGATTGACAGTAATTTTGTGAGCCATAGGGAGATTTCCTTTCTCAACGACACAACAAACTATGCCATTTCATCTCGACATTAAGGACTATATTTTGGCTGGCAAAGACCAGCAACAAACCAATCAGCCTAGCGCCCCGGCTGGCAGTTAACCCTAACTTGTAACCTTTAAGTTGGAAGTTCCAAGCACTGCATGTATTATGGGATGTGTAGACTTTGGTGTAGGCCCCGCTTAACCCTCACGCCACCAAGCTAGAAGTGTAATCATGAAAGAAGAGAAAAGAGGAAGCAAGTTTACAAGTTTACAAGATCAGTCAAACCTGATCAGTCAAATTACCTGGCTGAAGGTCAAACTTAAACTTGTAAACTTGAAAAGAGGAAAACTATGTATCGTGAAACGTTTCGACATGATGACTAACTGCAACAGTAATCATTTTCCTGCAGAGAGTAAATACAGTTGGTCCCACTGATTTTCATCTTCTTTAGTTTTATGATGGGTAGTCGCCTGTTTGAGGGGTCATACAGTAGAAAGAAAAGAAAAGAAAAGAAAAACTAAGCAAGCAGCAAAAAGCTCCTCACATCAATTAAGGAAAAGGGGCCACTTGGGAAGAAAAGCCCCTTCATCAGAAAAGAAAAGGGGGGTCAGTGAGGATCAGGAGGGTTGCGAGCAGACAAGCTAGCAGACCTCTCCTGATTGGTTTGAAGGTGGGGAGAATGCTCAAGAGAACATCTGGTCTGAACAAGCTTATGAGCATAGTGCACAGAATGGGCATGGAGTTTGAGAACAAGTTTCTTGACTCTTTGTGAATCAAGGCCGAGACTCTTTAGAGGAATATTAGTGTGAGGAACGTAAATAAAACCCCCTACACCTAAGAGAATAACATGAAGAACATGGTCTCCTGCAATGCTGCGCCTAAGATGACCATGTTGAGCATGGGCAGCTTGGAGCTGCTGCTCAGGGCGAGTGTCTTCACAGTACTTGATCTCGATGAGATGGGTGGTACGACGCTGCCATGGGAGGTTCTCGGGGCGAGTCTGTTTAGGCCGGTAAGCTGTGGCTGGTGATGAGGGTCTGCCTCCAGCTGCGGTGGCTGCTGCTAAAGAACCTTGACCCCAACCCAAAACCACCCTCCTTCCACTCCTTAAAGTAAGGCCTTGATCATATGGATGGTTCTGTTGGTTTTGGGAATTGATATTGCATGTTTTCTTTGGAGTCACTAAAATGGCGTCAGGGCGAGAAGCAAGTCTATCTCTTTGATTGTGGTTTATAGCAAAATCCAAGCTGGAGGAACTCTGGATTCTGCTGTCACAGGTATTTGAAGATTTTTGAAGATTTTGCATACGATGCTTGTCAGCACTGCCCACATCTGTGGATACAAGACAGGATCCTAGGGAACCTTTACTAATGGCTTTATTATAAGTCTGCCTGCGATATTGTGGCGTTTGGTCACCATAATTCTAATGATGGGATGCTGGCACCCTGAGAGGATGTGAAGTGCACTGTCTTGGCAGTGCACTCTGGCACTGTCATACAGTGGTTAGGTTCTAAGTGACTGCTTTTCCTCAATCGCCAAGTCAGTGACGCAGGGTTTCACGCCGAGAGACTGCTGCTTCCAAACTAGACTCGTAGCACGGCCATAACAGTTGGTGTTTATCTTTGACATCATGTCAAATGATGCTCAAGTACAGCTATACCTGAACTGACAACAGGATCAAATACTCCTTCAACTGACTCAACCGACCTCCGGCTCACAGCGCAGCATAAATCTGGCACTGCATAAATCTGGCGTGACAAGGGAGTGTTTTTACTGCCTACGCAGGTTTTCTTTTCTTTACCTGGATTATGTGCCTCAGGTTCAGGATACCATCTTGCATCTTCCGCCATTGCTTTTTAATGTTGATTTTGGTTGCAGGCGGGGGAGGCTTCAGCCAGGCCGCCCTCGTTCGGCACACAGATTTATAAGGCTGACCTTACTAAGGTAGTACCTGGTGCTTGCACCTCAGGCTGTTGTAATACTCTCCAAGAGTTTTACATAAGGTGACTCTCCCTTATTCACTCATGGCATGCCACAGTGTGCAATAATCTAACATCTCCTCTGTTACCAAGCTGAGATCCCCATACTTTTGCACCAAATTACCCTTTGCAGTCGCATCTGCCTCTCAAACACTTGCACTCTTCTCCTGGACTTAGTTTGAGTCGAAGCCTCAAGAGGGCATCGACCTAGCTGCACCTTTTTGGCAGGTACATTAATGTGACTCTTACCTACAGTTACCTCCAGTAGTTGACCATTAACATGTCATGTCATTGAGTGCTTACTTATGACAGAACAATAAACATCAGCACAATGAAACTCATATTACCGTGATATGTGGCATAGAGCTGTGTTCAAGAGAATGCAGTCATGCAAATGTCAGACAACAAAAGCGTGTCTGAATGTTGAATAGGGGCGGTCCTGAGGAATCAAGGAAGGAGCAAATCCCTGGATTGTCCTGAAGGACGATGTAAGAGAAACATGCCTGTTGATTGGATCTACAAACACACACATGGTGTTCAAGATGCACGGAACACACGGGAGTGCATACACCACAGAAGCCGTGCAGAGCAATTGTCTATTCCAAGGTCACAATCAAGGCACTTGCACAGTGCTTTTCAATTGACGATGGGAGTAGACCCAATCTAAGTGGGGTGCCAGTGTTGAAGTGGCAGTTACTCTGCTCTCTTGGCTTTGCCCATCATGAATGAGGGCAACACAGGCTTTGCTTCTTGAGCATGCAACTGGCCGAGAAAGTTGCGTGTCAAAGCATGGAGGCCCTCCAGATCCCTGATCAAAGAAACAGAGGCATGTAAGGGGGTTTTGTGAGAGAGAGGGCACAGACGTGGTGCACCAGTGAAAAAGGCACATCGAGCAATGCAGGCAAGGAGTCAGGCGTGCCCAGCTGCTGTCTGGCTAAAAAATCCATATTGTCACAATTTAACGGCAGCGAACCGGAGGCCCAAGGGACAAAACCAATACCTGTTGAGCGAAATTGTTTTGTAATCCAAAAGCCGCTTCTTGAGGTCTCGAGCCAAAGGTAGATACTTGAGTGTCTGCAGCGTGCTGATGTTGACGCTCTCTACTGATGGCTCCTCACTCTTCAGCGAAGTGGGCAGGTCATAGTAGCCCAAAATCACCCGCATGCGCTTGAAAGAATCTGGAGACTTGTTGCTAAGTTTAAGCCCATAGCGAGAACCTGCAGGAGCAGGCCATGGCACTACTTCATCCCCCTCAATTGTCATGTGTGCAGGGCATGCTTGCCCTTTGACTGACACAACAGATATCGTACTGCATGAAGGCACAAGCTTGAAATATAATGCAACTTCACGGTTGCGCAGAAGGGGCCCGACTTACCAATGCGGTCTGGCCTGCCAAGGTTGTTCCCTGCATGTGTGCAGCACTTCCGGCAAGTGCAGACGGTCAGTGGCTGGACCGAGTGTTTTTCTTTTGTTTTCTTAACCGCTTCCCTTATACAGTTCAACCGCACCTGAGCTCCAAGTTCTGGCCTGTGCAACTGTCCTGCCAGTACTGGCTGGCTCAATTTGAGTGGGGACGCCTAGTCCTGAGCAGGCCAACCCTGGGGAGTTAACAGATGCAAGAGTGAGCGGTTTGCACATCTAACCTATGATGTTTGGACTATGATGAACTCACCACCAGCGCCTCTGTGTGTCCATGCACTCCAACAGAAAGGCAGACGAGTAACAATCATCGCTGATTAAAAAGACATGACCCGCATCGTTTAAAAGTAACAATTACTGATTTTTTTTGTTGGTTTCATAATAGAGAAACAAGGCCAACCAACAACTGCTGCTTTTTTATTGAGCATTGTTTGGATGTAAGACGTCATCATCCCATTGCTGTGAGAGGGTTGAATAGAGGGTTGGCTCAGCGGGGGATCTGCAGGGAGCATGTCAAGCAGGTACAGAGCTCCAGCAGAGGAAGAGGACGAGGAGGACCAGGATTATGTATCTTATGGCACACCCATTGAAGAGGAGGGCCAACCTGCAGCAGGATCATGGAAGAGGACCATCCAGGATCCCACGCTGCTAAAGAGTCTGCCAATCTGGAAGCAAGAGCCAACAGATGAGGAGGGGCGCAAGGTAGTGATGGCTTGTATTTTCCTGCCCTTCCTTCGACGCAGGGAATTTCTAATATCAAAATCATGCTTTGCGTCGTGGCCGCTAGAGCACACGTTTGTGCGCTTGCGCACTCTCTCTCTCTCTCTCTCTCACACACACACACACACACACACACGCACACACATGCGCGCGCGTACACACATATGCAAGTGCACCCATACACACACATGCGCGCGCGCGGGCGCACACGCACACACACACATACACACACACTAGCACATACATACACGCATACACGCACACGCACATACGCATGCGTGTATACACATACACGCACACTCGCGCGCTTGCAATTAGAAAGAGACACGCAATTGCTCTTGCGGCAAGTCCCTGGTAGCGTACTCTACTGCGCATGTGCATGAGCATGTATTTTAGTAGGTTGCCATCTGCACAGGGCCTCGATAAAGGGTAGAGAGACGTCATGGGCATGGATGCAAGCAGCAGCTTTGACACTCAGTCCAGCCCCTCAACGTACCCTTGCTTGTCAACATCTCATAAAATAGGCATTTCCCTCTTGCCGTTGCAGCGCTTTCACGGGGCTTTCACTGGTGGTTTCAGCGCGGGCTACTTCAACACTGTGGGCAGCAAGGTAGTTCTGCTCATGTGTGTCAAGCCTGCCAAGATGTGCCACGCTTTTGTACTTCAGAGTGTACAGCAGAGGGCAATTGAGTGATACCTTCCCGGTTTATTCGAGCCCACTCTCTACTCCATGTCACAGCAACACCATTTCCTGGGCTCGGCTCACTTAGATAAATCAGTCTTTGACAATAGGATACTTGCCATGCTGAAAAGCAGACTTTGCTGTGCGCTTGTCAACATAGATCACCATCAGGGTTCTCTAGCACTGCTCGGCACACTACAGATCTTGTAAACACTAAGAGTGTGGGAGAGTCTGGCAGCAAGCTCTCTTCTCGCCCTTGCCTAAAGCACCACTGAGAAACCTTGAATGTAATTTGAAAATCCGAGTCTCATCCTGGTTTTGGCCTTGACCCTCACTGCCTTCTATGCATGCAGTATACCCCCAAGCTTGTACCTTGGGTCCAAGCATCATGTCTTAGAGCCGAACATCGCCTGCTCGCAACACACAATCCCCGGCCAGATTGAAAGTGCTGCGCCCACGGTTGTGTACTAAACAGGAGGGCTTTGAGCCGGCGACCTTCAAATCCTCAAGAAGTGATCGTGCTCAAATCAATCAAAGCATTGATGACTTTTTGGATGAGGACGAGCTTGCAGAGAGAGGCCGAGCCACCCTCCAAGTTAAAGTGAGTGCCTGACGTACTTGTTGTAAGCTCACGCTGGCCTCTTGATTGACAGCCTGCCTGAGGCTCTCCCGGCTCAGATCAACAGGCAGGCACTGACGGGGGCAGAGGATGCGGGCCATCTTGGTGATTGTGTCAGTCTCGGCGCTCAACCCTTCAAGAGTGGCTCTGGAGCCTCAACATCCCTCAGAAGTGAACTCACCTCCTTTTCGTCTTTCTGGGAACTGAGCGGCAGAACATTCCATTCCTACATGCCAATTTTATGCGCCTTCAAATTGGGAGGACTGGTGGCTTCAAGGCCGCTTTAGCCAATGATCTGCAGCACTGCCCATCATTATCGCAGCCCATGCATAAGACGGGCATGGTCATCTAACTTAATCTCTAGATGCCAAATCACCCTGCCACGCGCTGTTGCTTGTTTCAAGCATGTGTTGTCGGCACAGCCAAGAAGACACGCCGGCTCGTCACTCGCCGGCACTCTCTTCCTCACCTGCTTTCCCTCCCTTGATGTGTGCAGGGCGGCTACGACACCTTTGGTGCTGGAGGGGCTGAGGCTGCACGCATGCGAGCTCAGCAGGAGGCAGCAGCTCGACCCAGCCTCATACCCGGACCGATCATGGACGAGGTGGTCGTCCCAGTGGCAGACAGCACAGGTGGGCCTTTTTAGGGATGAGATGTCTCAATTACAGACAGCACAGGTGGGCGCTGCTAAGGGTGATACGCGTCAGTGGCGGATAGCACAGGTGGGCGCTAATAAGGATGAGACGTGTCAGTGGCGGGTGGCACAGGTGGGCGCTAAAAAGATTAAATGTGTCAGTGGCGGATGGCACAGGTGGGCCCTTCTTGGATGAGATAGTCGTGTCAGTGGCTGAGGACATGCGAATTGGCCCACATTGGGACCAGGATGGTTGGGTATGTTGGATCGAGGTGCTTGTGACTGACAGCGCAGGTGGGGTAGCTCATTAAGATTGCACTCAGTGAGTGGTGCTCAGTTTGTGTGTGGCGCTCATTCCCCTTAAGCTTTTGCACTGTCCGCATCGTTGCTTGTAGCACCGCAGCGGAATTGGCTGCATGGTGTGTGCATCCCGGTTGTGCCTCAGAGCTAAGGCGTACATGCAAAGGATGGCTTGGCGCAGCTGAGCAATGCTCGCACTCATGCACCCAAACGCCATGGTGGTGTGCCAATGCGCACCTGTGCGTGCAAGCACTATGTACGCGCACAGACACACACACGCCCGCCAAATGCACATGCTCACGTACACGCACACTGCTGAGGCATGCGCCTTCACTCATCCGGTGGCCTTGTGAGCTGCAGAAGCAGCGTGTGAGCCTTTGGGGGGGGGGGAGGTAAGGTAGTCCAGTCTCCTACACAGACACTGTTGAGTGTGTGAAAAATGGGATCCCACATATGCCGCACTTGGTTTCCCAGACAGGCCACTGTGCAGCATGCAATTTTGGCCTCCTAGCCATCCCAGTCCCCACACTGGCCATCACCATCTCCAACACGTGCCATTGCGCAGCATATCATACGATGAGGAAGATCCCCAGCGGCTTGGGCTTTTGAGATGCACGTACCATCTTGCAGGATATGATATATGAGGAGGAGGATCCCCAGCGGCTTTGGCTATTGAGACTGTGTTCCCCTGGGCAGCTCCAGGGATTGAGGGCACTGATGCGCAGCAGCATTGGGCGGGCAAGGGACCAGCAGGGACTGGCCCTGGCTCATGTCCTCCACGAAGTGAGGCTGTTCCTGGAATGCAGTGTTGCAAACGACCCCGTGGCCTTTTCAAGGCCGAGTGCCACTGTCAGCTGCGCCTGGGGGGATGAACCATGCTGCGTGCTTGGCCCATGTTGTTCATGTTCTATGCAGGCGTGCGCCTCCTGCAGAAGATGGGCTGGAGGCCCGGGAAGGGCATTGGCACAGCATCTGTGAGCATGGAGGACTTTGATGAGGATGATGGTAGGTTGACAATGTCTGTGATTGTGAGACAATTATTTGCACGCATGAGGATGATGGTAGGTTGACAATGTGTCATTGTGCGTGTAAGGGACAATTCTTTGCACGCGTACGGCTGTTGCATTGTGCTATTGGACCCTTGCTTTTGTGCTCCGGTGCTCATGAGTTGCTCCTTCAAGCTGCAAGCCTACTCAGGAAAGTGCTATGATGTACTAATCACCCTCCACGCTGTGCATCCCATCCTCACTTCCCTCAAGCTTATGTGATAAGGCTGCACAGGCCCTGTGTGCGCACATGTGGCCATGCATGCACACAGCATACCTGATCAAGAGTGCACACCTGTTACCATTATGAGCGCGACAAAGCGCACGACTCACTCAGCCTGTGCTCAATGCTGGGCTGAGCAAGCTGGGGAATAGCGCGCGCATATGTGTGTGTGTGTGTGGACCTGCACCCAGTCATATCCACTGCACGTCATTCTTACTGTGTCTGCCTACACGACATCATTTTCCCCTGCAGCTGAGGAGGAAGACCTCGCGCGCGCCATGGGCCTTGCACAACCGCATGCAGCAGGGCAGCAGGGCAGCTGGCAAGGCTGCAAGAGCAAGTGGGGAACAGTGGCGGGCGTGAGCTTGCACAACACGCCTATCTACGTACTGGAGCCGAAGGTGTGTGTGTGTGTGTGTGTGTGTGTGTGTGTGTGTGTGTGTGTGCACGCACACTTGCGTGTGCACTACGCTGTCTAAGTGTTTGGAGCTCAGTTTTGTGTGTGTTGTGTGTCCATGTGTGAGAGCATGATCTGTTGCTTGCCTGTGCGCGGGTGTTTGCCATAGCTTTGTGCCTTCCCTGTTTGCCAGGGCGTGTGATGCTGCTGTTCGCCTGGGTGCATGGTGTTGCTCTTTGCCTGGGCGCGTGACACTGCTGTTTGCTTGGAAATGTGACGCTGCTGTTCGCCTGGGCGCTTGGCATTCTGATCATGCAGCCCTTTTGCACGCGGTCCTGACCCAGAGCATACACTCTACGGCATGCAGCCTGCAACAGCTTGCAGCACAACAGGCAACCTGAACAGGAGGACAAGGGTAGATTCAACAAGGTCTCATGCCAGCCGTGCCAATGGCAACCTGTACACAGGTGGACCTGATCCAGCTCTGCACACAGCTCTGCACACAGCTCTGCACACAGCTCTGCACACAGCTCTGCACACAGCTCTGCACACAGGTGGACCTGATCCAGCTCTGGTGGGTGTAAGGGTGCATGGCCCATGACACATGCTTTCAAGTCAGGGGCGCGTCTTGACCCCGGTCCCTCCCTCACGCCCTGTGCTTGTGTGCTGGTGCTGCTGATTGCCGATGCTTTGCAGCAAGACCTGCATGGCTTTGGGTTCGACCCGTTCGTGGGTGCCGAGGAGTTCCGCATGCGCAAGCAGCAGCGCACCGAGCAGCAGCAGCACGCGCTGCAGGCGGCAGCCGCTGCAGCCACCAGCAAGCTGGGTATGGGAGGAGGCCAAGGGGCGAGGGGAGCTGGCGCCAAGCGGCCGAGGGGTGTGGCCTTTGGTGGCGTGTCGGACGTGAATGACATGGAAGGGTGAGAGGGCGGATGCGTGCGTGGACCTTGAGGGGAATGCTGCGTGGCCTTTGGTGGCGTGTCAGACGTGAATGAGATGGAAGGGTGAGAGGGTGATGGGTGCACTCAACGACTTGGAGGGTCCGGCGTGGAGTGAATGGCATGGAGGAGTGGGTGAACCAATGTCAGGCGCAGTCGATGGATACGAGCACATGCGTGTGTGTAACATTAATGTACAATAACGTGAAAGAGTGAGGCAAGCTGACAGGCCGTGCGCCCTTGCCTGCAGAACTAGCTGGCAGGGCCAATGGCATCCACCCATCCACTTTGAGGGGGGATCCTGACATTGCACTGATGCACTGCTGGTGTGCGGATGCCACTGTTGCTGTGCTGATGCCGTGGCGGTTGAGGAGTTGGTTGGCTGGCCAAGCGCATTTCGGGTTCCATGCCATCTGGTTTGATTGCACCTTGTCTTCTGCTTTCTTTTGCAATTCCTAGCTCCTTAGCTGAGCACATTTCACCCTGTGCTGCGCCAGGAGTTTCTTGTAACACGTATAACACCCTTGTAACACTGACAGCACAACTAGTGAAGTATTCAAGCTGCTACTTTTGGCCTCCCCGCTGTGCTAAGGTGTGCCTCGCTGATTGACTGAGGCGCGCCTCAGGGCTCAAACAGCCAAAGCAAATCGTGAGCAGGCTGCTGGCTCTCCATGCATCCAAGCAAAGCAGCCCTGTGCAATCTCTGCTCCAATCATCACATCTGCCTGCTGCTTCCAGCCTCATCCAACTTAGTTTTCGCGCCCTTGCCCTGCAGTTACATGGAAGACTATGCAGAGGAGGCGGCCCCGGCCCCAACCAAGCACAGCTACTTGTCTGGGCCATCCAGCTACACCTTTGAACTGGCCAACAGCGACTCGGAGACGGAGGACTTTGGGAGGGGCCGGAAGTGAGTGCCATCGTTTTGCGGCCATGCCTTGGATCTGCACACAATGGCATGGGCCACACCCCACAGCTTTTTTTCTTTTGCTTC
>LFCJ01004635.1_pt1 | contig 10074 bp, 7 predicted proteins | sample 643141 | NCBI WGS metagenome assembly LFCJ01 (sample SAMN03766243, study PRJNA286221) | soda lake metagenome | biome: soda lake; feature: Kulunda steppe; material: water; isolation source: sample B1-Br-g2 brine of Lake Bitter-1 | place: Russia: Kulunda steppe | collected 2010-07 | reverse complement strand
GTCTACTCCGGCACCTCCATTCACTGAGACTATTGAATGTCTATCGTTGCGATCACGACGCGGTGGCAGTACCCGACTGCGGTTACTCTGGATGTGACGGTTGAGTGGCTAAGAAAGCCGACGAGACTGGCGCGATGAACATGGATCCCTAAGCCGAGGTCGCTGATGGACGTATAGCCCATCACGAATAGAGAAACCCCAACCTGACTGTTTGGCATTTCTACAAGCGAAACAAGGGGATCACCAGCGTTTCAGGAGTCCGACCAGATCGTGAAGACGGAACTGCAGGGAGAACTGCCAGTTAGAGTACTATTGGGTCACAAATCAGTCGAAAATCGGGAGAAATCACTACTCAGAAAATACAGCTGCCGCTCCGGGAATTGGCTACCTCAGAGAAAAACCGCTGTTCAGTCAGGAGGGGTGAACAGGCAGAACGCGACCAACTCGATAAGCTCGCCCGCAAGGATCGGCGGGTGCTCACCGAGATCGACGTCCACCGCGTCTCGAAGGATGAAGTTCGCCATACGCCACACGTTGTACAGCAGCGTTCCAATCACGAAGTACAGGAACCGAATCCGGTAATCCTTCGACGCCGACGTCGGCAGGAAGTGCTTCTTGATGGTCTTGTACTCGTTCTCGATCTCCATCCGCTGGCTGTACTGGCCGAGCAACGCTTCCGCGCGGTGATGGTCAACATGCTCGTTGATCGTGAACACCGCGTACTTGTCCTCGTCCTTCTTCGACGGCGTGTACACGTACGTGATGTCGTGCTCACGACCGTCGTATTCGTGCGTGCCGTGCCCGATACGACTGTTGTACACGTCGTGGTCCTTGATCTCCTCGATGTTCTCCTTATCTACCTTCGCGCGAGCTGGCTTTCCGAGTACGTACAGTAACTCACGTCGGTCGATAACGTCACGAGTCTCCTTGCTACTGAATCCACGGTCGAGGAACACCTTGTGAATGTCCACGTGACGGGACGCCTGCTCTAACAAGCTCTCCACAATATCAGCGCGAGACGTCCGCTCGATGTCCCATCCCATCTCGTTTTCCCACCGTCGCTGATCACGCACAGGTTCTACACCGAGGACAATCGGTGTGTTCTCAGCGATAATCGTGATCGTGGCGAACTTGTATCCACGCTCATCGCTATCCTTGAGCCCAGATACCAAGTCGGGGTGGTCAGGATCTATCAGTTTCTCCTTCCCTTTGATGGTCACCTTGATGGGGGTCTTGTCGGACTTGCGGGCCTCCTTCTTGGACATGAACGGCGAAGCATAGAAATTCCATGCGGTGATGTCAATCGCCGCGTGAACCGGCTCCGTGAATCCTGCCTCAGCGTAGTCCTCATCGGTGAGCTCGTTCAGGATGTTCTCAACACCTGCGTGGAACGGCTCCAGTACTTCATCACGGATTCGCTTCCACTCCGGCTGCTGTTTTCCCGTCACGAACTCGTCGAACGTGAGTTGGGATTCCGGCTTAGCGACCTTCTTCATCGTGCGGTTATGCGACGACCCGTGCGGGACCTTCTCCCGTTCACTAAGCCGGGCGAACCGTCGTGAAGCGGTCGTTGTCCCGGCACGAGACATGTTCAGGTAGCCTTGTCGCTCAAAGTACTCTTCGAGCGGGTACGTCGCGTTACTGGCGCGATCCGCGGTGAACTCACTGAATCCGAGTTCAGTCGCGCGTTTCACTGCATCCATAATCTCCGCTTCACTGACTCGGTCATGCTGGACGTCTTCCGGGTCAAGCGCGGGTTCATTCGTCCGGATAACATCGTGCTCGGTACACACCGTTCGAATGGCTTCAGCAGCGTCTCGTAGCAGTTTGCGCTCTGCCGGGTCGAATCGATTGCGCTTGTTGTGACTGATGATCTGCTGTGAGATCGGCCGGTCGAAGCCGAGACGTAGATACACGTACGCAGCTCCGCGTAGCCGGCGAGCGAGCTCTGACTGATTGAACTCGCGCGCGTACTTGTAGAGGAACAACCGAACCATCGGTTCCAGATCGAACTTCGCACGCCCGGGGTCCTCGTACCCGGTGAACCACTCGTCACCGATTTCGAGGTTCGTGATGACGCGGGTGATGTGGTCGTGAATGTGGCACAAGTCCTCTGTCTGCTCCTCGATGGAGTTTAGGATCTCATCACGGTGACTGCGGTCGTCGGTAGCCGTCACCGACACCACCACCGTGACTCACGTCCCGGTTGAGTAACACCGGATTGAACAGGCATCCACGCGCGGCTCCCGAACTGCAGCCGGAGCGGAACCGGGCCGGGCAGGGAACCGAGCATGGCGTGCCAGAGTTTTACTTTGAATCGAAGCATATTCTCGCGGGTGCGATTTCCGAATTGCCAAATAAACGTACGTACTACGGGGTTTAAGCCGGGAACCGTACAGCTGAATTCGGAAACAATTGATGTTCAAACCAAAGCGTGATTTGATTCGAACTGACCTTCGGTTTCTAAGAGGGTCCACACGAAACGATGCGGTGAATGCCCGACTCTGAGTCGATTAGTGATTTCCTTCAGAAACGCGGCGCGCTCGGGATTCTCACGCTCCTCTCAACGGCTGACGGACGACGATTCAAACACTTAGATGAGTACCTCACAATCAGTTCGTCAACGCTCACCCGCCGTCTCACTGAAGCACGTGGTCTCGGTCTCGTCGTCCCTGGAATGAGTCCTGAAGAGACCAGTGTGAACAACGAATACCGAATCACGACGCGCGGGAAACGTGTTGCAAGACGTATGGAAAGTCAGGGCCTCATCCACGCCGTTCAGACGATTCTCGACTACCAGCAAGACGTCGAAAGAGAACTGCCTGACTTACTCGACTGGGTCGATGCTCACAAAGAGGAGTTAGCACGGCTGGATGACCAGACACCGTATCAAGACCCGTTTGGAGAGTCTGTGGTTGAGACTGGAGAAGAACCGGAATACGATGATGAGTTCATGGTCAAGGAAAATTTTGGCAGAGTCGAGCAGTGGGGTACTGACCCGGATGAGGAAGAAGACGAGTTGGACGAGTAGGCTCTTGGATAACTGGCCTTGTGCTGGTTTCACTCACGACCAGCGTTGAGTTGCGAATCTGCTTCAGGACCACTCAACGTAACAAGGTCACCTGCTTCAGCACAATCCGGGCAGAAGGGAAGATCGTCTCCGTTGCCGTTCCAGTCAACAGTATTCCAGTCAAATGAGGCACCACATCCAGAGCACCTCCAATCGTAGACTCCGAACTTTTCCACGAGATCCGGGAAGTGATGGGCGAGTGTCGGTGTTAGACGCGCATCACGGTCCTCGTGCGCTTCTAAATACTCTTGGAGGTTCTGCCGGTCGTACTTATCGAACACCGGCAGCAGACCGTCGCAGCCTGTGTCTGTGTATGGTGTCTCGACTTCACCGCAGCGATGCTTGAACGAACAGTAGTTGCATTCCCAGTCTCGTTCAGGCGTAGCGGGTGGTAGTTCAGTGGATTGTTCATACTCTGTCTGCGTCCGCATCCAGTCTACAACGCGCTCCCAGAAATTCGGATCGAACTGGATATGAAATGATTCGATGTTGAGTGTCTTCCGACTCCCGTACACGATCATTCCCTCGGTGATTGAGTGGTCGTACTCCTGGTCAAGGGCGTATAGGTATGCGTGTAACTGCGCGCGGTGATGCGGCTTCGGTTCTGAGAGGTGATCCAGCGATGTCGTGGTCTTGATCTCCGTTACGAACAGCGGTTCTGCATCAGCAGTCACGATTGTAGGATCAGTTGATCCACGTAGACTGAGTTCTGTCCCACCAATGGCGATCTCAGTATCGATCCACAGTGAATTCGTCACGTAGGTGTTCGGGGTCGTCATAGCCTGAAGGAATGGGACAACGACCTGCTCCTCGAATTCTGAACCAATCCAGAACAGCCCCTCTGGTGGTGTGCCCTCTTGCGGTGCGTTCTTTCGTGCGTAACTGGTTTTCCGGTGACACTGAAGGAGTTTGCTCGGCGTGTGCTGCCCAGGATCTTTAGGTGGGCTTGGGCCGTTGAAATACGCTTGTCCCTCCAAGATGTTGTTCTGGAACTGCTGTTCGCTGTACCACTCGTTGAACGTCCGGTTCGTTATCCGATCACGTACGACTTCGTGGTCGTTAGATTCAGGATTCGGGGATTGAGAATCTCCCCCGAGAGCATCGTCTTTGGATGGACCGCTCATCACAACCGATGTGAGAATACGGGGAACAATAGGGAGCAGCGTGTCGTTTCCGAAAAATCCTTCGTGCCGACAAGGCACAGTGTATAATCACACTCGGGTCCGGTAAATTCGGGCCTTCGTGTTCCCTTCAGCGATGATGAGATTGTAGTGCTCCAGTTTGGACAAGTAATTCCGAACCATACGTTTCGTCTTCGGGTCGTCGGCACGCTCACAGTACGTACTATAGAGTCGTTGCGGGGCGATTTCTCCGTTCTCGATGATGATATTGTACAGGAGTTTCTGATGATCTGTGAGGCGATCTACCGTTTGCTGCTTGATTTCCGATTTCGCTTCCGGAGTCTCTTCCTGAATGATGTCTGCCGTGATCTCGTCAACAGACGCACCCTTTGCTTTCCGTGCTGCTCGTCGCAGGATACCGATAGCAACACGGGCGTCTCCGCCAGCGTTCGCCGCAATCAGCTCCAGACCGGCCGTGTCGATGACTCCGTCGGTAAGTCCCCACCGAACGCGGTCGCTGAGAATCGCAACAAGTTCGTTTTCGTGGTATGACCGGAACCGAATCCGTTCACAGTCAGAGAGGCGGCTATTCAGCCGTTCATCCACCGATACGAAAAGCCCATCCTCGTCGTTACAGATGAGGATCATCGTGAGGTGCGGGATTCGATACAGATCGTACAGCAATGACTTGTCCTCCAACTGGTCTACTTCGTCCAAAATCACGACGTACGGCGTGTCATCGCTCTCCTTGAGGCGTTCAAGAAGGACGTCTTTCGGCGTTGACTGCCTGTGGACATCGACGGTTCGACCGATACCATCCAGAAGTCTGTACAGGGTTTTGAAGCGACTATGGTCTTCCCAGCAGTTCACGTACTGGTAATTCAAGTTAACCACTTCCTCACGCAGTTTTTCGACCAAGAACTGTGCGATGCAGGTTTTTCCCGCACCAGATGGGCCGTGGAGCAGTGCCGGGTCAGCTCGCTGCCCTTGGGTGATGGGATTGAGAACGCTGGAGAGGTAATTGACTTCGGCATCCCGGTGTTGTACCTCTCTAGGAATGAATTCTGGTTGGAGAACGCGTGCGTCGATGATCATTGATTCGGCGTCGACACAGATTGCTGGGGTAATAAATGGAAGTGTGTGATTTCCGAATTTCCGGAACCGCTTTCGATATTTTCGTACTGTGGTTATTAATGGAGTCGCCATCGAAGATGTTCAAAATCGCACTAACGCCGTTCAGTACGCTAAAAACTTAAAATTCGGGATACAGTCTCCCATAATGTGTTGGGGTTTTCTGTACTACTTATATAATAGGTATTTTCCCTCTCGGGATCTTTTTCGGGAATCATTCAGAGTATGATTTGTTTACTTCTTGACGCTAGAGCTACTAGCAGAAGAAGCCCTTTGTGTTGGAAGACGTAGAGGGCTTCCCACAACATGCGTCATGTGTGTCGGGGGTTGAGAACACCCCAGACTGGTGTTCTTTGATGGCCATAACTATCTCCTCAGGGCTCAACTCAAAGCCACATTCCTCAGCAACATCGACAAGATTGGCATCTTCAAGTTGGGTCTGGAGTTCTTCATCCGTCTCAAGGCGAGTAACGAATTCTTGTGCTTGCTGACTAGCTGACATCAAAAAGTGGTTATAATCGAATCATAATAAACATTTGGTAGCAGCCGATAGTGGTAGTGTTCAGACAATAGCGTTTGAGTCGATTTTGCCAAGGGAAACACGTTGAAAGCATCTTACTGTCTCTACTCGGGTGGCTCGGTATGGTCTCGTCGTCCTTCACTGACGGGCTCGCTCTGCTCGTTTATTGAGCCACCCGTTCCGCTCACGGATTCGCCGGTCCTTTGAGTCCCACCCCGAAGCGGTTAAAGGTTCGGCAACCGCTTATCTGAACACTGTCCTGATATAGGGCATACTAATAAATTAGCCACACATATGGAAACGAGATTTTGCTAAATCTCATATAACAAGACTGATTTGACCTCTGGATGTGTTAACCTTATCAGAGCGTATCCGATACCGGCGGTTCCTGCAAATAGCGAAGGATTGTACAAGTGTCTCCGGTGACCGGGAAGATTGAGCTTTTTCGTATCACCCGTTTGTATAACATGTTCAAGTAGTTGTATTGCTGCGTCTTCGTACGTTTGATTATCCACGTGTCTACTCAATTCAAGTAATGTGTCAGCTCTCCCGGACGTCCCACAACAGAGGTGGTCGAGGTCTGCCGGTGACCGCTTGAGCGTGCCGGCCGTTCGTTCAAAATCTTCTTGTGTTACTGTCAAATAGTTTTGAAACTTCATACCAATTCGACTAAGCGCGATACCTGTCCTCCCATGGCACCACGCATCTGTGTACTGTGGAGGGTCGTATCGGTGATCCGGCCAGTTTTGCCTTTCTTGACAGTATTCGTTGCGTTCATAGTTGATACCCGCAGTTGCAGCCCGCTTATAACGTCTTTCCGATGTGATATTGTATAGTCGAGAAAGCGCATAAGAAATTCCTGCTGCACCATGTGAGAAGCCGGTGAGAGGCTTCTTATCCTCCACCGTCTTCCAAGCAGTGTGGTCGGAGTCAACTGTGGTTCGCTGTTCAATGAGATGAGTTCCGCACTGTCTCGCACGTTCGCAGATCCAGTCTTCAGGACGGAGATTATAAAGTGCTAATAGTCCGAGAATCCCCCCAGCAGAACCGTTGAGGAGATCATACTCTGTGTCGCTACGAATCAACTCCAGGGTTATCTTTTGAGCGATGGTTTCTGCGTCGTCAACTAACGTCGGTTCATTTAGTAACTCTCCAATTCGACAGAATGCGTAGATCCACGCCCCCGCCCCATTGTCTAACCCGAGGCCGTGTTCCGAGAGGTTTAGTTGTTGGACTTGATTGGATATCGGTGCGAGCGTATCAAGCGATTTCTTACGCGCTCCGGGGAAACCATAGTAATTTGATACTAATGCGAAGAAGAGTGCTATTCCGGAACGCCCCGTATGCAGTCCGTTGTCGGTCAAACGGACTTGTAAACGATCGTCATGACTTTTTTGTCGAAGTAACCACGTCGGGTATCCTCCGTGATCCTGTTGCTCTAAATCGACGATGTCGTCGTAAATGTCTTTGACGAATGACTTGATGTCTTCTTTTCTAATAGTTGATGAGTGCTTTGATTGAGAGCTACTATTTAGAACACCCTCCCGCGAACAGAAATCATTCTCACCACTTTGGCCATCATTGTCAGGATTCCCTAATGAAAGCCGAATGTAATCTATTTGTTTCTCGATTTCTTCACTATCCAATTCTTTGAGCTGCTTGGTGAACAGATCATATCCGGAATGCGACACAAGATCATCTACCTCCTTCGTCTCGGTATTAATGAGGCCGGTGGAAGCAAATGATGTGAACCTCGGGACGTCGAGCTGGCGGATGGACCTACGCTCGGCGTCGAAGATGTCCCAAAATGCGTTAGAATCTGTATTTTGAACGTCGTCATCTACGAGCAAATGATCACACTCAATCGTGATTCGTCTTCCATCTCGAAGCGTTTTTGGTGCCGTTATCGACGCGATGACCGATTGATATCGTTCGGTCGATTCGCATATCACACGCGTTTCAAGATTAGACAATCTCTCAGATATCTCGTCGTTTGCGCCCAACTTTTTTGCCCCCGCAGATGTTGCTTGTTTAAACCCGTATACAATCTCATCGATATACTCGTCTGCTTTAATCGGTTCGTTCTTGAGTTTCGGAATATTCTTTGATTCTGGTTGTGCATCGACATCTTCTTGTTTGACAACGCTCATCCAATCCGTATTGAGATTCTTCCACTCGGATTTAGTGCGGTTTATAACCGGAACCTCGAAACCGCATGTTTTGTCTCCTCCTTCACCATTCTCACCGCTCCACGATCTCGGTAGAAGCCCGGTCCATAGCACGCTTTCGTATATCTCTGTGTGTGACGGATCCTTCTGTGCACTACGCGGTTTAATCTGCGGCGGGTGGAGTATTGTCTCGGTATCAACAATAATTGGATACTCTCCATGAGCTACGACATTCTCAAAGTGGCCGTCGTTGAGATTTAAAAGATACGCGATACCCAGCATCCCACCAGCACGTTGGTAGTACCGCTCTACTTCTTGAGTTGATTCACATGTCTGATGTGGTTTGTATTCTACCCAGCCGTACTTCCCCTTATCTAGAACAGTCAAAGACGGTAGTTCGATATCCATCTCTGCTGAGATACTCTCAACGATAGTGTAGAAGATGGTCTCGGACTGCACACTTCGCGGTTTGTAAACAACCTTTTGACCGTCCGCGAAACTGATACAGAAAACGGACTTCCCGTTTTTGTGCCGATCATCGGTGAGAACAGAGATGTTCTCAACATTTGGGTTTTCGAGGTCTACGGCAAATTCCTCTCGGATTTCAGACCAATCGTCACGTAAATGTGAATCTAGTGTTTCGATCGCATCTATCCATTGGTGATGGGCGGTAATCAGTAACCGAGCGATGACGGGATACTCTTTAAAGAAAGACAATAATTCCTTAGGATGGGACATTTTATCAACAAAATCGAAATAGAGATCAGTAGGTGGTGTTCCGTTCTCTGAATTCTCGTACAGTATTGACGGGTTTTGGAGAACAATATGTGTTCTAAAATTAACATAGAGTGCCTTGACCGTGAACTGTTTATACCGAGACAACAACCAATTTTTCATTTCGGATATTGCATCCTTTGAGAAACATTTCAGAGGTGTCTCTTCGGTTAGCTTATTGTAACTATATTCAACCCATGCCGCCAAGATATGAACAAATGGTTCTTCTGTATACGCTTCAACAGTCGTCTCAACAGGTACTTTTCTACTTGAGTCAATGAGCAGTTCTAATTCATCTATCCACTGGGGAAGCGAAACATCGGCTGGCCAGTCGCTTAACGTGGTACAATACTGGACAATTCTGGGTAGTGCCCCTTCCCGTTCAATCCGGTCGTAAAACTCCACTCGATTTCCGTTCGCCACGATCTCGCACCATTCCGACATGAATTCATCATCTGTTTCTCTGTAATCCGCCATATCGGGAATTTCTGTATTGCTAGATGATTCCAGAAGTTCAAGACGTTCAAAAATTGATTGAGACTCCCATGCGATTTGTTGTTTGGTCTTCTCAGGAATCTCTGAGCTGGGATGCATATATCACGTGTTTGAACACACAGTATTACATATTTCGCTAGTAGAGAAATAAGAGAACGGAACCCTCCTGCCATTGTACTGGGAAAAAGTAGCTCAGCCAGAGATAATCCAGCAGCATAAACACGATTTCAGGCCACATATACGGAAAAGAGATTAAATAATCGTGTCTTTTCACTTGTAGGTTCTAAAATATTATAGGATCGACCTAATGAAAGAGGTGTATCCGGACACATTAGCAGAATAACATTCGGTCACCCTGGATAAGATGTGCGATAGTCAAAAAATAAGGGATATCCAGGTGAGAAAGGCAGGGCTGGTACGAACTTCGGTCCACATCAGAATATAGACGTTACGGCAGTTCTAAACCCGTTTGGAGGTGGAGAAAACTGTTCTCTTAATTGTGTACACAAAATGGTAGTTTGTAGAAACCTAAACAGCCAAGTTGGGGAAACTGATCGACTGCGTTTTGGTATAGCGATATGAGATTTATAGATGGGTGCTTTGGCCTGTTAGGGTTTCTAACCCCAGAAATCGCACTTTAGGCTGATATCTATCTGGTCGTGATTAGAATAGTAATCAGGACCACTTTCAAGTACCACGCCGCTGTCTACGAAGCACGAATGCTGCAACCGCCTCACGACGGCGCTTCCCCCAGGGTAGAGCTCTCAAAAACGGGGTTCGAGACTCCTCTGGATT
>LFCJ01004633.1_pt1 | contig 10076 bp, 15 predicted proteins | sample 643141 | NCBI WGS metagenome assembly LFCJ01 (sample SAMN03766243, study PRJNA286221) | soda lake metagenome | biome: soda lake; feature: Kulunda steppe; material: water; isolation source: sample B1-Br-g2 brine of Lake Bitter-1 | place: Russia: Kulunda steppe | collected 2010-07 | reverse complement strand
CTGCCGTGCTCCTCCTCCTCCTCCTCGCCCTGCATCACGCACACCCCCAACCCGCTCACCACCTCCGCGTTCCCGCTGGCGCTGGCCACGCCTGGGGCAGGCCCGGCCCAGCACGCCAGCGCGCGCCCCCTGGGCCATACGCACGCCCTGCGCGGTGCACAGGAGCAGCCGCAGCAGCAGCAGCAGGCCTTCCACCTGAGCGCCACCACCGTTGCGCACGTGTGTGACGGGCCGCTCGGCGCAGGAGGCACGCAGGAGGCCAAGAGCCTCTCGCTGCGCAGGAGCAGGCGTGTGCGGCCTGTGCTGTCATAAGAACCCCTGCACGCGCACTTGCTTTGGGCATGCACAGGCTACCTGTGGCGTGCACAGGCTACCTGTGGCATGCACAGGCTACCTGGGGCATGCACAGGCTACCTGGGGCGTGCACAGGCTACCTGGGGCGTGCACAGGCTACCTGTGGCATGCACAGGCTACCTGGGGCGTGCACAGGCTACCAGGGGAATGCACAGGCTACCTGGGGCGTGCACAGGCTACCTGGGGCATGCAGGAAACATCTGTACTTGTGATCGCAGTGCAGGCGTGGGATGTGCTGCTACATAGACGCAGCCACATGCTGCATGGGCTACATTTGTACGGAGCGCTTGCCGTGTGGCAGATTGTGGGGCATTTACTGTATGTCGCTTTTTGATCATGTGACGCGCACGGTCTGTGTAGGAGCTACCTTGTTTCATGCTGAGTTTGTATGCACTTCATCATCAATAAGTCTTGTCTACTCCAACTCAACAATTCACCAAGCGATGCTGAAACCAGTATGTATACGCAGTAGATTGCCAAATTCTGTGCCAATCTGCCAAGTTATATGCGGTGTTCGTACGGTTTTCAGCAACTGCATATACTCATGAGCCTTGGTAAGACTGTCAGGTCTCACTGACACAAATGTCATGAAGTCTGTCCTCACGCTTGACGACTGATTGAGGGAGTAGATATAAAAGCTCATCACTTCCATAGTCCTTTCCATGATTATCCTGAAGGCTTGTTTGTACACCTAGATATTATTGCCAACATATGTTCCCTTGTGTGTTTCTAGGTATTTCATCCATTTTTCTGTCCTCATTCATGTTTGTTCTGACTTTGTACATACAATTTTGTACTGGCACAAGTGTCCCAGACTGCTCTGTATTGGCACGCTGAACTTGTTGTGGCACCTGCCAGGGTATGCACCACCGGATTGCACCACCCGCCATAGCATGCACCACCGGATTGCAGCAACTTGATAGGCTTTTTGGCGTCCTGGACCTGGATAGATCCTTTAGGCTAGACTTACGTTTTTTTCTCCGCGCTTTGCTATTGATGTTGGGAGTGTTTTCATTGCCTGTGTCCTCTTTCTCTCTTTTGTGAGCTTCCTTGCATGCAAAATTCCTTCTGTTGCCTACTTTCAACATAAAAGTCATGCAACAAATGCCCTCTGCGGATTGTCAGGCCATGGTGCTGAACCGTGCATGCGTCATTGCAGCATGATTATGGTCTGGTACAACGGGATGCAGAGGCCTGTTCGTAAGCGGGGCCTCCATTAGGTGCACGTTGGAAAACGGCACTTTCCCTAATTCAAGTCACGTACTCAAGATGAAGCCACAGGAGTGCTTGCATGAAACTCAGCACAGGCTGGCAATTTGCTTCTGAGGGTGTGGCATAGATAAACGAACCATTTACATGCTGTTAAGTACACCTAGTATTTATTCACACCACTAGGGGCAAGGATACATTGCTACGCCTGCCAAAGTAAGGCAGCTGAGGAAAGCCTACTCAAATAGGCTACCTGGGTCTCTATTCAGGTTAAGCTCACGATGGATTTAGACCTTCAGCCAGATGGGTTGACTGCTGGGGTTGCTGGACACTGCCAGCTAGACAAAAAATATCCACAGAGTCAGAAAGAAAAGTAGGTAATTTGTAATTGTAAAGTAATCCATTCTCCCTGGTGGAGGGGACTCACGGCTCTTCGGGCCAATGTGTCTCCTTTTCCTTTATAGATGTAGGGAGTGGTTTCACTGCCTACTAGGAGTACATGGTACGTAGTTCAAATTTTCTCTTCTTTGCATGTCTGCTTCAAGAGAAAGTTTTCTAAGAAAGTTTACTAGTAGTTACAATGGGTTTAGACCTTCAGCCAGATGGATTGACTGCTGGGCTAGCTGGACACTGCCAGCCCGACAAAAAAATCAGAAAGAAAAAGGAATGATTCGATTCAGTCTGCTTCAAGAGAAACAATTTCACATCCTCAGCGCTGATCATTATGATGTTGTCACAGATAAAAGCGTCTAACCTGTGTCTCCAATGTAAATCCTACCAGTTCTGAGTCTCAATTAAAAGCCTCTTAATGTCCTGAGGACAGAAAGGGGCGGGCCATGAAGAAGTGTTTAGCAGATTTCCCCCCAAACTCTGTGAAGGCATGAATGACAGACTTCTCAACAAGGACCAATCTGCCTGCAATCAGTGAGGGGGCGCTCAGTAATGGTACTGTCCCATACGATGCCGCATCGTACGTGGCGTATGGGACCCCCTCTAGGACTCCTAGAGTTGGACTCCCCACTCGGAGTGGGGAGCACACACCAGAAGTAAGCTGCCAAGCATGTTCTAAAAGTAAAGTGCCAAGCATACATCAAAAGTAATTTGCCAGCAGCGCTTGAAGCATGGGATGGCCTCTTATTCTAATGATGATAGCTGATGTCACGCCGAGAGACTGCTGCATCCAAACTAGACTCGCAGCATGGCCATAACACACACTTAACTCCAGCTCACAATGCAGCATAAATCTGGCACTGCATAAATCTGGCGTGACACTGATTCAATAAGAATTTCTGATGATGATAGCTGTCAGTGACAGCAAGGTGGGGTCAGGATGGATAGCTTTTGCTTAGGTTCTACCCCCTTAGTAAGTTGTGTATACCAAATTTGTGATCAGTCAATAATAGTGATCTGGCATGACAGTACTGTTAGGGGCGTTCATCTGCCTGTGGAGCCTGCCATTCTCAGTCAGAAGTGGCCAGTGGGAGGGCAGTTAGGATGGCCTGAGAGAGGGTGGTTCTGAACCTGTCTCGTTGTCGGATTTGAGAAACTGAGACTCTCGGAGGCTGGACATCACCACAAGGCTTTTTGGTTTTGACACCATCAGTGCTGCTGATGTGCACTTGTTTCTCTTAAAGCAGACGCACAACTTGTATATGAGTGACTTCAAATCACTTCTTTTATTTCTGAGACTATGGAAGTTTTTGCTAGGCTGGCAGTGACCAGCAAGCCCAGCAGTCAACCCATGTGGCTGAATGTCTAGACCCATTCTAACTTCACTTCATCAAAAGGTTGGATCTGCTAGACTCTCTGACCTTAAGGGCTTTATAAGAGGCTTTGAACCCTGCAGATTGTATGCATCACGAGTAGAGCTTTGTGCAATTAATTACCTGATTAATTACTAGCTGTTACAAATAACATTTTTCCACTCTTCAAGAGCTGCTTACTTTTGTTGCATCAACCTTGTCTCCTAGACACTGCCTTGTCTTATACATAGGCGCCTTCCTAGATCTGGGTTCGTTGCAGGCCTGAAAAGCTTCAGCCGACTTAACTGGCATCATATGAGTCATAAGGCTGACAAGGTATAACTGTCATGTGATGAACACAATGTCACGACTGTTAGGGCCACACCCAAAGTTATGCCATTGTGGGAGAACGCTCGTCAAATCACCTGCTGGCAGTCTCCAAGAACCTACATGCCTGCAGCACAGTAGCTTGCATGCGTGCCAAGGGGGGTATCTGGGTGCGGGGCACCTTAACAAAATCCGCCTGTGCGCAACTCCTTAGGCACATGCTCTTGTTGCTGCTCTGGATTCAGGAGCCGCGTCTCGAGCTTTTTTTGACAGTTGGCGCAATGGCACCACGCGCTTTGTTGAGAGTGTGCTTCACTGCATTTCCTCAATAGTGCCGCTTGTCATCTGGTTGGTGCAGACGTGGGCAGTTGACTTCACTGCATCAGCTTCAGGAACCTGGCAGACTGCTTGTTCAGCCCGCGAGCATCAATGGTCCCTAACGGCCAGCGCGGCAGCACCTCCACCGCCGTTTCCACCTGCAATGAGCTCATGGGACCGCAGCAAGGGGGACTCAGTCTGGAGGGCATGTGGACCAGACCACGACCCTAGCTGGCTGGCTCCCCAGCCATGTGTGTTCTGAGGAGCGCTCCTTTTGGGTGTTTTGTGAGGCACAAGGATGCACCATTGTGGCAGGTGGGGCAGCACAAGGCCACGCCAAGATCTCAGCAGAAAGTTGAGCAGGGCCTCTGCTCATGAAAGATATGAGGCTGACAGTGGCCTCCTTCACTGCTGGCCTGGGCAGGGTGTCCCCTCCCCTTCTTTACAACAATCACAGTGCTGCACAAACCAGCCCTAGGCTCGGTGTTTGGGCACACGCCCCAGATGTATGCAAAACCCAAAAGGGGCAGCAGAGGCTCTGATGGGCACAGGTGCTTAGGCACCCTCACGCCTCGCTTAAAGGACACCCCTGGGCGACATCCTGCCACTCGAACCACCTCCCCCGGGCATCCTGCCTCCCATGGGCATCCCAAAGCTCTCAAGCCAGAACTCGAGCCACCTCCCCCGGGCATCCTGCCTGACATGGGCATCCCAAGGCTCTCAAGCGAGACCTCGAGCTTCAGGCGTGTGGCCACTTGTGGCACCTTTTGGCGCCTGCCGCGCTGGTCAGCTCCCTCCTTGCCGTTCTCCTACTTTTGCCCCAGGCTGGGCCTCTCATCACATCACGCCATGCAAACCACCCCCACTGCGCCACGAACCAGGTCCAAAGGGGGCAGGTGACTTATGCAAACCTTCAGCCCTTGCCCTAACACACCAGGTCAAGGGGCGGAGGTGGCCTATGCAAACCTTCAGCCCTTGCCCTAACACACCAGGTCAAGGGGCGGAGGTGGCCTATGCAAACCTTCAGCCCTTGCCCTAACGCACCTGGTCAAGGGGCGGAGGTGGCCTGTGCAGCCCCAGCCGCAGCCGCTCCACTCCCGTCCACGCCACCATGATGCCGTTGTCTGTGCAGTACTGGACGGGCGGGCAGATGCATGGCAGCCCAAACTTGGCGGCCAAGTCGGTCAGGGCCTGCGTTTTGCAGGGTGCGTGCGGAGCCTGTCAGGGCCTGCGCTTTGCAGGGTGCGTGCTGAGCCAGCCAGGGCATTTCATAAGGTGCAGCAGCATGGGGGTCTGGGTCCCACAGTTGCACCTGTGTGCGAATGTGGTCATGGCAGCCAGGCATGCCAGGACGGCTCGGCAGCCGATGGAGCGCAAGATGCCGCAACATGCTAGACAGCGCAAGATGCTGTAGCACGCCATATTCTTGGCCCATTCCACAATTGTGGGGATGGCGGGTGCTGTGGGCATGGCAGGCGTGAGACAGCTAATGCGCTCGACCTCATCACCTGCCGCGCCCGTGGCTTCAACCAGGCAGAGGTCACTGCATACGCACCTTGCGCACCACCTTGTTGGCCGCCACACCCCCTGCCACGACCAGGCAGGTCAGCGGGGCCTGGCCCAGCTGCTGCGCGTCCTGCTTGCAGCGCTGCAGCGCGCGCTCCGCGCGTTCCACCAGGAAGCGCACCGCCGTGTCCTGGAACGTCCAAGCAATGCCGGCCTTGCACCTGTTGCAGAGGGGCCGAGGTACGCATCAGTGCAAGTACGTGTGCGTATGCGTGTGTGCGTGCGTGTATCTCTGTGTGAGCGCGTGTAGAGGCGTGTGTATAGAGGCGTGTGTGTAGAGGCGTGTGTGTTCATGTTTGTGGGCATGCATGCGTGTTTCTATGAGCGTGTAGCACGTTCATGCATGCGTGCTCCTTGACAGCGCTGCGCATGGGTTGCACATGAACGACATGCATGTCCTCAAGCACACGTTTCAGGGCTTGATATGGGCGCTTATGAAACAGTTGGGGAGAAGAAGGCGTCCTCTTGTGTGCAGCGTCCTTGCTGCATGATCACTCACTTGCGTGCGACTTTACAAGACCCCTCCTGTGTGCGCAGCCTCCTTGCTGACCACAGAAGACGTTCCGTCGCCTCATCGGTGAAAACAACCCCTCATGTGGATGGTCAGCTCTTCATGTGCGCGTACACATGCAAACAGGCACAGCCCAGCCAACGATCCCCATCGACTTCATGCCGTCCCGTTTGCGACCCGCCCCGCGCCCCCATGCTCTGTGTCCATTTCCACACCCACATGTCAAACTCCTCCTCCGCAGCTGACTGGGGTGCGGCTGCGCCTTGCGCACTGCCAGCCGGTCCCTCTGAGGAGCCCTCGCCCACAGACACTGAAGCAGCCGCCACGCCAGCCGTGGAGGGCCCCAGCAGGCCCAGCCGCAGCCGCTCTGACTCCACCACCATCCCTGCCTGTGTCTTGATGCCGCTGAAAGAGTAGTTGCAGCTGTCCCTGCGCGCAGGATGCGGTGCTGTGTGTGGGGCGCGCGTACGTGCGCGCATGCATGGAAGGGTGTGTATTTGTGTGCAAATTTGTGTGCCTTTGGCGCGTGCACGTGCGTGTGCCCCTGTGCGTGCAAGCATGCACATGCGCTCACAGGTGCGCGCATTGTTGTGCTGTCCATCTAGGAGTTTGAGCACCCGCTGCGCCGGGTGCACAAGCACACTCCAGGCCCCGTCCCGTTCACTCTCCATAATGCTGTCTCCCATCCTCCAAACGCGCCCACTGTTTGCATCGCGGTGCATGATCTGTGTTCTGAGCTGGGCTAGCTTGCGGTGCATGCCCAAAGGATAGGAGATGCATCAAAGGGGAGTGCAGAATTGGCTGCTGCTAATGGGAGCCTGTGCACAAGGGTAGGGGCTGTGCATGTGCTGGCATGTACAAGGAAAAAAGGGGCCCTGGCCTGTGTGGCATCCCATGGTAGGGGCTGCGCAAGGCCCCGGGCGCACAATGTGGGCAGCCTTGAAAAATGTGTGTATCATGGTAGAGGCTGCGCATTTGCTGGCACGAACGAGGTGGGGCCCCTGGCCTGTGCGGTAACTCATGGTGGGGGCTGCAGAAGGCCTGGTCCGTGAGAGGCGTGTGTGGCTCTGGCCTGCGTGTGCGTGCCACAGACCAGTGCCGCAGCCCAAGGCCGCGCAGGTGCTTTGCACGCTCACGACAAGGGGCGCAAATGGAAAAGCCCCCACCATGCGTCAGAGGCAAAGGTGCCACACAAGGGCGGCATGCGCCCACCTGCCAAACGAAAGCGCGCGCAGCGCCCTGCCGCAGTGCCCGCACCTGTCCTGCCGCAGGGGCAGCGTGATGCGCTGCTTGTAGGGCTTGCCCTTGGCAGCGGCACCCTCGCGGGCTGCCAGGGCCTCCAAGTGTGGCCCGCCAGGTATGGCTGCAATGCCCAGTAGGCGCGCCACCTGCGCGTGCCGCGTGGAGGTGTGAAGATAGGTAAGGGGGGAGGGGGGGGAGGGCAGTCAAGGGGGCGCTGGTGTAGGATGCAGCGTGAGTGGTGGGCAAGGCATGGCAGAGCAGGGCAGTCAGGGGGGGGACTGGTGAATGTGGATGAGAGGAGGGTGGGGCTGGTGCTGCACAGAGCCCGAGTGAGCGCAGAGAGTGGGGGGCGGCACAAAGGGGGGCAGCGGGCATGGCAGGGGTGGAGGGCGCAGCAGGGGTGGAGGGTGCAGCGGGGGCAGCTGGGGAAATGTGAGGAGCGGCAGCACAGGGTGAGTACATCATACACGGACATGGTTGGAACAGGGGGCCATGGCAAGTAGGCAGGAAGGTGTTTGGACCATGGTGAGGCATATGGACTGTTTGACGTGGGCTGGATTCCAGGGATTGCAACTCACGCTGCATGCATACGTGGCAGAATCAGGGAGAAGCAGCGTCTGATGCAAACTGATGGCAGCAGGCACGGCAAGTTGGGAGGCCTGCAGCTTGATCTTTTTCAAATGAACACCAAATTTCTTGGGTGAAAGCGCAGGCAGGCAGCAGCGCACAACGAGGGCACGGGCTGGGTGGTAGGCGGAGGATGATGTTGCGGCAACTGGGAAAGGGAGCTACCAGCTCTGAGCGCTGACCATACAATGCCTTTGTCAATACTGGAACAGGTGCAATGGGTGTGTGCAGGCATGCGCCAACAGGCGCATGCATTGGTAACCTTCGATGAGCGCCACAGGCATGTGCATGCACACTAAAAAGGTTGAGGAATGGAACCCCCATAGGCACCCGTGTTCAGCCAGAACATGCGCAATAAGCACAAGCAGCAGCTTTCCAAAGCCTGCGTAGGCAAGCACCAAAAGCACGAGCGGAAGCTATATCCAACAGGCACACACATGCAAAGCACAGCACATATCCACACAATGCCACCTTGTCAAAGGCCTCGCCCACTGAGTCATCCAGAGTCGTGCCAAGAATGTGGTGCCTGCCCACGCCATCAGTGCGGACCTTCAAGCAGCAAGCAGCATGTGGGGCATGTGTTGTTAAAAGGGGAGGAGCCCCCTCACGAGCAGAATGTGGTGCGCATCAGCAGCATCAGTGTGGATCATCAAGCAGCAGCAAGCAGCAGGCAGGGGAAGGAAGCATTCTTCGCCCACATGCAGCTTGCCTTTACTTTGGCACCAAGTACTTACCACAATAAGATACTGGCTGACCTTAAAACTGATAGCAGATGAGAATTACCAGCTCCGAATGCTGCACAACCCGTCCTGATGGCAAGTGTAAAGATTACCCTCGCTTTGGCCTATCCCTGCTTTCTACTCCACTCTATCTATATGTGCGCCCCTCCAAGCAGATGTGCATGCATGCTTGCACACACTCATATTTGCACACTCAACGGGCCAGCACAGGGGGCTGCTAGCAAAGCGCACGAGCCGTTGCCTGGATTCAGCTGGTGGTCTGTCATGGCGCAGCTGCAAGCACGACGTTGTCAAGAATGAGCCACTCTAACCTCCACTCACTATCTCTCCTTCCTGACATGCAGCTGTAGGACCCTCGGGTATGCAGTGGCGAACCCTGGAGAGCACCGCTGCTTTGAGGTGGACGTCCACCAGCACGTTGCGGCCACAGCACCCACCAGCATGTTGTGGCCGCCCGACACGAGCATCAGCAGGGCGGGGAACTGCAGCGGCTGTGGGTTGAGTTTGGGCATGCGCGCCATGAGCGCGTGCGCCTCCATGTGGTGCACAGGAACAACGGGCTTGTTGTGGGTGGCTGCCAATGTCAGCGCGTGGCGTACCCCAACCTGTGTGGTGATCATGATGAGCGCGGTTGTGCATTTTATACAGGTAACTCCGCCAATTCCGGCGATTTTATGTGAAACCTAGGCATTGCGGCATAAGGCAATGCTGGCTGGAATGAGTATTTTGCGGGGACTCCGCCGGGGGTCGCGGCTTGCCGAACAGTGCACTCAGGCACGGCGTCCCTGACCTGCAGGTACTGCGCTGCGCCCCTTCCCGCGCCCCGCGTGTATTATGTATTATTTGGTGCCAGGTTTGTTTGTGGTGGTGTGCTGGTAACGCGGGCAGGCGCAAATTGGGCGGGGGGCGAGGTGTTCCGACGCGTGCTTGCCTGAGGCACCTTGGACCAGCGCTGGTCGGTCCGCCCCTACGCACAACCGCCCCTCACTGCGCAGCACACCGCGCATTGCGCGCGACAGGCACCAACACCAACAATGGTGTGCGGGGGAGGGGGCGGGGCGCCGGCGGTGGCGGGTGAGGGTGTGGTCAAGGGGCTGTGCGCACGTGTGCAAGCGCACGTGGACGTCCGGCATCACGCAGCCATGCACACAAATGCAGACCCTTGTGGGCCTGCCTTCCATAAAGTCAGCTGTAGACAGGGAAGTACACGTAAACAACACACTGTATGTTACATGCATACCCACACTGACGACAAAACGCATGGAGGCCCACAATACGCCCCCTTCTACCCACTGCACAAAAACAGCACTAGCACCTGGGCACACCAGTAACAGCGACAGCCCCAGTTAAGGCACTGCAAACTAAAACACACACACACCACCCTCCCCTCAGCACAGCTACAGCACCGGTGCCTGGGCGCACCTGCAGGCCCACCAATTT
>LFCJ01004632.1_pt1 | contig 10077 bp, 18 predicted proteins | sample 643141 | NCBI WGS metagenome assembly LFCJ01 (sample SAMN03766243, study PRJNA286221) | soda lake metagenome | biome: soda lake; feature: Kulunda steppe; material: water; isolation source: sample B1-Br-g2 brine of Lake Bitter-1 | place: Russia: Kulunda steppe | collected 2010-07 | reverse complement strand
GCTTAGTTCCATCCACCAGCACATACTCGTCTGCATCATACAGATTTTGAATGATGTTCAAGAGGCAGGTGGGCATGCAATTGCGTTGGAGGTGCTCCCAGAGGGCACACCTAGGAATGGAGTCATATGCCTATGCCTTTGCTGCCAAATCCATTTGAACATAACAGCCCCCCAAGAGCCTGCTTCAATAGTTTTCATGATGAGCCTACATGCATTGTTGTGGCAATCAGTAATCATACTAGAGATAATCTGGTGTTGTCAACCTGATAGAACGTGTAGGGCACTGTCTTAGTGATGACAGAGGGGGCAGTGAAGACTGGTCGAGGCCTTGAATTGAACAGCATGCTTCTGATTGAAAAGGGTACATGTGTGGTAGTGGAGAATGCTTTACTTCATCTTGAAAGGCAGATTGAACATTGTCCAGAAAGCGTTGCTGATGTCTTTGTTGCCTATGGGCAGTGAACCCTTGTAACATGAGAAGTAACAAGTTGTAGGGTGTGCGTGGCCAAGTTTATGTTTAGAGTGCATATGTGTCTTCAGAGCATCATAGAGATTTGAGGAATAAGTGAGCTTTGGGGTACAACCTAGTAGGGAGGTTGGAGGGTCTTGAGGATATTGAATCAGAGGGGATATCCCTGTCATATGCAAGCCAGGTTAGGTTATGAAAGGGGTTGCCCTTAATGCCAGCGCATGGCATCCCTGTGTCTGCAATATTTGCGTCAAATTGAGTTGCTTGATACTTGGTCACAGCATCCGCGCACTCATTACTAGCAATACCAGCGTGAGATTTGACTTCAAATAGATGCACAGGTTTTGGTGAGTTGCGGATAATTTGCATGAGTATCTTAAAAATATCCCCTTGTACGTCACGTTTAGTAATCTAGTGGTAGTTTTTCGAACTTCTTGAAACCAGTTTCAGTCCTTGGGTGGCAGGCGTTGAGAATTGGGTCATTACTGATGTTTCTGTGCTTCCAGTTTGCTTCTGGAATATCACAGGCCAGGTCCCTTGCCCAGGTGGGATTGTGATTAGTAAGACGCAGTCGTGCTGTTGTATTCCAAACAGCAATTATTTGCATATTCCAGTTGTGTCAAGAGAGTAGAGTTTCTTTGCTGATTCAAAAGGAGGGGGTGGCATAGTCAAGATTGGATGAGGAGATAGTCCCTAGAGTGCAACATATATGGGGGTAGACGTTGAAAAGTTAGATAGGGGTTGGTACTCAATCATCTTCCCCAACGTGGTAGGAACGTGAATGTGGCTGTTTCATTGTTGTTTGCTATGGCAGAGTATACAGCATGTCTTAGGGCACGGTGCATGAGATGATCATCGTACGCAGGATGGCAAACAGGGAAGCTAGAAAATTTGGATGAGAAGGCATTGGGAATGACTCCAAAGACTTTGTCGCGAGGGTGCTTTTTTGAGAAATTGAGATTTTTAAGGTTGTGGTCAAGAGGAGAGGCCACTTTTTGAGGCCCAATCTGGAGGGTTGAGTAAAAGCGGAGGGGGAAAGCACTCGTATAAGAGTGTTTAACCTTTGTATTCATGGGCGTCTTGTTGTCGTGTAAGGTAGAGCAGGAAAGGCCTAAAAGTTCAGAGGCAAAGGGGGGGCATGATGGTATCATGGATTCCAGCAAGTTTGGTGTTTCAAAATGTTTTGTCGAGGTTGTTAAAATGTTCTAGGTTGAGCATGCCTTTGCACTCTCTCGTCACGTGATAGATGCATACCACCTTTGACGTGCATATTTTACAAAGTATCAAAGGTGGGGGGGTTGTTGAAGGGGATGGTGGGTTTGTTTGGTGAATGGGTCGGAGGGGATGTGTGTTTTTAGGTGTTGGTTCGACCAGGTCGATGTCCACGACCCAGAATTCACAGCGGCCTGTAGCTGTGATATCTGCTTGTGGATTTATGGGATTGATGTCAAAGTTCACTCTGTTTCTGAGTTCAGAGTCTGTTTGTAACTCCAAGTTTTATCTGTGACTTCTTTAGTGAAGCCTTGTCACTCTAGGGTGCTCATGGAATTACCAGGTGGGGGCATAGTGAGGTTGATTTCATCCTTACGTGCCTCAAAGTCCAGAACGTGTTTCTGGAACGTGGGCCGTTTGTTTCTTGTTCCTTCTGGTTCCCAGGCGGGCTTCCACGTTACTTAAATCAACTCTTTGTTGGCAGATTCACAATTTCTTTTTTGTCTTTGTTGCGCATTTAGGTCAGCACAGGCTGGACAGGCCCAATTACCATTTTGTCAACTTCTTTTCTCTGTCTTTCTGTACAGCAGCCGGTGTTCTTAAGGCAGGCCCAATGATGAGCTTGGTTGCAGAAGTCACGGACATACATATCGTCAAAGGATGGCTCAGTTTTCCCAGCTTTAAGCCCATAGTAGAGGAAGCATACCTCACAGCATGCGCACTTAATGGCAGACCGAGATATTGGGCGGGTACTTTCAGGCGTGAAGCCGGCCTTTTTGAAGATGGGGAGCGCCCACCTTTCTATAATCATGAGCGCATAATGGGTGAGGTACTGTTTCTGCTGTAAAGGCATGTTGTCATGCCTGCCCCTCTTCCTGTCTGTGACGATTTCCCGCGAGTTAACGTGTGTGATGTCTAAATCATGGTGGTAGATCGTGTTAATGGCATTCTTGGGTTTTGTTTCTCTTACTATCTGCAGAACTTAGTTTCTCTTGTTGTTCCAAAGCTCTGCGCTTCGGCATGAGGGATTCAGGGGGTCAATTGTTGGGCACCGAAGGTCCATTTCTATGTATAAGACTCTTCTCCTCTTTTGTCTCTGGTTGTTTTGGCCCTAGTTGTATTGCAATTGACTGGTTGGCAGATTGGAAAAGAAAAGAAAAACAACTACGTAGGCAGTGCAACCACTCCCTACAGCAACTAAGGAAAAGGAGACACATTGGCCTGAAGAGCCGTGAGTCTCCTCCACCAGGGAGAAGGAAGAACTAGTGAGGATCTGGAGGGTGACAAGCCGCCCCCTGCTACTGGCCAAGACCTTGAGAGCAACTGGATTTTTCAAGAGCGCGTCTAGTAGTTGTCAGTTTGTGATTGGAGTGGGTTAAAGGCAGAGTAGGTAGGCTGTTCATGAGGTCAGCCGTTGTGGTATTTGGTCTATGATCAGAATGCAATCTTTCACAAGGCAGGTCAGTTTCGGCAGACAGATTATTTGATGCTTCCATAGCGTCTGGTAGGACTTGTTGTGTGTTGGTTGAAGGAAGTGCTTCCCCGTTGTTCTGTGATTGTGGAAAGGATTTCTGATCCGGAGTTGAGTCAATTGGGCTTGTGTATGTTGCAGTTAGTTGGGTTGTTAGATAGGGTAAGCGGCGTCCATCAAGTGAGTGTGTATAATGGGTTGTGGAGGGTGGTTGGGGGTGGGGGATCGCTTGTGTCGGGGGGGCTTGATAGATGCTTGTTGGTGGGTAAGGTGGGCTTGTGTCGGTGGTGACGGTAGGATCGGGCGGGCAAATGAGGTGGGTGTCTATAAGTCCGCTGATGTGTGCATTGTTGATTTTGCAATAGGCAGAAAGGGTGTTGGGATTCATTGTTTTTATTTTTGAGAATCACAGCTGCTGTGAGGTCCGTTGTAGAAGGAAGGTTGACTAAGGCTGCTAGTCTATTGAGTGCTACCTTGCGTTTAACTGATACTTTAGAGAGTTTGGACTGGAGCTGTGCTATCAAAATAATGCGAGTTCCACTGCGGTTGGTGAGGTCATGAAGTCCATTGACGCCAAGGCTCAAAAGAGGTTTAGTGATGCAGGTGATCAAGTTAGAGAGGATGTGAGGCAGTGGCTTGCAGAGTGAGAGGGCTTCATTTATGGTCTTAATTTCCTCTAGGTACATGCTCTCTCCGCATTCCATGTGGTGGAGCTTGCTTGAGTGAATGCTCATGAGTTGCTGCAGGCACATACAGCAGCTCAATCGTCACCTGATTTGTAGGTTGGTCCATTCCCTTATGGTCAGGAACTCTTTAGTGAGACTATAGATATTTGCCACTTGCTTGGTGAGGAGGTTGAGGGTGATTGTGCGATGCCTTATCGAAGGATCATCTGGGCTGGATGTAGTGCAGTGGCAAGGCGTCTATGGTATTCAACACAATTTGAGGGTGCCCCTAGTCCAAAGTTTAGGTTGTACTCTCTTATCATAGCAGTGGGGGTGGATTTCCAAAGTTTGAACTTGTGCTTGATGACATTACCGATTAGGGTGTCCCAGATGATAAGATCGGCTTTGGTGCAGGGGGTGACGGGAAAGGCACAGGCAAGTAACAATGGCTGTGCGTATAATGGTCAGTGTTTGGCGTGGAGAGGCATAGGAGGCCCTCAGGGATACTAGTTTCTGCCTGAGGTTGCATGCCATACGCTGGATCTGGCGTTTCCAGTTGAGATCCAGGGTGATCTGAACCCCAAGATAAAGGAAGGGGGCATCAGATGGTATGATCAGATGTTGCCTTTTGATTCTGGATCTTTATCTTTCCTTCTAGCTGGTGCTGGAGTGTCTGCTGGGGTTTCACGCCATTCGCATCTTTAGAAGGGTGACTGTACAGAGCACCTCTTACTTAAGTTTTGCTGCCAGAAATAGCAAGTGCTGCCCAGTCCGAGTATAATGTAAGTTTCTGGCTTGCACTTCAAGGTCTTGGATTGTGTTGGTTTCACTTGTAAGATCATCTGCAAACGAGGCGCTGCTGGATGGATTTTATAAGGCCTGGCCTCTTTTTCAATGCAATGTTGGTTACTGATGGGTCTTGGGTGCAATGTTGGTTACTGATGGGTCTTGGGTTGAAGTGGTTAAAGTTTACTGACTTCCTTCATTTTTGTTTCACAGATTTTAAGTGCTACCCTATGGGAGGAGTAGATCAAATTGGCTACCTGTTTAGCCAGGTCTCCAACTACAACTGAAGCAGCTCTGCCACAGAGAGAAGTGACTATCTTGGTATTTCTGGCGCTTACATTTTGAAGGTTCTCCAAAAAGGCCAAGGCTTCTTGACAGGCAGGATTCAGGGCTTCCAGAGTTTCTTCAAGTTCTTGAGTGACTCTGTGTGTGGGATCAGAAAGGCAGTGCGTAAAGGCATGTAGATCTGAGTTGCTTGCAGGTCTAGCTAGAATACAGATTGGAGTCTGTTTAGGGTGATCTATACAGCTTAGGCGGGGTATTTGGATATTGAGGGTACTAGTGGGAATGCTGACCATGAGAGGGATGCGATCACTTAGATAGCCGAGTTTGCATGTGCGGCAGGATGGACAATTAGATGCAATGTGAGATGGAAAAGGGATGTCATTGATAATGGCTAAAAGTGTACATTGTTCTGTTATCAGTGCCTCTGCCTGTTGCTCATGAGTGCGTCCAAGATCTTGGGGTTCCTTCTGTGGGGGAACATAGGTTGGAGGAGGCAAGGAATTTGCAGTACATCTCATCAGCTGGGTAATTCCTCACACTGGTGCGGTCATTAACATTCGTTGCTGCATTCATGTCACCCATTACAATGTCTGTGCAATTTTCCTTTGTTTTGATGAGACATGTAAATTCTTCTTGCATGAGTTGCCCGGGAAAAAGGGCTTCTGGGGAGTTGCCAGAAGGCCAGTAGGTACCTAAAAAGCAGTAGGCTCATGTCTTGGCCTTTAAGGATGACAGAGACATGTCTGCCATTAGGGTCGAGTGCCGCTACAATGCAGCAGGCGGGAAGGGCAACCTCTTTGCGGACACAGATAGTGGTGCCTCCTATCCTGTCAAATGCTGACCAGAATTCATTTTTCTTAAGGAGGGAGTCAAGCCATGCTCGTGGTTTACTGCTCCTTTTCAGCCTGGTTTCAGTGAAGACCAGGATGTCTGGGTTATAAATGGCTAGGGTGTGCTTTAAGACGCAGGGACTTTTGTAGAGACCTCTGACGTTCGTAGTCATGAATTCAAGTTGGGTCAATGTTTTGTCATTGGGCTGGGATGGTTTTGAAGTAAGTGGCAGTATCTCCTATATGGTATTACTATTGGGATAACTGATTGGTGTGAAGTTTGTTGGAGCGTCATAGTCTGGGATTATGTTAAATACGGATGGAATGGGATTTGAGTGCTATTTGGGCATGGTATGGTCTCTGTTGCCCCTGGGGTGGAGTCTAATTGGATAGGATCGTTACCATAGGCAGAAGTCTTGGGCTCAAAGGGAAGGAGCTGTCAGCAAGGTGTAGATCAGATATAGAATGGAGACTATCCCATATGTTGCCATGTTATAAGTAAATGATGCTACCTTGGAGATTTTCCCGATCCCTATTGGTGAGGAGAGGTTTGGGATGAGCATTCAGAGAGTCTAGAAGATGCCAAGTGGAATGGGTGTGTGAGAAGAGGTCAATGCCTTTTTTCAGAGCAACAGCGTGTCCTCAGAGGTTGCTGTTTGTTGTTGTCAGAATGACGGCTTCTTTGAATGTGGAGTTGAGAAGGATTCCCTCAATGAGTTGCTTATAAATTTGGCCGGCAGGCAAGTTAAAGTGGGCATGTTGAAGGATGTAAACTTCATCAACATTCCAGGGAGTTTGCTCAGAAAGTGATTAAGGATCATAAGATTGAAGTTGCTTATACCTTGTGTGTAGTAACCCTCAAGGTTGATGTGGTGTTGGAGGTGGCACTTGGTCAGAGTGTCCTCCATGTGTTGGATGTTGGAGAGTATTGCTTCACCTGAGATGTTGTGCTCGCCTAGGGCCATATCAAATGAGCGCACCAGGCAAAAGGACTTTTCTTGTTTTCATATAAGAATCAGGGAAAGTGTATTGAAATTCCTATCCTCTGTAAGATTGATTTGTGCATAAACGAGTTTGAAGGCTGTGAAGTGGGCTATGGTAGGAGCACGCAAGGCCGTAGATTTGTTTGTTAGAGAATAAAGGAGTCTCCAATCCCCATTGATTTTTCTGACTGCGAAGGCATGTTGGTTGTTTCTGCAAAGGAAAGAGTTGCAGTCAATGCAGTTCGGCAAGATAATCAAGAGTCAAGCAAACATCCCTGTTGCGGCTCGTCAGAGAGTGTACCGTGGTTTGCACAATGTTTTTAGAGGACGTTCAAGCTTCAATGACGCTGTCGATAAAACCTGTGTACTTTTCATAAAAATGATGCCAGCCTTCACAAGTGGGGCTATCCCCAATCTGTATATCAATAAAGCACAAGAGAGATTCTGGAGTGGCAATGCAAAAGCCAAGGGTGTTGTTGATAGCATGTATTTGACAGTGATTGCTGCCAAGTGCTTGCTGTACGAAATATAGATTGTTCCAGCAGGGAGGCATCCCCAGCTTTGCCATTGTGATCTCAAGAGTTGGGCATGCATGGCTCTTTTCCCCATTACCTTGCTCTTGGACAGCTTGGAGATTTATGATAGTCTGTGTATGCTGAGGGTTAAGTTTACACAGATGATTCGGGAATTGCCTGTTTGCTCTGTTTGTGAGGAGAGGGTGTTACTATGGTCATGTCTGACAGGGTGTTGAGTGCCTGTGGGAAGGGGCACGCTCCTTCCCAAGTTAAGGCGCTTGCAAAGGCTGTGCACAGTACCAAATCCACGAGCTTTATGGACAAGCCTGACTGAGTTGTCATAAACACTTTTGGGGATGTGGAGCGGGAGCGAGGGCATGACTGAACAGAGAAGCGATACAGTATAAAAGCACCAGCCCCTCTGCCACCATCATGTTGCAGAACCATGATGGCTTGTAATTCCTTTTCAGGGCGTCATTGAGGTTACATATTTCTAGTAGTAGCTGTCCCCAGCACGGCCCGGGGTGAGGGAGATGCACTGACATACTTTCCATTTCAAATCGAGTTTCCAAACTATGGCCGCCTAGTTCAAGTTTTCTGTGCATGATTGGCATCGGCATGTATGCCCCCTTGAAATTACATTCATGTATGAGCGCTTCAGTATCTCTATCCAACCATGTTTGGCGCAAGCTAACATGTAAATGTGTCACTCCGGATCCCTTCATCCCTTGTGCAAGTGCTGCACCCTAATCTGGCATTTTCAGTTTGTCTACATAACCCTAAATCACTTAATGTTCAAAAAGTGGCTCATGTCTTAAATTAGCCTAAACTTCAATGCCCTTCCTGTCAGTGGGTGGCCGGCTCAACTTAATGCAGCTAACATGGAACATTTCAGAGGCCTGCGTCTGCTCAGCTTCAGCAAAGTCAGGGAAGATGTACTCCCGCCTCAAAATGGACTCCATGGCTATCACCTGTACAATACGACCGTTGAGAGAAAGTAGCAAACACTGCCCAAGATTGAACTGTGGGTGTGGATGTTTACATTGTGTTCGCCTTGCAAGAAGCTAGGGTGAAGGAGCCCAGAAGAACCTCCTTACAGGGGGAGCTGCATCGGAGAAAATGTGACTTCTAATGCATAGGATAAGCGCAAAACTATAGACTTGAGTGACAGAAATATAATGGGCGAATGCACAACGAAAAGCAATAACTCACCGAATACCATGGAGCAGAACGGCGGCCTTCACCATGCACTGCCCATGCTAGGTGTTGGCATCCATGCTGCACTAGAGCATCATCTTCCATGCCTGGTTGCAGATCATACCACTGCACTTGCCTCCGTATGAAAACATCAGCCTTAGTTGTGCATACCATTATCCTTGTCCTTCAGCTCTGACACACACATGTAATACCATGGTTTCCCTGCAAGAGGGAGAAAGGGGATTGCTTTGAGCAACAATTGCCTTTATCTAGGCTCACATCAACTCATATTTCCACCAGGGGCTGAAATGCAAGGTTGTTGTGGCTGGAAAGTAGTGATGCCTAGTAGTAATGCTACCACAACCCTTACTGTGAACGCTGAAGGAGGCATGGACAACTTGCAACACCAATGTGTCATGGGCATAAGGGAGTGTGGAGGCAATAGCCAAAGTCTTGTACACTGTAACCAAGTCCGTATGGGTGCTGATGGGGGCATCTAAGAAAGTTGCTAGCAGCCTAGGCAATAGAGCAACCTGCAAGCAATCAGTTAAAGATTATGCTCAGCAACTTCTATGTGTCATGAGGGCACATGTTACCTGGCATTGTCCTCCTTTGGTAGACAAGTTCCTAATCACATGGTACATTGCTAATTTCCTTAGAAAATGATGGGGGACAAGTCGTTTAACAATTTAAGCATGCACATGCAAGTTTCATCACAATGGTTTGTTTGTTACACGACGCGAGCGGACACAGCAATGTCCTCAAGGCAGGAAAGGAAGAAGCGCTGAAAAACGCTAGGAAAAGGAGAACTGCCAGGAAAGCCAACAAGCTAAGAGATTGCCCCCAAGGCTATGAGGACAGCTCAGGCTAGGGCTACCAGTTTGACCCGTGGGCAGGCTGGCTCAGGCTCAGCTACCACTACGGCAAAGAGCTCGCACAAAAGAAGGCAAAGAGAAGGGACCTCCTAAGGGCACCGAGACTAGGAACTAACTAGAGGCACCAACGCGCTAGAGCAGAACACACTCCAGACCCCCCCCTGGCCTAGCTCGGAGGAAAGGATGTCCTGACCCTATATCACCCACAGAACTCTGTGGGCCTTGGCAGGCCACAAAATCCTTCACGGCCTCTAACATGAAAGCAGGGACTCGGTCCACTACTCCACTGTAGCTTGGCTCAGATCAGAGCACCAGCGCAGCTGCTTGCTGACCGACAGCATGACCGTCAAGGCGGCCAGACACGCCGCCGCCCACACCAGGGGGTGCAGCTCTGTAGCAGGGGGCTCCAGCAGCCAGACATGTTTGGGCAGTAGCTCCACCCCCTGCAGTAGCTGCCTCTGCAGGACCCTTCTGATCTCGCGCGCTCCAGTGCACCCCCAGAAGACATGCTCCCTGAGCTGGAGAGCACGCACTGTGCTGGGGGCAGCTTGGGCGGCAACCAGCCACAGATGTAGCCCACCCCCTTTTTTGGCGCCCACCCATGGCCCCCAGCCCCCACCACCCCGTGTTTGATGAGGCGCTACCACACCTCCTTCCAGCTGTTCTCCCAGTGCAAGCGCTTTCACACGGTTCGGATGCGGGCTGGGAGAGCCCGCACCAGATCCCTTGCTTCAGAGCGTGGATCACAATGGTGCACCTGTTACACACAAATTACATTTTACCATACCT
>LFCJ01004630.1_pt1 | contig 10080 bp, 17 predicted proteins | sample 643141 | NCBI WGS metagenome assembly LFCJ01 (sample SAMN03766243, study PRJNA286221) | soda lake metagenome | biome: soda lake; feature: Kulunda steppe; material: water; isolation source: sample B1-Br-g2 brine of Lake Bitter-1 | place: Russia: Kulunda steppe | collected 2010-07 | reverse complement strand
AGGCTAGTGAGCCCATTGAGACATCAGAGGAGGAGGAGGAGGAGGAAGAGGAAGAGGAGGAGGAGCTGATGAGGGAGGATGGCCTGGAGGGGGCCAGCCCCATGGGCAGCATGACCATGCCGCACGCCGCGTTCTGGTGCGTGCACATGCCTGTGTGTTTGAATGGGTGCGCTTGCATGGGTGCATGAGTGCATGCATTTGGGCGTTCACGTGCGTCGTGCTCAGTAGGACAGTGCTCACTTGTGACAGCGTGGCCGATGCCTTTGCAAGTGCGGCAGCGGAGGCAATGTGCCTGTATGTGCCGGCTGTTTGCGTGCGGCACAGGCATGTGCACGTGCTGGTGCATGCACACACGCACACATATGCATTGCACTACTCTGTTGGTCCACTCTTGTTGTGGTGCCTTCATCCAGGAGGTCCTACAAGAGGTAGCTTCTGTATCCAGGAGGTCCTACAAGAGGTAGCTTCTGCACTTTTGTTCCCGGAGTGCCCACGTGCATTGCCCTGACATCTTGTTCCCGGAGTGCCCACATGCATTGCCCTGACATCATGTGCTCATGCCTTGACGCCTCATGCTCCTGCTTGCAGGCTACCACCGGTGCATCATGCCAACGTGGGGGTTGCGGCATGCACGTGCCATCTCAAACAAATGCACACAAACAGCTGCACATGCGCAGCGGGCTTGATTTCATGCACACCCTCCACATATCCCAAACATGCCCAAATGTGAGCTGCTGTGTGTGCGTGCCTGCTGCCTTTGCCCACAGGCACGAGGCGCAGGCCATGGCCATCAATGATGCATGCGGGCGTGTGTCCTCATTTCCAACATACATGTGCCTGCTGCCTTTGCCCACAGGCACGAGGCGCAGGCCATGGCCATCAATGATGCATGCGGGCGTGTGTCCTCATTTCCAACATACATGTGCCTGCTGCCCTCGCCCACAGGCACGAGGCGCAGGCCATGGCCATCAGGGACCCCGTGAGCGGGAATGCGGCGCTGCTGCTGCTGCAGACCGACATCACCAGCAGGGCCGAGCTGGAGGCGCGCATGGCGGCGCTCACAGAGTCGCAGCTGTCGATGCTGGAGCAGATGTTTCCTAGGTGGGGCCGGCTGGATGGAGACTGCCGGTGGAAGGATTGATTCAAAACTTTGGTCGTCAAAGGTTTAATGGATTTGGGGTGTCAAAAGGGGGGTGGGGCGCCCAATGGAAAGGTCAAGGGTGCCCAATTGCTTTTGCCTGGCCACAGCAGATGTGTTGCTGATACCAATTGCTGATGCCAATTGCTGATACCCCTGCCCCCCCGCCCCTGCCTTTGCGCTGACGTGCCCAGAGGCGTGTGCGTGCCTAACAGCCCCAAGTAGCCAGGAATGGGCTAAGCCTCATGCGTTGCGCACAGATGCACTGGAGCAAGTGCCCATGCATGCTTACACACACAAGCATATGAAGTTTTGCACACACACACACACACACACACACACACGTGTGCACAATCAAGGATGCACACCCAGCAAGAGCACACACATACACACGACACACACACGCACGCACACACACGCACACAGACACACACACGCACACGCACACACGCGCACACACATGCACACATGCACCTACACATGCACACATCACATCCTTGAAGCCCGCTTGTGCGCGCGTGCGCCGGAGGATGCACTGTGTCACGCCTGTACTGCGGCCCTTGCAGGCACGTGCTGGAATACATGGTGAAGAAGCAGCCGGCTGCGCAGAACCAGCCGGACGCGTCCCCTAGGAGCCACCCCCCCACCACCAACCAGCTGGCCACCTCCCATGAGAATGTGACCATCCTGTTCACAGAGTGAGTGAGGGGACCATCCTGATCATAGAGTGAGTGAGTGAATGAGGGAGTGAGGGGGCCATCCTGATCATAGAGTGGGTGAGTGAATGAGTGAGTGAGGGGGCCATCCTGATCACAGAGTGGGTGAGTGAATGAGGGAGTGAGGGGGCCATCCTGATCATAGAGTGAGTGAGTGAATGAGGGAGTGAGGGGACCATCCTGATCATAGAGTGAGTGAGTGAATGAGTGAGTGAGGGGGACATCCTGATCACAGAGTGGGTGAGTGAATGAGTGAGTGAGGGGGACATCCTGTTCACAGAGTGAGTGAGTGAATGAGGGAGTGAGGGGACCATCCTGATCATAGAGTGGGTGAGTGAATGAGGGAGTGAGGGGGCCATCCTGATCATAGAGTGAGGGAGTGAATGAGGGAGTGAGGGGACCATCCTGATCATAGAGTGAGTGAGTGAATGAGTGAGTGAGGGGGACATCCTGATCACAGAGTGGGTGAGTGAATGAGTGAGTGAGGGGGACATCCTGATCACAGAGTGAGTGAGTGAGTGGACCATCCTGACCACGGAGTGAGTGAGGGAGTAAGTGAGTGAGTGAGTGAGTGAGTGGACCATCCTGTCCAGAGAGTAAGTGAGTGATGGGACCCGCCAGCGGAGGCAGCGGCGGCGGTCAGGCATGGCACAGCACGGCATATGGCCACTGGATATGGCATATGGCACAGCTGCGGCAGTTGCTCACCCACCAGGGCACGCTGGCCGCTGCCCCACCCTATGCCCCGCGTGCGGGCGTGCTGTGGGCGCAGGTGCACACATGCGTGTGCGCGACCTGTATGGTCTTGGCTGCGCACCTTTCAATTTTGGGGGGCGTGGGAGCTGTAAGAGGCTGGAGCAGGACAGGCTGCTGCAGACAGCCTGAGTATAGCTCCATCAGCACTCTGGATGGGAGCATCAGAGCCAACTGCCCCAGCGCAACCGCTGCCCTGCGCCTAGTGCTGCACCACTGCCCCGCCTCCCTGCTCCCGCTTTGTACCCATGGCGTGCGTGCGCATGGCGTTTGAGCACCTCCCAGCTGCAGCGCCGGCGGCAGACAAAAACGCAAGGCTGAGCCGCGCATGTGTGTGTTTGGGTGTGCAGCGCGTGAGTTCTTTTCCAGCAGCAGCAGCAGCAGACAACCACACAACGCTGTGCTGTGCGTGTGTGTGCAGTATCGTGGGCTTCACCTCCATGAGCAAGGAGGTCAGGCCTGACCAGGTGATGGCCTACCTGAACGAGCTGTTCACGGCCTTCGACGCGCTGGTGGACACATATGAGATCTACAAGGTGAGGCCGCGGCACGCTGCGGCTGCGGGGCAGCGCGGACAGCATCGCTGTGAGGGGCAATGTTGGGGAGGGGTCCTCGGGGCTGGGTAGGGTGGGCCTGGGGCTTGCAGCTTTTTGTGTGTGTGAGGGGAGCATGTAATGTGGGGCAGGGGCGCACAGGGCTCTCAAGCGCAGCCGCCCTCGCTGCCCCTTAGGGCGTGTTGCACGCGTCCCCCCGCCTAGCACCAGCAGTGCAGCACCAGCAGTGCAAGCGGCACCCACACTCCACCGCTGAGCTGCAGCCTCCTGAGCTTCCTGTGCACCTGCACACCACCAGCACGCAGGCTCGCATCAAATTGAGCGGCGCTTGAGGCGCTCCCTGCCCTGTTGGGAAGCAGTGAGATGCTGTCAAGTTTTCAGTCAGCTGACGCACCACCCTGGACGCAGCTGCCTTGCCTCCCTTCCCCAACTGACCCCCTCATGCAGGTGGAAACCGCCGGGGACTGCTACATTGCAGCGGGGGGGCTCACACTGATAGACGAGGACGGCTTCACATGCATCGACCCTGCGCCAGACCCAGTGGAGTCAGCGAGGCGCGTGCTGTCGTTTGCCAAGGTGCGTGGTCGCGGGTGCAGCGGAGCCTGGCTCGCCACTGCTGCGCTTGGAGCCCATATGCCAATCACGTGGCATATGGGCAGTGGCCCTCCTCTGCAAACAGGTGCAGTTGGGTACGCGCCAGTGGTGAGGTGCCTGCAGCAGTTGGCCTGAGCTTTGCAAGGCTCAGGAGCTCCACCACATGCAGCGGCATGCACACTTGCTTGCAGCAGGCTATGGTCTCTCATGGCGTGCTGCCACCCTCCGTGAGCACACCATCAGTAGGGTCCAGGGCCACACTGATATTAAGCGCTCAAAGATGCTCATTAGTTCTGCAACAGCCCCTCAAAAGTTTTTTTGGTGGATCCCCATGAAGTTACCTCGTGCACGTGGACAATAAGGTGCGCACACACACACACACACACACACACACACACTTGCATGCTTGCACATTTGCACACACACGCATGCACACAAGCACATATGTGCCCGCACACACATACACATGTGTCCATAAGCATACACATGTGAGCACACACACACATGCACGCATACAAATGCGCAAATGCACACAGGCCCTGCTGTACTGCGCCAAGACAGTGCCAATGCCGCACAACGGGCAGCCCACGCAGATCCGGGTGGGCATGCACACCGGGCCGGCAGTCACTGGCCTCATAGGCACCAAGCTGCCCAAGTACGGGGTCTTCGGAGATACCATGTGAGTGGTGGTACAATGAGAGCAATGAAATTGTCGACGGGAGTGGCAGAACATTGCTCCGGTATTTTCCTTCCGCGCATCTTCTATTTTCTTTTTTTAAGACTGGTGCATCTTCATAAGGATGGCAACGGGACAGGGCAAAGTGGTGTGGTGAAGGAGGGGCTTGACCCTGAGAGGCTTAGTTGTGCCAGAACTCCCCACGCAGGGAGGCTTAGGCTTTTGGGGGTTAGAATAAGCCTAGGTAAAGGTTGGGTTTTAGGGTAAGAGTTAGCCTGGCCACACAATGATTCCTTGGGCTTGCACCCCATGCAATTTGCTTAGAATTGAAATGCTGTCTTGATGCAAAGAAACACATCGTAAATAAGGCGGGCCTTGACTATAGCCTGCTGGTCAAGCCTATGCAGCAGACCTCAGCATAGGCTCAAGCAGCAGGCGGGCAAGGGCCTAGAGCGCAACTAGCATGGGGGCCGGAGATGATCGTGCATGTGGAAGGGGGGTCAGGAGCAGGATGGTGCAGTTCTGCAAGCACTTCAAATGGATGGGCACTGTCCTGCTCAGCCCAGGAGGAGCAGGCGCAGCAGCTGGAGCAGCAGCAGGAGCATAGGGAGAAAAGCAGGCCAGCAGCTGGAATCCCAGGTAGAAATCGTGAGGCAGCACCGCTCCGTCCTGATCATACACACACTGTATTGGCGGTAAGACGGCTCTGTAGTAAGATCAGATTTGGGTCATGCGTCCATTTGCTCATACCAATGAGTGTATGATACAAGCAAAACGCATATTCTTTGTCAATTCGTCCGCATTTGGGGTTATGAATGAGAGTTTAAGGTTGGGCGTAGGGGTGGGCCTGTAGACCCTCATTTGCATCCCCAGCTACCTCTAACCACCCTACACACGTACATGGGAGGGGGGGAAGTTGTCGCATTGTCATTGCGCATTTGAAATAATTCCACTTCTGTATGGAATGCAATTTAATACACATGACCTGACCCTGAGTAAGAAGCCTGTGGGCATGGCGTGCACTTGCAAGAGGCGGCTACAAGAAGGGAGCATGGCATGGGATCTTTGCCAATTGTATGGGGCTTACTGAGGGGCTTGCCCATTGCAAGTGTCAGGAATGGCTGGATGGGTTACATGCTCCTGCACAGGTCTGAGGTTTTCGTGTGAGGAACTACGCGTGCAGCTCATAACCAAAATGCCAATGCTCCGATCATCACCTCATAACCCAAGTGCCAATGCTCTGAACATCAGCGCATAACCCAAGTGCCAATGCTCTGAACATCAACTCATAACCCAATAGCCAATGCTCTGAACATCATCTCATAACCCAAGTGCTAATGCTCTGAACATCAGCGCATAGCCAAAGTGCCAATGCTCTGAACATCCTGCCTTGTGGACATGGACTTGTTGGATATGTGGAGCTTCCGGATGCGCTTGGATTTCTGGACCATCAATTCTTGCCTTGTGCTCGCATGCCTACGGCCCGGTGTGGCACTCACAGCGCCCGCCAGCACACACATCGCCCCCCCAAGCATGTCGCCGGTGCCTTCTGCCTCGGCTGATGCGCCTGCAGGAACACCGCCAGCCGCATGGAGTCCACCTGCCCGTACGGCTGCATTCAGGCCAGCGAGGCCACGCAGGCACTGCTCCCCAACCACCCCTTCACGCCCACAGGTCAGCACTGACTGCACTGACTGAAGGATGCAAGCCTGCATTGAGGATGGTTGGGTGGGGCTGTGTCCGTCTTGCCCCGCGCCTGCCCCACGTGGCGCCGATTTCCTCGGAGCCTGCTCCATGCACTTGCCTGCCCAGCAGCAGCAGCAGCAGCAGCAGCAGCAGGCCGCTTTAAAGGAACAGAGCACGGACATCGTGCCCATTGCAGTGGCGTGGTGCATGCCACGTGAGAAGCACCTATTGTCAACTCTTGCTGTGCGACAAGCAAGCAACGCGTCATGCCAGGGGGGCCACACCAGCAGCGTCTTCCTCATAACAGTGGACTACTCCAAGGTGTAAGCGGCGCAGGGGGCCGGCCAGCAAGCTCTTTGCCGCATGCCTTTTATGGAGCTTCAACTGAACGCGCCGCGAGTCAATCTGCTGCGGCCAATTGGCTGCAGCTGTAGTCGCAGACCCGCTTGCTACCGCTTTGCCTTGCAGGCGGCGTGCAAGTGAAAGGCAAGGGCCTGATGAACACGTTTGTGTGGAGCCCTGATCTGGATGGAGCAGGCCGCCCAATGCCGGCCTACAAGCTGGAGTACGAGGAGGAGCAGTTCCTCAACCCGCCTGTGTAACAACATACAAAAGCTCAAGCACGACTCTAGTGGGCCCTGGACGCGTCACCCCCGTATCCTGATCTGAAGCACACGCCGCCTGTGAACGTAAGGGATGGGGGGGGACGGTCATGATCCGTTAGTGATGGTGTCAATGGATGCAGGCAGCATGCAAAGTGGAGGACAGGTGCCGAGACACGCACTCCTCACACGCGACCTTCAGGCGGCATTTCAGTGTTCCAGCGATTGAGCTCCCTTGCCTAGCCCCCACTCTCAACCCCCCCATGCAATGTGAGAGTGCGATGTGGAAATGCGGTGATGGGGATGCAACGACCGGTGAGTGCCTGCGTGGGCCCTGGCAAGCATACGTGCCAAGCTGAGGGCTCGCCCGCAAGGGCCCTCTGAGCCTGGGCTGCTGTCCAAAGTACGTCATGCCTGTCTTGTAAATATCTCGCATTTGTCTGTTGTGCGTGTGCGCGCCTCCCCTTGCATCCGGGTCTACTCGGCTGTGCAAGCGGTGTGCTTTTGTGGGGTGGCTCGCCTGTGCTTGTGAGGAGAAAGCCCACTAGCTCACGCACGAGCCGCTCAAGGCACAGGTGTCAAGCCGATGAAGCACGCCCTGAGGACCACCTGGCTGCCTTTGGGCTTTCCTTTCAGCAGCTGTGGTGTGAGAATTCGCTCGTGGTGGTCATCAGAATGTGCCTGGGCATGAGGAGCTGATCGACTCAGGACCTTTTGCGGCCCATTGCCATCTAGGATGGGTGTCACGACCTTCAAATTGTTAAAGTGTCAGTGTTCCAGGGGGACCGGCTCCCTCGGGGGGGTGCATGGAATTGGGAATGGGCGCAAGTGTCATGGTCCTGTGTGCAGTGCACAGTTGAACTCAATGGCTTGCAGAGATGGCCTGCAGCCAGGGTCATGTCGGACAGCCTGTGCCAATCAGACATGGTCATATGATGTAGCAGCGTTCCAGTCAACTTGTTTTATTGTAGGCGCCTTCCTTTCAGGCGTTGCTGTACACACCCTCGTGTGGGCTTACTACCAATCAGGGCCCTGCTACTTATGCACTGTGTGCATGTGTATCGCGCACACGGTTGATTCTGTGTGTCATGGAATCAAACATGGTCTTGCACATTCGATGTGTTGCAGATCATACCAACTGGGCGTGTCCGTACTGTTACAATGTACAGTTGGCAACGTCGCATACTCACCCAAAACAGCTGAAATATTTGATGCTTGGTCTATAGGCGCTGAATTTCTAATCATGTAACCATGCACGAAAAAAGATGATGCAGCTGATGTTGCTGGCACGTACATGCAAAGACGATGACATTCAGTGTTGAGTGGCAGGTGAATTGTGTTTGCATGTTTGACTGTGAGTTCAAGCTGTAGCTGTAAGCGGCTGGCTGTCAATTTACAGTGACTGGTACCAGGGCTGCGCAATTCTAGCCATTGATGTCTTTCTTGGCCTACATTTCGAATGTGGGGTGGTGCTCAGGGCTCTGTTCATGCAAAGATTGTTCACGTAGATGTTAGGAAGAAGTTGCGGGTACTCTTGCCAATTTGACCAGTTTGCTCCAAAGAATCAAATACTTTTTATGATAGAATACCTGAATGTGTGCACAACTCGGGGTTGATGGAAGGTGTGAAAGATGCTGCATGCGCACGCTGCCCTTGTGAATCTGATAAGAAAGCTCCATGGCTTACCTTCTCATGTTGACAATCCATCACCCGTCCGCGGTGGCAACAGTAGGCCAAGCACTTAACAGGCTATGACCAGGCAACGGAGTGCATTTAACTGCATTTAATCTGTATAGACTTTTAGGTATTTTCACAGATGTTGAGCAGTGCTTTCTGTTGCAATTTTGTAATCATGGACACGCCAAGCCTGCCCGTTTAGGCAGAGCTTTCCACTCATGATTCACATGTTTATGTTTGACCATCAGTGTTATCCCTGCGGACTCAGTCTTTTTTTCTTCTTCCTTTTTATGTATGGCTAAGGATCACGCTGTTATGTTTTTACAATCTGGGTGATATCCGATATGAGCCATCCCCAACCAGACAGAATACATCGCTGAGACGTAAAGAGGCCTAGAGCTGGAGAGAGAAGGGAAGCAGAGTAGACTCGGCCTTCGAGTCAGAGTGAATTCAGACAAAGAAAAAGAATCAGATAGGTAATGGTTGCACAGCTGTACCCCGGGGCCCTTGGACAAAGACATCTCATCCGAAGCTTATCAGGCCTGCAATTTAAGCCCTATAAAGCCAGCACACATTAACAAAAGCAAGGTGTATCTAAGAAAAGGATGAACGATGGGGAAGGGGTAAGAAAAAGAAGCCTCCTTAGCAGGAAAAAGGGAGAAATAAGGCAAGAGTTGGCACAAGTTTCAATCTCACAGCACAGCACAGCTGTACCAAGCAAGAGCACCGATCATAGTCACAGATGTGAAGAAGTTGCTGTGGCGTGGTGGCCTGTGGCATTTGAAATAATGTATGCAAAGAAAACACTCCCTGCATCAATTTGTCACGCCAAATCACCATCATTGGGGAATTACCATCTCAGGTACACAAGCCACACCAAGTGTAGGCTTTTGACATGTCCAGAGTGCAAAATCCATGCATCAAGGGACATCAAACTGTGGTACGGTCACAGCTGTTCACTTCGCCAGGGCGCTAGGGAACTGCATGATGCTGCTGCCACCCATCCATGCCCCTCAGCCGACTCAGACCATCACCAGGTTCGTGTTACATGGGGAAACGAAGAGGTGCTCTCGCCCAGCCACAGGAAAGGCTAAATCCAGGGACGCAAGGGTGATTTAAAAGAGAGCTAAACTAGGAAAACACCTCAAACATAACCCCCACCAACTAACTCAAGCACTCTGACTACGATTCATCGCTGACTACAATCCGTTATGACAAATTAACGAAAAGGGGTCACACAGGGCATTTTAGGCCCTAGGAGGCATTGTATGACCACTCCAAATAGCTTGGTGGAGTGGTCTATCGCGCTGCACTCAAACAGTTGAGCCTTCAAGAAGCTTTAAGAAGTTCCCTGGCAGCACTACATAGACAGAGACAAAAGAAGTCCACAGCCACATTCCTCCCGCCACAGCTTCTTCCCTCTTACACTCCCTATTGTCCACTCCCCAACCCCCTGGAGCGGAAATGAGCACCCCTTTGACAGCTCGGCTCTTCAGCCCCGAGCTTTTCCCAGCAGCACCAGCAATTGCATGTGTTGCAACTTATCCATGCCCCCCTCCAGCTGCAACACCGGCAGCACGCCCGTTGTGTGTATTTGTTTGTGTGTGTGTGTTTGTGTGTGTTTGTGTGTGTTTGCATGTGTGTGTGTGTATGTGTGTGTGTCTGTGGGTGTGAAGCTTTTGCT
>LFCJ01004629.1_pt1 | contig 10081 bp, 14 predicted proteins | sample 643141 | NCBI WGS metagenome assembly LFCJ01 (sample SAMN03766243, study PRJNA286221) | soda lake metagenome | biome: soda lake; feature: Kulunda steppe; material: water; isolation source: sample B1-Br-g2 brine of Lake Bitter-1 | place: Russia: Kulunda steppe | collected 2010-07 | reverse complement strand
GTGTGTGTGTGTGTGTGTGTGTGTGTGTGTGTGTGTGTGTGTGTGTGTGTGTGTGTGTGTAAGGTTAGGTAACAAAGTTTTATCTTCCAAATGAGGGCAGCTTAGCTGAAGCCAAACAGGCTTGCAACCAAAATCAAAAAAAGGCAAGCAAGGTGGCGTTCTGAAAACTACGCACAGCATAGTGTGTGTGTGAAAGCATGTGTGTGTGCGGGTGTGAGCATACGTGTGTGTGAGGGAGAGGGCTGGCAGCAGGGCGCAAGGATAGGCTCTTGTGACATGATCCTTTTGCCATGCTGCGTCAGAAGCTTGCCATGATGCAGCGCAGCAGCCCAGGGGCGGGCTGTGCAGGGTGGGCTGGAGGGGGTGTGGGCAGGGACATGCAGCAGGGAGCATGCGCTTGCTGGGGTAGGGCAGTGTTAATCCGGTGTGTTGCTGAGTTGATGGTGTCTGCCCCAGTGAGGCAGCCGCCACACATTTTGCGCCAGTGAGGCAGCCGCCACACATTTTGCACCAGTGAGGCAGCCGCCACACAATTCGTACCAGTGAGGCAGCCGCCACACATTTTGCACCAGTGAGGCAGCCGCCACACATTTTGCACCAGTGAGGCAGCCGCCACACATTTTGCGCCAGTGAGGCAGCCGCCACACATTTTGGGCGCTTGTCCAGGCCATAGTCACGCCTTCATATGACGAGTCTGCTTGGCTTGGCTTCCGTCCTTCCTGTTGAGAGCCTGCTCGGCTTCAGTTTCGTCGTGTGTCCTTCCTGTTCAGCCTGCACTGCTTCCTGCCAAGCCTGCCTGGCTTCCTGTCAAGCCTGCCTGGCTTCCTGTCAAGCCTGCCTGGCTGCTTCTATCAAGCCTGCTTGGCTTCCTGTCAAGCCTGCCTGGCTGCTTCAATCAACTTGAAGGCAATTGCTGTGGCAGGCCTAACCTTGCCTCAGATGTAGATGCCGTGTCAGGGGGCAGGCACATCTACTAAGGGTCAGGGCAAGGCGCTGCTTTGCCTGTCATTGCAACAACCCTTGTTTCAGAGCAAGCATAGTTTCGTCCACTGTCTCCCCTGCTGCCACAGCCACCACCACTGCCACATCCACCTCTGCTGCCACAGCTTTGCTGCCACAGCCACCTCTGCTACCCCATCCGCCTCTGCTGCCACAGCCATCACTGCTGAAGCAGCCACCTCTGTTGCTACAGCCACCACTGCTGCCATAGCCACCTTTGCTGCCACAGCCACCTCTGCTGCCCCATCCAACACCACTGCCCCATCCACCTCTGCTGCCACAACCACCACTGCTGCCAGAGCCACCTCTGCTGGCACTGCTGCTTGACTCACCTCACCTGGGCGCTCGTCGCTCTGGGCAAGGCCCCTCTATGGGGTATGCACTCCTGCTTGTTGTTGCCTTTGGTCAAGGGATCAGAATGGCCTGTCTGACACAATGTACACCCATCACACATGCACACAGCTACCTGGCCCCGCACGCGGCAAAGGGCTTTGCAATTGCATTCAGCACAACTCTTCTTGCCTGCTTGCCTGACCATGCTTGCGTAGGGCTTTGCAGTTGCGTTCAGCGCGTACACTCACTTTGGGCCGCTCATGGCGGTCGCCATTGCGCTGCACAATGTGCCGGAGGGCATCATCATCGCAGCCCCCATCTACGCCGCCACAGGCAGCAGGCTGAAGGCGCTGGGGTGGGCGGCGGCGTCGGTGCGTGCTTCCCAAGGCGGTTGCAGAGTGTCATGGGGATGAGGGGTGGCCTCACCCTTCCATTTGTAGGGGTAGGGAGTGGCCTCACTCCTCCATGTATAGGGGTGATGGGTGGCCTCACCCTTCCATTTGTAGGGGTAGGGAGTGGCCTCACTACTCCATATGTAGGGGTGATGGGTGGCACCACTCTTCCATTTCAAGGGATGGGGGGCGGAGGGAATCAGGTTTGGACTTTAAATGCACCAGATCCGCACTCAGCTATAGGGTGTAGGGCTGCACTACTGCCACCCGATCACTTCCCACATCAGCCGTGCAGAGTTGGGTTCTGCATGTAGGCCTTGTGTACGCTGTGTGATGATGATTGATGTGTGCATGCCTCCTCTTTGATCAGCACCGCGCGGCCTGCTGCTGCGTGCGGCCTCAACACATTTTCGTTCTGATGTGCAACACATATCACCGACACAAACTAAGCGCCACGTAACTTGTAGACACAAGCATTAACTGCAGGTCATTGCGCCACATCAACTGTAGGCACAAGCATCAACTGCAGGTCATTGTGCCACATCAACTGTAGGCACAAGCAGCAACTGCAGGTCATTGCGCCACATCAACTGTAGGCACAAGCATCAACTGCAGGTCATTGCGCCACATCAATCGTAGGCACAAGCATCAACTGCAGGTCATTGCGCCACATAAATTGTAGGCACAAGCATCAACTGGAGGTCATTGCGCCACATCAACCAATGACATATGCCGGAGGTGCTGCCCATTGTCATGCTCCATCCAGGAGCCTGCCATGTCACACACAGTGGCTGCTTGAGCTTTTGAAAAGTGGGACTCAGGAGGCGCAGTGACACCCTGGAGTCGGTTGCATGAGCACAGAGCATGCCCGCATCCTGCAGCCAGGGCAGCCGCCATCAACATGCCCCCTCATTAACTTTTGGCCCTGGCCCTGCTCGTTTACCTCTCCACTCATGTGCTGATTACTTTGATGCACCTCTGTTGGCGAGATGTGCGCGCTGCATCGCTGATCTGTCTTCTATCATCATGCACCCCTCATTGCGTGCATGACCTCACTGACCTCATCACTGATCTCTCCTCTTCCGTCATGCACCCCTCATCGCGTGCATGACCTTGCTGACCTCATCACTGATCTCTCCTCTTCCGTCATGCACCCGTCATCGCGTGCATGACCTCACTGACCTCATCACTGATCTCTCCTCTTCCGTCATGCACCCCTCATCGCGTGCATGACCTCACTGACCTCATCACTGATCTCCGTCACCGCGTGCGCGCGCGCTGCATTGCTGATGCCAGGGCCTCTCCGAGCCGCTGGGCGCACTGCTGGCGCTGATGGTGCTGCACCCGTTCATCACGCCCGAGCGGCTGCAGTACCTGCTGGCGGGAGTGGGAGGCCTCATGGTATGTGAGACCAGCATGAACCCTAACGCGGCCCTCTTGCAGTCATGTAGGGTTCATGTAGGGTAATGCAGGGTTCCTGAAAAACGTACGAGTACCCTATATATGTTGGCAAATGATCACAGAGTCTGGCAAATCCACTGCGTATGTATGTGCTGTTTTAAGCAGCTCTAGTCATATGCCGTGCCGCATCAAAAGGTAATCATTGCGCCATCGGCCATATGATGAGGAATGGGGCGCACGCACACGGGCACAAGTCGGGACACAGCCAAGCCTCTGTGTTGAAATTGGGGCAGGTGACCAGGCAGGCATCTTTGTTCAGATGAAACGTGATAAGCACCTTTTTGGAAAGCCAAGAAAAGAGCTTGTCAAGTATGGAATTGGGGCAGTGAAAGCATCAATTCAGGAAAATGGCAAAATGGGTCACCTCTCGTGCCAAGACACCGTGCAACCCCTCCACCAGAAAGAGCACTCTCGTTCAATCGCACATGGCACGTGCACCTAACAGGAGTGTTTAGGAGCTGGGTGTGATGTGCACCCATCCAGCTTGTGCTCATCCAAAATTGTTTTTTCAGCATTCCAGTCTGGCAGCATGCTCGTGGCAGCAGCGGCAAAGCCAAGGACGCCCTTTGCTTGTAATGGGCAAGCACGCCATCCCTCACACGCCATCCCTCAAACCAGGTTATTACAACCCAGAGCCCCCCTGTCAGGATCCTTGCAGCAACGGCTGCGTGCATGCTGCTCCACCACAGTCCTGGCCACCACCAAAGTGCTTTTGCTTGCTGCCTGGTGGTCGCAGTTGGCGGTGTGTGCCATCGAGCTTTGGCCTGAGGGCAGGGCGTGCAAGCACAACAGGGGCCTGGGCATCGGCATCCTGGTGGGGACGCTAGTGATGGGGTGGACACTGTGCGTGGAGTGAGTGGGGCGAGCGTTGCAGGGGAGCGTGCAGGCATGAGAGGGGCCTGGGTGTGGATGTATGTCCTTACATGACCTTTTAGGGATGAAGGGGTCGCTGTGCTCAACAGGGGGCAGCGGCGATGGTCCGCAAGAGGGAGAGGGCCATTGCATAGGGGAACGAGCGAAACAACCCACGCATGCATGGAGAAATAATGCTGAGAGGGGGCGTGGTGACATTGTTTGGTGCGAGGTTGGGAGCGCACACTGAGAGGGCAAATGCACATGCTGCTGTTCATAGTGGGTTCACGCACAATCACTGTGTGGATGCTTTTTGGTACAGAACTCCAGCAACCGTACTAGAAGGTGAACGCGCTGCGAGGACACCTGTCCTCTGTTCCGATTTTTTATGCCTGGAACTTTGCAGGCACTGCCTGAGAGCCTAAGCCTGTACAAAATGTTTTTGGGGCAGGCTGCACTGGATCCGCACTTATCTTGCTCTGCAACTTGTTTTGGTTTGCATGCACCCAAATAATTGTTCTCGTGCTTCTTGGTCTTGAGGGCTGCATAGAACTCCAGTGCCGCCATGTTTGCATTGACAAGTTACAATGAATTTTAGTCAGCGATGAATCATAAAATGCCTGAGTAAGCTGGAAGGATTGTATTTTTGGTGTATTTCTTAGCTCCCTTTTCAATACCCCCTTAAGCCTTTCCTGTGGCTGGGTGAGAGCATCTCCTCATGTCCCCGTTTACAAGAACCTAAAAGAACAGAAAAGAAAAGACTACGCTATCAAGGTAACCCCTGTTTGCGTGAATTAAGGAACAAGAGCCTAGTGATGGTCTGAGGTGGCAGTAGGTGGTGACAACAGTGGCACATGGATGGGTAGCAGCTCTGGCTCTGGCTCAGGCGCTCTGGCAAGCTTGCAGCTGTGGACGAAACAAAGTTACAAGCTTACAAGTTTGCAGGTTTAAAGAGTAAGCCATACTCTGAACATGCCATACCTTTGGAAGCCTACGCTTGGTGCACCATCTGAGCAGTGTGGCTTATATATTTGAGATGGTCATTCAACGATGAGTATTCATTTGGCATGACGTGCACATACTACTTTTCAGTAATGTTCCTCTGTACATGTATTGGACCCTAAGCCAAAATATTTTGTAGTTGTCAGCCAAGCGTGACATGTACTCTCCTCCAGATGAATCACATCACTGATGTGTTGAGCAGCTGAACATGCCAAACATGCGGGCAGCTCAGCATGAGCCCATGTGGGGCTCAGCAGGAATCCTGGCGGGTAGTGCCCCACAACAACCTCAAACTGAATGCTCGCCTCAGGCTGCCCTGAATGAATTGTTGAAAAAAATTCAGTTAGGCACCCCGGTATCAGTCAGGCAACAGAGCTTGTGAGAAATGAGGACGCACACCACAGACACAGATACGCCAGTGTAAAGATGCCAAAGCACCGGTGACTACTTGCTCCATGACAAGCCACGAAGACATATCACTATTAGATACAGGTGGTAAAGCTACAGGCTGTAAATTGCTCACAAAAGCACACACAAACAGTGTACAATGGCATCGCCATCACACTTAGTATAGAAAGCTCAGCTGTCAGGTCACGATCGTGAGGCCAGGGGTCATGGTCAGCACAGAAACGGTCGCCTTATAGGCATGATGCTTCAATCTTGACATCAACATTGGAGACAAAGTCAACAGTTTCAGTCAACGAGACCAAACCCTTCCCCTACCTATTTATCCCTACACCCCTTCCCCTCGTCCACACAGGCCTCACCCAGGCCCCCGCACTACAACACGGCTGCACCCGCCCCTGCAGAGGGCTGCTGGCCTGCAGACTGCGGCCCCCCCCCCTCTAGAGGTGTCTGGGGTGCAGGGGCGACCGGCAAAGCGCCTCCGCGTGGGCCCTCTCCATCTTCAGCTGCAGGCCCCCCACCCGCATCAGCGCCAGGCTCCTCTTCATCCATGGGCGCTAGTGCCGCGTAGATGGGGCCGTGCACCGCCTCGCTCACCTGCGCAGCGTGCATGGTAGCATGAATGTGTGCGCAAGTGCAGTGATGCGTGTAATGGTGTGGGCCAGTGTGTCTTGTGCGCCTGATGGTGTGAGACCAGCGTGTCTTGTGCATGTGAGCACTGCGTTTGTGTACATGCATGTGCAGGACTTTGGGTGTGCAGCCGACCATGAGACACCCTCACGTCTAGGTGGGCCCAAATGCAAGCAATATCTTACTTCCACAACCCATTTTTGCATGAATCACACGTGCACAAGGTTGCCAACAACATCATTCACCTAGTGCTTGCGATAGGGCCACAAATACTCTGTAGCAGTAGCAACATGCACAGAGGAGACGGCTACCAGCCAGCGTGCGAGGGTGGCCATACGTCAGGGGCAGGTACGGCCCCCCCCTCTTCATCCTCACATGCATACACACATTCAGACTAGGACCAGCACCATCATCATCATCATCATCATCATCATCATCAGCCAGCAGCAGCCAGCAGCTCAATTACGGCTTCATCACCCCAGCCCACAAACCCTCACAAGCACACATGTATGCAAACTTGGACAAACAGCAGCAACAGCAGCAGCAGCAGCAGCAGCAAAGTGCAGCACGCACCGCACATATGGCCAACAGCTTGCGTGCGAGGGCGGCCACGTCAGGGGCGAGCGAAGCTGCGCCCACCCTTCCCAGTAGCTGCGTCACAGCGCGGCGGGCGGCCAGCTCAGCCCCGCCTCCTGCATTCAGCATGGGCGCACATGGCCAGAGGGATTTAGAGTCAGTGCAGCTGGCAGGGCTTGGTATGGTGGATAAGTCTGAGTGCAGCGGGCAGGGCTCAGTGTGGAGAGTAGGGCTCGGTGTGGTGGATAGGTTGAGTGCAGCGGGCAGGGCTCAGAGTGGAGAGCAGGGCTAGATGCGGTGGATAGGTGTGAGTGCAGCGGGCAGGGTTCAGCGCGGCGGGCAGGTCTAAGAGCAGCGGGCTTAGAGAGCGTCAGGCTGGTTTTGGGGCCACGAGCTTGCGCCCCGAGCCGGTTGCAGCGTCGCGGGCGGCAAGTGCTTGGACAGCAGCTCGTGTGCATGCGAGCGCAGTGTCCCCGGCTTTGGCAGAGGCTCGCATCATTCAGGTGGGGAGCCGCTGCCTTAGCGCCCAGGCAGTGCAGGGCGCATCATTGACGGTGGAAATTCGTACAGGAGGCCTACCTCAATTCATAAAGTAGAGCAGTAAATCAGAAGGGGCCAAGCTGCCAACATTCAGGTCTATCAGATCCATGGCAGTCCAGTGGCCTGGGCATCAGCTGCCACACACAACGTCTGTGTAAACCAGACAGCTTGCATCACACGCACTTTGGAAACGCCCACCCGAGCACCTAGCAGGGGGCCTCGCAAGCTGCCACGCACATCAGCAGAGCATGTACCCGGCAGAGCATGCGCCAGGCAGCCAGCGCCAGCAACCAAGGACGAACAGCAGAGGCAAAGGGGGACCAGGAGCAGGTTTTGCCCCATATCATATGCCCACCAATGGGCACAGGCAGAGGAGCAAAGCACCTATAGGGCAAGCAGCAACCAGCGACGTGCGCGCTGCAGGGGCTCGAGGCCCAGGGCCCTTGTGAATCAGGCGGAAAGCGCACTGCTTGGGTGCAGCACACAAGGCGAGCAGCGACCAGGCAGGCAGCATGCGCTCCGCAGGGGCGCGTGTGCTGCACCCAAGAGGCACATGGAACTCATGGCATTTGTCGGGCTGGGCCTAGCGTGAAGTGGGCCCCCCCCTCCCGCCCTCACACCTGGTGTGCTCGCATTCCCAGCGGGGCTGTCCACAGCGGCGGGCCCCAGCAGTAACCTCACCTGCGTGCAGGCGTGCAGGCGTGTGCGTGAGCTCCATGTGCGGGCATGAGTGCGCATGCGGGTGCAAATGTGATTGTGTGCCGTGCACGGGGGGCAATGAATGGGCGCCTTCAAAATTGTGCGTACGTGTGTGTGTGTGTTTGTGTTCAGCAAGGATGGCCGGACAGGGGTCTCCAGGCATCAGCCCTTTCATGGTCTTGTTCGGCCTGCGTGCCATCGTCCTTTTCTCTCACACTTCCTTTTTTCTTTCCCAACTGCCTCAGCAAGAACAGAAGGCGCCCACAGCCAGGGACGTGGCACCTCTTCAGGGTGCGCACGCCTCCAAGTAAAGGAGCAGCTTGGTGATACGAAACAGAAGGGCGTTTGACGACACTGATGGGCGTGCACCACCAGGGCTGCAGGGATGGCGTTGGAGGTGGACCTGCTCTGCGGGCTTTGCTTTCCCTCCCCCCCTTTCATCCATGCAATAGGAAAGGTGTAAGTGTTGCATGCGCAAGCGGGCGCACCTACGGCCACAGGGCTGAAGCAGTGTCACTGTGCCTCTGCCCTCCACCGTTACTGCCCCCAAATTGTCATTCGCCAGCGCAGACAGATGATCGGTGAGACAATGTATAGAAGGAGACAGGGGGGCGCTCAGTGAGGCAATGTCTAGAAGGAGACAGGGGGGCGCTCAGTGGGGTGATGTCTAGAAGGAGACAGAGGGGCGCTCAGTGGGGTGATGTTAAGAGGGAGACAGGGGGGCGCTCACCGCCAGCGCTGCGGCGATGGCGTTGGAAATGGACCTGAACGCCGCGCCGCTGGTGGACATCAGGCTGCTGAACGCACGCCGCATCGCCCGCTCCTCCTCCTCCGCCTCCCCTGCTGCCGCGCCTGCCCCTCCCGCTCCTGCCGCCCCCTCAGCGTCTCCCATTTGGCCCTCCCCTGTGCATGCTCCGCTGGCCTGTGCCCTGCTGCTTGCGCCAGATGTAGCCGTTTGCGCAGCTGCAGGGCCTGACTCAGACTCTGGACCAAAAGCAGCTGCCGCGCTTGGCGTGCCAGTCATGCTTGTGCCGTCGGTGCCAGCGCCGGCGGGGCTGGGGGAAGGGCTGGGGGTGTTGCTACTTGGCGTGGGCGGCAGGCGTGACAGCCGCGTGAGCTCGCTCACGAGGTCAGCGAGGTCCATGGAGGGGTCGGCCTGCAGGTGGATTTGTGTGTGTCTGTGCGTGTGAGGGTGTGTGCGTGTGCGTGTGTCAAGGGGGTAGGCATGCGTCCAAGGTGAAGTTAGGTAGGGTGAAGGTGACCAAGGTCCACGTAGCTGGACCTGCCAGGCAGAGTGGCAGCCTCAGCCAAAGCCTCCCAGGCCTGCGCGTGTGCAAGTAGCAAGGCCGCTGGTGCCCACCACACCTGCATGCATGTGCCCTTGCCCTTGCCCCTGCTGCTTCCGTTGCTACTGCCGCTGCTGCTGTTGCGACCTGTGGCGCTGCGTGTCCTTGCCCATGCTGCTGGTACTTGACACACGTCGTTTGTCCACCACAGGCGCAAAACAAGGCGCATAGCAGTGACAGCACCATGCCAAGAGCAGCAAAAAGTAAGGAGAGAAAACGTTGGAAAAGGCAGTGAAAACACTCCCTATGTCAATTTAGGAAGAGCAGCGATGGCAATGGATATATTTAGGAAGAGCAGCAACGGCAATGGATATGAGTTTTACCCATGGAATCATTTGAAACGCCCAGTTCAAGTGCAAAGGCCAGTTCAACTGCAAAGGCCAGTTCAAGTGTTAAGGCTGAATGTAATGGCTTTGGTGCATGCGTACACTTCTCAGCTCACAATTTTGACACAATAGGAAAGCAGAGGTCTGCAGGCTTGCTGCAGTGCCACAAGCATTCACGAGTTGGCAGCAGCAGCAGCAGCCATGGACAATACGATGGCACACAATCAAGCAAGAGGAAACAGCATCGGCAGCAGTGTCCATTTAGGTGATGGCCTGCAGATTGCAAGCGAGGTGATGGCACGCTGGCCGCTAGCTCGGTGATGGGGTTACGGGGAGAGGGCACAGCAGCTGCATGTTTCAGCTGTTCACTATGCGCCAGCTGTTCACTATGCGCCAGCTGTTCACTATGCGCCAGCTGTTCACTATGCGCCAGCTGTTCACTACGCGCCAGCTGTTCACTATGCGCCAGCTGTTCACTATGCGCCAGCTGTTCACTACGCGCCAGCTGTTCACTATGCGC
>LFCJ01004628.1_pt1 | contig 10081 bp, 10 predicted proteins | sample 643141 | NCBI WGS metagenome assembly LFCJ01 (sample SAMN03766243, study PRJNA286221) | soda lake metagenome | biome: soda lake; feature: Kulunda steppe; material: water; isolation source: sample B1-Br-g2 brine of Lake Bitter-1 | place: Russia: Kulunda steppe | collected 2010-07 | reverse complement strand
GTTTTTCGGATGCGTTCGAATCGTGCCTGCCGGTTCACTCACTGGTTCGCTGCTCGCGGTTTCACCGCTCGCTACCGTGGCACGAACGAAGTGAGTGCCACGCGCCGCTCACCAGTTCGTTGCACGGGCCGGGCGCGATTGTGAACTACGTCGAGACGTTCCTGCTCACTTCGTTGCGCGGGCTGCGACTCGTCTACTTCAAATCGCTGGTAGCTGCTTTGCTCCTCGCGTGAGTGCTCGGAACAAAAGCGGGCCGGGCGCGATTTGAACACGCGACCGTCTGATTAAGAGTCAGACGCTCTGCCTAACTGAGCTACCGGCCCTAACCGTCAGTTCCGGCCGGCCGTTGATATACGTTTCCCTCCGACCCGGGCTCGCTGGCGGGGACACACCGGCCACGTCTGGCGATCCCGGCGGGGCCGGCGGCTTCGAGAGGATTAAGTGGACACGGTTCGACGGTCGGCCACATGAGCACGGCGATCCGGAGTCCGTCGACCTACGCGATCCTAGGCTGTGGGAGCGTGGGACACGCCGTCGCCGAGGAGCTGGTCGAACAGGGCAAAGACGTCCTGATCGTCGACAACGACGAGAGCCGGGTCGAGTCCCTCCGCGACCAGGACTTCGACGCCCGGGCGGCGGACATCCGCGAGCCGGACGTCGTCGAGCTCGTCGCCGACCGGACGATCGTCCTCGTTCTCTCCTCGGACGTCGACGCCAACGAGGCGGCCGTCGAACGGATCTGTGCGAACGACCGCGAGCAGTTCGTCGTCGCCCGCGCGAGCGACCCCGTCTCCGGCGACGAACTCGCAGAACTCGGCGCGGACGTCGTGATCAACCCCTCGACGGTGATCGCCGACTCGGCCCTTCGGGCGCTCGAATCCGGCGAACTCGAGTTCAACGCCGCCAGGCTCGCGGAGATACTCGAAGGGACCGAGGGTCGGCTGGCGATCCTCACCCAGGAGAGTCCGGACCCGGACTCGATCGCCAGCGGTGCGGCCTTGCAGGCGATCGCCGACCACCTGGGAGTCGACGCCGACGTCGTCTACCTCGGCGAGATCGGCCACCAGGAGAACCGGGCGTTCGTGAACCTACTCGGGATCGAGCTCCATCGGTGGGAGGACATCGAAGACCACTCGGCGTACGACACCATCGCGATGGTCGACCACGCGAAGATCCCCCAAATCGACCTCGACGTCGACGTGATCGTCGACCACAACGAGCCCGCGGAGGGATACGACCCCGCGTTCGTCGACGTCAGGCCGAACATGTCCTCGACGTCGACAATCATGACGAAGTACATCCAGGAGTTCGACCTGAGCCTCTCAGAGGAGATCGCTACCGCCCTCCTGTACGGCATCCGGGCGGAGACACTCGACTTCAAGCGCGATACGACCCCCGCGGATCTCACCGCGGCGGCGTACCTCTATCCCTTCGCGAACCACGACACCTTAGAACAGGTCGAGTCGCCGTCGATGTCCCCGGAGACCCTGGACGTGCTCGCGGAGGCAATCGCCAACCGCGACGTCCGGGGGAGCCACCTGGTCAGCAACGCCGGCTACGTCCGCGATCGGGAGGCGTTGATGCAGGCGGCGAACCAGCTGCTCGACCTCGAGGGGGTGACGACGACGGCGGTGTTCGGCGTCGCCGAGGAGACGATCTACCTCGCCGCCCGGTCGAAGGACATCCGGATGGACATCGGGAGCGTTCTGAACGACGCCTACGACGGCATCGGCGAGGTGACCGGCCACGCGACCCAGGCGGACGCGGAGATCCCCCTGGGGATCTTTACTGGGATCGAGACCTCCGACGACACCCGGGAGACGCTCATCGAGTTGACCGAGGAGGCGGTAAAACGGACGCTGTTCGACGCCATGGGTGTCGAGGGCGACGGAAACGGCTCCTAGGCGACGACTTCCTCTTGTTCTTCGTCGGGCTCACGAACGCGCTCGACGACGTCGTTGACGATGACGATGTCGCCGACGGCCCGGACCCACCGGTACGGAAGGATGACCCCTTTCCTGCCCTGGGCCTCCTCGCCGAACAGCTCGTCGTTCAGATCTCCGAGCGCCAGCCCGGTGATCGACTGCCCGTCGAGGTTCAGTCGGAGGTCCTCGATCTCTCCGACGAAGACGCCGCCGTTCGAGTAGACCTCCCGCCCGACGAGCGAGGTGATCTCCTGGGGTGTGTCGTCCATACCGCCCCCCATGTGCGGCTGGGTAATAATTGTTGGTCAGACGCCGTTCGGCGTCGCCCCGGTCACGTCCCGAGGATCGCCTCGAAGTTGGCGTGATCGGTCAGCAGCGACTCCATCTCGGAGACGGTCCGCTCGTCGCGGGTCCGCCCGCTCCTGACGACGTCCTCCGCGCGCTCGACGGTGGTGAGGGTGTCCGTCCGCACCGAGAGGATCGGCGTCCCCTTCTCGACGGCTCGACCGAGGATCGCCCCGGAGGGACGGTGGCCGCCGGTGAGGATCAGGGCTTTGATTCCGGGAGCCTCGAGGGCCGCGGCGTGGATCTCGGCGCGGTCGCCGCCAGTGATCACCGCGGCGTCTTTCGTCCGCCGGAAGTGTCGCAGGGCGCTGTCGGCACCCATCGCGCCGACGTTGAACCGCTCGACGTAGGCGTCGACGCCCTCCTCGACGAGGACGTCCGCGCCGAGCTCGTCGGCCAGCTCGGAGACGGTGACGCCGGCCAGCTTCTGCTCGCGCGGGATTATGCCACGGACCGGGATACCCCTGCTCTCGAGGAAGGGTGCGACGTCGGTCTCCAGGGTGTCGAAGCTGCCGTCGGCGACCCCGTTGAACAACACGCCGTCGAGGCGGTCGCCGAACGCCCGGGCGCCGGCGAGCACGGCGTCGACGTCCGCCGGCGTTCCGTAGGGGACGATGAGCAGCGCCCGCGCGTCGAGCAGCTCCGCGAGGTCGGGATCGGTGAGCTCGACGATACCCCCGAGATCGAGGTGGCCGCCACCCTCGATCAACATCCGGTCGCGCTCGTCGGCGAGCGTCTCGAACGCCTCCTCGACGCGGTTGCGAAGCGCCGTCGGATCCTCCCGTCCCCGGATCGCCCCCTCGATGAACGTCGGCGAGTAGACGATCGGCTCCAGATCGGCCATCTCGGCGTCGAGGCCGAGCAGCTCGCGGGCCAAAAGCGGGTCCTCGTCCATCGTCTTCCCGACGGTGCTCTCGAGGCGGGTTCCCTTCGGTTTCATGTAGCCGACGCTGTCGCCGTCCTCGCGGGCCAGCCGTGCGAGGGCGAGCGCCACCGCCGTCTTACCGGTGCTCTCTTTCAGTGACGTGATGAGTGTGTTCATAGTTGCTCCGTATCGACCGTGACGACGAGATCGAGCGCCTGTACACCGTCGGCTCCGGCGATCAGTGGGTTGACGTCGAGCTCGACGATCGCCGGGAAGTCGGTCACGAGCTGTGAGAGGCGGGCGACGGCCTCGACGACCGCCTCGAGGTCGGCGGGCTCGCGCCCGCGAGCGCCCCGCAACAGCGGCGCCGCTCGTATCCCCTCGACCATCTCCCGGGCCTCCCCCTCGCTCACCGGGGCGACCCGGACCGAGGTGTCTTTCAACACCTCGACGAAAATCCCCCCGAGCCCGAACAACAACAGGGGGCCGAACTGCGGATCGCGGTTCATGCCGACGATCGTCTCCGTCGACCCCTCGAGGTCGACCTGCTCTTGGATCTGCACGCCGAGCAGCTGTGCGTCGGGCTGGTAGTTTCGCGCCCGCGAGACCAGGTCCTCGTAGGCGTCGTACACCTCCCCGTCCGGGACGCCGATTTTCACCCCGCCGATGTCCATCTTGTGGGCGATGTCGGGGCTGACGATCTTCATCACGACGTCGCCGTCGATCGCCTCGGCCGTCTCGACGCCGGCCGCGGGGTCGTCGACGACTTCGCCTTCGGGGATCGGGATTCCGTACGCCGAGAGCAGCTCCATCGACTCCACGCCGAGCTGGGTGCCGTCCCGTTCGTGGACTCGCTCGAGTATCTCCCGGGCGCGCTCGCGATCGACGTCGAACGTCGTCGGCTCCTCGAGCTCCCGGCTCCGGATCGACCGGAACCGCTCTAAGGCGTCGAGCCCCGAGACGGCCCGGGCGGGATCGAAGTAGTTCGGAACGCCGGCCTCCCGGAGGTGCTTCTCGGGAGCGTCGACGCGGTCTCCCCCCATCAGACAGGGGACGATGGGCGTCCCGTGGCGGGCTCCGACGTCGACGATCGTCTCCGACAGCTCCTGATAGGAGAGGACGGCCGTCGGCGCGCTGACGACCACCGCCGCGTCGACGTTCGGGTCCTCGAGGACGACCTCGAGCGCGCTGGCGAAGCGGTCGACGCCCGCGTCGCCGATGACGTCGACGGGGTTGTAGACGTTCGCTTCGTCGGGCAACGCCTCGGTGAGGGCGTCGACGGTCCGGTCCTCGAAGGAGGCCATAGACAGCGTCGAGTCTCCGATCGCGTCGGTCGTGAGCACGCCCGGGCCGCCGGCGTTAGTCACGACCGCCACGCCGTCTCCCTCCGGGACGGGCAGTCCCGAGAGCGCGCGGGCGTAATCGAACAGCTCCTGGACCGACCGGGCCCGAATCACGCCGGCCTGCTCGAGGCCGGCCTCGTAGGCCCGCTCGCTTCCTGCGATCGCGCCGGTGTGTGATGAGGCCGCCTGCGCGCCGGCGTCGGTCCGGCCGGACTTGACGAGCACGACGGGCGTCTCCGCGGTCACTTCCCGGGCCGTCTCGATGAACGCAGTGCCGTCGTCGATCCCCTCGAGGTAGCCGATGACGACGTCGGTGTCCGGATCCTCGCCCCAGGCCTCGACGAAGTCGGTCTCGTCGAGAACGGCCTTGTTGCCGAGGGAGATCACGTGTCTGAAGCCGATCTCCTGGGCGTTCGCCCAGTCGAGCACGGCGGTGATGAACGCCCCCGACTGGCTCATCAGGGCGATCGAGCCCTCGACGGCGTCGTCGGGTCCGAACGTCGCGTTCATCTCGACGGGCGTGCTCATCACGCCCAGACAGTTGGGGCCGACCACCTCGAGGTCGTACTCGGCGGCGACCTCCCGGAGCTCGCGCTCGCGGGCGGCACCCTCGCTGCCGACCTCGCTGAAGCCGGCGGTGACGACGACGGCGTGGGAGACGCCGGCCTCGCCGACGTCCCGGAGGACGTCCGTGACGAGTTCCGTCGGGACGACGACGATCGCGAGGTCGGCCGACGGTGCGCTGGCGACGTCCGGGTAACACTCGAGGCCGAACAGCCGATCCCGGCTCGGGTTGACGGGGACGACCGCTCCGGCGTACGACTCCCGCAGGTTCTCGAGGATCGCCCGGCCGACGGATCCTTCCCGGTCGGTGGCTCCGACCACGGCGACGGTCTTCGGCGTGAACAGCTCCGTGAGCCTTCCCATCGTTCGTACGTCTCCGGACCGGTAGTTAAAACCGATCCACCACGAACGTTTCCGACGGACGGGGCCGCGACGTCTCGCCGTTCGCCGATTCCGACGCCGCCTGTGACACGGGTCCCAGGCGCCCTGGCGTCTCAGGCCGTCTCGCCGTCGGCCGACCGGGCGGGCTCTCGGGAGGGGTCCTCGCCGTCGATCGGGTCGTCGTTTTCGGCCCGCTCTGTGAGTTCGGCGAACCGATCGGATCGTGCCTCGATCCAGGCCACCGTCTCGCTATCGGGGCGCTCCCCGCGACTCTCGAGGAGGAAGGTCGTGATCACGACCGTCTTCACCCACGGTTTGACCACCCCCGTGTGGACGACGGCGACGAGCCCGAAGACGACGAGCCACGAGACGAGCTCGACCCCCGTCGGGAGGGCGTCGAGGGCGACCGCCAGCGGCGCGAACACCGTGAGCAGGACGAACCAGAGGACGTACGTGCCGAACACGACGAGCAGCGTCGTGGCGAGCACCGGCTTCCAGCACTTTCCGTAGAGGACGACGCCGTCGCGTGCGGACCGCCAGCGGTTCGGATCGCGGTCGACGAACATGTACGCGAGGACCGCGTCGTCGAGGTGGCCCACCGCGAGCGCGACCGACCGGCGCACCACCGTGGCGAGCGCTCTGAGCCCGCCGGGAAGGGAGGCCGGGAGCGCCCCACCGAGGCGCGTCACCGACCGGGTCAGCTGTCCGAGGACGGCCTCGAGCAGCAACTCGACGCCCGCGAGACCGCTCGCCGAGAGGAAGTACTCGCTCACCTGACTCGTTGCGTACCGCAGCTGGTTGTCGGGGACCTCACCCTCCGTTATAACGTGGGCGACGACCGCGACGTGGCCGGCTCTGACCAGGTAGAGGACGTACCGCCGTATCAGCCGCCAGACGTACGCGAAACTCACGAACGCGATCAGCATCACGGCCCCGACGACGAGCAGGCCCCAGCCGCCGTCGCCGAGGAGGAACTCGACGGCGAGCCACCCCACGAGACCGAGATAGACGACCGCGAGGAGGGCGAACACGGCGCCGATCGCGAGCTCTACGACGACGAACGGCAGCGTCTTGACGAAAGCCCCCGTCGCCGTCTTCAGGTGTCGGATCATCGGCCGGGAGTGGTTCCCCGTTCTAACTTAAACCCGCGGACGGCCGAACACAACGTTTTTGTTCGCGACGACCGACTCCCGAGCGGGAAGCGCACGGCCGCAAATCCGACATCGCCGTCCCCGACGGCTTGGGATTGCGGAGGTGCGACCGGCGAGAGCCGCGTTCACGCGAGGCGGTCGGTGCGATTCCTATCCTCACAGATGGCACGAATGCACACCAGACGCCGCGGCAAGTCCGGTTCGGACAAACCCGCGGCCCAGAGCCCACCGGAGTGGAGCGACGTCGACGCCGACGACGTCGAAGCGCGCGTCGTCGAACTCGCCGAGGAGGGGTTCGATCCGAGCGAGATCGGCACGAAGCTACGCGACGAGGGCGTCACCGGCACGCCCGTACCGGACGTCAGGCTGGCGACCGGCAAGAAGATCGGCGAGATCCTCGAAGAACACGGCGCGAGCCCCGAGATCCCGGAGGACCTCCGGAACCTGATGGAACGGGCCATCACGCTCCGCGAGCACGTTCAGGAGAACCCCCAGGATTACCAGAACAAACGCGCCTTACAGAACACGGAGTCGAAGGTCCGCCGGCTCGTCGCCTACTACCGCGGCGACGAGATCGAACCGGACTTCAGGTACTCCTACGACGCCGCGAAGCGACTCCTCGAGGGGTAGATGTCCGGTACGGGTCGCCACGCCGCGCCGTCGGCCCACCTCGAGAGCGCCGGCTTCCTCCGGCTGCTCGTTCGGGCCGACGGCGACGCGTTGGCGGCCGCCGGCCTGCTCGCCCGGGCCTGTGCCGACCGGGGAACGCCGTTTCAGGTGACCGTCGGCCGGACGGCCGGCGAGCGGACCGACCGGGCCCGCGAGGCCGAGGGGACGACCCTCTCCATCGGTCCCGTCGACGCCGACGTCCCCGGGCTGGGCGGCGACCGGCCGGCGACGTTCGCGGCCGTCGAGGCCCTCGACGAGCTCGGCGTCGAACCCGACCCGGTACTCGCGCTGGTCGGCGCCGTCGCCGCCGGACGCGAGCCCGGAACCGGGCCGACGGCCCCGTCGCTCGAGGCCGCCCGCGAGCGCGGGCTGGTCGAGAGACGGCCCGGCGTCGCCGTCCCGACCGCGGACCTCGCCGACGGGCTCGCCCACTCGACGCTGTGTCGGCTCCCGTACTCCGGCGACCTCGAGGCGACCCGGAGTGCCCTCGCCGACGTCGGCGGGTTCGAGACGCCCGGCCCGGAGACGCGAAAACGCGTCGCCTCGCTGGCCGCGATCGACGCGGTCGGCTCCCCGGAGGCGAACCACCGGGCGGCGACGGCCGTGAGTCGACTCCTGGCCCCGCTGGCGACGCCCGGGGGTCCCTTCGAGACGGTCGGCGGTTACGCCGACGCTCTGGAGGGGCTCGCACGCACGGAGCCCGGCACCGGCGTCGCGTTCGTGATCGGGGCCGGCGGCGCCGACGCGGCGCTCTCGGCCTGGCGCGAACGCGGCCGGCTCGCCCATCGGGCGCTCGAGACGGCCACCACGGGACGGTACGACGGGCTGTCCGTCCTCGGCGTCGACGGGGCGGTCGAGTCGGTCGCCCGCCTGGCGGTCGACTACCGATCGCCGGAGCCGGTCGTCCTGGCCATCGGCGAGGGCGAGGCCGCCGTGGCGACGGCCGGACGCTCCCTCGACGGAGCGATCGAGCCGGCCGCCCGCGAGCTCGGGGCCGACTACGACGTCGGCCCGCGGCGTGGCTACCTCCGGTACGGGCCGGGGACGACGGAGACGGCCGTGGTCTCGGCCGTGAGGGGGCAGCTGTGAGCCGGCGGGTGACGGTCCGGACGCGCCACGACGAGCCCGAGCTGATCGCGCGAGCGATCGAGCCGGACAACACCTCAGAGATGCGGACGACGACGACGGAGACGGCCGTGATCACGCGGATCGACCGCGAGACGACCGGCGGACTCCACGCGACGGTTGACGACTACGTCGTCAACCTCGCGGTCGCGAGGCGAGTGGCAACGGCTGACGACCGATCGGACGGGGAGACGTCCGAGAACACAGAGACACCATGAGCGAACGATCAGTTTCACGTGCGAAACAGGAAAAGCGGTGGTACACCCTCTTCGCCCCGGAGCAGTTCGACCGGGCCGAACTCGGTGAGACCCCCGCTGACGAACCGGACCAGGTGCTCGGCCGAACCGTCGAGACGACGCTGGGCGACCTGACGAACAACGCGAGCGAGAACAACACGAAACTCGTCTTCAGGGTGACCGACGTGGGCAGCGACGCGGCGTACACCGAGTTCGACTCCCACTCGTTGACCCGCGATTACCTGCGGTCGCTGGTCCGACGCGGCGCCTCGAAGATCGACGCGTACGTCACCGTGTTGACGACCGACGACTACCGGCTGCAGGTACAGCCGGTCGCGTTCACGACGAAGAAGGCCGACGCGAGCCAGGAGAAGGCCATCCGCGAGACGATGGTCGAGATGGTCGAGGCGGCAGCTGCCGACCGGACGGCCGAGGAGCTAATCGACGGCATCGTCGAGGGGCGACTCTCCTCGGCGATCTACGGCGAGGCGAAGACGATCTACCCGCTGCGTCGGGTCGAGATCCAGAAGACGACCCTCGAGGCCTCCCCCGAGGAGGTCGCCGAGGAGGAGGCGACCTCCGTCGACGTCGACGAAGGCGACGTCTCCGCCGACTGACGGGGATCCGTTCCGACCGACGCCCCATACGACGACGCGACCGCCGGTCAGAACGTCTCCTCGATGATCTCGCCGACGGCGAAGTTCGATTTGACCTCGCTGACCTCGATTTTGACCCGTTCCCCGACCTCGGCGCCGGGGACGATGATCACGTAGCCACGCTCGACGCGGGCGATGCCGTCGCCTTGCTTGCCGAGGTCTTCGATCTCGACGTAACGCGTTTCGCCGATCTCGACCGGCGGCTGTGGCTCGGAGGGCGGGCTCGACCGCTCGCTCGACTCCGACCCGTCACCGGCGTCCTCGCGGGCGATGAGCGCGACCCGGTAGACCGCGCCCGGATCGACGTTGCCGTTCTCGACCTCGCTGCTCGGTATCTCGACGACGTACCGGCCGTTCTCGGCCGAGACGTCCGTGCTGAACAGACACAGGAGTTTGTCAGATATCTCCACAGTCAGACCCTCTGGTTACCACGACTGTGTTATCCGTATTAGAACTACCGACGGTGCTCCGGCGGGGAGCGCCCGGGACGGCACACGACGCGGCCGCGGCCGGTGAGGCCGCCCGTGGCCGGTGTTCAGTGTAGCTTCGAGCCTGAAGTTGTGAGTTCACTCAGGTCTTCAACGGATAGATCATGCCACCCCTTGACAGAAGCAGGTTGAAACACTCAGAGGGTATAGTTAGCAACCTATCGTCGTCGCCCCTACCCTACTCGCTCACGGCCAGCTGGATTGGTTTGACATCCTCCTCCGCGTGAACAGGGAGGAATCCCGAGCGGTGGGAGTTTCAGGTTTGCAACCATGGTTGCCGCCACTTTGCGGGAACCCGTTTAACCCAGTCGTCGTGGTCGGTGGCTGTCTAGC
>LFCJ01004626.1_pt1 | contig 10083 bp, 10 predicted proteins | sample 643141 | NCBI WGS metagenome assembly LFCJ01 (sample SAMN03766243, study PRJNA286221) | soda lake metagenome | biome: soda lake; feature: Kulunda steppe; material: water; isolation source: sample B1-Br-g2 brine of Lake Bitter-1 | place: Russia: Kulunda steppe | collected 2010-07 | reverse complement strand
TCATTTTAAATTAATCTTAAAATGTTATTTATGGCTTGGGGTAATTTGAGGGTTTTCTAGCACATTTTTGCACAATAACGGCGTTTACCAGTCAAATAGGTGACACTCGTCGGTGACGAGGGTTCCCCCCATCCCCCAAAGAGACTCGGTGAGACTCGCCGAGTCTCGTCGTCGGCGAGTCTCGGCAAGACCCCTGCCCAACCTTAGTTATGGTGCACACCTATTAACAGAAATCTGACAGGTGTGTATTCAATCCATATCTAAATCAGGGGTTGTGGTGCACATCTCTTCAACAGAATCTGAAGGGTGTGTATCCAACCCATTTTTAAACCAGGAGTTATGGTCCACAGCCATTTAGCAGAAATCTGGCAGGTGTGTATTCGACCCATTTCTGAATCAGGGGTTGTGGTGCACACCTATTTATCAGAAATCTGACAGGTGTGCACACACACATTGCCCATGCAGGATGCAGTGATGCAGCAGTACTTTGGGCTCGTGAACGCGCTGCTTGCCCAAGACAGGTGCGTTTGTGTGTCACTATAAGGGCTGCAGGTAAACACACATAAAGATTTCAGGAACAAGTACGTGGTATGTGATTATTTCTGAGCTGGCGTACGTACAATTTAGCTCCTAGTGCGGCACAAAAACAGCTCACCTCCTCTGTTTATGGTGTGTGAATTACATGAACATGGGGTTTATGCAGTATAATAATAAATACCTTTTCCCACAACCCTAAACACAATGCATGTGCCCTGCCAGGCCAGCCTGCCACACTTCTCTGTAAGACGGGGAACTAACAATGGGCTACGCAGGATTCAAGCTGCTGAAGCGTCGGTTGTTACATGCTCTGATCCTATTTTATGCCAAACATCAAGATAGTGCATCATTTTTTATTGTGTGTGTAAGCAAGTGGCTGCTTGTATCGCTAGATTCAAATTGCACAAACATGTGCCGCGGACAGCACACGCATACACACATGTGCGCATGATCAATTACATGTGCAGAGAGGCTTGCAAGCGGCAACTGGGGATGGTCACGTATAAAGTGGTTCCCTTTGGCCCGGTGGCAGGCCTGATTGAATGGGTTCAGGTGAGGATATTGAATAAGTGATGGATGCAGCAAAGCAGAGGGGTGGATTGAGGGCAGAAAAAAAGTTGGCATGGTCAATGTCCCGCAAGATGGTGCTCACTGTAGATGCCACACATACATGAATAGATATGGTACGTTGAGGGAGCAGGCACTCAAAAGCAGGTTTCTGTTTTATGCTTACGACTGTCCAATTGTCACAGAATGCTTGGTGGGAACTGATGCGGCTAGAGAGAAATTTTGTTATCATTTCTGAGTAATGTATTGTGAACCTCTGGTTCAGAGCCCTGCTAGCGTCTGCTTTGGGCAGCTACCCAGTATAGTCCTCCCCGCCACGCTAAAAAAATTAACTGCGATGTAACCTGCTCCTGCCACATGGACCTGCTCAAGTACCCACCCTGGTCTGCATTATGCTTTCAAAGATGGTGCAGCTGCAGCCTATGGATCCCTCTCTGCTTCCACGCAAGCTGGTACATCCGTGCTTTTAGCTTTTTCCTCCACCTGGACTGTAGCCATTGCCCCCCTTTCTGCGTGCAGGGCACCATACCTATGGCGGAGTACCTTCTGGGGTCAAACAAGGATTCAGGCGCGCACAAGCGCTTCCAGAAGCCGGTGGGCAATGCAGGGGCACAGCTTCTTCCTTCCATAATTAATCAATGATTGGGTGTCATCAAAATATACGCATGTACTTGATTGCTATGAGGCACACAGTGGAACTGCATCCGGTGGGCTGTGTTGGGGCTGTGAAGGGTACAGCGTCTCCCTTTATGGTTGGCCACTGTCTTAGATCTCTGCACCATACCAGACTCCAGGCAGCAAGCCAGATTCTGTGCCATCTTGCATAGTTAAGCAGGGGGCATGGTCAACTCCACCACGTGGCCGCCAATATTGTGCCCACACAGCAAGGTGCTCGCGTATTTGTGTCACGGGTGATCTTCATTCAGAGTCATGCATAGCCTGCATTGGCTTAGCCCAGCGTTGATTTACCAGGGGAGGTGAGGGAAGGCAATCATGCACGGCACTCTGAATTGATGTCTGTCTGTGTGGGGCAGCATAACAAGTGGATCTCTGCGCCTACACGCTATGCTGTGACAGGGGCAGCTCAGCAATCTAAAGGCCTATCATCTGTATAAACATCATGACAAAGATAGTGCAGAGGTCAAGCTGGAGGTGTACGAGCACATCTGGTGCGTGCGCAAGGTCTGCCCAGCATGTTGTATGTGTAGGAAGCGCACCAGTGCGTCCGAGCATGGGGAGAGGTCCCTCTTAGCATCCATCCTGCCGTCCTTGTCATACTGCGCCAATTATCTTGCTTTGCACATCATTACAAGCAACTGATGTGTGGTGGCAAAAGACCAAGAGATGGAGTTGTGTTTCTCTACAAGCACAGTTAAGTGTGGCTAGCAAATACGTTTTTTGGCTTTGAATTCTTTGTAGTGTGCCCCAACCATGCATGCAATCAGTATTCTGATGTTAAGCCTTTCTCTCTTGTAGCTTACCTGCAATTTTTCCCTTCTCATGGCTCTGCTTTACCTCAACATAATTCAGTACCCACTGCCTGAGTAATGCAGTGCTCACTTGGCCAGGCTTTGTAATGCTCCGCCCACTTCCCTGGCCTTTGTAAAGGCCTGCCCACTTCCCCGGCCTTTGTAATACGTCCACTGCCCTGGCCTCTGTAGTATGCCGTGCCCAATTCTCCAGCCTTTGTAACATGCTGTGCCCACTCCCTCAGCCTTTGTAATATGTCGTGCCCACTCCCCATGCCTTTGTAATATGCAGTGCCCACTTCCCACCAGTCATGCACTATTTTTTCCTGGAGTCCTTCCACGAACCGTCTGCTTGGTCAGCAGCGTGCACAAACTATACAAGAAGGTATGTGTTTTGTGCAAAGCTGTGTGGTCTCACAGAGAAGCACACAATCCGATGGACTGCACGCCTGAGCCGAGACCTACACGTGCGCACGTTGTCTCAACACTGCATATCGTTCCTCCCATGTGCACATGCATTCATGCGTGCACACACAACCATTTGTAAAGTACATCTGAGGCTAGCCTAGTTGATTGCGGCGCACAAAGAGGTAACCTAAAGCCCTGCAGCGCTTGCTTGCGCACAGGAGTGTGTATGAGTATGTCTGAGGAACGTGCTGCAAGCAAAACGATCCTCATCCAATACAAGGAAATCATTGTTTCCGTATGTTTGTGCGACCCCTGCTACACTGGTTGTGGCTGACTGTGGCTGATTGCTTTTGGCTTGTGACTGAGGGATGGGCATATGTGACATTTTGGACTGAATGCCCCCCGCGGCCCTCTGCTTGGTTCACAGTTTGGCCGTCACCTCCATGGCTGGATGGCTCATTGGTTTGGGCGATCGGCACTCCACCAACATCCTGCTGGACACCCAAACAGCTGCATTGGTCCACATCGACCTGGGGATTGCGTTTGAGCAGGTGTGGCTGTGTGTGCACGGCTGCACTGATCCACATCGACCTGGGGATTGTGTTTGAGCAGGTGTGGCTGTGTGTGCACAGCTGCACTGATCCACATCGACCAGGGAATTGCATTTGAGCAGGTGTGGCTTAATGCGCATGCCCAGAGGGTACCTTAAGCTACTGCAGCAGGCTGGGCTGAATGCGCCGAGCATTTTTTTCTGTTGTGCCTGTGTTTTGGTGTTTAGATGCAATGTTGGTGTTTAGATGCAGTTGACGGTGTTTAGATGCAATTGTACAAAGAAGGAGGCACAATTAAGTCAATTTGTACAGTCGTGTGCATGCTCAAGAGTGTATGACGCAAGGGTGTGTAATAAGAAAGCCCTTGCGCAACACCAAGATCCTCTCCATTTATCTGCATGTAAGACACTGCAAAGAGTGAGGAAACAGGTGTGCAAGTGATGCAAGCAAATGGGCAAGGTCCACACGCGCGGGTCAGCCAGTGTTTCCTGCATCTTTAGCAGACACATCGTTTTACACGCATGCCTGCAGCAAAACAGGCAAGTGCCAGTCTTCCAACGATCTTGCTGCATTTCCATTGCATGGGTAATGCCTCATGCATGTGATGGGCTCTCTGTGTCAGAGATACCACTCCATGGTGCTCTACTTCTTTAGCAATGTGTAGGTGATAAGAAGGTAGAAGAATTATTCTCACCCAATCCTTTCTGACTTCAATGCGGCCATACGCAGCAGGAGGGCTAGGGGCCAGGTGTTGATGATCAGGTCAGGCCAGCTCCATAAAGCATCTTCCTCTCACCCTTCCCACCTCACAAAATTTTCTGGCCATCCATGAGCACATCCGCACCTGCACTCACCACACCAGGGCCGCTTCCTGCGCACACCTGAGCTAGTGCCCTTCCGGATGACGCCAGATGTGGTGGATGGGTGCGGCATCATTGGCACTGAGGGTCCCCTCAGACTCTGCTGCGAGCTTACGCTGCGGGTGCTGCGGGAGGCAAAGGATGCTATCTTGCAGGTGAGAGAGACAGAGGGCTGGCATGGCCTACTTAGTAGGTGGTGAGAAGTAATTGTCTTTGGAGGCAAAGGCCATGACCATAGTATGGTTAGTGGGAGGGGGAGAGCAGGCATGTCGATGTGATTATACGGACAAGGCCACATGTGTCATAGCCTGGCGCTTTCTGGAGTGCAGCGTCTTGCAGCACAACAGCAGCGGGCAGGCTGACTGGTCCCATGCCAAACATGCATCAAGCATTTAGAATTCATAAGCCACGTTAGGTGTGCATGCTGTACTGTAGATTTGCTAAATTCTGACTCCAAGGATTACCTATCTGTGTGCTTTCATCAGCTGCTGGCAACTGTATCAAAGCAAGATGATGGAATCGGACATTTTGTTGCCCCACAGGGGAAAGTGCTTGCATCAGTAATGACTTAAGATGTGTTTACTGACATAGAAGGGCAGTGGATGAAGTGGCATCTGGATCTAGCTCAGGATGGGCTTGGCAGGATTGTCCATTGGTGCGCTGTGGCTGCTGGATTATGGATTACTTGGTGTCTGCAGGTGGTGGAGGTGTTCCTGCACGACCCCCTGTTTAAGTGGGCCTTGTCTCAGGCCAAGGCGCAGAAGCGGCAGCTGGAAGACAAGCATGCAGGTGGGCAGCACCTTGTTCAAACGTGCGCAGGCTTGAGGAGGAATGTCCGCAGTCTAACATGCCACTCATACTCGCACAGTCCAACATGCCACTCAGACTCGCACAGTCTAACATGTTACTCAGACTCGCACCCCTTCAAGCAATTGGATGCCTGCAGACATTTTAGAGCCTGCATGTTTTTGGGTACTGTTTTAGAGTGTCGCCAGGCACATGATGAGGAACTTAAGCAACTGAGTGCATGCTTTTGCTACCGCGGGCATGTCCTTCCTTCATTTGTCCATCGGGACATATGTTAAAATTGGAACGATACAGAGAAGATTAGTATGGCCCCTGCACAAGGTTGCTTTTGCTACCGCGGGCATGGCAGAGCTTCCTATAGCCACCCTCCAAAGCTGGCTGGCTCAGCAGCTATGCATCCCTGCGCGTGCACATGCACTGCTGCAGACGAACAACAGGCGCTGGCGCTGCTGCAGCAAAGCAACCAAGGGGATGCAAGCCATGTGGTGGGCACCGGCGATGCAGAGCGCGCAGTGCTGCGCATTAAGCAGGTGGGCAGTTGTGTTCAAGCAGTCGTGCAATGGCACAGGGCGGCCTTTCCTCTGTAAACGCCTGGGGGATCAGTTCCAGTACGCTTGCATGCAACTCTGAGCCCTTTCCCTTGTTGTGTGCATTCAACAGAAGGCCATCCCGCTTAAGATCTGGGGGGCTTACATGATACCCAGTACTTAAGATTTGGGGGGCTTACATGATACCCAGCACTTGAGATTTTGAGAGCTTGCATGATACCCAGCTGCAGGCACTCTGCTTGAGAGACTCAAGATTTTGGGGGCTTACATGATACCCAGCACTCGAGATTTTGGGGGCTCGCATGATACTCAGCTGCAGGCACTTTTGCACCTGTCCTGCCTTTGGCTTGCAGAAGCTGGAAGGCGTGGACAGCAGCACAACAGCTCAAGGAGTGCAGGCGCAGGTGAGAGCCAAGATGTTCAAAGTTGGATAAGCTCGCGGCTTCTGCCCCTACCCAGCCCACGTCAAACAGAGGCAGGCAGGCACAACTTTTGACACAATGCTGTGGTGCACAAGTAAACCAGTGACATGTCTGCGTGTGTCTGTGCTCTTGGCAGGTAAGCACCTTGCTGGCAGAGGCCCAGGATCCCAACCGGCTGTCGCGCATGTTTGTGGGTTGGGCTCCCTGGGTTTGAGGGGCTCGGTGCCCAGGCAGGCACTCTCCTTCATGGATTGACTTCTGAATGTCGAGGAATTTACAAAACCTTTGACCAAGCGAATCATTTTGATGCCAGCTCTGTCAGGTATGTCTGACAGAGTCTGTGTGTGTGCTGCAGTAAGTGTGCTGTATTGTGGTGTTTGATGCTCCCTCTGTTCTGATATTTTATGCACAATTTATAACCAGGAAGGATGAAGGGACGCAGACCTTCATTATGACAGTTTTGTCAAAATATTTATACTTAGAGCATCATGTAACTTTTTGGGCCACTGATAGTTGATTTCATTGACAACTACAACAGCTGACAGGTGTAATCTATAGATGTTACAAGCAGTGATTGGACCTATCAAGCCTGAAAATGAGCGTCAGGGAAGTGCTGCTTATAGTTCAGCTTTAACTGAAACAGCTTGTTGTCTTAAGCACAAGAAATCGTTGCTTGTTTTTTAGTCGGTTTTGGCTTCAGCTGCCCTTGTTTGGCAGGTACATGTACAGCTATGTACAGCTATTTAAACTGACCTGATACACGAGCAAAAATGCCACAGAGAGGATGCCGAATTGAAAATGTAAGCCAAACGCGCAAAGTAGGAGGTTGTAAATATGAAGGAAAGAACATATGGCTCTTTTCAGAACCCTCCTGGCCACTGATAACCTCCTTCTTAGTATGATGGTGGAGGTTTGCCTGGTGCTTGCACCTTGGCAGGTGATCTAGTGTTTACTTGATGCTAACTTCTTCAAGAAGTTCCTCAATTCACGCAAACAGGGGTAAGTTACCTTGTTGGTCTTTTCTTTTTCTTTCAGAATATGCGACCTGCTGCGTCACCGACGGTGACTCACCGTACTAGTGACTAACACCAAAAAAACTCCGAGGGTCCTGAGTTGAAATTCCTTGTGTCAGGCCGAGAGTCTGCTGCATGCAGAATAGCCTCTAGACATAACCACTACTTACCAGCATTTATCTGGCAGCTGCTACACCTACTACCAGAATTTAATCAAGAACAAGAGTGCTCACAGCAAAATCAGTAAGGCTTTCTGATCTATACCTGGCATCTCTCACAAGGAAAAAGAGAGTTATAAATACTGGTCTGGCACGATCTACAACCAAAAACACGCTATCCGTTTCAAGCAGTCCAACAGCCTTAGTTGTCCCATCTGCTCCTGCCAAGACAGTGTACTTCATATCCTCTCAGGGTGCCAGCATCCCATCATTAGAAACATGGTGACCGGACGCCACAATATTGCAGGCAGACATATAACGAGTAAAGGTTCCCTAGAATCCTGTCTTGTACCCACAGGTGTGGGTAGTGCTGACAAGCTTTGTTTGCAAAATCTTCAAATACCTGTCACGGTGACAGCAGAATCCTAAGTTCCTCTGGCTTGGATTTTTGCTATAAACCACAATCGAAGAGACAGACTCACTTCTCGCCCTGAAGCCACTTTTAGTGACTCCAAAGAAAAGATGCAATATCAATTCCCAAAATCAACAGAACCATCCCAATGATCAAGGCCTTACTTTGAAGAGTGGAAGGATGGTGGTTTTGGGTAGGGGGCAGGGGTCTTGAGTGGCAGCCACAGCAGCTGGAGGCAGACCCCATCACCAGCCTCAGCTTACCGGCCTAAACAGACTCACCCTGAGAACCTCCTTTGGCAGCGTTGTACCACCCATCTCATTGAGATCTAGTACTGTGAAGACACTCGCCCTGAGCAGCAGCTCCAAGCTGCCAGTGCCCATGCTCAGCATGGTCACCTTAGACGCAGCATTGCAGGAGACAATGTTCTTCATGTCATTCTCTTAGATTTAGGGGGTGTTATTTACATTCCTCACACTTTGGTTCCTCTAAAGAGTTTCGGCCTTGATTCACAAGGAATCAAGAAACTCAATGCTCGGTCTGTGCACGATGCTCATAAGCTAGTTCAGACCACTGGCAGACGTGCTCTTGAGCATTCTCCTCACCTTTAAACCAATCAGGAGAGGTCTGCTGGCTCGTTTGCCCGCAACCCTGATCCTCACTGACTGCTTTCTTCTTTTCTGGTGAAGGGGCTTTTCTTCCCACTTGGCAAGTGGCCCCTTTTCCTTAATTGATGTGAGGGGCTTTTTGCTACTTGCGCATTTTTTTCTTTTTCTTTTCTACCGGTGATCCCAGCTGACTTCTTTTGTTTTCTTTGCTGGTGGAGGAGTCATGCAGTACTTAGGCCCTATGCGTCTCCTTTCCCTCAATCTACGTGAGGAGTGTTTTACTGCCTACGCAATCTTTCCTGTCTTTCTACTAGGCTACTGCAAGGCCCACACTCCACAGTATGTGAGCATATTCGATCCGTACACCTTCCCACCTGGAAAGTCATCTTGTTCAAATTTAATGCTGTGATTTGTGTGATGACCCAGCCCCACACGCGTTTAAGGCAAGTGAGCAGCATTTGAGACATCAGGGTCTCTAGTTGGGATACCAGAAAGTTCTACATGATGGACAATCAGAGTGTCACGCTGAAAGACTGCTGTAACCATATCAGACCCGTGGCACAGCCATAACAACGGGGAATATGAGCAAAAAGTAGCTACAAGGACTGGCTATAGACAGCAACAGTGTACACCAAGCAGTCCACAGGTTATCCGTGATGCAGACTCTGATACCCTAATCCTCACAACAAGGGAACCTGTGGTACAGATTCTCTTTGGTCAGCCCATGGACAGGCAAGATCATCAACGCATGTGGCTGCTGTTGGACGCACTCGCAATGGACTGGGAAACGCTGGACAGATGGGAAGCACTGCCATGCCTGCCATGTACCGGTCTGACAGATCTGGCCAAAAGGGTCCGACTAACTCCGGTGGCGGATACCACTTCGGCACCTTCCTACCCCTTTGAAGGAGCGTGAGGACTTGCACCTTAGCCCTTGGCCCCTCGCGGCTGGCACCGGTATGCAGTTGCAACATTGTTGCAACATTGAATGACCATACCCTTACATGTTAGCCCTAGAGGGCTGGGAGTGTGTACTCCCAAGGGTTCATCGCCCCAGGTTGCTCTACTGTGATTACAGTAGACAAAATAAGGCATGCTACGAATCTGTAATTATCCTCGACCCAACAATGTGCTAAAATACAGCCCTAGCTGACATGACGACAGGATTAAAACCTTTAATGACTAACATACAGGTAATAAAAAGAAAAAAAGAAAGAAAAAGAAAACTACGTAGACAGTGAAAAACTCCCTACATCAATTAAGGAAAAGGAGACACATTGGCCCAATGAGCCGTGTCTCCTCCACCAGCTTTTCTAAATCAATCAAGGGAAAAGAAGGTCACAACACGTTCTAGTCTATAGTGACTTCTAAAACAGATGGAGGTCACAAAGATGCCGGATCAGGCTGCTTATCCCATAATGGCAGAGGGGGTTATCTGATGCCCAAAATGGGTATGGTTTTGGCATGCTCCCAGGGCATGGGCGCCCCGACAGGCAGTTTTCAAGCTCAGTTGCTATGAAAAGCTTGCAAGCAGGGCTACCATCTAACTATACGCAATGGGCCGCAGCGTGAACCCCACTTTTCACAGCCAGATGTCCACACCAGATCACCCACTGCACCAAATTACATGCTTTTTGGTGTTTTGATGCTCTTGTAATAAACGAATATGATTGCAAAAGAATTGGATTGAATCCACTCAGTGGTTGGTGAGATGTGCATTTTG
>LFCJ01004625.1_pt1 | contig 10085 bp, 15 predicted proteins | sample 643141 | NCBI WGS metagenome assembly LFCJ01 (sample SAMN03766243, study PRJNA286221) | soda lake metagenome | biome: soda lake; feature: Kulunda steppe; material: water; isolation source: sample B1-Br-g2 brine of Lake Bitter-1 | place: Russia: Kulunda steppe | collected 2010-07 | reverse complement strand
GGTCCGAGATTGTGTAAGGTTGTGTTCCCGCCACTGCCATGCTTGCGACAGCCCCCGCCACTGCCATGCTTGCAACAGCCCCCGCCACTGATATGCTTGTGACAGCCCCCGCCACTGATATGCTTGTGACAGCGGCCGCCACTGATATGCTTGTGACAGCGGCCGCCACTGGCATGCTTGCGACAGCCGCCGCCACTGCCATGCTTGCGACAGCCGCCGCCACTGCCATGCTTGCGACAGCGGCCGCCACTGGCATACTTGCGACAGCGGCCGCCACTGACATGCTTGCGACAGCCGCCGCCACTGCCATGCTTGTGACAGCGGCCGCCACTGCCATGCTTGCGACAGCGGCCGCCACTGCCATGCTTGCGACAGCGGCCGCCACTGGCATGCTTGCGACAGCCGCCGCCACTGCCATGCTTGCGACAGCGGCCGCCACTGCCATGCTTGCGACAGCGGCCGCCACTGCTATGCTTGTGACAGCAGCCGCCACTGCCATGCTTGCGACAGCGGCTGCCACTGCCATGCTTGTGACAGCGGCCGCCACTGGCATACTTGCAACAGCGGCCGCCACTGGCATACTTGCAGCAGCCGGCGCACGCAATGGCTCACTCCAGCTTCTGTGTGTGATGGGAGTGGTGTGTGTGATGTGTGTGATGTGTGTGAGGGCCCCCCAAGGATGTCTGGGGGGGCCTCTGAGGGAAAGATAGCGCGAGGCTGATCATGCTGGTTGGATTGTGCACCAAGTCCGATGGTTGTGCCATCAGATCAGGAAACTTCCAGGGCAGGACAGGCAGAGGCCTACCAAGTAACAAGCAAGCACATGCATGGTTTCGTGTGCGCGCCCGCAGACGTTAGTGGTGACGCACGAAAGTGCGAGCGCGCGCATATGATGGTACACGCGCTGCTCACGGTCGCAACTGCTTTGCACGCACACATGCGTGCGCACGCAGGGCCTGCCCACGATCATGGAGGGCGGCAGCGTGATAATGACCAATGACGGCACGATGCACGGGGGCGCGGTGGAGGGTGCGCTCCCTGTGCCGTCCGCAGGGGGCTCGCGCCTGGGCACGCCCATCACTGCGGTGAGTGTGCTGCTGGTTGCTCACGCACAACGGGTCTACATCAACACACTCACATGCACACGCACGCGCACACACAAGCACAAGCACAACCACACGCACGTACACGCATGCACACACAGCATGCACCGGCTCCTTTGCTGGACACCCCCCGCCTCATGAAGCCGCACTGGCATGCAGGACTGAGGCCTTGCTGCACGCACGAGGTCCTACGCAGCCCTGTCACACAGGCAGCCACGACTCAGGGTCAGGCATGCACGCCTGCACAGGCTGCCACGTCTATCCTCCTGCCAGGCCTCAGAGCACCACTGTGTGCATCTGTGTGCCACTGCCGCGCTGCCACTCCTTGCGTCGCACACCCGTGCGCTGTGAAGGCAGCCTGGCTCTCCCTTTTACCAGTATGCCCACTTAGTCCTCCTCAGCGCCCTCCATTGGACGCGTGCCCCTGCTTCAAGGTCGCAGAGGAGGGCGCCGGGCCGATCATGAATGGAGTGACCCCCCATGGTTGGGCCACTCATGGCCGTGACTTGCTTGGATGGACTGGATTGAGCACCCATGCGTGCATTGACCACCAGCCAGAAGCCTTCTCAAACTTTTTGGTTGAAGCAATCTACCCTTGCTGGACTCATTGCAGGGCTCGCAGCTCTTGAGCCCCGAGGAGGCGGACGCGGTGACGGCACAGGTCATCGCACGAACCTCAAGGTAAGGGTTGAGGATGGGGGTGCTCTCCGCTCATGTGCCATTCTCAGGTGTGGGGGCCGTACCGTCAAGTTAATAAAATGCCGCCTTCTCTGGAAGATCCTCTCTCTCATGTGTGCTGGCCTTGGGTGTGAGTGCCGTACACTTCCATGCAACCCCCCGTGGCTTGGCAGGCACAGCAGGCGTGCAGTTACTGTAGCGCTATCACCGCCTCTGTGCGCGGCGCCTCCCCTTAGACTTGGGGTTCAAGTTGCTGCCCAAGTTGCTGCTGCTGTTGTGGTGGTGCTGTATTTGTTGTGAGTGCACAAGAACCATGCGTGCCCTGCACCAAAATGCTACTGCTTGTGCAATCCGGCAAGCGCACAACATCTTGTGTGTGCGCCGGCGTTTCAGCAACCTGGTGAGGGTTGCGTGCACATGATGCGTGCACCTGCAATGCAGCCTGTTTTCGCACGGCGGCCGCAAAACCTCCCAACTGTCGGACCCTGGCTTTGACATCGGCCCGCCCCCCAGGCGCAGCACAGGTGAGTCCATGTCACTGGCGTCAACACGGGTAAAGTGCACTGGCAAAGAAACCCCTGCTCACTGGCCGCAGCCTTTGACGCTGTGTGCATGGGCATGGCCTTTGACGCTGTGTGCTTGGGCATATGGCCTTTGACATGGCCCCGTCCCTCTGGCGGGGTTAGTGGTTGATGGACAAGGTGCTCTGCATCAGCATGCACACGCGCGCACACGCATGCGCACACGCACACACACACACACACACACACACACACACACACACACACACACACACGTGTGTGCACACGCAGAAGGAAGTGTTTGGGGGTTTGGCTTCAAGGAACCTGAGGACGTGTGTTTGCATGTGTGGCCATTTGCATGCGCGCGCATGCCGGGTTCCGCTCACACCTGCGCGCACTCCATGCATGCATGACTACAGAGATTGGTGGGCCTGAAGCTGGCTTGGTGGACCCAGGGCAGGTCCCTGCCGTTGAGGATGGGGCACAGGGCAGCGGCAGCACCGCTGAGCCCCTCCTGAGCTTCGACACCCATGTCACCAGGCTCTTGGCGTCTGTGCCCCCACCTCAGCTGCACAGCACGCGCAACTATGCAGGTAGGGAAGGTGGAGTGCTGGGACTATGGGTCCCATGGGTGGGGTAGGGTGAAGGGCAGGGTGGGGGAGAAGAGAAGTCCACCCTCATCCGTTAGTTGCATGTGGGAGAAGGAGGGAGGGGATGGGCTGGCCAAAAGTCTGTGTTGCAGTCCATTGAGCAGTCTGTGTTGCAGTCTGTGTTGGGGAGGAAGATGCCTGCGTGGGTGAGGGAGGGGGCAGGCATGCCCGCCAGCAGAGCGTACTTTGTTGACCAGCTGTGTTGCGCAGTGAATGTGTGCCGCGAGGGTATGGGTGGTGTGCCATCCATCGGTCCTGCCTCTGGGTGGCAGATGCCGGCCGAAGCCCATAAATGAGACGCTGCGCAGGACCCCTTGCATTAGGTGGGGAGGGGGCAGGCTTGTCCTGCACGCGCACACGCACACGCGCTGCCGGAGTGGCTGCGCTGAAACTGGCTGTGGCGCCTACCCTGTGCGCGCAGCCCAGGTGGCCAGGCCAGGCTCCGGCTCCAGGCCCCCCAGCGCTGCATGGGCAGACCCCGCTGAGAACGCGGCAGCCCAAGAGGCAGCCCAAGGAGCTGCAGCGGCGGCGGCGGGCGGCGAAGAGGGCGACGCGTCGCGGCCCGGCAGCGCCGCAGCCGCTGCCCCAGGCCCAGCAGAGGCCTCTGGCTCCAGCGGAGCCGCAGCAGGCGGTGACGAAGGCGAGCTCGGCATGCCGCAGCCAGGCAGCACGGCGCAGTCCGAGATCACTGAGGCGCCTGCAGCAGCGGGCAGCGCTGGTGGGGGCGGCGGATCGCGGCCAGGCAGCGCCGTCCTTCCCGGAACAGCTGTGTCGCCTGTCGCTGTCGTGGCAGCAGCAGCTGCTGGGGCCGATGGTGCGGCAGAGGGCGGAGAGCCACGGCCTGGCAGCGTGGCCGCAAGTGTGGACACCGCGGCCGCTGCAGTGCCACCGTCTCCCGGCGCTGCAGGTGTGGGCGAGGCGTCGCGGCTGAGCACGGCAAGCACAGGTTTGCCCGCCACGCTGGCGGCTGAGGGCGGGGGATCCAGGCCAAGCAGTGCTGCAGCATCACCAGCAGCACCAGCATCTGCTGCAGCAGGGCTGCTTGGCGAGGCTGAGGCCACCTCCAGGCCCCCCAGCGCGGCAATGCACAGCCTGGCCGACGCTGCTGCCGCCGCCCACGCAGCACCAGGGGCGAGGTCGGCAGGCAGCTCCCGCCCTGGCAGCGTGGTGGCAGCCGCCGCCGAGCCGCCTGTAGCAGACGGGCCGAGCCGTGAGGTCTCCCGCCCCGGGTCTGCGGTGCCCGCGCCAGTGCCCACGCCAGGGTCACCGGTCGCTGGGGGGCCGAGGCCGGCAGGCCAGCCCAACACGGCGTCCCCAGGTGTGTGTGCGTGCGTATGTGCATGCGTGCGTGCGTGCGTGTGTGTGCGTGCGCACCTGCGTGAGCGCGTGTGTGTGTGAGCTCGTCTTTATGCAAGCTGTCTAGCTGGAAGCCGTTATCAGCCCTGGTGGGTGTGTGATGAATCAGTTCAATCATGCGCATATCCCTTTGCCTGGGGGCCACAGGCATTTGGCCCTCATCTGTCCCCGCTCACAATCAGACTGACAAGGATGTTGGTGAGGGCGAGCCCCTTGCTTGCCTGTGGGCTCCCTTTCGCTGTGAAAGCCTTGCATGGTGCCTGAAAGGGCTGACGAGGCAGTGGGTGCCACGAAAGGCTGATCATGCAGAGTGCCTGTGAGGGCTGATGAGGCAGAGGGTGTGCCTGTAAGGGCAAATGAGACGAACTGGAGTCTCTAAGGGTGACGAGACCAAGGATGTCTACTTGAGCTAACAAGACCAAGACTCATCAAGGCGCAATTAGGCCCTTGCGCTGTGAACAGCAACCATGTCAGCAAGCCGGGGCCTCGCACCCATAAAAGCACGATGTTGTGCACACACGCACGCTTACATATCCGTGCACACATTTGCACACGCGCTCACATTTACGCGCATGTTCTCACTTGCGCACACATTCACACACATACACGCTTTTGTGGCCAAACGCCTGCCCGCCCCTGCAGTGCCCAAGCTCGACCTTTCGCGGCTGTTGGCCCACCAGGCCCTTCCAGTCAGTGGTGAGGCTCCTCAGGCGGGAGTGGATCTTCAGCATACTGCTGGCACCGGCCCCTCCGCAACCCCCAGCCGCTCCGCCCGCCTGGACTCGCCACACAGCCTGTTTGCGCAGGATGCCGAGAAGGTGCGTGCCTGCACTGGATGTGTACACATCCACACTCGTCTGCGTACACATGCATGCACACACGCATGCACGGCAAGGCCTGCTTGGGCTGTGAAAGCTTGCAGCCACCATATATGTACACGCACAGCTGACTCTGCTGGATGCAAAGCAGGTGGGGAAGAGGCTGCGTGCTTGTGTGCACTCATCGGGGAGCAGAGGTGACCAAGCTTTCCCCAGCTTCAAAAACTGTGTCTAAGCCTTGCATGTGACTGCGGGAAGATGCAGGGTCATCTCCCTCTAGCATCCTCTGGCGAGCAAGCCTAGACACGCACATGCACACATTTAAAGACCATATGCGCGTGCATATGAACACATACAATTACTAAATGCGTGTGCATACGCATGCATGCCCTTGATGTGCCCACACAACAACCATCTGCCCATGCGCAGGGCTCCCTTGCGGGTGGGCTGGCCGCGCACTGGGGCCACAGCATTGACCTGTCCAAGCAGCACAGCAGGCCGCCACCCCCCATCCGTGAGGCGAGCGGCAGCAGCTCAGGTGGGAACGCGGTGGGGATGAGGTTGCCAAGAATGGAAAAAGCACTGGTGTCCGTGTGTGTGTGTGTGTGTGTGCGCGCGTGCTCATTCAAAGTCTTTTGCCTGCTTGGGTCTCCTATTCAGACCACGACAGCATTGTTGTGTTGTGGGACGTGCATCTGCAGCAAAAGCAGGGGCACCGCCGCAAACGGCGTCCTGGTGTTGTAAGGCAGGACGCTGGAGAAGAAGAGAAAAGAAACTATGGGGCAGGATGCTGGAGCCCTGCTGGCTCAGGGGGTTAGGGTCTGGTATGCGTGCGCGTGCCTGCAGCTGCGTAATGCATTGTTGCCTGCTGCGGGCCCTGCACATTGTGCAAAGCAATGTTGCCTGCTGCGGGGCCCTGTGAGCAAGCCATCCGCCTGATGGAGTGGCAGTCCCCCTCCAGGTCACTGTGGCTGTGGCTGTGTGCTGCAGGCCGGAAGCACGTACCTGGCGCGCGCTGTGGTGCAGTGCCCCCACAGGTAGCACAGGCTGCTGAGTTCTGTTTTGTGCTTTATTGGCATGCCTGCACCGCAGGCAGCAGCCTGGGCGACTTGACCAGCAGCGACGAGGGCAGCAGGCCGGTCAGTCCTCACGATGCTGGTGGAGCTGCTGGCGCGACTCAGGTAGGTGTGGGGATGTGGGCGGTCCAGTGTGGTGCAGCGTGCATACCCTACCCTCAATAAAGGGTGCACCATCCTGTTGCATGCCCTAAAGGATCTCACATACAGCCCAGGTGGAAAACATGTCCCAGAGCCACATGCGCAGCACATTCATATAGGGCACATACATGCACGCACGCGTGCTTACACACACAAACGAACGCCCGCGCAAGCACGCATGCCCATGCCGCTCGCACACGCTGTTGCCAACTGGCCCTGGGTGCCTGGCTGGTATTGCACCTGTTCTGCAGGGCGGCACCGGCGACAGCGGCAGCGCTCCAGCCATGCCTTTTGGGAGGTCCGCAGTGCTGGGCTTGGCGGCTGCAGCGCCGCAACCGCCACCACCTGCAGCGGCGCAGGTGCGCAAGCCTACTGCTGTGCGCATGCCATCATCTCCTGCTGCCACTGATTATGCCTGCAGCAGCGCAGGAGCACAAGCATGCTGATTGGCACGCATGCCACCTCGTCTTCAGTGCTGCCATTGATTGCTGCAAGGTGTGCTGCTCAGTTGAGCGGCGGTTTGCTTGTTGCCTGGGTGACCCCCCTGTGCGCGGTGGCCCCCCTGTGCGCGTGACGGTCAGGTGATGAGACAACCCAATGATTTGGTGTGCTGATGACTGACCCAAGCCACACCAGCCCAGTTAAAGCTGACCGACGCGCTAAGCCATCGTTGCTGGATAGTACGCCCGCCTCTGCCTGTGTGACATGCGCTCAATGTTTGGCCTGCGCAGGCAAAGCCATTTCCTTCCGTGCCGTCGCGGCTGGGAGGCACAGCGCCCCGGGACTTGTTCGGCCTGGAATCAGGGAACAAGTCCAGCTTCAAAGGTGGGTGGAAGTGACACATTTATTCAGTATGGAATCAGGGGACAAATTCATCTTCAGAGGTGTGTGATAGTGACACACTTGCTCGGCCTGAAATCAGGGAAAAACTTCACCTTCAAAGGTGGGTTGCAGTTACACACGTGTTAAGCCTGAAATCAGGGAACATGCTCACCTTCAAAGGTGTGACAGTAGCTCACACATAGGTGCCAAAGGCCCACTTTATGAAATGGCTGCTAGACAACATCAACAGCGCACAGGATGTGTGCAAACACATGTTCGTGATATTGGGCACACATGAAAAGTTGGGCACACACACATGACATCCACTCGCAGCAAGTTGGACATGCACGTGCACATGCACACTGGACAAACACAAAAGCACACACACTATACACACAACGCACACTGAACTTACACACGATACACACACTGTGCTTACACACACTATTCACACACTTAACTCACACACTACACACACTGTACACACACACAGTACACACGCACGCATGTGGCTGTGTTGTTTCACGCAGCATCGGGCGCGGTCACCTCCCGCAACTCCATAGGCGGCCCCCCCACTGCGGCCGTGCCAATGGGCTCAGTGTCTGCGCGCACGGCAGTGCCGACAGGCCGCTCCTCGCTGGGTGCAAGACCGACCGGTGAGGGTGGTAGGCACGTGCGCCCTGCATGTTTGTGCTACCCCCTGGCCTGTTGTGCTGGTCCTGCTATCCCTGCAAGCACAGCAAGTCCTGCTGCTGCTGCTGCTGCTGCTGCTCCTGTTGCCCCTGCAAATCCTGCTGCTGTCCCTGCAAGCAGAGGAGCATGCCCAGCTCTGCGCGCCCAGCTTTAAATGGTTGAGCACAGATACCCCTGACTTGCGCAGCTTCGCACCAATCCCCAAAAGCTGTGCGGCTGTGCGCTGAACTCCTGGCTCGCGTGGCTGTGCGCTGATCCTCTCAGACTCGTGTGGCTGCGCAGGGCCGGCGCCGTCCCGGGTAAAGAGGGCGTTTGGCACGCCCCGCGTGGCAGAGGAGGACGCTGAGCCGGCCGCGTCCGGCCCGGCACGGACGGATGCACCTGCGGCAGCGGCAGCGGCGGCTGGCCCTGCAGAGGGTGAGGCAGTGCTGTGTGCTGGCGGGAGAGGGGAGGGGAGGGTGGACAGACAGGTGGGGAAGCCTGAGAAGGCATCTTCGGCGGAGTCTTTTGATGAGATGCACAGCTCAAGAGATCGCGCTGATGCACAGCTCAAGAGGCCATGCCGGTTTACGGCTGAAGAGGCCATGCTGATGCACGGCTCTAGAGGCCATGCTGCCATGACAGAGAGGGTCATGCCTTTCACAAAAGGCCGTATGGCTGCCTCAGCTCTGCCCCCCTGCCCAGGATGCTTTGCCCCCCCGGCCGCTTTTGCCACCACACCGATACAAAGTTGCGGCAACTGAGCCTTGCCCACATCGCCACAGTCGTGTACCCAGCCGAGTCAAAACTAGCATATGTGCCCTGCAAACCAGAGGCACTGCTGTGCCCAACTGTGCCTTGCAGGCCCGTCAGAAGACGCACTGCGCAGGAGCGGGGACCACAGCGCAGGGTTCTTGAGAGGCACATCGCCTGCAGGTGAGGACAGCGCACAGGCGCACGAGCGTAGCAGCAGGGAATGCTGAGGTTGCCTAGAGGACACATCCCCCGCACAGAGGTGCAGGCCGGTGCACAGCGGCACAAGAGAGAATGTTGCAGAGTAGCAGTCATTCAAGATCGGGCATGGTGAGGGGCCCATGCGCGCACGTGTGCGCATCCAGGCAGCCCGTAGCTCTTGTTAGCGTATGACCTTGCTTTTTGCCGTCTCATCAATTGTGTGTGCAGCCTTATCCCTACACTGGCGCGCGCACGTGTGCGCGTACAATCCACACCTGCTTGTGCTTATGTACATGCTCTGTTGAATGCTCCGTTGAGTGCTGCTCGTGTGTGGGCACCTGTGCCAAGTGCGCAGAGCAAGTTTGGGCAGCTTGCTGCAGGGCTTCCAAGCACAAGTTCCGCGCAGGCACAAGAACAAGCAACCATCTGTCATAGACTAATGGGCTGGCTGATCTCACTTGTGGGCACGCTGATGGGCTGGCTGGCTGGCTGGCTGGCTGATGCAGGCGTGCCTGGCGCAGCCCCAGGCTCTGCAGGGGGCAGCTCTGTATCCAGCAGCCTGCGCGCATTCCTGGGCCGCCAGAAGACGATTGGAGCCGACGCAGTGGCGCAGCAGGTGCGCGTGCGGGCGGGCGATGCGGCACCCTGTTGGATGCGCGTGCTTTCATGCATGGCTGTGCATGCATGCTCGTGTGCTACGCCGCCCTGCGCTCGACCTCTTCAGGGACACACACACACACACACACACACACAAACACAAACACGTGCGCACATAACATGTGAGTGCAGATACACACGCGCATGCAGGCCTCCCCGCAAGGCGCCCTCACCGACCGCCCGGCCCAGGCAGCACACGCTCCGCCGCAAGCCGGGGGCTCCACCTCTGAGCGCGGCGTGCGCAGCAACGCAACTGCCACCGCGGCAGCGGCGGCAGCGGCAGCGGCGGCGGCGCGTGCTGCCCGGATGCCTCCGCCTGTTTTGCCACATGCGGCTTCATCTGCTGCTGCAGCTTCGCGCAGCAGTGGTGGCGCGCTGCAAGGTGGGGCATGTTGTGGCAATGCTAGGCCCCCCCTGATCGCGTTTGTAGGCTGTCTTGTGGATTGAGTGGACCAAAGGGGGCGCGCATGGAGAGGCGCTGCCTGGGTGGTGTGGCGGTGACAGTGTGGCCTGTGGTGCATTAGGGCGCAGCCAGGGAGCGGTGAGGGCCTGGCTAGCTGCAAGAAATGATGTCTTACAGATTGTCAGTTGGTGAGGGGCGCACAACCTCCCAAGATGTATTGTTTCTTTGGGCATT
>LFCJ01004623.1_pt1 | contig 10086 bp, 10 predicted proteins | sample 643141 | NCBI WGS metagenome assembly LFCJ01 (sample SAMN03766243, study PRJNA286221) | soda lake metagenome | biome: soda lake; feature: Kulunda steppe; material: water; isolation source: sample B1-Br-g2 brine of Lake Bitter-1 | place: Russia: Kulunda steppe | collected 2010-07 | reverse complement strand
CTCATTGGGCCCCAAACTGATCACACACGTCATTGGGCCCCAGGCTGAACACACGTCATTGGGCCCCAGGCTGAACACACACCTCATTGGGACCCTGGCTGAACACACCTCATTGGGCCCCAGACTGAACACACACCTCATTGGGCCCCAAACTGATCACACACGTCATTGGGCCCCAGGCTGAACACACGTCATTGGGCCCCAGGCTGAACACACACCTCATTGGGACCCTGGCTGAACAAATTTCATTGGGACCCAGACTGAACACACGTCATTGGGACCCAGACTGGTCTCAGACCAGGAATTTGGCTGCCCGTGCCAAGCATTGCCTTCAGACAATCCCTGATGAGGGGCCCTGCATCCATCCTGGGTGCATGATGGGCACAACTTGGACAGTAAGACCAGTCTTGCAGATCCCAGGGCTGCATGCTGGGCTGAGCTGCATGCCGCATGCACCCAGGGCAGCACAATGCTGTATGTTTGGCAGCCCTTCCGGGGGCAGCATATGATGAGGAGTGCCTGGCAGAGCACCCAGCGACGCAATGCTGCGGATCCATCTGCTGTCTACCCTGGCAAAGGCCAACAGCTTACGCACCGGGCGTTAAGTCCGCAAGCAGCCTCGGGTGGCCGGTGGGTCTGGGGATAAGGCTCGCCCTCATGCCCCCTAACACACTGCAGGACCTAGCGGGTATGCCATCGCATTTGCCATGGGCTTCTTCTCCCGGAACGCCCCCTGCTGGAGCCCCTACCACCACCTGGACAATGTGCCCGCCGACTGTGTGTCCTCTTGCATCCTGGGCGCCACGGCCGCGCTGCTGGCAGGCATCGATGTCACCCAGATCGGCATGCCGCGCTCTGGTGAGGCGCCGGGCTCTGCATCCCTCTGTGTGTACCTCTGTATGTGTCTTCCTGGAAGACTCTACCACTGTGCATCCCTCTGTGCATCCCTCTGTGTGTCGCTGTGTGCATCCCTCTGTGTGTCACTGTGTGTGCCCCTGTGTGTGTCCCTGTGTGTGTCTTCCTCTGTGCATCCCTCTGTGCATCCCTCTGTGTGTGTCTTCCTCTGTGCATCCCTCTGTGCATCCCTCTGTGTGTCCCTGTGTGTGTCCCTGTGTGTGTCCCTGTGCATCCCTCTGTGTGTCCCTCTGTGTGTACCTCTGTGTGCGTCTTCCTCTGTGCATCCCTCTGTGCTTCCTTGGCGCCGCGGCCGCGCTGCTGGTGGGTGCCGACGCCGCCCACAGACAAGCATTCCCTGCTCTGGTGGAGGAGTGCTGGGTCGTGAGAGGCAGCTCAGCTGCAGGCGCGAGGCTCTGAGGATTCAAGGGTATTGCAACAGGAGGTTGCAATAGCCAACTGTTGCAAGCAGCGTGGGGCCGAAAGGGTTGGGGTGCAAGTCCCGCCGCTCCATCAAAGGCGTACATGTAGGAAGGCGCACCAGTGGCATCCGCCTCCAGAGACGGTCAGACGCTTATGGCCTGGCCTGTTAGATCATTGCAGAAGATGAAGAAAGGGGGGAGAGACCTCAGGTACTTCTGAGGCCTTTGAGTTGCAAGCGCGGCGTCAATGGGCAGCGGCGGGCTTTGTCTCGTTTGCTAGCTTGCGAGCAAGGTGTACATTGGCAGCAGCGGACTTATATCTTGGGTGGCAGCTCGCAAGCCACCATGTCGTCTTCATCCAGGCTTTCAAAAAAGACCATGTGACAGTTTTGTCTCATCGGCATTTCAGGCCCTGGGGTGTTCAATGTCAACAGCATCTTACATAGATCATGACCAGCTTGCAACATCGCAAGTAGTTTGCAAAAGTGCTAGGTAAAATTGCAAGTGCTGGTAGTTGGTATTGCAAAACTACTTGGTTGACAAGTAGTCTAGATTGCATACTGGGGTACATGATTGCCAACCATCAATTGGATGGAAGTTTGCAAGCCATCAAGTAGTCTTGAAGCTTGCGATGAACGGCCATGCGCATGAGAGGCCTTGCACTTGCTTGATTGTTGGCTCCACGATGTGTATGAGAGGCCCGCAAGCATTGCAATCATAGCGTTTGATATAGGACCAAACATCTCATATTGACATAGGAACCATGGCGCTCTTAGGAGGGGTGTGCTTTGCTTGCTTGCAACAGAGGGCCTTCACTGTGGCAGTCTCCTCCTCTGCACCCACGTTTATGTGAAGAGGACAGATGAGGAGTGCACTCGCTCAGAGAGGGTCATCACAGTGGTAGATTTCTCTGTACCCACATTGCAATGAGCACTACTGGAAAAACATTGTTGTGATTGTGGAGGAAGGGGGATGGCAATGCTGGCACACAAGCAAGGATGCAAGAATCGGGAGGTCAACCTGGAAATCTGTGCAATTTGGTGGGATGACCTGAAGTTTAAAAACATCCCCAGCGGGCGCATTCAGGGTTGGAGAGATGTGTCTGCCACTTTCCTGTTTGATGAGGCCTCCTCTGCTGCCCTTATGCAACAGCTTGCATTTTCCTCCTCTGCTGCCCTTATGCAACAGCTTGCATTTTCCTCGCAGGTGAACGCCAGGCCAGGTAAGTCTTGCTCACAAAAACTGTCACACCTAGCATTCACATTTGCGGACGGGGAGGAGAAGGTTTGCGTTGGGAGTGCCACGCGTGGCAGTGTTAAGGGCCACACAGCATGCACATGCCACCGCCTGAAGCGCACTCTTGACCCTATATGATGCCCCCACACCCACCCGCTTCCTGCCCTGCACTTTTGCAGATACATGCCTTGAGGGGGCTGATGGCGCTCCGGGCGCAGCAAGCACAGCCAGCCAGCTGGCCAGCCAGGCAGCCCCCTTGAGACCCACAGCTGCTGCAGCACCGCTCGGTGCTGCCAGCCCCGGAGGTGCGAGGTGCACGTACGCGGAAGTTGCTGCAAGGCGTGGGGCGGCGGCCCCTGTGGTGTTGCACGGCTTGGAGGGGCCAGCCAGGCAGGCTGCAGCAGCGGCAGAGGTCGGGGGGGACGCTGGCGCGCTGGGAGAGGCAGGGGCGGGGCGCGCTGCCGCCGAGGAGAGGGGCTGCACAGGGGCAGGAGCAGGCGGGGGCAGTGAGGAAAGTGCAGGGGCTGCATTTGACAAAGGCGCAGGGGCTGCATGCGACAAGGGCGCAGGGGCTGCTTGCAACAAGGACGCAGGGGCCACAGCAGGTGGAGACGGCGCTTGGATGCTGGCAGGCAGACGCCAGACGCTGGATGGGACGCATGAGGCGTGGCGCGAGGTGGTTGGCTGCAAGGTGCGTCAGACGGTGGCCTGCAGGGGTGTGCAGCTGCTGGGGGGTGCGCAGCTGCTGGGAGGCACGGCAGGCAACAGGGGAGGGGGATGCCCTGCGGGGGTGTGCGGCTGCTGGGGAGTGGCAAATACTTGTGGAGCATGTTGTGGGGCATGTGCAACCACATGATGTGCATGTGCAATAAGATGACGTAGGAAATTGGGCAGCAGAGTATGATGCAGGACTTTGGGTGGCAGCAGATTATGAGAGAAGCTCTGAGCGCGTGCGCCTTTTGCACAAGCCTTGTGCATCTGGAGCAGGATGTGCTCGAGGGAGCTAGGTGATTTCATTGTGCTGCTCGTGGGCGGGGGTGGTGGCCTGCTCAGGTGCAAGGCTGGTGAGCGTGGTTGGTGGCCAGCGGCGAGGCGCAGCAGATGGATGGGGCAGAGGAAGGTGAAAAGAGGGATGCTGGGCTGCGCCATGGGCAGCGTGGCAGGAAGTTCCTAATCAAAGAGCGGCTGGAGGTTCCTAATCAAAGCAGCTGGAGGTTCTTAATCAAAGAGCTGCTTTCCTCGGTGCCAGGTGCTTTGTGTGATGCTCCACCTGAGCCTTACATGCCACTCCACCTGAGCCTGGCAGGCCACTCCACCTGAGCCTTGCAGGCCACTCCCCCTGGTCCCCTGGATGTTCATTCACAGGGAGAGCATGGAGGAGGGCAAAAGCAAACGGGGGATGCAAGCGCGCCTGTTGGTGGGTGCGGCATCCACATCGCAAAGCACACTCAGTTCAGTAATGCAGCAGTGAAAGCATGCAAGCACACTTTACAAGGCATCCAACATTGCTAGCCAGTTTTGGCATGCCGTTAATTTTCACCTGGCCTCCTCGTTGCATGCGCACACCCTGGCTTTATGCTGAGCAAGCTTCAAGCAAGCACACGCGTTCTCTGGCTTGGCGCTTCACCTTGCCACCCGGTTGCAATAGCTGCCTACAGGCGCAGATGTTGGAACGCACAGTTCTGTTAAACCCAAAGAGATGCAGAGCATGATTGTTGCAGCATCGCCGATGTACCTTTAGCAGTGCCACGGCCATGGCCATGGCTTGGCGGCCGCGGCCAAGAGATGCTGGCTCTGGCTTGGGGTATCTCCATTGCAGGCCTTGCGTCCCATCTGCCCCCAGCGCCTGCAGCGGATGTGCACAGCCCTGTTGCTGTATACCACTGCGGGTCCACCTGCATCCAGCCTCTCAGCCATGCTGAATCCTATGCCCTGGTGCGTGCACGCGCGCATGTGCTTGTGTGTGTATGTGTTTGAGCGTGCGTGTGTGTGTGTGCATGAGCTATACCCAAGTCTGTGCGCTTCCTCAAGGGAATGAGCACACTAAAGATGTATGAGCGCGCATTCAAATGCGTGCATGTCTGGCACCCCCAAGTAGCAGTGGGCCATTTGGGCCAATGTACGCCTCCCCAGTGATTGATCAAAAGGAAATCATGGGGTCCATGCAAACACCATGTATCCGTTTTGATGCTTGCTGCTGCACAGAGCAGCAAAACCTGTCGGGCCCCATTTTTTGTGAGCCGTGTTCATCGAATTTCATACAGTGCGCTCTTGCCTCAATGAGCCGGTAATGCTAAGCCTCCAGGTGCAGCACTTCTGGGGTGTGCCTCTTGATACAGTGTCACCAAATAGCTTGCAACGATATGGGGATCATGCTGAGCGAGTCACTTTGCAAGCTGCAAGCAGTAGCAACAATAACGATGAAGTGTGTTGTAATCAATAGCCTTTTCAACTGGCATACTTCTGCTGACAAGCACCCTACAAACACCATTTCACCTTTTGCTATGCTGATCCCATTTGTCAGGTGATGTAGATGCAGAAGCGCACGAGTCTCTTTTGCCCCATAGCAATCTCTTGCAAAAACCTCAGTATTTGGTCCCATTGCCAGTCTTGTTAAGGCTGAATCAACCATCAAATCTTTCTGGTATATTGCTTAGCCAGCCTTCTCTGCGGAAATCATGGAACAGAACCTCAGACCAAGTTTTTGAGGATGTTCAAGTTCTGGTAATTTCAAGGGCCTTCTGGGGTTTGAATTATGAAACAAAATAGGTACACAGGCACTCTTAGAACAGACAATGCTCCGCTTCTTGCAGGCGTATGACTTCTACTCACACAATCCACCCAAGGCTCGCATCATGTGCGGCAAGTGAGTTGTGTGCAATGTGATGGGTACTTATGAGAAAATGTTAGGAGGTGACAGGTCAACAATATGAAGAGCGCATATTTTTGGCCAGAACATAAGACATCCCCTTTTACAACACATAAGACATAGCCAAAATCCATATCCCTTGCCTCGCTGCATGGAAAATTCTCCAGCTCGCGCATCAAGCCATGGTTCACCACCAACCGTGCCAGTACGTGAAAAGTTTGGATGCCCTCTGTGCATGACACAGGTACGTGGAGTACATTCCGGACTACAAGCCCGTCCTCTGGAAATCCAAGCTGGCCAAGCGGTGGACGCACTTCAAGGTGAGGCTGCTTGCAGTGCTCTTTGCATAAAGCAGCGGCTCCTCATGCGCACAGACGATGTAGAATGGCACCGTTCAACCTTCTGATTGAGCCGGTGCTGCCTCTTTACCACTGCTACACCATTGTGGTGCATCACCAGAATAGACATGTGCCAAGGTCCACTTGAAACGCTTGCCATGGACACTTGGCGCACCCCTGGCAGATGCGCCAATGCATGCACACATTGCTTGCCGCAGCCACACAATGCACCGCTGGCGGATGCTGCAGTGCTACCCAAAAACGCTTCCCACTGACACGAGTCAAGGCATGCGGACATGACACGGTTCGCATTCGTGCTCAGGCCTCCTGAACTCACTCCGTGGGGGGGTCTTGTGCTGGAGATCAGATTGAAGTGGGTCGCACTGTCAACCTGCACCATTTCAAGCATGTGTCGTGTTTGGCGCATAGGGCAGGAGCCACAATAACAGGCTTGCCCTCCATGATCTGATCACATGATGACAAAGCCTGTTTCATTAGGAATGAGTCATTACTGAACAAGGGGATCATTAGAAATGAATCATTACTGAACAGGGAGTCTTCAGGGGATGTGTGAGGGGTGGGAGGTGAGGGGAAGGATTGGATTCCTCCCCCTTCCTTTCTCTCCTAGTCATGCAATGGAGGATAGGAACCCATGCATAGCATAAATTCAGGGCATGCGTTGACTTGTTCATCACGCGGGCTCGGAAGAGGCCGTCTGCGTGCTGCTGGCAAAAAGTAAGCACGGCTTGGCTCTCTAGGGCCACATATGCTGATTGCAGCTGGTGCTGAGAGTTACCTCAGCTGTCAAGGGCCATATGCTGATTGCAGCAAGCGCTGAAACCAGACAGAGGCTTTCCGTCTGTTGGTGCCCTGCGCAGTGCCGTCTGTTCTTGCACCGCATTGCGCCTGCTGCGCCTGCAAGCAGCTCCTCTCCATCCAACCAACCTTGGTTTGATCAAAAAGCATGCATTAGCCAAGGAGCCTTTGCTTCAGCATTTAGCTGAGCAAGCACCATTTTAACCTCTTTCTGTGCTGCACAGAAAGCGCACACTTCCAATTGTCTGGCTGGCGTAGACGTTGTTGTGACATCCTCTCCATCTCAAACGCCCCTCTCCATTTCAGACACACTATCTGTGTGGCTTGTATTGACTCAATCAGATTGGCTCTTTGGCAATGCTGCTGGCCTGCTTTGGTCGAGACCAGCAGGCAAGGCGCTTGCGTGGAGGGTACACAATGTGGTGAGTGCCGGGCAGGGTTTGGGGGGGGACGAATTGATTCTTACACTCTCACTGGGCTCACCTACTGGGGTATCTTGTAGAGGGTACAAGCCAAATATTCAGAGATTGCATGTGGACAGTTGAGGGAGCGCACATAAGGTGTGCAAGAGAGGAAAGAGAGAATGAGAGAACTGAGCATGGATGCGCTAATCATTATCCTTGCATACCTGCGTGCTGCAGGGACCAGACATTGGATCCTAAAAATGACTTCCGCATCAGCTTCAGGTATGATCAAAGCACACAGACGCACTTGCCGTTGTTTGATTCCTGGTTTAAGTTATGGAAGCAAGTTAAACCAGTGAGAATGCTGCTATCCTTTCTCAAGAGGCAGATCTGGCTCAAGCAATGGATGCAAGATAAGCCTGTCAGATCTGGCCCGTCAGAGCTGGCCTGACAGAGCTGGCCTGACAGAACTGGACAGACTGAACTGGCCTGACAGTTTAAAGTATTGAGCACTGACAAGCTCAAGGTGTTGAGCTCAAGGTATTGAGCACTGACAATCTCAAGGTATTGAGCTCAAAGCCATTCAGCTAAAGGTATTGAGCTTGGCCTGACAGCTCAAGGTGTTGAGCACTGCCTACAGAGTAGAACTGTGACAGTGATTTAGAGAGCATCCATGGGAGGCAAACCTCCCAGCCTACAACACTGGACATCGTGCTCTTCCTTTCATAAGATAACTTGCAAATCATGCTCCACATTCCCTGGGCTTACATCTCAAGAAGCCATTGACCTAGTGCTCTCCTTTTGTGGCATGGCACTCCTTGCAATGCATGCAACACGCAAGGCCAATCACTTGCAGTAGATCTCACTGGTTTGCATTCTTGGCACTTAATGCTTGCAGCATCAAGAACTCACTGGTCCTTGAGGCGCTGATGGCACCAGAGGAGCGCCCTCTATTCCCTCTGGTGTGGCGGGGCGAATGGCTGTCTTTCATTGCCACATACATGGTAAGTGCGCTTGTGCGCACAACATGGGCAGTCATCATCACTTGGACGAGTTGAGGACAAAAGCGACCATGCCCTCATGAAACTCCTGGTGTTATGATTTGAGGAAGAGGCATGTATCCATTAATGCAATACTGCAAGCACCACTCAGTCCCACACCATCTGAAGAGGGAACATGCGAACATCAACATGGATTCGATGTGGGTCAGGGGAATGCCTGAGATGAACTACTTACTGCTTGGCTACATTGTAAAATAAGAGACAGTTTCAATTCAGCGTTGATGATCCAAGCTGCATATTGATGAGTGGCATGCTCAGTGCTGAAATTTGGCTTTTTGTACCTGCCCTCTGTGGCGGCTTTGACACTCCATAGTGCGCAATAGTGCGTGATAAGTAACTTTGGCGCACGTGCTAAGTGATACACTTGCAGCTGCCTTCAAGCATGTCAAGATAATGCTGCAGCAGTCACTGCTTTAGCTGCTTCCGAGTGCTGCTGCATTGGCCAGCTTTGCCTTGTCTGCCGCCCACCGACAAGAGACCAAATCATTCATATAAACCATGGAGCCTACGTTGTTTCCTTCTTTCCCCTTCTTGGAGCTTGCCTTCCCGGGAACACAACAATAAATTCCCAGGCCACATATGTTTCACATTCCAGCAAAGGTACTTCACCCACAGGAGTGTATGGAGGGTCCCCTACTTCATGGTGTTTGTTCTAAACTAGTGCCCTGCTGATGCATGCCTGCAGGCAGCTGTGATGCGACTCTTTTTAAAACAGGACGTGCCCCAAATTCGGCGTGATGGCAAGCACCAGCATGACTTTGTGTACATCCCTAATACTCATGTTGCCTGAGAGAAAATGGTTGAGGCACTCATATGAGCCTCCAGAGTTGCTGTTGACTTGAGAGCTTAAGAGGGTAGAGCAATTTGATGCACACCGGACATTGTCGCAATTTCCTGTTTTGAGGCTGCACTCAAAGTTAGCAATTTGGGCTATTCAGCAGTGCTGCATCCAAATCAAAAGAGGGGAAGCTTTGTAGGTCCAGCTGTACAGCTTGTGCCTTTTGTCACATCCTGCGCCTGAAGATTATGATGTGAGATGCTTTGACTAGTCCAGTACTGGAAGGATTGTCACGGATGTCAATTGAAACCGTCTTCACTTGTGATTGTCTGGAGGGGCAAGTGAGCCACCTAGTGATGAAGGAACAAGGGTGGCATCAACTTTGCGGCTTTAGTTTGAACTGTTGTCCGTACAGACATGATGATGAGGGTAAGCAGATCGTCACTGTAAAGCAAATCACTGTGCTGGTCATGGTCATAACTGTGGTTGAAGTCAAACTTTGCGTTCACTGAACGGCATTCATTACTTTGATATAAATCCTTGACCTTCGTGGATGGTAGCTATATCGAAGAAGGCAAACCATTCATTGAGGCAGGTGTCAACCACCCCATCTTGGGCAGCTCTAACTTCTTTGAACCAAATGGCGCTGACTCAGCTGCATTGGATATAACCAGCACCATAGGGAGAGCAGAACTGGCAGCTATAACTGCTACTGTTACACACGATCATACTCATAGTGCCACAGACCGCCTTACCTCACTCCATCGAATCAGGAAAGAATTGTTGTGCCCAGAGAAGCACCGTCACCATGTCCAAGGAGGCATCCTCAAAATTCTTTGTAATTCTATCCGTGACTCTCAATCCCACGTCTTCCTTGATATAGTGAAATCTCATGCCGGACTTGCCAGAGATCAATGTGCAGCGCCTTAGCAAAATACAAGCCTGCCACAGAAATAGCCTACTAGCTGAAACAACCATCCGCATCGCAGCCGCTCGGGGCAATCCCTTCTTTGATACCAGCTGGCTAGCTGTAGAAGAAGTGAATCAGCAAGGATCTGGCACTGAAGCTCCCCAAGACAGATTGACTTATCTTCCAAATGTGCGAGCCGCACTAAAATCCCACATGCTCTCGCACCATTAACTGGTCTGAAAAAAAGGGCACTAGTCTTAGTACCAGAATTTATTTCCACGTGTCCACAAAATCATTAGCAACACTTTTTGGAGCATGCCCAAACTCTCTCTCTCTCTCTCTCTCTCTCTCTCTCTCT
>LFCJ01004622.1_pt1 | contig 10086 bp, 10 predicted proteins | sample 643141 | NCBI WGS metagenome assembly LFCJ01 (sample SAMN03766243, study PRJNA286221) | soda lake metagenome | biome: soda lake; feature: Kulunda steppe; material: water; isolation source: sample B1-Br-g2 brine of Lake Bitter-1 | place: Russia: Kulunda steppe | collected 2010-07 | reverse complement strand
GAGCCGCCCGGTGAGCCGACCGAGAGGCACGAAAATAGATGGTGGTCAACTCGAGAGTGAGGCCCAGCCGCTCGCAGTACCGATTGCACCCAATTGGTGCCAAAGACGACTGAAAATTGGAACGGTTGCCGAGGTGCTCGCACGACGCCCCGCCCGGCCCCTGTGAGCTGTCGGACCCAGGCGGGCGCACATCCCTGGGGGACCACGGTCGCCGGAATCCGGCTGTGCTTCGATACGCACAAACCACGCGAGGTCCTACAGCCGACGATGATCGACAATCTCGCACAGGGGGCCCGTGCGTTCACGAGCAACACCTACTTCGTCGGTGGCGAACGCCCCGTCCTGATCGACACCGGGGCGAACTTCGACGTCCTCGACCGTCTCGAGGATCGGACCGACGAGCTCGCAGCCGTCGTTATGACCCACACCCACCCCGACCACGTTGGCAACCTCCCCGCGGTGAAAGCGGCCTTCGACGTCGAGGCCTGGGGCTATGACACCTCGATCGAGGGGATCGACAACCGGATCGAGGACGGCGAGTCCGTGCAACTGGGTGACCACGAGTACGTCGCCCTCCACACCCCCGGCCACAAGGACGACCACCTCTGTTTTTATTCCGAGGAGGCCGGTGTCCTCTTCGCCGGCGATCTGGTCTTCCAGAACGGGTCGTTCGGCCGGACGGACCTCGAGGAGGGCCACCGGCCGACGCTGGTCGACAGCATCGACCGCGTCCTCGAGGAGATCGACGAGGATCTGGGTGAGATGCATACGGGCCACGGACCGAGTATTACGAACGAACCCTACGGCCACGTCGAACTCGCCTCGCAGATGGCCCGTCAGATGTGATACTGGCGGAGAAAAATCAGGCGTCGAGCCCGTAATACCCCGGCTCCTCCTCCCGGCGTGGCTCGGCGACCACGAGGTCCTCGGAGTTTCGCATCACCCACGGGATCGCCCAATCGAGGAGGATCTCCTCGGTCTCGACCTCGAGTTCGGCGTCGGGCTCGAGACCCTGGAGCATTCGGGCGATCTCGTACACTGTGTACATCTTGTCCTCGTCGAGTAACTCGCCAGCCGTGTAGAAATCACACGGGTAGAGTTGGTCGAATTCGTCTTTGGGTACTGGCATGGTGACTGGTACACCCGTCGCCGTCTAAACGGTGTGGTCTCGCGTGTGTAGTCACTCCTCGAGGTGAGAATCGGGGGCGTCCTGAACGACGCCAGGTTCGATCTGTTCAAACGGCGAGCGAAGCGGTAGCGTAGCGAGCCGTTACTCGAAGTGGTCGAGACACTTCTCGTACTCTTCGGCTGTTTTCTCCCAGTTGACGACGTCGAAAAAGCCCTCGACGAAGCTGCCACGGTCCGGGCCGTAGTCGTAGTAGTAGGAGTGTTCCCAGACGTCACAGGCGAGGATCGGATGGGAGCCCCAGAGGGCACCCTGGTCGTGTTTGTCGACGGGGACGTTGCGCAGTTGCTTTGCGACGGGGTCGTAAACGAGCAACGCCCAGCCACTCGCTGCGCCCGCTGCGGCCTCGAATTCGCCTTTCCAGCCCTCATACGAGCCGAAGTCCTCCTCGATTCGGTCGGCGAGGTCGCCCTCGGGTTCGCCGCCGCCGTCGGGGGACATGTTCTCCCAGAACAGCGTGTGCAGATAGTGGCCACAGCCGTTGTGGGTAACACTCGACAGTGCACCCGGCGTGGAGCCGTAGTCGCCGGACTCGCGGTTTTCCGCGAGGGTCTCCTCGGCGCTGTTGAGCCCGTTTACGTAGCCCTGGTGGTGGGTGTCGTGATGCCAGGTGACGACCTGTTCGGAGATCGCCGGCTCGAGTGCGTCGTAGTCGTACGGTAGTGGGGGGAGTTCGTGGTCGGTCATGGTGACACTCGGTTTAACGGGCTCTCACCTGTTAAGCATTTAGGTGATAAATGCTAGCACAACGTCCCCGCCGACACGACCGACGGCTCCGACGTCCGCCCCGTCCGCTAGACACGTTCTTTGTGACGGGCGTGGTCGAGCCACTCCTCGAGGGAGGGCTGGCCCCAACGTCGCACCGTCTCGCTCCGTGAGTCGTACTCGACGATACCCGCGTCCTCGAGTCGTGGCAGGTGCTTGTGCTCGAGTGCTACCTTGAGTTGCTCGCGGTGTTCCGGCGAACCCGTGTTGCCCTCGAGTGAGAGAACGTACTCGATAATTTCCTCCAGAGTCACGACGCCGCCTTGGGCCTCGTACAGGCAGTAGAGGGTGTGTCGCCGTCGTCGTTCCGACAGTAGATCGAAGACCCGATCGAGTGATGGCGCCTCCGCGGTCAGCAGCCGTTCACCCTCCCGTTCGGGTTTACGCATCGTCGGACCTCCTACCGTGAGTTGCCATTCGAAATCACCGCCAGAGCGTACCGTCTCGGGTACATTAGGTGTTACGTGTGTCTAGGCGGTAGACGTAATAATTGTTTAAGGAGTTCGATCGGTCGGGTCCGGTACCGGGCGACAACCGGCTCGCGACCGGGAGTGTCCTGCCCGGAGAACGGCGGGACTCGGTTGACTGACTACTCGTAGAGCCAGCCCGCGTCGTGGTGTTCGTAGTCGACGAGTTCGTCGTCGTCGAAGTGGATCGCGATCTCGCGTTCGTTTGCGCCGTCGTCCTCGTGGTCTGCGGCGTGGACGACGTTCCGACCCAGGTCGAGGGCGTAGTCGCCGCGGATCGTTCCGGGTTCGGCCTCGAGGGGGTCAGTCTCGCCGATCATCCCCCGGACCTGGCGGGTCGCGTCCTGTCCCTCCCAGACCATCGGGACGACGGGACCGGACGTGATGAAATCGACCAGATCGTCGTAGAACGGCTTGTCCTCGTGTTCGCTGTAGTGCTCTTCGGCGCGTTCACGGGGCATGTTCTCGACTTTGATTCCGACGAGCTTGAGCCCGCGATCCTCGAGTCGCGAGACGACTTCACCCACGAGTCCGCGTGCGAAGGCGTCGGGTTTGATCATCACGAACGTCCGCTCGTGGTCGCTCATTGTTCGGCCTCCGCCTGTTCGTCTTCGGCGTCTTCTTCGACGTCCGCTTCGGCGTCCTCCTCGACGTCCGTTTCGGCGTCCTCCTCGACGTCCGCTTCGGCGTCCTCCTCGACGTCCGTTTTGGCGTCTTCTTCGCCGTCCTCCTCGACGTCGTCTTGCTCGGGTTGTTCCTGAACCGGGCCTTTGTTCCGGCGACCGGCCTCGGTCCACTCCAGATCACGCGGTTCGCGCCCGAGCTTGTAGTTTTTCTCCGCCTTCGAGTCGACGAAGTGGAGCACGGTACCGTCTGTCCGGACGTACATGATGCCCGTTCCGGGCTCGATCTCCTCGCCGGTGTAATCACAGGTGCGCTTTTCGACCATTATTGTCCTCCGATGGAGTCTGCCTCGCGGGCGGTCTCGCGCAACTGCAACACGTCACCTTTGCGGACCGGCCCGAGGCAGTTTCGGGTGATGATGCGACCTTGATTCTCGCCCTCCTGAATCCGGCATTTGACCTGCATGGCTTCACCGTGCATGCCGGTCTTGCCGACGACCTCGATGACCTCGGCGGGCGTAGAGCCGCTTTCCTCTTCAGCACTCATGTTCGGTCACCTCAGCGGAGGTCCTCGACCTTGCCTGCGATGTCCTCGACGTCGCCGGAGGCCTCTCCGGCGTTGACGATCGCGGCGGCGGCCGAGCCGACCTCGAGGCCGGCGGCGTGGCCGACGTCGTCTTGGGTCTCGACGAAGACGAACGGGATCCCCTTCTCGTCTGCGAGTTCGGGGATGTGCATCACGATCTCCTCGGGGGAGACGTCTTCGGCGACGTAGACGAGATCGGCGTTACCACGCTCGATCGCTTTGGTCGTCTCGTTGGTTCCTTTCTTTACGCTACCGGTGTCTCGTGCGACCTCGAGCGCCTCCAAGGCGTCCTCTTGAAGGTCGGCTGGGACTTCGAATGTTACGTATACTGACATTGGTTGTTCACCTATCTCCCACGCGCAGGCTCGCACTCCCCTGCCCGTCCGGGCCGGTCCCGGGCCGACAATCCGGCGAAGGTCCTGTGGGGCTAGGAGCATCATCAACCCCGCGTAGGGTGTACCACCCCGTAGCGTTTGACTCCTTAAAAGCGTGTCCAAACGCCCGGAGGGATGGCACGCGTCCACACCCTATTTGACGGGTGTCTCCCGGAATTTATCCTCGAGCCGACACGACCTCGAGTCGACCTCGGGGGGATCCAACAGCAACTTACTGGCCCGGGCTCGAATCGGGCGTATGAACGTCGCCGACGTCGCGCTCGACCTCCGGCGGGACGGGGCCCGCGTCGACGAGCGCCGGCTTCTCGTCCTCTCGGGCGATCGCCAAAGAGCTTACGCGGACCTCGAGGCCGCCCTCGACGCACTCGAGGTCGCCATCACGGAGACGACGCTCGTCGGCCCCGAGGATCGACTGCGCTGTGAGCGGATCCCGACGGCGACCGCCGGCCGACTGCTGGGGACGACCCGCGAGGTCGTGATCGTCGACGCCCACGAGGACTTCCGCCCGAACGCGCTCGGACAGGTCGCCGGCGTCGTCGACGGCGGTGGCCTCCTGATCCTGCTGGTTCCACCGCTCGCCGAGTGGCCCGACCGCCGGGACGGCTTCGACGACCGACTCGCAGTCCCGCCTTTCGCCCTCGAGGACGTCTCGGGGAACTTCCGGGAACGGCTGGTCGAGACGCTACGCGCCCACCCGGGTATCGCAATCGCCGACGTCGATAACGACCGCCTCGAGCGTGACGGGCTGATCGACCCCGCACCGGGACTCCCCGCCGAGTCCATCGAACCGCCCGAAAACCCGGAGTTCCCCGCTGAAGCCTACGAGGCCTGTTACACGGCCGACCAGGTCGAGGCGCTGGCCGGCCTCGAGACGCTGGCGAACTCCGAGGCGGCCGTCGTCCTCGAGGCCGACCGCGGCCGTGGCAAATCGAGCGCCGTCGGGCTCGCGGCCGGTTCGGCCGCTGTCGACGGCGAGACCGTTATCGTCACCGCGCCCTCGGCCGGAAACGCCGACGAGGTGTTCGCACGCGGGCGGGAGCTCCTCGAGGACCTCGATCGACTGGCGGCGGGAAGCGACGACCACGACCTCGAGTCCACTACCGGCGGGCGGATCCGATATCTCCCGCCGACGGAGGCGATCGGGGCGGCCCCGGATGCGGACCTGGTCGTCGTCGACGAGGCCGCAGCTTTGCCCGTCGCAGTCCTCGAGTCGCTACTCGCTGCCGACCGGATCACCTTCGCCACCACGATCCACGGCTACGAGGGTGCGGGCCGGGGTTTCTCGGTCCGGTTTCGCGATCGACTCGAGGACAGCGACCTCGAGGTGACGGACCTCTCGCTCACCGAACCGATCCGATACGCTGGCGGGGATCCGGTCGAGACGTGGGCCTTCCACGCGCTCGCACTGGACGCCCGCCCCGCGGTCGACCCCGTGGTCGCGGCGGCGACGCCGGAGGGGACGACCTACAGACGGCTGACGCCCGAGACGGTACTCGAGGACGAACACCTCCTCGCGGAGACCTTCGGCTTGCTCGTGCTCGCTCACTACCGGACTGAACCCGACGACCTCGCCCGACTCCTCGACGCGCCGAACCTCTCGGTCCGTGCACTCCTCTACGACGGCCACGTGGTGAGCGTCGCGTTACTCGCACGCGAAGGCGGCCTCTCGAGTGAGGACCGGGCGATGATGTACGAGGGCGGACGCATCCGTGGGAACATGCTTCCGGACGTGTTCACGAGCCAGCTCAGAGACGAACGCGCCGGCGAGCCGGTCGGTCTTCGGGTCATGCGCATCGCGACCCACCGATCGGTGCGCTCGCGCGGGCTCGGATCGAGGCTGCTCGAGTGCGTCCGCGAGGAATTTACCGACGAGGTCGACTGGCTCGGCACCGGCTTCGGCGCGACGCCCGGCTTGCTCGAGTTCTGGTCGGAAAACGGCTACTCGACGGTCCACGTCTCGACGACGCGAAACGACGAGAGCGGCGAGTACTCCGCGCTCATGCTCGCGCCGACGAGCGACGCAGGCGAGGCACTTCGGGACCGCCACGCCGAACGGTTCGCCCGGCGGGTTCCCGCAGTGTTCTCCGACGCACTCGAAGACCTCGGGGCAGACGTCGCCCGCGGCGTTCTTCGGAGTGTGGCGGGCGCGCCCGACCTCGAGCTTTCCGACCACGAGTGGCGCGTCGTCGCCGGGTCGGCCTACGGTCCCGGCCCCTTCGACGTCGACCCGGGACCCTTCCGCCGGCTGGTCGTGCGCTACTTCGTCGACGACCCCGACGGGATCGACCTCCCGGGACGCGAACAGCGGCTGCTCGTCATGCGGGTCCTGCAGGGACGGAAGCGGGAGACCGTCGCCGACGCCCTCGAGTATCACTCCCCCGGCCAGTGTATGCGCGCACTCGGTGAGGCGTTCGGTCCCCTCGTCGACCACTACGGCGGGGAGGCGGCCCTCGAGGTCAGAGACCGATTCACGCCCGCCGAGAGGTAGCGGCGACGGGTGTTCGAGTGAACCAGCGGCATCACCCGGGACAGCGACGACGTTCGCCAGGCCGTCGGGGTACACCGTGAGCGACCGGGACGGTCGAGGCCCGCCGCTACACCCTACGCTTCTGGATCGGGCCGTCAGGGGTCAAAGGCCACGTTCGTCACCGTATCCACGACCCCGGAGACGCCGTGGATCTGCCTGGCGACGACCGCGGGAAGGTCGTCGGGATCCTCGAGTTCGAGCTGTGCGATGAGATTGTACTCGCCGGTAACGATGTGAACCTCGCTCACTGCGTCGATCCCGTCGATCTCGTGTGCGACGTCGGAGACGACACCGGGATCGACGAGGACGTTGACGTATGCGTCGGTCATGGGACGGGCTTCGTCCGGAGACGTAGTATAGCACACACAGCAGGCAATGCTTGACGGTTCCACCCGGGGCGGACAGTCCAGTTACGACGTTCGTCGACGTCGAGGAGGTCCTCGCCGTCGAGAGACGACGACTGACGGACCGAACCCCCGTGGTGTACCCTGCGTTATCACGCTCTGGCCTGCCAGCTCCGGATCCGGTCCTCGCTGACCCCGTCGACGCTCTCGGCGACGGACTCGGGGTCGGCGTCGGCCAGTTCGTCGACGCTCTCGATGCCCGCGTCGGCGAGTTTTTTGGCGGTCTTCGCGCCGATGCCGTCGAGGCTCTCCAGATCCGACCCCGACTCGCTCTCTCGAGCCTGGAACTCCCGGTAGTTACAGATCGGACAGCCAAGCTCCCAGGGCTCCTCGCCGTTGTGGATCACGAGTTCGGGGAGGTCGTGTTCCCCACAGCGTTCGTCGGTGACCTCGATGTCGCCCCGGCGGGGCAGGGGCAGGGAGTACTCACAGTCGGGGTAGCGGGTACAGCCGACGAGCCGCGAGCCGCTCTGGAGGGTCTTGACGGCGAGTTCACCACCTTCCTCCGAACCACACTCCGGACACTCCCCGAGAACCGGACCCTCACCGGCTTCGTCGGCCTTACACAGCGGGCAACCGTGGACGAACGTCCCCCGTCCGGCGAGCATCTTCACCTCGTTTAGCTCGTGGTCCTCACACTCCCGATCGAGGATCAGCGGCTTGCCCGTCGAGGGAAGCGGGAGAGTGAACTCACAGTCGGGATAGCCGTCACAGCCGACGAAATAGGAGCCATAGCGGCTCCGCCGGACCAGCAAGTCCTCGCCACACTCGGGACACGGACCCAGTCGCTTGTCGGCTTTCAACGATTTCCGGAGGTGGTCGCCGATCTCCTCGCGGGAGTCGACCAGCTCGTCGAAGATTTCCTCGAGCATCTCCCGGGACTCCTCGGTGACGTCCTCGAAATCGGCCTCCCCGGAGGCGATCGCGTCCATGTCGGCCTCGAGTTGGGCGGTCATCCCCTCGCTTACGACCCGGTCGGCGTAGCTCTCGGCGGCGTCGACGACCGCCATGGCGAGTTTGGTCGGCCGTGGCGGGTCGTTCTCGATGTAGCCACGGTCGTACAGTTTTTCCAGGGTGTTGTGGCGAGTGGAGTTGTGCACGACTGCACCGCCCTGCACGGCGAAGTTCGGCGCGTCCTCGTCGATCGTGAGGTCGTACACGTAGCCGTCGTACTCGCGTTCCTCGACGTCGATCACATCGACGGCGGACGGGTACCCCAGCACGGCCGCGTAAATCGTCTCCTCGAACCGAGTGGAAGCGTACCGAATCGTCCGATTCCCGTCACTCGCTCGATTACTTCCCTCCACTCGCTTTTCCACGTATTCGGCGTCGCGTAGTGTTCTCAAGTACGTGTTCACTCGTCCGCGAGTAACGCCGAGTTGTGTCGCGAGTTCGTCGGACGTTTTCGGTTCCGACTCTGTGAGTTCGAGTATCCGCGCTTTCCGTCGAGTCACGTCGTACTCCCGGAGCGCGTCGAGACCGCGATAGAACTTCTCGTCGGCGGCGATGGGAACAACGTCGAGGAACCGTTCGAGGTTCTCGCGGCCACGCACGTGAAGCTTGTGCTGGCCTGGAGCCAGCTTCGTCTCGATTCCCCGACGGTGGAGCATATTCGCCACCGCCTCGAGCAATTCGTGGTCGGTATTCGAAATGAAGAGTTTCCGTTCGCGGGAGATGTGACCCTCGTCGTCGAACAACGCGCCGATGAATATCGGTTCGAGCGGCTCCGGGACGTTCGGTCGCCCGTCTTCGATCACCGTCTCGAGGACGAATTGCAGGATTCGGCCTACGGCAGACGAGAGGTTCACCTGATACCTCGTCTTGTGGTGGGATTTTCGTCCGTCCTGCTTCGTGACTGTCGGCTCAACCCCGAACAGCGTCTCGATGTCGCTCGTGAACCGATCGATGAGATAGCGACCAGTGTTGTGATAACGAATATCGACGACGTTCTCTTCCTCGTCGACGTGTATCGACCCGTCGCCGAGCAGGTGGGCAACGATGCGAGCGAGCGTCGGGCTCCAGTGTAGCGGGAACGGGTTCTCGATCGTTCGATCGTAGTTCAGACCGTGGAGCGTGTCGGGTCGAATCTCGAGTTCGCCGAGGATCCACACCGGAACGTCGCGTTTCCCGTTCTCGTAATCGCTGATCGCCGGCCTGTCGGTATCGACTCGCTCGGCGAGATCGTACTGGGTTTCGTTTCGCTTTTTTCGGAGTTCGGCGACCCGGTCGCCACAATCGACGCCGTACAGCTTCGATGGGATAGTACACGAGGACGAAAACTCGGACCAGGTGGCGACGACATCGTCCTCGTCGTAGCTGACGTGGTTTACAGGCCGCGTCGACAACAGGCGGTCACCAGGGGAAACGTCAGTGGCAGGAACGATCTCGAACCCGTCGTCCGTGCACAGATACATCGGATGGTCGGACGTCACCGAGACCGACCCTGTTTCGGTCGTAATCCGAAGCACGCGTTCGTCGGGTTCGAGCGGGCGTTGGCTTACCAGCGTCTGTTCCCGTTCGGTCACGCGCCCGGTCGCTTCGTCGACCGAAAGCGATGTCGGGCCGCGCTCGTTGACTGCAATCTCCGTATCGCCATCGGCCATCACGACTTTGCCGTCATCAAACAGCTCTGATACCGGCGTCCGGACGACGTCGTCACCTTCACGGTGGAGCACGGGGGTTTCGGCAGTCAGACATTTGGTTCCGAGCCCGAGATCTTCCATCGTTTCGATGAGCCGGGACTGGCCGTACCGGCGTGGTGGCTGGGTCTCCTTTTCCTCGAGTTCGGCCGCGCTGACCGCGAGTTTCTCGCCTTCTTCGACGGCCGGGACGTAGTTCTCGTTCGTCGAGAAGTACGGATAGACGGCGTGGTAGCCGGGTTCGACCAGCCGTTTTCCGTTCGCCTTGAGCCGGCAGTCGTCGACCTCGGCGACGACCTTGAGGTGTTCCCACGTCGCCGCGTCGGCGACGGTCGCGAAAAACCGACGGACGACGAGTTCGTACACCTCCCACTCGTCGTCGCTTACGTCCCCACCACGGGTCGGGATCTCGCCGGTCGGGTGGATCGGCGGGTGGTCGGTCGTCTCCTCGTCGCCTTCCGTCGGGACGATCTCCTCGGCCTCGAGTAACGACT
>LFCJ01004621.1_pt1 | contig 10091 bp, 7 predicted proteins | sample 643141 | NCBI WGS metagenome assembly LFCJ01 (sample SAMN03766243, study PRJNA286221) | soda lake metagenome | biome: soda lake; feature: Kulunda steppe; material: water; isolation source: sample B1-Br-g2 brine of Lake Bitter-1 | place: Russia: Kulunda steppe | collected 2010-07 | reverse complement strand
TGTAATAAAAATTAACGCAATACTAAGAGTAAAAATACTCATAATAGCTATTTTGTCAGCCAGAGTCAATATTTGTTTTAGCTTATCTAGTTTCAGTTTCTGTATTATCATATTTTATCACCATAACTTAATTAATTTTTTCAATGAATTGAATCATCTCTCGACTTATTATATCAAATTCTGGACCAATAGTACAGACATGTTCAGATTCTTTTAACCATAATATCTCTTTTTCTTCCGCTTTAGACAAATTATCATAGATATACTGACCACTACTTGGCTTTACTGTCTCATCTAATTTGGGCTGGATTACAAGAGTTGGTGAAGTAATCTGACTTAAATTATTTTTAGATTCTTTTATTAATTTTAATAACTCTGCTACAGCAGCTACAGGCATACCAGAATATCCTATATCATACGGATGCTTATCCTCGCTTTCAGGCCAAGTATCATACTTTTTAAAATATTTTAATACCGGAGCCAAATAAGCTAATTTATTCTGTAACTTTATTGGAGCAGCTATTGAAATCACTGCATCAGGCTTAAACTCTGCAGACAAAACCAATGAAATTGTCCCGCCCATTGATAATCCTGCTACATATACCTTATTATATTTATCTTTTAAAGCAGTATATTCTTCAATAACTTTTCCCATCCAATCTTCTCTGCAGGTTTTCTCCATATCCTCAAGTGAAGTACCATGACCTGGTAGCCTAACTCCCTTTACACTATAGCCAGCTTGATTTAATTTTTCAGCTAAGGGATACATATGAGCTGGTGAACCTGTAAATCCATGAATTAATAAAAATAATTCTTGATTGCCCTCTAATTTAAACTCTTTTGCCTTTTCAGATAAATACTCCATTGCAGACCTCCACTTCTCTTTAAAGTATTTCTATTCAGACAACATACCCTTTATTTTATTTGTAAATCTTCTCATTTTTTTCTGCTGCAAAATTGGTTTATAAGCTCTAATAACTAACCCTGCGCAATCTAATTCTTCCATTATTTTATCAGTTTCTGAGCCTGTTATATGGTCCTTTATCCCCCATTCACTACTAGCCCCTAGCACTACTAAATCATGTCCTTGGGCTAACTCTAAAATACCTTCTGCTTTAGAAGGGTTCGATACTATATTTATATCTCCTTCAACCTCTAATTCGCTTAAACCTTCAGACATAACTTCTTCTATTTGTTTATATTCATCTTCTGCGATATCTTCTTCTACAACTCTAAAGAAAGTAACCTTCGCATTATTACTTTTAGCAATTTTTTCTACAATCTTAGCAGCAACTTGAGAATGAAAACCTCCTCCGTAAGGATACAATAGTCGTTCAATTTCATTCTTTTTACCTGGCTTAAATATACCAACAGTTTTTGGAATTTCTTCTAAAGCTTTATGAGTTACTCCTCCTAACATCCGATAAGCTAAACCTGATTTATGCCACCCTAGCAATACAAAATCAGCATCAGTATCTATAGCTGTTTTTTTAATTGAATTGTTTATATCTCTAGATAAAACTGATAAAGTTTCTTCAATATATTTATCATTATCAGCTATCTTATTTATATCATCAACCAGTTCTTCATACCGAGACATTTCTTCTTTAAAGTTATTATATCTTGAATCTATAGGAACAACTTCTGGTACTCTTACTACATGCAAAGGCAAAACTCGTCCATCATGCCCTTTAGCAATTCCCAATCCAATACCAAGCAATTTTTTAGTGGTCTCAGGATAAGCTACGGGAACTAATACTTTATAACACTCTTTAATTCTTTCATCTTGATTTTCAATTTGTAAATGTGGTACTGGCTTAGGCGTTATTCCTTTAGGAGCTTTCTTTAATTTAGGTAATACAAAAAGATAATAAACTAAACCTATAACAGCAATTGAAATAGTAATAATAAATGGAATAAAATCTGTAACCATCAAATATAACAACAAAGCTATATTGATTGCAATACCTAATACTGGACTAATTGGATAAAATGGAGCTTTAAATTCTCTTTCTAAATCAGGTTTTTCTCTTCTAAAAATAATAAGTGCAACATTAACCATACTATAAGCTCCAAGAGCTAAAATACTAGTTATTGTAGATATATACTCCAAATTTCTAGTAGTAGTTACTACAAAAACAATTAAAGCTGTAAATAAAACAGAAAATATAGGAGTCTTAGTTGTAGGATTTATTTTTTTAAATATAGAGGGTAATTTAAAATCTCTCGCTAAGACAAAAGAGATTCTAGATGAAGCCATCATTGCTGTATTAATAGAAGAAAGAGTAGCAAAAATTCCTGCTAAAGCAAACATATAACCACCAATACCACCGGCCATCTCAACAGCAGTATCAGTAATTGGAGTATCTGTATAAGCAGGGGTTAAATACTCCCAATTAAGTATAGAGCTAGCTATAAAGAAAATTATAGTCTTAAAAAATAATACGATTGCCAGAGCTATAAATATAGCACGCGGTAAATTTTTCTTTGGATCTATAATTTCTTCACTGGCAGTAGTTATTAAATCATAGCCAATATAGGTCATATATAATATCCCCGTTACAGCTACTGCTCCTCCATAACCTTCAGCAAAAAAAGGAGTTTGATTACTTAAATCAAGATTAAATACACCATATAAAACATATATTGTTAAAAGCCCTATTAAGGAAGTAGTTATAAAATTTTGTAATTTCCCTGAGTTTTCTATCCCTTTAAGGTTAGTAGACATAACATAAATTATCAATAAATATGCCCCAACCATTGGAGGAATAAAAGGGAAAAAATAATTAACAAAGTCCCCAAAACCAAGAGCAAATAATCCACAAGACATTGAATAACTCAGCCATAAGCCCCATCCAGTTATAAAACTCAATAACCCATCATCAGTAGCCTCACGAACATATGCATATCCACCACCAGCAGTTGGAATAATAGTAACTAACTCCGCAAAAGAAAAAGCAGTAAAAACAGCTGCTATTCCTGCTAAAAACATAGCTAATGAAGCCGAAGGGCCAGCCTGCTGAAAACTGATACCTGCCAAAACAAAAATACCAGAACCCACCATTGTTCCTACACCCATTGTTACAGCAGTATAAAGTCCTATTGACCTTTCTAATTTCTTCACAATATACCTCCCTTATATAAATAACATTATCTTTCATTAATACTATCAAATTGATGTTGGGCCTTAACTGATTCTAACTTGCTAACATATGATTCACGATATATAGTGTCATTTCTGGCTATCCAAGTCCCTATAAAACATACAATTGTTGCAGGTTTAATTAAGGAAAGCCCAAAAATCTCTGCTGCCATTAAAGTCATAGTAATAGGTATATGAGCTGCACTGCCTAAAAACCCTACACTACTAGCTGTAATTAGAGCTGCTGGATATGGAAACCCTAAAATTTCTGCTAAAAAAGCACCAGCTAATCCACCAATTACTAAACTAGGAACAACAACTCCACCACTAGCTCCCGAACCTAGGGTGAAAGCTGTAGCTAAGATCTTAGCAACTAACATTAAAAATAATAATATTAAAGGAAACTTACCTTCAATTGTTAAATTTTCAAGCAAAGTAATTCCCGGTCCTAAAATATTTGGAGTTGCTACTAAAGCTACTAAACTTGTTAATAAACCTCCTAAAGCTGTTTTAACATAAGGAGGTAGGTTTAGTTGATGATTATAATGTTCATAGCCATGTAATGCTTTTATAAAAATCAAACTGATAATCCCAATAATAACACCTATAAAAATGAAAAATAATATATCTCTTCCAGGAACAAACTCATATTCTAAAGAAACAGGGAATTGAAATAGCCTTGTCTGGCCAAGAATTACTGCATAAACAAAATAAGCAGTAATACTAGAGATAAAACTAATAAAAAGGCTATCATAATCTAAATCATCACGATAAATAATCTCTGCTCCAAAGATACCTCCTGCTAAAGGAACTGTAAAAATAGCACCAAAAGCAGCTCCCATACCACACATAACAATTTTTCTAATATCAGTCAATTTTAGCCTTAACTTTTCACCTAAGAAAGAAGCAATACTCCCCCCCATATGAACGGCTGGATCCTCCATCCCAGCAGAGCCTCCAAAGGAAATAGTAAAGATACTAGATATCAACTTAACTGGAACTACAATTATATCTACTTGACCCCATTTTTCATTATAAGCCTTTATAATCGCATCAGCACCAGGCCCTGCTGCTTCTGGAGCAAAAAATGAAGTAATAACTCCACTCATAAATAATCCGACTATTGGAAGGATATAAACCAAATTACTTTCTTTTAAAGAAGCTAATAAACTATTAGCAAGTTCTAAGCTAACTTTGAAAATTACTGATGCCAAACCAACTACAACTCCTACTAAAACAGCTATCAAAGCCCACTTGATTATGTATTGAATAGATTCAATTGTTTCATCAATAAATCGTTTTCTTCTCGGGCTCATTTTTTCACCTCAATTCTTAATATATAATAGATTATCTTTTTTTATTCTCTCTCCCAATAAATAATCATATCATCCCCTTTTATTAAATCGATTTCTGGTGGGAAAAGGTACTTATTATTTCGACAGATCATAATTGGATAAACAGGTTTATCCATAGCATCACAAAACTCATCAATTGTTGTCCCTATTAAAGCATAAGCCCCATCATTAATATCTATCTTTTTTAACTCTATGTCTAAATGCAACTCATGAATTAATTTAGCAAAATCAAATCCACTTAAATAAGTAAGCACCTGAGCTGATACTGAGTCTGCTGGTTCAATTATATCTTGCAATTCCATAACTTCAGCTAACTCTTTATATTCAGGTGTCTTTACTCTAACAATTACTTGTGGCACACCCATTTTTTTAGCTGCTTTTGCAGCAAGTAAATTCAGATGATCATCAGATGTTACAGCAATAAAAGCATCAGGCTCTTTTTTGTAAGCCTCACGTAAAGTTTCAGGATGAGTTGCATCACCAAATACAATGTCTAAATAAGGAAAGAGCTCCGACAATAGCTCACACTCTTTTCTATTAGCATCTATGACTGTAACTGTATGGTTTTTACTCTCCTTGAAGATTTTAATCAATTTTTTTCCTGTTTTTCCTCCACCTGCTATTACTATATGCAAAATAATCACTCCTTTTCATTATTTTAGGGTATTTAAAAACTCTTCTCACTAAGTATATATGTGCAGTGTGATATTTTTTTGTTTATTTTGTGATATTTTTTTGATGAATGCTTACAATTATGTTGCATAATTAAATATGATTTAATATTTTTTTAATATTTTACTACTAATTTATTTATCTTATCAAAAAATAAACTTTCTAGGCGATCAAAAACTCTTTTGACCGCCTAGAAAGTTTTATTATTCTGCCAATATTTTTTTAAAGGTAATCATAAATTTATCAACATCTCTTTTAGTAATAATCAATGGTGGTAACAGCCTTAATATATTCTCTCCAGCAGTTAAGACCATAATTCCTCTATCTAAAAATTCATGTAGTATATCACTAGCTGATACAGACAGCTCTATCCCCAGCATTAGTCCCAATCCTCTAACTTCCTTTATCACCTCATGCTCTTTTGCTAGCTTATTTAATTCATCTTCTAGATAAGAACCAATTTGCTTTACATCTGCTAAAATATTATCATTCAAAATAGCTTGCAAGGTTAGATATACAGCTTTACAAGCCAGAGGATTGCCTCCAAATGTAGATCCATGATCACCAATATCAAAAGAGTCAGCTATCTCAGCTTTAGCTAAAAATGCACTAACTGGAACCCCATTGCCTAATCCCTTAGCTAAAGTAAAGATATCAGGCTTAACATCATAATTTTGATAAGCAAATAACTCACCTGTTCTCCCAATACCGGTCTGGATCTCATCAAAGATTAATAATATCCCTTGCTCATCACATAATTGCCTTAAACTATTTAAGAAATCAGGATCAATTGGATTAACTCCACCTTCACCTTGGACCAACTCTACCATGATAGCTGCTGTTTGATCAGTAATTGCAGCCTCAACTGCAGCTAAATCATTATATCCAACTAATTTAAAACCTTCTGGAACAGGCTCAAATGGCTTATGATATTTCTCTTGTCCAGTAGCAGCTAAGGTAGCCAAAGTCCGACCATGAAAAGAGTTATTCATTGTAATAACTTCATACTTATCTTCCCCTTGTGCTTTAAAGTGCTTCCGGGCCAACTTAATTGCACCCTCATTAGCCTCAGCACCACTATTACCAAAAAAGACCTTATCACAACAAGAATTCTCTACTAACAACTTTGAAGCCTTAGCTTGAATTTCATAATAATATAGATTAGAAGCATGCATTACCTTCTCTATCTGCTCTTTTAATCCAGCCGTTATCTTGGGATGATTATAACCTAAAACATTAACTGCAATTCCTGCCCCAAAATCAAGATATTCCTGACCATCATTATCATATAAATAAACGCCTTCTCCTTTATCAACAACTACTGGAAACCGATCTCCAAAGACATTCATAAAATACTTTTTATCATATTGGACTACTGTTGTTTTTTTCATAAATTTTATCCTCTCCCCCTTTTTAGTTTACAGTTGATAGTTGATAGTTGAGTTCAAGACCATTATAAAATCAATAATCTAAAATCAAAATAGAAATTACTAAGAACAGAAATCAAAAGCAGAGACACAGATTGACTCAGATAAATACAAAAGCACACAGATTAAAATTATATTTAATTTTTGACAAATACCGTCTCCTTCAGGGTGCTGTTAATTATTTTTGATCTGAGTTAATCCGTGCAAACCGCTTTTGGCCTTGATTTTGAATTTGAGATTTTGTTTTGATTCGAATTTTGGAGGTTTTGACCTTAACTGTAAACTGTAAACTGTAAACTGTAAACTATACACTATTCTTTATCATCGTCCCTATCCCTTGATCAGTAAATATCTCTAATAATAACGCATGAGAAACACGACCATCAAGGATATGTGTTCTACTTACTCCTTTATTTAACGCTTCAATGCAGGCTCTAACCTTAGGGATCATCCCACCGATAATTTTTTCTTGTTCAATCATTGCTTCAACATCATCAATCGTCAATTGTGAAATAACAGACTCACTATCTTCTGGATTGGTTAAAATTCCATCAATGTTTGTTAATAAGATTAGTTTTTCCGCTCCCAAGGCAGATGCAATATAACCAGCGGCTAAATCAGCATTTATGTTGTAACTTTGGCCCTTCCCATCTGTTCCAACTGGAGCTATAACTGGTAAATAATCATTTTCTAAAAGATTTTCTAAGATATCAGGATTAATTCTATCAATTTCTCCTACGTATCCCAAATCTTGCTCAGCATTACTATATTTTTTAGCTACAATTAAATTATTATCTTTACCAGATAAACCAACTGCATTACTACCCATTGAATTAGCAAGTGATAGTATGTTGGTATTAACATGACCTATAAGTGCTTCTTCCACTACTTCCATTATCTCTTCAGTAGTAATTCTTAAGCCATTATGAAATTGCGATTCGATATTAAGACGCTTTAAACGATTATTAATTATTGGCCCACCACCATGTACAATAACTGGCTTAACACCTACTTGTTTTAATAGTGCTATATCTTCTAAAACAGAAGACATTATCTCCTGATTAATCATTGCATTACCACCATATTTAATCACTACAACCTGATCAGAAAACTCTTTCATATATGGTAATGCCTCAATTAAAACTCCTGCTTTTTCAATTATTTTTTCCAAACTCGACACCCTCTCTACTTGATATAAGTCTTCTAAATGAATTTTTAGATTATCCTATTTAATATTAAGTATGGTATTCAGCATTTATTGCAACATATTTATAAGATAAATCACAAGTCCAAATTTTATTGCTTTTAGACCCAGAATTAAGATTAATCTCAAATGTTAACTCATCTTTTTTAATCTCTTTTTTTAATTCTGCTCTATTATCAACCTCTTTTTCTCCTCGTGCCAAAATAGCAACATCATTTAAAGCTATCTCTAATAAATCTAGTTCAAATTCAACACCACTAGCTCCAGCTGCTGCAACAATTCTACCCCAGTTAACATCTTCACCAAATAAAGCTGTTTTAAACAAATTAGAATTAGCCACTTTTCTTGCTACTTTAGCTGCTTGCTTTTTAGTCCTAGCACCTGTAACTTTAACGGTTACAAATTTGTTGGCCCCTTCTCCATCTTTTACAATATCTTTAGCTAATTCCTTACATAAGTATTTTAAGGCCTCTAAAAACTTCTCAAAATCTTGATTCCGCTTAACAATTAAATCATTACCTGCCGAGCCATTAGCCATTATAGCCACAGTATCATTAGTACTTTGATCGCCATCAACGGTTATCTTATTAAATGATTCTCCTACAGCCTCACTTAAAGCCTCTTGTAAAAGCTCACTAGTAATTGCTGCATCAGTAGTAATAAATGATAACATAGTGGCCATATTTGGCTCTATCATACCCGAACCCTTAGCTACAGCACCTAGTTTAACTTTCTTACCTGCTAATTCTATTTCAACTGCTCGTTCTTTTTTATAAGTATCAGTAGTCATAATCGCCTGGGCCAACGTTTCATTTTTATCTTTAGCCAAGCTATTACAGACCTTTTTTATCCCAGATTCTATCTTATCCATTGCTAATAATTCACCAATAATTCCTGTGGAAGCTACTAATACCTCTTTAATATCAAGTTCTAATTCCTCAGCAGTCAATTTAGCCATCTTTTTTCCATCTTGATAGCCTTGTTCACCGGTACAAGCATTGGCATTACCACTATTAACCACAAGAGCTTGGGCCAAGCCATTATCACAAGCATCACGACTGATTTTCACTGGAGCTGCCGCTGCTTGATTAGTTGTAAATACCGCAGCTACATTTGCTAGATGATTACTATAAATAACCCCTAAATCTAATCCTTCTTCTTTAATCCCTATTCTTATTCCAGCAGTTAAAAAATCTTCTGCTGCTGTAATTCCACCGTTTATCTTTTTCACAAGAACACCCCCGAAGTATAGTTTACAGTTGATAGTTGACAGTTGACAGTTGACAGTTGACAGTTGACAGTTGACAGTTGACAGTTGACAGTTAAGTTCAAAACCATAAAGGTCAAAACCTTTAATAAAATTAGGAATCAGGAATCGGAAATCAAGAGTCAGGAGTCAGCAAGTTCAAAACCCCTTAGCTCTAGTCATCTCTAGACTTTGATTTTGATCTACGCTTTTACTTATTCCTTGTTCCTCTAATATCAAATCAAAAATTTTATTTTAGCCGAACATCCTCTATTTTACAGTTGAGTTTAAAACCATACAGCCAAAAGGTTCACTTCAAGATTATATAGCTTTTAATCTTGATTTATTTTAAAGAACTTGACCTTAACTGTAAACTATAAACTGTAAACTGCATTTATTACTGTATCAATGCTAAAACTTTTAAATTTTAATTTTCAATCGTCAATTGCCTTTACAAGTAAAGCCCTACATCCGTCAATCCTTCTGTCTCATCAAAACCTGCTAATAAGTTCATATTCTGTATTGCCTGTCCAGCTGAACCCTTAATTAAATTATCAATTACACCTACAATAATTGCACGTTTGCCCTCAACTTTAACTGCTATATCACAGAAGTTAGAGCCGACTACATTCTTTAACTCCGGCAGATTATCACCAGCCAAAATTCTAACAAATCTATCATCTTGATAATGCTTCTGATATAACTCTTTCAACTCAGCTTGGCTAATTTCCTGCTTTAAATCTACATAAATTGTTGCTAAAATACCACGATTAACTGGTAATAAATGAGGTGTAAAGGTTAAATCAACCTTAGTATCACCTAAAAGGCCAGCCTTTTCTGCAATTTCTGATTGATGACGATGATTAAAGACTTTATAGGCCTTAAAATTATTATTCACCTCACAAAAGTGTGTTCCTAAAGATAACTTTCTTCCTGCCCCTGTTGCTCCTGATTTGGCATCAATTATTATACTATCTTCTTTGATTAAATTTTCTTTAACAACTGGAGCTAATGATAACAAAGAAACAGTTGGATAACAACCAGG
>LFCJ01004620.1_pt1 | contig 10093 bp, 6 predicted proteins | sample 643141 | NCBI WGS metagenome assembly LFCJ01 (sample SAMN03766243, study PRJNA286221) | soda lake metagenome | biome: soda lake; feature: Kulunda steppe; material: water; isolation source: sample B1-Br-g2 brine of Lake Bitter-1 | place: Russia: Kulunda steppe | collected 2010-07 | reverse complement strand
CGGAGAGACCGCTTCCGCGCCTCCTGGCGCCGGAGCCAGCGCTTAGCCCCTCCCGCATAACCCTCGAAAACAACGGGAAAATCCGGCCGCAGCCGGATCGGGAGAACGCTTTCATAGGGGCAAGTGGCGGAGAGAGGGGGATTCGAACCCCCGAGACGGTTTCCCGCCTACACGCTTTCCAGGCGTGCGCCTTCGACCACTCGGCCACCTCTCCGTGCGCGCCTGCATAGCGCGGCCGGGCCCGTGCGTGCAAGGGCCCGGGGACGATCAGAAGAACGCTTGCAGGCCCGTCTGCGCGCGGCCGAGGATCAGGGCATGGACGTCATGCGTGCCCTCATAGGTGTTGACCGTCTCGAGGTTCACCATGTGGCGGATGACCTGATACTCCTCGGAAATGCCGTTGCCGCCATGCATGTCGCGCGCGAGGCGTGCGGCGTCGAGCGCCTTGCCGCAATTGTTGCGCTTGATCAGCGAGATCATCTCCGGCGCGGCATTGGCGTCGTCCATGAGCCGGCCCACGCGCAGCGCGCCCTGCAGGCCCAGCGCGATTTCGGTCTGCATGTCGGCGAGCTTCTTCTGGAAGAGTTGGGTCTGCGCCAGCGGCTTGCCGAACTGGGTGCGGTCGAGGCCGTATTGGCGCGCGGCGTGCCAGCAGAACTCGGCCGCGCCCATCACACCCCAGGCGATACCGTAGCGCGCGCGGTTTAGGCAGCCGAATGGCCCCTTCAGCCCCTGCACATTGGGCAGGAGCGCCTCCTCGCCGACCTCGACGCCGTCCATGACGATCTCGCCCGTGATGCTCGCGCGCAGCGACTGCTTGCCGCCGATCTTGGGCGCTGAGAGCCCCTTGAGCCCCTTGTCGAGCACGAATCCGCGGATCTTGCCATCATGGGCGTCGGACTTGGCCCAGATCACGAAGACATCGGCGATGGGCGAATTCGAGATCCAGGTCTTGGAGCCGGTGAGCTTGTAGCCGCTCGCCGTCTTTTCGGCGCGGGTCTTCATGCCGCCGGGGTCGGAGCCGGCATCGGGCTCGGTCAGGCCGAAGCAGCCGATGAGCTCGCCTGCGGCGAGGCCGGGCAGGTACTTGCGGCGCTGCTCCTCGGTGCCGTAGGCATGGATCGGATACATCACGAGCGAGGACTGCACCGACATCATCGAGCGGTAGCCCGAGTCCACGCGCTCGATCTCGCGCGCGACGAGCCCGTAGGCGGTATAGGAGCCGCCGAGCCCGCCATACTCCTCGGGAATGGTCACGCCGAGCAGGCCCATCTCGCCCATCTCGCGAAAGATGGCCGGGTCGGTCCTTTCCTCGGCATAGGCTTCGATCACCCGTGGCTGCAGCTTTTCCTCGGCGTAGCTGCGCGCGGAATCGCGCATCATGCGCTCCTCCTCGGTGAGCTGATCCGAAAGCCGCAGCGGGTCCTCCCAGTCGAAGCGGCCGAGATCCGGGGCGTCCTTCGCCTTGAGCGGGGTCTCGTCTTTCATGGCGTGTCCTTTCGAGCGCGGATATGCGCGCAATATGGCCCCGAAAGCCGCGCGCGCCAAACGCTGTTTGCGCGACGGGTCATGGAGGCCGGCCGTCGCCGCGGCGCGGCCCGGGCGGTCACTCCGCCGGCATTGCCTCCTGCTCGATGCCGAGCGGATGCGACAGGTGGCGCAGCATCTCCCTGGGGCAGACCTGCAGGAAGTTGTCGCGCTCAACGTCCCAGCGGCGTAGGATCTCGTCGGCCTTGACGCTGTCGGTCTCGTCGAGGTGGCGCTCGATCAGGCCCTTGAGCTCCGTCTCCCAGTGCTCGACGGTCACCGGGCAGGTCACCAGCGTCTCCATGTTCATCAGCTCCGGCGCGAGCCGGTCGGGATCATAGAGATAGGCCATGCCCCCCGTCATCCCGGCGCCGAAATTCGCGCCGATGCTGCCGAGGATCACGGCGACACCGCCGGTCATGTATTCGCAGCCATTCGAGCCGCAGCCCTCGATGACGACATGCGCGCCCGAATTGCGCACCGCGAAGCGCTCACCCGCGCGCCCGGAGGCGAAGAGGTAGCCGCCGGTGGCGCCGTAGAGCACCGTGTTGCCGATGATGGTGTTCTCGGAGGCCATGAGCGGCGAGGACATGCGCGGGCGCACCACGACAAGCCCACCCGACAGCCCCTTGCCGACATAGTCGTTGGCGTCGCCGAACACCTCGAGCTTGAGCCCCGGCGCGGCGAACGCCCCGAGCGACTGGCCCGCGCTGCCGGCGAGCTTGACGGTCAGGTGATCGGGCTTGAGCTTGTTGCGCATCCCGAAGCGCTGCACCAGATGGCTCGAGGCGCGCGCGCCGATGGTGCGCTGCGTGTTGCGCACCGCGTAGCTGAGCTCCATCTTCTCGCCATCCTCGAAAAAGCGCGCCGCGTCGCCGATGATCTCGGCATCGAGCGTGTCGTCAACGGGCTGACGCGGGCGCTCGCGGTCGAGATCGAGCTTGTCGCCGCCATCGACCGTGATCAGCAGCGGGTTGAGATCGAGCTCGTCGAGATGCGCCGAGCCGCGCGACACCTGAGTAAGCAGGTCGGGCCGCCCGATCACCTCGTCGAGCGAGCGCGCGCCGATCGAGGCGAGGATCTCGCGCACCTCCTGGGCATAGAAGGTGATCAGGTTTACGACCTTGTCGGCATTGCCGGTGAACTTGGCGCGCAGCTTCTCGTCCTGGGTGCAGATCCCCACCGGGCAGGTGTTGGACTGGCACTGGCGCACCATGATGCAGCCCATGGCGATGAGGCCCGCGGTGCCGATACCGTATTCCTCGGCCCCCAGCATCGCCGCCATGACGATGTCGCGTCCGGTACGCAGTCCGCCATCAGTGCGCAGGGTCACGCGCTCGCGCAGATTGTTCATCGCGAGCACCTGGTGCGCCTCCGACAGCCCCATCTCCCAGGGCAGCCCGGCATACTTGATCGAGGTCGCCGGCGACGCCCCGGTGCCGCCGTTATGGCCCGAGATCAGGATCACGTCGGCCTTGGCCTTGGCCACCCCGGCCGCGATCGTGCCCACGCCCGACTGCGCGACGAGCTTGACGGTGACCTTGGCGCGCGGGTTGATCTGCTTGAGATCGTAGATGAGCTGCGCGAGGTCCTCGATGGAGTAGATGTCGTGATGCGGCGGCGGCGAGATGAGCGTGACACCCGGCGTCGCGTGGCGCAGCTTCGCGATCAGCTCGGTGACCTTCATGCCCGGGATCTGGCCGCCCTCGCCGGGCTTGGCGCCCTGGGCGATCTTGATCTCGAGTTCCTCGCAGGCGTTGAGATACTCCGCCGTGACCCCGAAACGCCCCGAGGCGACCTGCTTGATCTTGGCCGAGGGGTTGTCGCCATTGGCGTCGGGGTGGAAATCCTTGGGGTCCTCGCCGCCCTCGCCGGAGTCCGACTTCGCGCCGATGCGGTTCATCGCCACGCTCAGCGTGCGGTGCGCCTCCGGCGATAGTGCGCCGAGCGACATGCCGGGGGTGACGAAGCGCTTTCGGATCGCCGTGATGCTCTCGACCTCCTCGAGCGGCACCGGCTGGCGGATCGGCTTGATGCCCAGAAGATCGCGCAGGTGAATGGGCGGGTTGGCGTGCAGCTTCTCGGAATACTGCTTCCAGATCTTGTAGCTGGAGCGGTCGCAGGCCGTCTGCAGCAGATGCATCGTCTGCGCGCCCCAGGCATGCGTCTCGCCCGAGCGGCGCGCCTTGTAAAAGCCCCCGATGGGCAGCACCTTGTCGCCGCCCGCCCAAGCCTTTGCGTGGATCTCCTCGAGCTTGCGCTGGATGCCTGCCACCCCGATGCCCGAGATGCGGCTCGTCATGCCGGGGAAGTATTCGTGACACATCGCCCGGCTGAGCCCCACGGCCTCGAAATTGAGCCCGCCGCGATAGCTCGACACCACCGAGATGCCCATCTTCGACATGATCTTGAGGATTCCCAGATCGATCGCCGCGCGGAAGTTGCGCACCGCCTCCTCGAGCGTCATGTCGAGCAGCCCGCGCCGGATGCGATCAGCCAGCGTGTCCTGCGCGAGATAGGCGTTCACAGTGGTCGCCCCGGCGCCGATCAGCACCGCGAAGTAATGCGGATCGACGCACTCGCCCGAGCGCACATTGAGCGAGCAGAAGGTGCGCAGCCCCTTGCGGGTGAGTTCCGAATGCACCGCGCTCGTGGCGAGGATCATCGGCATCGGCACGCGCTCGGCGGACTGGTTCTCGTCGGTCAGCACGAGATGCCCCGCGCCCGAGCGGACCGCGTCCTCGGCCTCGGCGCGGATGCGCGCGAGCCCGCGGCGCAGCGCCTCGCGCCCCTCGCTCGCCGGGAAGCTGCAATCGATCGTGACGACATCCGAGCCGAACTGCTCGACCATGCGCGCGAACTGCCCGTTGGCGACGAATGGGCTGTCGAGCACGAGGATCTCTGTCTGGCTGGAATCCTCGTCGAGCACGTTCTTGAGATTGCCGAAACGCGTCTTCAGGCTCATCACCCGGAATTCGCGCAGGCTGTCGATGGCCGGGTTCGTGACCTGGCTGAAATTCTGCCGGAAGTAATGCGACAGCGGCCGGTACATCGACGACAGCACCGCCGCGGGCGTGTCATCGCCCATCGAGGCGATCATCTCCTTGCCGTCCTCGGCCATCGGCGCGAGCACCTGCTCGATCTCCTCCATGGTGTAGCCCGCCGCGATCTGGCGCCGGCGCAACTCGCCGGCCTCGAACATCGGCGTCTCGCGCACATCGCGCACCAGCGCATCGAGATCGGTGATGCGCCCGACCCACTCGCCGAAGGGCTGCGCGGCGGCGAGGGTGTCCTTGAGAGCTGCGTCGCGGTAGAGCTGCTGCGCGCGCATGTCCACGGCGATCATCTGGCCGGGTCCCAGCGCGCCCTTCTCCTGAACGGTGGCCTCGTCCACGGGGATCATCCCCGTCTCGGAGCCCGCGATCAGCAGCCCGTCGCCGGTCACCACATAGCGCATCGGGCGCAGCCCGTTGCGGTCGAGCCCCGCCGCGACCCAGCGGCCATCCGTCATCGCCAGCGCCGCGGGCCCGTCCCACGGTTCCATCACCGCGTTGCAATAGGCATACATATCGCGCCAGGCGTCGGGCATCTTCATCGCGGCCTTCGACCATGCCTCGGGGATCAGCATGGTCTTGGCCATCGGCGCGTTGCGCCCCGCGCGCACCAGCACCTCGAACACCGAGTCGAGTGCCGCCGAATCCGACGCGCCCGAGGCGACCACCGGCTTGATGTCCTCTGCCATCTCGCCGAAGGCGCCCGAGGCCATGCGGATCTCGTGGCTTTTCAGCCAGTTGAGATTGCCCTTGAGGGTGTTGATCTCGCCGTTATGCGCCAGCATCCGGAAGGGCTGCGCCAGCCACCATTGCGGAAAGGTGTTGGTCGAGTAGCGCTGATGGTAGATGGCGAAGGCGCTCTCGAAGCGCTCATCCTTGAGATCGGGGTAGAACTCGGCGACCTGCTCGGCCAGCATCATGCCCTTGTAGATGATCGAGCGGCACGACAGCGAGGCGAGATAGAGCTGCGGGATCAGCGCCGCGGTCGCGGCCTTCTCGATGCGGCGGCGGATCACGTAGAGCTCGCGCTCGAAGGTCTCCTCGTCGGTGCCCTTGGTGTTGCGGATGATGATCTGTTCGATCTCGGGGCGCGTCGCGTTGGCCTTCTCGCCGAGGACCGCGGTCTCGACGGGCACATGGCGCCAGCCATAGATGCCGTAGCCCATGCGCAGCACCTCGCTCTCGACGATGGTGCGGCACTGCTCCTGCGCGCCGAAATCGCTGCGCGGCAGGAACACCTGCCCCACCGCGATTGCCATCTCCGGGTCCGGCTCATGGCCGGTGCGTCGGATCTGGTCGTGAAAGAAGGCGACTGGGATCTGCACATGGATGCCCGCCCCGTCGCCGGTCTTTCCGTCGGCATCCACCGCGCCGCGGTGCCAGACCGCCTTGAGCGCGTCGATCCCGTTCTCGACGACCTGCCGCGAGGGCTTGCCATCGATCGCCACGACGAGGCCCACACCGCAGGCGTCATGTTCCTCGCAGGGGTGATAGAGCCCATGCGCTGCGAGCCGGTCACGGCGGGCCTGCATCGCGGCGGCCCAGTCGGTGTCGAAATCGGTCATGGAGAGTCCCTTTCGCAAGGTCCCGGGCGCGCCCGGTCCATCTGTCGGTCGTGGCGCGGCGGCGTCACTCGGCGGCGATGCGCGCGGGGGTTTCGAGCGATTGCAGGATCGCCTGCGCCGCCTCGCGCCCGTCGCGGATCGCCCAGACCACGAGGCTCGCCCCGCGCGCGATGTCACCGGCGGCATAGACGCCGGGCAGGTTAGTCGCATGGCTCTGGTTGTCGGTGCGCACCGTGCCCCAGCGCGTGACTTCGAGCTCGGGCACGCCCCACAGCGCGGGGATGTCCTCGGGTTCGAAGCCGAGCGCCTTGATCACGAGATCGGCCGGCTCGGTGTAATCGGCGCCCTCGATCACCTCGGGTGCACGCCGGCCGGTGATGTCGGGCCGGCCGAGGCGCATCTGCTGGATGATCACGCCCTCGACGCCGTCGCCGCGAAAGCCCTTCGGCGCGGTGAGCCAGGCGAACTCGATGCCCTCCTCCTCGGCATTGGCGACCTCGCGCAGCGAGCCGGGCATGTTGTCGCGGTCGCGCCGGTAGAGGCACTTCACGCTCTTCGCGCCCTGGCGCATGGCGGTGCGCACGCAGTCCATCGCGGTGTCGCCGCCGCCGATCACCACGACCCGCTTGCCGGCCGCATCGAGCTCGCCGGAGTCGAATTCGGGCACCGCGTCACCGAAATACTTGCGGCTCGATGCGGTCAGGTAGTCGATGGCGCGCACGATGCCGTCCGCGCCGACGCCCGGCGCCTCGAGCTCGCGCGACTTGTAGACGCCGGTGGCGATGAGCACCGCGTCGTGGCGGGCGCGAATATCCTCGAAGCCGATGTCGCGCCCGACCTCGCAGCCGAGCTCGAAGGACACGCCGCCATCGGCGAGCTGCGCGTTGCGCCGCTCCACGACATGCTTTTCAAGCTTGAAGCCGGGAATGCCGTAGGCCATCAGTCCGCCGGCGCGGTCATAGCGGTCATAGACCGTCACCTGCACCCCGGCGCGGCGCAGCATGTCCGCCGCCGCGAGCCCGCCGGGACCCGCGCCGATGATGCCGACGCTTTCGGTGCGTTCGAAGTCGGGCCGGATCGGCGCGACCCAGCCGTTCTCCCAGGCCGTCTCGGTGATGTATTTCTCCACCGCGCCGATGGTGACGGTGCCGTGACCGGCCTTCTCGATCACGCAGTTGCCCTCGCAAAGCCGGTCCTGCGGACAGATCCGGCCACAGATTTCGGGGAAGGTGTTGGTCATCTGCGCGACCTCGTAGGCCTCCTGCAGCCGCCCCTGCGCCGTCAGCATCAACCAGTCGGGGATGTTGTTGTGCAGCGGGCAATGCGTCTGGCAATAGGGCACGCCGCACTGGCTGCAGCGCCCGGCCTGCTCCGCGGCGCGATCGGGGGAGTATTCGTCATAGATTTCCGCGAAATCATGCGCGCGCAGGTCCGGCGGGCGCTTGTCCGGGGTCTGCTTGTCGATCTGGACGAATTTGAGCAGCGATTGCTTCGCCATGGCGCAACCCTCACGCGAGACTGAAAAAGCAGGTATAGGGCAGTTCCCGCGGCGAGAAAAGACAGCACCTATGACCTTTCTGCAGGTTTCACTGGCTTGCGCGGGCGAACTCCGGTGCAAAGGCAAAATTTTAGGTCAGTATAACTTACCTGTCAGCGCGATGCCCCCTCTCACCGGAGCGATCCGGCGGAGTCGTGGATATCCGAATACTGCCCCGAAGGCCGGTACCGCCACAGATACTCCGGCAGAACCGAACCCATATGCGTGGGCGTGATCCCGAGCTCGGCAAAGCCCCGTGCGCCCGGCGCGACCAAATTGTCACGCGCGAGCTGGAGGACCTGATCGCGTGTCAGCAGCTTGTTCACGATCAGCCCCAGCGTCAGCCGCTGCACCAGATCGAGCGCCGAGCCCATCGCCCGCGCTGCCGCAAACGGCACCGGCATCAAGAGCCGCCGCCGCCGGATCACCCGCAGCATCCGCATCATCAGCTCGCGGAAGGTCTCGATCTCCGGCCCACCGAGTTCGTAGACCCCGGGCTCGGCCTCGCCACGGACACCCAGCACCGCCGCGCGCGCCACATCATCCACATAGACCGGCTGAAACCGGGTGTCGGGGCCGACGAGCGGCAATGCGAAAGACACCCGCGTCATGCTCGCGAAGCGGTTGAAGAAGCCATCCTCGTGACCGAAGATGATCGACGGGCGCAGGATCATCGCCTGCGGGAAATGTTTCAGCACCTGCGCCTCGCCCTCGGCCTTGGTGCGCGCATAGATGCTGTCGGACCCGGCGTCCGCACCGATCGAGGAAATCTGCACGAGCCATTCGACCCCCTGCTCCGCCGCGAGCCGCGCAACGCGCTCGGCCCCCTCGGCCTGCACCGCGCGGAAACTGTTGCGGCCGGACTCGACGAGAATGCCGATGCAATTGACCACGGCATCCGCCTCCTTGAGCACGGCGCGCACCGATGCATCGTCGCGGATGTTGCAAAAGACCGGCTCGACCTGTCCGACGACGCCGTAGGGGCGCACGAACAGCGCGTCATTGGGATGACGCACCGCGACGCGCACGCGCCACCCGGCATCCGCCATCCTGCGCGCGATGTAGCGCCCGACGAACCCCGAGCCGCCGAAGATCGTGACCAGTTTCGACATCGCCGCTGCCTCCATCCGGATTTGCCCCTGAGTATAATCCCGCCCCGCCCCGAACAAGCCGCAATATCGGGCCCGTTTCCCTGCAATCCCCGTTGACAGCCCCACGCACCGCCGCTAAGCCGCTACTCGACACCGGCCCAGGTGGCGGAACTGGTAGACGCGCTAGCTTCAGGTGCTAGTGACCGCATGGTCGTGGAGGTTCGAGTCCTCTCCTGGGCACCACCATCCTTCCGAAGTCGCTGGAATCGCTCAACGTTTTCGAACGGACACGCGAGCGTAGGATATGGCGAAGGACATTTCGGCTCCCGATTGCTTCCGCAAGGATGGCATCTTCTACTTCGAACGGCTTTGTTGCACAAATGGGGTGTTGGGGGATTCATCTCCTGAATCCAGGATGCTAGCTGGAGGGTATGAGCAGACCCATCCCGCCGACCTACAAGACCAAGAACTGGCAGGCTTACAACGAAGCGCTCAAGCGCCGGGGTTCGCTGACGGTCTGGTTCGACCCCGAGATGACCTGGGAGGCTGCGCCGACCGGCAAGCGCGGCCGGCAGCCTGACTACAGCGATGCCGCGATCCAGACCTGCCTGACGCTGAAGGGTGAAGGGCGTCCCGGAAACGATCCGGTGGATCGTTTCAGCCCTGAACGGGCGGAGCCCCGGGCCGGCCTGGCATGGCGCTTCGGCAGACGACCGGGTTCGTGGAGAGCCTGCTGGGCTTGATCGGGCTTCCGTGGTCGGTGCCGGACTTCAGCACTTTGAGCCGTCGTCAGAGAACCCTCGACGTCACCATCCCCTTTCGCGGATCGCAGGGGCCGCTGCACCTGCTGATCGACAGCACGGGTATCAAGGTGGAGGGCGAAGGCGAGTGGAACGCGCGCAAGCATGGCGGCCCCAAACGGCGCATCTGGCGCAAGATCCATCTCGGGATCGACGAGGAGACGCTCGAAATCCGCGCCGTCGAGGTCACCAGCAGCAATGTGGGCGATGTCGAGCCGGTGAGCGCCACGGGTTCGAGCGAACCGGCGAGGGATGCTGCCCGAGCTGCTCGAGCAGATCGCGCCGGATCAGGAGATCGGCACCGTCACTGCCGATGGGGCCTACGACACCCGAAAGTGCCATGATGCCATCGGGGACCGGGGCGCGGCCGCGTTCGGGCACGCGCTCGAACCGTGTATGGATGGCTCCCGCGGGGCAAGGGCTCTGTGATGCTTTGGCGTCTGGTCGGTCGCGGCCATGTATACGGCGTCTGAATTGCAGCACGACGGCTGCGCGCCCTGATGAAGTCCGCCGGCGCTCG
>LFCJ01004619.1_pt1 | contig 10093 bp, 13 predicted proteins | sample 643141 | NCBI WGS metagenome assembly LFCJ01 (sample SAMN03766243, study PRJNA286221) | soda lake metagenome | biome: soda lake; feature: Kulunda steppe; material: water; isolation source: sample B1-Br-g2 brine of Lake Bitter-1 | place: Russia: Kulunda steppe | collected 2010-07 | reverse complement strand
TCTCTCTCTCTCCCCCCCTCTCTTGCAATCATTCCATCCATTTCACCCTGCTCCCACGCGCACCTCCAGCTGCATGCCAGGGGGCAGCCCCTCCAGCACGCACACCCCCGTCTCATCCACCAGCTCCACGCGCAGAGGCGCATTGCACTTGGCCTTGATGTGGTCGTCGATCCTGCAAGGCGGCAGACGGACCAGCGGGTGTGGTGCAAGGAGCTGGGGCGGGTTGTACGTCAGCGTGCGCCAGGCATGCGTCATGCGTGATGCAAGGCACGTGGCCACCCCACCTGTTGACTCCCAAACAGTGATGGTTTGCATATGCCGCACTGCTGCGCCACACACAGAGCCTGCGCCACACACAGAGCCTGCGCCACACAGGGAGCATGTGCCACACACAGAGCCTGCACCCCACACAGAGCCTGCGCCACACACGGAGCATGTGCCACACACAGAGCATGTGCCACACACAGAGCCTGCGCCACACACGGAGCATGTGCCACACACGGGGCCTGCGCCACACACAGAGCCTGCGCCACACACGGAGCCTGTGCCAAATACGGGGACTGCATTACACACGGAGCCTGCCCTGTCAAGGGCTCGCAGGTTGCGCAGCAGCGACTGCGTGCGACACATCTTCCTCCTCTTGCTCGTCATTGGCACTGATCCATGCACCAGGTTTTGAGGCATGGAGCAAACACAGGTGTCCACCGCAAAGCGTCGGCGCAGTACAGTCACCGCCGACGGATTTCAGCCCACAAGGCACATTGTACAGGTGCCCGAGCCACATGGCCCTCTGATCGGAGCTGGGCGGACACAACCACAAGAAACAGGCCCCCCCGTCATCACACCTGACCCAGCACAGCCAAACAGGGATACGCAGGTGCGGCTGGTGGACTGGGAGAGCAGCACATGCGGTGACTGAGCAGCGGCGGTGACAACAGCTTGCCCACCTCCTCCAATGCTTGTTGATGCGCGCGCGTATGCGCCCCGATAGACTAGGCAGGGGCAGGGCGCCAACTCACAGGTACTTGTTTTTGAGGTTGCGCTTGCACAGCCTGCTGGGGTTGAACTGGCACAGCAGGCAGCTGGGCTCCCCGCACCCGGTGGCCATGCAGTCATGGCGCAACACCAAGCGCAGCGAGCGGCTGGACGCGACCTCCTTTGATCCAAGGCCGGCAATGGTCTTGTTGACAGCATCCTGCGTGCGCACAGGTGCGGCAACCGGAACCAGGATCATCTTATGTGCTCACGCAAGTGCCGAGACTGTGCTGCTTGGAGTTGCACACCACCAGGCTCCTGTCAAATGCTGCCAACATCCATAGCTCGCTAATGCGCGCAGGCCTGTGCCAGGCCAGCAGAGGTGCAGAAGGGAGCAGTTGGGTGCCATGCTATAAAGATGTGTCCGTACAGCCAGCACATACGAAATGGTCATCTGATCATGTAAGCATGGCATGGGTTTGAGTCGCTAGGGGTGGGGGTCAGCGCCAGGACCGGACACACCAGCAGGTTATGTGCCCTCCGTGTATGTGATTGTGGCACTGATCATGTGCTAATGCTTGGGTGGAGGGCACATTGCTAGAACCAGGGCTCTCTCAGCGTTGGCCTAATCCTCACCTCTAGCTGGGCCTCGTCCAACTGCACTTTTAGGTTTTGCGCGAAGGCCACCCCGAACTGTCGAACTTTGGCATTGACATAGGCCTGGAGATGAACAAGAATGAAAAATGTCCACCTATTGCAGTGTCATGAAGTAGTCAGTCACTTGATTCAAACACATGCAAGCCCGGCACCTACAACCTCTTTTCCCATCTGTTGCTGCGAGCTGGGCAAATTTCAGGAAGAGGGCAGACCTTTGGGACTTCCTGGGATGCACTGACGAGCCATCGTGTGCAGCGTGCCCCGAATCACCGGCACGCCAAAACGACTGGGCCAGGCAGCAGCTGGCATGAAGCTGAGAAGACCAGCTTTTGGGGGGCCGCTCTCACGGATGCTTGAATCCGCGCTCCTTTCACCGCCCACATTGGCATACCGATCCCAAATTGTGCATCAGCCACCCTACCTGCACGGACTGCCGCACAGGCAACAACTCCGCCGGGAACGGCACAGGCTTGTCCGCGGATGATTTCGGCAGCGCTTCATCCTCCCCTGCGCTTGCCTCATTGCCCTGATCACTCATTGCAGTGCCATTCATTCACTTTGCCCCAGCCAAACCCCTAGCCAAACCCTTGCAGTGGCTACTATGACCGTGCTGCTATTTATACCCAGCATAAAATTTTGAATTGATTCCAATTATCTACGACGTGACACTGCTAGGGCAAGTCATCCTGTGCCTGTGTCTTAGACTTAGGGCACGTATGGAGCAGCCAGTACACGTTGGGGATGACAAGACAATCCAACATCTGCTGTGAAGATGGCAACTGATAAGGAGCTGGCCCTCCAGGTAATGCCAGTGTGTGTATCTTTGTTGACATGCAGACAGGGCGGGGTGAGTTTGTGTATCCTTGTATCTGCTTGGTCTATGAGCGTGCTTGGTTACACATAGATCTTACAGATGTGCAGGTGGGGGCTATGCCCTAATAGATTCGTAGGATTAGGTTGCCCAACTCAAGCTGTGCAATTTTGTGCCTCTGTGCAGGAAAGGCTGCACAAGCGTGCTACGCTGGTTTGCACAGTGCTCAGGAAGTTCATTATCAATTTCTATGCAGGAAGGCAGCAGGTGCGCACAACAGCATGAAATGTTGTCAAGGGTTTCTGGGTTAAATTAACCCAGAAACTTTCAAGTCCAGAAATACGATAAGGAAGCTAGAGGAAGCTGGGTACAGACCAAGGCCCATGCTTATTTTTCACACATGCAATGAATGTTGCTCCTTATAGATGATTGATGATGCTCGAGCCAAAGAGCTTGCAAAGCTGGCTCGCAAGGGGAAGAGAGGGAGGAAAAAAAAGAAAGAGGCTACTAAAGAAGAGCCCAAGCCTCCAGGGAAGGAGAAAAAGCCAACTAAGACTCCTGTGGTAAGGGATTGCGTGAAGTCAAGGAGTGTCTTTCTGCAACCAAGTTTTGGCGTCTCGGTTATGCAGAATCATGGTGGACAAGAGTAAGCATTTAGATGGTAGCTTGGACCTATTTCTGGACTTCCATCCCTAACGCCTTGCGCGTTCTTGCCTAAGGTGATGGCATGCTTCTACATACAATGCTCACATCCTTACAAATGCAGCAAGAGGCATGGCAGACCTTTTTGGCAGATATGGATGAGCGCATCAACAAGCAGAAGGTGCGTAAAAGCACTGCTTTTTGTTCTTTGCTGGCGGACACCGTACGATGAGCCCTGACACCCACGAGGAGCCCTGTCTGCGCTGCTGAGGTCTGAGCTCCTGAGCTCCTGAGTGCTGAGCTGACGCCGTGTGCCAGCGTGCGGCGTATTGCAGCGCAAAGCTCATCTGCATTCTTGCTGTCCTTCACAAATGTCTCACATGTCATGCTGAGCCATTTCTAAGCAGAGGAACTGTCAAGCATGCTGTGCTTGCGTCTACGCTCCCTCATCACTTCGCTTGGAAGCATTTGCAGGGTTCTGTATAAATCGGCATGCATCCCTGCAACACATTGCAGCGTGCTGGCCTTAAAGCTCCCCTGGTGTGTTGTCCGATTAAAAGCTTGGGCTCATTCAATGCACAGCCGTGCACTCTTGCAATCCACTCCTGCGGTGCAGCGTGTGGGCCTTGAGGACATTTACAGAGGAACCGCAATGTTGGAATCCCAGGAGCGGGTAGACCTTGCTGCCCTGCTCGCCACCACAAACAAGAAGGTGCGCGCATGTGCCCTGGCGCATTTGGATGACCAACCTGAAGCTTTCAGCCTCCTAGGGAGTGGATGCTGTCAGCCTCCTAGGCAGTGGATGCAGCCTCCTAGGGAGTTGATGCTGCTTGAGGCTCTTGTGTGGTGTGCTGCACGTCGCTGAGACTTCTAGGAACTCGCTGCCACTATGTGGCAATCGTGCACCAGAGCAGGCACCAGCCCTGCGAGTTGTCGGGCAACTTGATGATGTCTTCATCATTATGAGGAGCATGTTGCCTGCTCTCTATGCTTTTTCATGTTCTGAGGCACGGTCTGTCTGTTAGCTGTTGGCCGCTTGCGCATTGCGTCTTCTGGCTGACCTTCATTCCTGTGCCTCTTGACCTGTGCCTACACCAAATGGACACGCATGCTCGGGCATGCTTGCACATGCACACATGCACACCACGCATGCGTGCCTGCCCGTGTGCACCCGCAAGCTCTCACGGCCAACAAACGCACGCCCTTGCACCTGTCTACAGATCCTCCCAATCACGTCCCTAAACATCAACCAGCATAACGTACGCATGGCGCTTGTGGCTGCGAGCGCCGCCCTGAGCGAGCCCTGTGCCGTGCCTGCCAAGAGCTGCCCCGGCCTGCGCGCACTGACAAACAGGGGCGCCAGCACGGAGCAGCTGCTCGAGCAAGGTGAAGCTGAGGGCCCTGCCGTTAGTGGCTTTCTTGTCTAGTTGTGTGGCCTTGCGTGTGCCCTCCTTTGCTGAGCAAGGTATGGGCTCTAGACGCTGGAAGCGCGAGGAAAACGCTGCCTGGGACAAAGGGACGAGGTCCGTTTCAGGGTTGCGTGCATGGTGCACAGCGCCACAACTGGGGGGGAGGGAGGGAGAGCACATTGGGGTTAGCCTGACTGCACACTTGGGTGCACTCAATGCTGGCGGCACTCCAGTTGGCTGCCTCACCGCCAACGTCTGCTGCCTTACATTGCCCGCATTTCAGGCTTTGGGTCTTCCGCTGCCTTACATTGCCCGAATTTCAGGCTTTGGGTCTTCCGCTGCCTTACATTGCCCGCATTTCAGGCTTTGGGTCTTCCGACGAGTTACACTGCCCGCATTTCAGGCTTTGGGTCTTCCGCTGCTTCATATTGCCCGCATTTCAGGCTTTGGGTCTTCCGACGCGTTACATTGCCCGCATTTCAGGCTTTGGGTCTTCCGATGCCTTACATTGCCCGCATTTCAGGCTTTGGGTCTTCCGATGCCTTGCGCTCCGGGCACTCTGTGAACTCCGCCGTGGAGGCTGGACAGCACAACCTAAAGGAACTCAGGTGCGCACCATAGAGGTGAAGAGGGATGGCACACACACAGCATAGGCTACCGTACAGGTAAGGTTGAAAGCACACACAGCACAGGGAATGCAGAGGGCAAGTCCCAGGTGCCCTGCCAAGCTGTGCCCCTCCTGAGCTAGCTCGCCTGTGCTGTGCCATGCTGTGCGGTGCACAAGCGCACGCTCTCGCCTGGGCCCTTGCAACTCCGCATCACCCCTGGCTGCATACCGCCAAGGAGCTTGTGGCTCACCGGACCCGGACGCAGCATGATGGCCACAGCCAAGAGCTATGAACATGAGCACAAGGCCTGCAAATAGAGCCGAGTGCTGGTGATGCTTGGGGCTGTATGCATGCCACAAACGCTTAGAACAAGTGTCTTTGAATGAGCTGGCCGGGGAGCGATCCTGGTTGATAAACTGATCAATTCCCGGCCTGGGCCTGGGCCTGGTTGCTGGTACGGGTGTTGGTTATTACCTGCTGCTGATCATGGAAAGCCTGGTTCCGTTACGCACAGGGAAGCCGGGCTGGGCGTCCGAGACCTCCTCAATGCTCCCGTGCCAGGGCTGGTAGGCCTTCTGCTTGAGGGCCCCAAGGGTGCGCGGCGGCTGCGTGAGGTGCGTCCAGGAGGTGTCTACACAAGGAGCGTGCCCACTCGCCTGAGTGGCGTGCTGCTCACTTTTGCACATGCAGTGCAGGCTGTGCCTGACCTTGCTGGTGGGGAGGCTGCCTCCAAGGTTTGCTCCCGTGGCCCTGCCTTAGCCATTGGCACCTGGACAATGAATGCCTTTGCGTCATCCATGCTTCACAAGCGACGCCTGGCCCTGCCTTAGCCATCGGCACCTGGACAATGAATGCCTTTGCGTCATCCATGCTTCACTAGTGACGCTTGGCCTTGCCTGATTCATTGGCATTTTTACAATGAATGCCTTTGCGTCATCCATGCTTCACAAGCGACGCCTGGCCCTGCCTGAGTCATCGGTGCTCATCGGTGCCTGGACAATGAATGCCTTTGCGTCATCAATGCTTCACAAGCGACGCCTGGCCCTGCCTTAGCCATCGGCACCTGGAGAATGAATGCCTTTGCATCATCCACACTACAGGCTGGATACAGTGCGTCAGAGCTGGTAGCATGTGGCGGCAGTCTATCCGACCCATGGAGCTTGAAGCAAGCTGGTTACAGCCTGGCGGTAAGCGCGGCCTTATGTGCAGCGCAAATGGAAGCTCATACCAATACAATGGCATGCATTGCTGGCAGGGCACACCAATGCCAATGGTTAAGGTGGCGGTGTGTGTGTGTGTTAACATTCGCCTTTGGAGCACTGTAGCCTGTATAGAAGGCCCGCATGCTTTCTTGAGGCAAAGCATGTGTGCAAAAAATGACAGCCTGTGCACAAGCCTGCATGCATGCCTCCTTAGGGTAGCGCATCACCAGAGAGGGGAGAGTCCAACGCAAGGGCGGGGGCGCTGCATGCGCCTGCTCTGCACCATGTGGACGGAGGGAATAGCATGCAGTATGCAGCATGTGGGCCTTTTTGTGGCGCTCCAAACCCAACTGGCAGCTCTTAAAGGATTGTTTGACACTGCTCCCGTCCATCCCCTGCCGAGCACATCATGCTGCAGCTGTTTATGGCTGGCTCGGGTCTAGGGAGGGGATTGTGTAGAGGGAGTGGAGGGGACGCCCCACTTGCAGTTCATCGTCGGCCACCTAGAGGCCATGAAAAGCTGCCGCAACCGTAGGGCTCTGGCTGGCAGCCACGTCAACACCTTCTTGGCATGGTTGGAAGGGGCGGGCGAGGCGGTTGCTGTGAAGCTGCTGAGATAAGGCTCCCATGATGCTGCTGAGCTAAGGCTCGCTTTGCCGCCACTAGTGCATAGTATGCAGTGATGGGCAGCCCACGAGCTCTCAGCTGACGCCCGCTCGCTTGCGGTGATTGCTCACAGGCACTCTGCTGTGCCATGCCTGCAGGAAATGCATACCGTGGGCATCTCTCCGAGTGAGCTTCGAGCTGCAGGCTTTGGGGACCCTGGTGCGCAGCCCGTCGCAACCAGCCCGGTCACCAGGTCCTTGCAGAGCACCGTGCAGGCAGAGGTTACAAGCACCATCGCACAGCCTTTCCCTGGCACTCAGGTGCGTGAGGGTGAGCGTGTTTGTGTGCGTGTGTGTGTGTGCATGTGTGTGTGTGTGTTTGTGTGTGTGCCATCGCAGATGTTCCACGGTGTGCATTGCCTCCATGAGGGCGTGGCATTCTGTGGTGGGTCGTCTACAACTGTCTACAGACCAATTGTGCATGCTAACAAGGACACAAACACACCCACACATGCGCGCTTACACAAAAACATTTCACAGGTACAAATACTGTAAGACACATGAAACGCGCACACACACACACACACCTGTGGGCCATCATGATATCGTATTCGCTGGAAGGTATTTTGGCACAGAGCAGTTGCTGTTTGCCGGTCAGGGTCTACTTAGGACATTGGCACACACACTTCAAAGGGCAATCCTAGACCTGTGCCATACACGGCTTGGTGCTTCCAGGCTCCTTATTGGAAGGAGCAGCTCAGGAGGCGGGCAGCAACGCAGGAAGGCGCAGGTCTTGTGCAGCCAGGCGCCACGCTCTCCAAGACAAATGCTGATGCTCCTAAGGCACCAGGCCCCTCCCAAGACGCAAAGAGGGCCTTCCTCCACTCGTTCAGCATGCAAGTGGGGTTACCTTCCAAAGCATGACGTCTGGGGTGCGTAAGGGCTGGCTACTACAAATCTCCTGTGTACCATGTTTCACGGGCTCCAGACTAAGCACGGTATGAATAGGTTGCCAGGGTCTCCTGCACACAGCAGAGAATAAGCGGTTGGCAGACTTTTGCTGGCAAACCTGTGTGCTGTGTACAAACCACAGCCTCTTACTCACGAATGCATGCCATGAATATAGAAAGATAGCACTGCAGCGCTAGCTGGGACATGAATGTTTTGCTTAATGGTAGGGTAATGCATGGAATAGCCAGGGCTTGGCAATGTGCTGGTCAAAACAAGGATCTCGCTGTGGCTCAAATGTGCAGAGCCCGGAACTAGAGAAAATAGATGCATCTAGGAAACTAGCGACAAGATGCATCTGTTTCTGGTGCAAGCAGAGGGTACATTCCATACAGTGTGCTATATTAGAGCTCAGTAGCAATGGAATTTTGTACCATCTCTTGTTCCAGATAAGGTGTGTGCAAGCTTGCTTTTGTTAGCTGCTGTGGCCTTTTCATTGAGCCATCATTTGCGGCTTTGTGTCGGAACGAATAGCATTGCAGATTCATATGCGTACTTTCACCGCAACGCCACTAGTTGTGCTTGCACACATTTCTACTAGAGCGATGGAGACGATCTTTGAATGTCATACTGGGCTTCCTCTCCAAAAGAGTGCGTCAGTATGACATTCCGAAAGTTCAAAAACCTGCAATTGACCCTAACACACTTTCAAATGTGCAATAGACATGTTGATCACAAATAGAAGGGTGAAACGGACAGTGTTCTATAAATGCAGATGTGCATGGCTTATTCGAAAACCCTCTTGACCTCACAGATGTTCATCTTTCCAGCTTGATGGTGGGGGTTAGCTTGGTGCTTGCACCAGCTGTAAATCTCCCTAAATCAACTCCAAATGTTGGGGTAACCCTGCTGGTTCATTTCTTCATAAGAAAGTTCCTATTCAGACATTGTGGGCTGCACTCCAGAATGATACATGGAGGTCAAGAGCCTGAGGTTCCAGCACAGACCTGGAAATAGCACTGCTGTCATTGTCACGCCAGATAAGTGCTGCAGCCAGAAGTGTGCTGCACTGCGTGTTCAGTCGGTTGGAGTTGGTTGACTGAGTACTTGACCGGTTGGCAATACAGCGATCGAATGTAGTGGTTATGTCTAGAGGCTATTCTGCATGCAGCAGACTCTCGGCCTGACATCATCATGACATGATGCCCGATAAGCGCAGTGCTAGATTTGTGCTGCAATGTGACGTAAAGGGTGGTTGATCAATCATGAGTTGGTTGGCTGAGTACTTAATCTTGTTGCCAGTTCAGCTACAGCTGTATTTGAGCAATGGTGGTGTGCGGACTGGCTGCGGACAGCGACAGTGTACACCAAGCAGACGACAGGTTACGTGTGATGAGACTGCGGAGTTTCTGAAACTCTTATCCTTCCCTGCACCTTATCTCTCTGTTCAGCCTGTAGACGGCTGGGCAAGGTCAAAGCTGTCTGCAGCTGCTGGCGGACGTACTTAAACTGGACTGGGAGGATGGACTGGACTGGGCGCAGCCACGCCTGCTGCTCCCCGAGGGCTAAAGCAGTCTGCTTCCTGGCGTACATTTTACAAGGTCGCTAAGAGCAAACAAGGCCCCCGTTCGCACGGGAGGGGTTCCGCCCTAATATTAAAATTTTCGTGTCCTAATTTTGGTTTTTTAAAAAACTTTTGCAAAAAAAGCGTTCGCACGGGGGCAAAAAACTTTCAAAAGGAAAAGAAAACTTTTAAAAGGAAAAGAAAACTTTTAAAAGGAATCTTTTAGAGTACCCCGGGGTAGTCCAATAAACTTCTTTTCCTTTTAAAGTTTTTAAAAAGGCCATTAGGTAACCCGCCGTTGCCTAATGGTCCCCGCATTGTCGCTCTTGGCTGACTTTTTCCCGGAGACGCAGCCTGATGACCTGCCTCCCTGCAGCGGCACGCCCCCGGGCCTGTCAACGCTGAACCCCGTCAACGCAAGCCAATCCCAGGGCATCCCGGCATTGGGCCCTGAACCCCCCACTGTTCCTCCCTCTTCACCCCCTTTCCCCTCTCCCATGCAACAGCAGCAGCAGCAGAACCTTGGTCAGGCCGCCAGCTACCCTTACTGCATAGCGCCTTTTGGTCTTGCATGCATGCCTGGAGACAGCCTTCACATGTGTGTGTGTGTGTGTGTGTGTGTGTGTGTGTGTGTGTGTGTGTGTGTGTGTGTGTGTGTGTGTGTGTGTGTGT
>LFCJ01004618.1_pt1 | contig 10094 bp, 19 predicted proteins | sample 643141 | NCBI WGS metagenome assembly LFCJ01 (sample SAMN03766243, study PRJNA286221) | soda lake metagenome | biome: soda lake; feature: Kulunda steppe; material: water; isolation source: sample B1-Br-g2 brine of Lake Bitter-1 | place: Russia: Kulunda steppe | collected 2010-07 | reverse complement strand
GCGGGGGCCTCAGTCAAGGGCCTGATGTGTGCCATAGCACCACCGCAGGCCTCGATAAGCAGCACCCGCAGGGGGCTGCGAGCACGCCCCGCTGCCTGCGCCTGCTGAATGCGTGAGGGCCACCCGCCAGCATGCCCCGCTGCCTGCGCCTGCTTTCCATGTGAGGGCTGTGCAGCGCAGGCACGCGCTGTGCGAGGGGAAGGGCCTGTTGACGGGCGCCCACGGCCTGTGTGTGGAGACAGCAGACAGCATGTGCGGGGCGTGCAAGGGCGCGCGCACGCCTCCACCTGCCGTGCTCGCTCTCCTGGTCACACGCTTTACTCATTGCCCTGGACCTTCTGGATGCCCCCCAAGAGGGCGTGAGGGCATCAAAGGGAGATGAGCGTGCAGAGCAGGCCTGGCAGAACACCACTCCAGCCTGTTTTATTCTCTGTGTTGTGACATGCAAACGAGCAGGATACCTGTACCTGCACGTGTCCACCACAGCTCTGCAGTGAGCGTGATGGCGGCATGATGGATGTATTGGTGCCCTGTGGCGTGCGCGTGTGCGCGTTCATGCCTTTGACGCATGTGTGTGCAGGCGCATGCGGCTGTGGGGTGTGCATGTGTAAGTGCGTGTGTGCATGCCTGCGGCTGTGGGGTGTGCATGTGCATGTGTGTGCTTAAAAAGTCTGTGTCAGACCATGTTCACTGATGCACTTGTTTGTGTATGCAAACAGCAGAGGGACCATTATAGAGTGGTTGCTTGGGGCACGCAGGGTGTGCGCAACCTTCGGCTTCCCATGCTTAAGGCATACTTTCCATTCTGAAGATAAGCATATGGCCATCCCTGACTCAGTACATGTGTTTATGTATGTACATATGCGTGCGCGCTTGCACGTCCATGTCTAGCAGTGCCTTGTTTCTGAGCCAAACCCTTTCTTTGGCCTTGTACCTGCCTTTCTCATGGCACTGAGCATGACTTTGCCTTCCTGCTTCACACAATGATACCTGTCTGACGCGCTCATTGGCCGCTTTTCATGGAAGCACGTTTTCGTTGCCCCATCATTCATCTTAGTCCCATCATTGGGATGATCTGTGGAAGACGCTTCTGCAAATGCATTTTCGCCTGGTTTTATTCGTATTCGTTTACACATTTCCAGCCTCCTGGACTTCCAGACTGGGGCAAGGTGTGCAGAAGGTGACTTTGCTAGAAGAGAAAGCGCAACATAACTGCAGGGATGACATGGATGACACGTATCGAACAAAGGCCTGCTAATGGTGCAAGCACTTGAAATGAACACTTGTGCTGTGTTCCGTCAAGGTAAGGTAAGGTTTCAAGGCTGTATCCGCCGAACGAGGGCAGCTTAGCCGGTTGTGGCCTCCAGTGAGGTTCGAACCCTGCACCCACAGGTTGCGAGGGTGGATAATCGATTTTCCATCTCAGGTGCCCCGCCGCCTGCTTGAGTATCCGGAGCTCGAAGACAGGTGAGTAGGAACTGTGTTCCGTCAAAGACCCCAATGTAAGATGGCCGCAGATATTTGTTACTTCCCAGGATTGTGCAGCGCGGCTACTCTGGTTAACAGCCCTCAGCCTGAGGCTCCCTCGCTGCGCCTGATTACCTCACGAAGAAGGCTTTTTTGCTGACTCGCTGACTGAAGTTTAGGTACAACTTAGGGTAAAATGTCTGCCTGGTCGCTGGCTGATTGCCTGTTGCTCTCAGCCAGCCTGGCTTGTAGGCTGCCAACCCTAGAAGTTTTGCGTTGCTGGATAAGTTCCCGACCAACTTAAAGTTGGCCTAAACTAGGTAAGAACATATGGCTGCATCAGTCAAAGAAGGGCAGCCTGGGCTGAGCCCAGCCGAATCAAAGGCTAAGAATCACAAAAATCCTTGCAATCATTGATTTGAGACCCATGGAAGCTTTGTTTAAGTTGATCGAACAGGTTGGAATGTCCCAAGGAATTGCTGCACCTCAGGACCTTAGAGTGTGCGCATGGTTCCCTGCTAGGGAGTGACTTCCAGGCGGGGCCTATCATTTTCTATGCTCCAATGTTAGAAGCCATTTATTTGATGCCGCAACCTTTCAAAATTATGCATGCCTCCAATGTTGTCTTCAAAGGACCACGAACAAATAATGCTAGGCTGATGGGACAGCCCTGGCTTGGCTTGCTTGAATGTAAGCAAACAGATTAAGGTTGAGTGTAGTAATTGAAGCAGGTTTGATCCAGACAAGGACCCATGGCAACAAATGAGCGATTCCTAGGCAAAACAAAAAAGGAACACGTACGACCAACACCCTGAATGTATCAGAGCTCGCTCCCGTTTGGAGGGAACACAGCCTTGCAGAAGGCGTCAATTTCCGCCCGGATGGCTTTGCTGTCGTGCAAGCCCTGCAGACATATAGCAGTGAGCATTGCAGCAGAAGCTGGTACAAAAGCAGACATGTGAGAAAGAAAAGCCTATGTAGGCAGTGACATTTCTGCTCACATTGATGAAGGACAAGGGGTCGGTCACCTAGGGCCTAGGCACTGCTAGCAGATATGTGCCTGGTTGCACATGCGAAAAGCTGTGCCCACGCACATCTTACCCCCAACGCACATGTACGTCCTGTGCGGCAGGCATGCTCACCTCAATGAGGGCAGGTGGGATGCCCGACTCGCCCAAGGCAGCGCCCATTAGTCCGCCCAGGGCGGCGCCCCTGTGGCAGTTCTCCCCGCCCGCGTTGGTATTGGCCAGCACCGCCTTCTCAAACGAGTCTGGGTACTGCAAGAATTCAGGATGACGGATGTAGGATTTGCAATGCAAGGTACAGAGTCTAGGATTGTTGGCCAGCATTGTTGACTGGAATGAGCCAGGGTTTTGTAGAATGAGGTGGAAGTATTAGGGGCATGCAGGCACTGGGAGAGTGCCCAAAAAGAAGTGGACCTGCCAATTTATGTCAGGCAGATCAAGATGCATGTCTGCTGCAGGCACTGACCAAAAGGAATTTGGATCAACCTGCGACTTCAAGGCATTGCGGCCTTCAAGGGGTGATGCGCACGCACAAGATTGGGCGCTGCCCAAGCAGGCTCGGATCGCTTTTTGTTGCACGCCCAGCCTGAGAGCTTTCCATTTCAAGCTTAGCCTGAGAGCTGCGTGCCCACAGGGCGCACGGGTGAAAACAAAAAAGCAATGGGTTGCTTGGATGGACCAGCACATGCTGCATCCCCAACAGCAAGTCCGCCCTAAAGGAGGAAAACTAGACCACGCACAAGTTGGCAAGGAATGCAATGGACATCTGCACTGCCACTGCCAAGGCGGTAGATGGTTTGCCTGGGCACAGAGAGGCAGCCACAGGGTAAAAAATGCTACAAGCGCTGATCAACAGGCATACTCTGAGAGGCTGCAGGAGAGCGTGGCCATTACCTGGTGTGTCAAGGCCAGCAACGGAGGGCTACCCACCCCAGTGATCATGTTGCACTTGCAGTGATCATACTGCATTTGGACCGTGTTTCCATGCTTCCGTCCCCGCAAGTGTGCCACTTACCACTTGCGTGCGAGACGCGAGCTCAAGTACATGTTGAAAAGACTAGTGCAACAGTACATCATGTGTAAGGGTCAGGAGGCACGCCAAGATCACGCACTCAGAAGCAAAGGCCAACGCCAAAACGCAGCTGCCCCACACCAGATCATGTATACATCACGTACGTACATCTCATATATATACATATGTATGTATGTATAACACAGATCATGCGTTAGCCCAAGCAGACAAAGTCATGTGCATGTGAGACAGCCAGGCTACCAGGCGCAGCTGCATCTTGCGAGGATGCCAAGAGGACGGAGCGACTGTACAGACCTCCCCACCCACCAACTGATCTGCCACCAGCCCCTCCCCCCCCTCTTTGCCCATGCATGGGCACACACACATGTACACACACACAAACACACACAAGCACCTTGGCTGCCAGGTACAAGACCACCGGGAAAGAGTCATCGATGTAGCAGGCGCTACCAAACACGCCGTGGACAGCCCGAACATCATCGTAGTGCATAGCCAGAGCCTGCATGCGCACCAGGAATATGCGCACGTGTGTCGCTGAGGGCAGGTGCAAGCGTGCAGGAAACAAGGCTGGACATGGCCGGGCCCTGCGTTGGCATGTGCCACACATGCTCATGGTGTGCACAAGCACAGGCACAAGGCGGAGAGGGGCATTGGAAGCTGTGGGCTGCGCCACAGCACGGACGCATGCAATTTGGACTCAGGTGCAGTGCACGCCACAACTTCCTCAGCTAGGTCACACTAGTCACACTACCAAAGCTGTGTGCGCAACCAATCATATAGTTGGCATGGAATTTCTGGCTCCAGGTTAGCTGGGTCGAGGCAACTGGAACCCCAAGAATATCAATACTACGGAGCTCTCCCGGGGCCTGTGTTCGAGCTTCTTGATGAGTGTTCTGCATTTGCGCGTATTGCGTTGACACAAGCAACAGGCCCAGTGCTTCGCTCTGAACGCAGCCAGGGCATTCATTCTGCCATTTGGGTCACCTCACCTCACCTTGGGTCACCTCACCTCACCTCACCTTTGGGTCACCTCTCCTCACCTCACCTCACCTCATTCTGCCATTTGGGTCACCTCACCTCCTTTGAAACCACTCCAGCAGAGATTTAGCAGCAGTGCCTAACCGCAACTCAGGTTTGGCAAAGCCTTTCCATGTTCAAGCCTCTCTCACCTTCTCCAAGTCCACCCCAGCAGCCTTTGCAGTGCTGATGGCAGCTTCCTTGACTGGCACGCCTTTGGCGGCCACATCAAACAGCAGGCCTGCGTATTTCTGCATTGAAAGCGCGGGAGGCCGAAAAAGATGGCTCATGAAAAAGTTGCACACAGCTCTGAGCGAGGGCATGGGCATGAAGGGCATTGGCAGCGCAAGCAGCGTCAGCCTCTAGCACCAATCTACAATACATGGATAGGCAGCATCAGTCTGCAGCATCAATCTAAAATACATGGATAGGCAGCATCAGTCTGCTGCATCAATCTACAATACATGGATAGGCAGCATCAGTCTGCAGCATCAGCCTGCAGCATCAGTCTGCAACACACATCAAGGCACCATCAGTCTGCAGCGTCAGTCTGCAACACACGCAAAGGCAATATCAGCCTGCAGCATCTGCCTGCACCACATCAAGGCAGCATCCGTCTGCACCATCAGCCTGCAGCATAAGTCTGCAGCATCAGCCTGCAACACGCTTGAAGAGATGCCATTCACTGGGCATTGCAAGCACAAGCAGTCTAGGGGTTGCCTGACCGGCTTTGTGAGCAGCTCAACAGCAGCACTGCCAGGCTGTCCGTCACGTGAAGTAGTGCTGCTCCATGGGCGTTGCAAGAACAAGCAGGGAGATTGCCCTTTGATGAATGCATGTCCACCACACTCATCCAGCCTCCTCTTTTACTTGCAAACAAAGCACGAGGCTTACAAAGTCACACAGACAACCTGGTGTCAGAGATCTGGCCGCGTCCCACTAGTGTGACCGCGTCCCACTAGTGTGACCGTGTCCCACTAGTGTGACCGCGTCCCACTAGTGTGCCCGTGCCCTGTGCCCGTGCCCACCACTCACATCCGCATAGCCGGCCAGCTTGCGGGAGTCGTGCGTCAGGCCCAGGTGCGTGAGCGCCGCATTGCGCGCGCTCTCCCTGCCTGCTGTCAAGGACGCCATGACGACCGGGGGAAGCATCTGCGGGCACGGAGCAGGCATGCGCTGTGGGGCAAAGCCGCACAGGTGCGCGGCGCTGCATGCACTGCTGCTCCTCCCTCTGCAAATGCAGGTGGCAAGTGCAGGTGGCAAGTGAATGTGCTTCGTGCTGGTCGCTGGTTGCTGGCTGCTGGTGCCGGTCGCTGGTGTTGGTTGCTGGTGCTGGTGTGGGTTGCTGTCTGCTGGTGTGGGTTGCTGATGCTAGCGCTGGTGTTGGTTGCTGGTGACTGGTTGCTGTCTGCTGGTGTTAGCTGCTGTCTGCTGTTGCTGTTGCTGGTGTTGGTCGCTGGCTTCTGTTTGCTGGTGCCAGTGTCAGTTTTGGGTGTGGATGCTGGTTGCTGGTGTTGGTTGCTGGAAGCTGGTGTTGGTTGCTTGCTGCTAATTTGGGTTGCTGGCTGCTGGTGCTGGTCGCTTGTGCTGGTAGTGGTTACTGGTTGCTGGTGCCAGTGTCAGTGCCGGGTGCAGGTACTCAGTGCTGGTGCTCAGTTCCTACTTCTCCATTTTGGGGGCTGGAGAAACTGGGGCATTGCCAGCAGGCTGATGCAGTTACCCAGGGGGGCCAGCCATGGTGGGCAGAGCTCAGCACGGTAAGCGTCCATGAGATCTAGTCATGGTATGCAGGGCTCAGCATGGTTAAGAGTCCATGGGGGCCAAGAATGATTGGCATCCGTGAAAAGCGTTTAAGAGGGCCAGTCCTGATATGTATCCATGGTAAGCATCCATGAGAGCCCATCATGGCACACAAGCTCAAAGCACGGCAGCTCCCCCTGGTGCTTGTAGGTTGCGCGAGGGCCACACAAAAAATCAGGACATCAAAGCATGGAAGACACTGCAGGCGTTCAGGGGAAATGCTAAGGGCCAGTTACAGAAGGAGATCTTTGCAGGGGAGAGGTCAAAGTAAGAAGATTGTGCAGGGGGGAAGTCTCTGGAGGGAGGGCGAGACAGCCTGGCGCACGCTGTGCAGGCCAGATTCAAGGAGGAGCAACACTTGTGGGCCACATCGGGGAAGGAGGGCGCTGCGGGCCATACCAGGCAAGGGGCCTGCCAAGGCTCTGCAGGCCACACCAGGAAAGGGCCTCCCGAGGCGCTGCTTTAACCTTAGACCTCACAGTTGGAAGGCAGGAGGCTCAGGCAGCACCTTTTGCGCACCACTGGTCAAAAAGGGCCACGCATGGCACCACGCACGCGGAGCCTAGCTGACCCACGCATGTGCACTCTGTGTCACGCCACAAGAGGAATTCCTTGCCGACTCGCGGATTACACACACAGCGGCAACAAACACAGTAGCAACCCTGGCTTGTTGCTCCCTCGCCTCTCTTCCCCTTATTGATGTGGGGAGTGTTTGACCGCCTGCGTAGCTTTCTTTTCTTTCTTTTCTTGCACTCACAACAAGTCACACTCACCACAAAGCCCCCGATTTGTGCAGTGTTGTGGCCTTCTGTGCCCTCTGCACACTTCTCAGGGGGCACGCCCTTAGCATAGTTAGCAAAAAAGTCGCGGTGGAAGGACTCCGCGTACGTGTCATTGTGGCTGCAGCATGGCAGTGGGTGCACAGTAATCCAGCATGGCAGTGGGTGCACAGTGGTCCAGCATGGCAGTGGGTGCACAGTAATCTAGCATGGCAGTGGGTGCACAGTGGTCCAACATGCTGTCGGGACAAGAGGGTCCACCCAGCTCATATGAAAAAGGTGCAGCCATAGGTGCGGCATGGTGATGGTGGGTGAGCAGCGTGCTGCAGGTACAAGGGCCCACCTAGCCCATGGAACAGGTGCAGCCAAAGGAGCGGCATGGTGGTGGTGGGTGCGCAGCGTGCTGTGACAAAGGGGACCCAATCAGGTCATGACAACAGTGCAGCCATAATTGCAGAGCCTCAGCACACAGCCATCCATATGATTCAAATGCAGTGGACCGGTCAACTCAGGGGGCCATTTGCCTCAGTGGACCAGCTGCCTCTGGGGGCGCGCATGCATTGCATGCACATGTCAAGGCTGCAACACTTGAAGCACCTAGGTCACGGACGCCTTTGGCTCTGAAGTCCTGCTCACCTCCCTGGGGTGGTCATGAACTTCACATACTCATGGAGAATGTGCTTGGGATCGTACCTGCAGAAAAAGGCAATTCCTTATTGCATTGCAATGATGAGCATGAACTTGCTAAGTCGCTAAAATGAAGCACCCGTTGCAAGAATTGAGCAAATACATCTTTGTTCGTATGGGCATCATGAGTGCGTTACTATTCAAGCAGATACTGGAGTGCTAATGAATGGGGGCAGAGCACTCTGCTCCTTGTTTACAGTGCATGACAGAGAGATATGGTGCTCATGAAGCTGTGCACGAGCACATGGAGCACACGAAGCCGTGCACAGGCTTTTGGTGGTGCACGACTGAAAAGCCAGAGCCAAAGCAGGCATGGGCAAGTGGCACAGAGCAACGCCTCACTGTGCAGCTCACATAGAAAGCCTGAGCCACAGCAGGCATGGGCAAGTTGCGCAGAGCAATGTCTCACTGTGGACCAGCTCACATGATAAGCTAGAGCCACAGCAGGTATCAGCAATTGGCGCAGAGCAAAACCCCACTGTGGACCTGCCCCAAACTTAAGCTGCATACATTATTCAAGCTGTGTACCTATCAAGGTTTCATTACACGATCCTTGAGTGGAGGAAACTTGCCAGCCTGAAGGGCAAGTAATTTGCGCATTGATGGCCCAAGCTTTGGGGGCTGTGCACCACCATGTATGTGCCAAAGCAGGTGGGCATTAAAAGTGGTGATTATGTGTACCAAACCAGTGCACGGCTTAATCATCTGGGTGCTGCATCCCTCCACACTTGCACATGCTAGCAGCCAGAAGCAGTGAGTCCCAGACTCACACTTTCACTTCCGAGCAGCCAGAAAGCGCGAGTCCCAGGCTTACACTCACTAGCAGACAAAAGCAGTGAGTCCTAGATTTGCACTGACACGTGCTAGCAACCGGAAGCGGCGAGTACCGGACGTACCCGCCTGTCTCAGCGATCCCTCGCATCACCACACGCGCACACAGAGCATTCAGCGTGTTCTCTCCAGCCTTCATGCCCTGCACAAAGGAGGGCGAGGGTGAGAGGGCAAAGGGTTCAGCGCGATCTCTCCAGCCATCATGCCCTGAACAAAGGAAGGTAAGGGTGTGCCTCTGCTGCATGATGGCGGCCCAGCTGGAGACTTTCAGATTAGGCTTGCAACCAAAACCAACAAACATGACGAGTCTACACAAGGAAGGCCAGCATTGGGTGTGCGCATCGGAGCTGGGCGCCTGATAGTTCTGAGAGATTGCTGCAGACCAAAAAGTTCCTATCGTGATCATGATATGGCACTCAGGCCAGGTGAGCGCTTAGCAAAGCTGGGCACACCTGATGATAATGCATGCCTGGCTTGCCCCAGAAGACATGCTTCCCGTGGTTGATGACGTCGCCGATGATGCGGCCAGACTGCCCGCCTCGTCCGTGCCCACCGGTGTTGCTGAGGCTCATGATACTGCTAGGGTGGGTGGGCTGCGAGCGCAAGCGGCAGCCGATGAGCACTCTATGAGAACGTGTTGCTAGAAGCTCATGGTGCTGCTAGGGTGGGTGGATTGCGTGCGCAAGCGGCAGCCAATGAGTGCTCACAGTTTGAGTAACATGTGCTTGAGGCTCATTGTGCTACTTGAGTGGGTACCTTGTGTAGGCCTGTATGGTTACCATGGCATGCATCCACAGCCTTTGATTCAACAGGCAGCGAGTCAAGGCGTGCAGGGAGCAGATTAAAAGTCAGTGCCATCATGTGAGCTTCTCCCGTTTCAGGAAGGAGAGCATGACTGTTGTGCACAAGGTGTACGTGTGCATGCAGGTCCTCTGATGTTGGTACCAACTCCTGTACCTTTGGTGCTTGATAAGAGTTGATCACACCAAAGTCCCGGACAATGTGGTTGGGGTTATAGTACCTGAAGACGCCACACAGTCACAGCACCCATATCATTACAAGCTTGCACCCTCAAAATGAAAACACAAGAAGCCCACTGGCTAAAGGTGCAACTTAACTAATGAAATTGTAGCAGCAGCTGCGCTCCTGCAGGTCCTGATCTACTTGCAGGTGTTCATGGGAATCCTTATGGTCAATGCGCACTCCAGATGCTCCTTTGCAGATGCTTCAGGATTCTAGTCAAATGGCCGTGGCCTATTTCAACATCAGAACCCACCAGTGAACAGGCATGCTGAGTGAGTCCGCGATGAGCACTCTGCATGTCCACAGATTTAGATAGAGGTGTCAGATGAAACATATTTCCTCAATTTGCTCTCTTACGCAAGCGCAAATAAGTATGACTAAAGTCTCTTTCGGGTGGACCTTGCACCCTGGCAAAGCTTCTGATGGCACATG
>LFCJ01004617.1_pt1 | contig 10094 bp, 4 predicted proteins | sample 643141 | NCBI WGS metagenome assembly LFCJ01 (sample SAMN03766243, study PRJNA286221) | soda lake metagenome | biome: soda lake; feature: Kulunda steppe; material: water; isolation source: sample B1-Br-g2 brine of Lake Bitter-1 | place: Russia: Kulunda steppe | collected 2010-07 | reverse complement strand
AATCCGCATTCGGCTCACCGGGATGGCATGCTGTGACGCCAGCGATATGATGCACTCGCTCACAGCCATGTCGCAGCCATCCACTCAACGTGAACGGCGAGATCTGGCCTGCAATCTGATTCATCGGATCATCCGACTCATACCGATCGGCCGAGGCATGATGTCGATCGGTGATAATCCCGCTACCGGGCGCTAACAATCCGATGTTGAGCCCAACGTAGATATCCGGGAACGTTGTCTCCGAGATGTCGACAGGGAGGTCGAATTCCATCGGAAGGTGATCACTCTCAAACCCGCGATCGTCGTCCGATCGCATGGTCAGTGCTCCCCTCTTTCAGTTGGTGAGTTCCCCGATTCAGAGCCGTCCGCGATCGGATCACACAGCTCTGTCGTATTCGTTGTTGAGTCTTCCTCGTACGCTGTGTTTACATCTGCTGCAATGCGATCGCCATATGTCCAGCCGCCATCACCAGCGGTTGGCAATGTTGTTTGAAAACCGTCTGTCTGTTCAGTGGGTCCACAAACCCGTGTGAGCTCTGTCGACCCAGTACGTGAAATCGAAACGATCGCTTCGCCAAGAAAGACCGGCCACGATGTCTGCATTGCCTGATCTGCGCACCGTGCCATCCGGCCGCGTACGAGCACTGCGTCTCGCTCGTCCGTGAAACCGTCCGGACAATCAGGATGATCCGCACATCGTAGCCCATCAATCGTGTAGCAATCCGACTCTGCCGATCGGCTGAAACACGCTATAACCGGCGATCCAGCCGTTACTCTGCGGGAGCACGCTTCGCACAGCGCCTCCCCTTCCCCGAGAAAATTTATTTTCAGTTGATATATTTCTTCAATTAAGTTGTGTTCAACACTCTTTTTTATTATTGGTCCGTTTATTCTCATGGGTTTTCTCCTAGATTATGAGAACCCACCCCGACGACGCACATCGTCGGGAATCTTCTGGATGAGTTCTCAATTATCTATTGTACTGTTTGCATCATAAATGTTTGCATATTTGCAAACGTTTGTATATGTGCACATCAACGGAGTATTTAGAATGGTGGATATAAACTCCAAATCGATGGGTAGAACACGTGCACTCATGACCAAGACAGATCGTGAACAGATTTCTAACACAAGTGGAACTGAAGAAAATAAGCGATATCAGGCCATTTCTCGGGTCAGAGGTAGGGTGCAAGATGAACTACCAAAAGATGTAGAGATTCTTGCTGAACATCATCCTGAACTACTCAAAGAAATCCGTAATATTGTCTGTGAATAAACCTCAGGGTGATAATTAGTGCTCTACCTGATTAGGTTAAGTATATAATCTTAGGACATGGATAGCGTATTTTAAAACAAAGGCTAGGTGTAATTCATGCTTCGACCAATCTCTGAAACAGAGAAATAAAATTAAAGATTGCTCCGCTTATCAATCAGACAAACGTCATTGAACCGCTGTTTTACAATTCTAACTCTCTTTGTATGTATTCTTCCGCGGATACATACTGGTTCTCGATGACTTTACACAATTCCAAATTTGTGAGCAGCCCACCACGCGTAATGTTGGCTGACCCAACGTACACATAATCTCTGGTGACAACTGCTTTTGCATGGAGATCAGGAACTTGGCTCACTCTGACATTTTTTATTTCACGGAGTTGGTTAAGTACGTATTCGTTGCTGGACTCGTCAGGGCGAATGTACACGTCAACAGTAGTGCCAAACTCATTGATTGCAGCTGCTAGCTTCATCCTACGGTCTTCGACACCTGGCGCAAGTGGAAGACGAACGTCCACATCGCTAAGCCACGGTGAACAGATAACGACGTGGTCAGTGTAAACCAAGGCATGACCAAGCAGATAACGGAGGGCACTAGAGGGTAAGGAAAATGCTCGTCCCATTGTACTCACCTCCTGGAAACACCTTCCGATCAAATAATTCGTTTCCAAGTTCGCTATGTGGTACGCGCTCTATTAATTCTTCTCGGAGTTCTTCGAGTAACACATAGCTCAGCGTCTCTGATTGGTCATGGCCTGATGTACACTCTGCGAGCTGGAGATTTTCAACACAGCCATCAATATCTGGTGAAAAGAAGAGGGTCTTGATTCGGTCATGATTATCAAAGTCAGACAGAAGTGCGTCAACTTCTTGCTCAGGGTACGTTGATTTTCCACTGATTCGAGAGGATGCAATAACTTGTTTAATACTGTATGCCTGCTCAATCGTTAATGCATTTTCTTCATGAACAAGCTGGTTTGCTCGGTCAATAGTGGATTGTACCTCTTCGGTAACTTGGGTAACAACGTGATCGAATACCGGGACTTCATCAGAAGCACGGACTTCTTTTTCGATCAGATCACGATCAGGATTCATAACTAGAAGATTGTCAACGAATGAATCGGTAGCCCATAGACGTTCACAAATAATCTGTGGATCGTATGTAATTCGGGTCACCGACTCAAGTGCGGTTCCAGGATCTTCTCGGAAGTCATTGAAGACTAAGTCAACAAGTCCTTGCCCACCTTGTGAACGTTCAAAAACATACACGACTTCTAAGTCCAAATCGATTCCATAAAAGAGTGACCCTGGTGTTATACCAGCGATATCTGCAACGAGCTGTGTGAAGAAATGCGCAGCAGTATGTCCACCTAACTCCCGCAAATCCACTTGTGAACGATCTTTGTACCGGTCAACTGCTGAGATGACATCTGGGTTGTCAATACGATGAAGAAATCCAGAAACATCGAATGTGAGTCCTCGCGTATCGAGTTCGAATCCAAGTGTTTGATCTGGTGCTGCAATATGTCGATTGATCCTATCCCCACCCGTAAATATATATTCACCAGTGGTATGATTATACGTTGCGGGCGTGATTTCCAGTGATGCACCTATGAGTCTTATTTTTCCAGAAACATCAGAGAGCGTAACAATACCGCGAGATTTTACATCGTCTCCCTCAACAACGGTTGTCTCCACTTTTGGACTTGCATGAATTTTCCCGTAGGCACGATCATTGTGACGAAGACAACTGCCATTATTTATGATCTGTAAGCACTGCGGACAGTATTGGACGATACTGAGTGCTTTGGAGCCACTGAGGTCTGTCACCTCGTTGAGTCTAAGAGAATCCGGGATGATAAGATTATCGCGCTGCTCTCCAGGAATGTTTTCGAATACGAATCGAGTCGTTTCACCGTCAACAACAGTTTCGGGGATAAACGCTTGAAGTGTTCCGGCTTCCTGTTGGTACTCACTCCGAAACGGTGTATAAGAATGAACAAGTTTATCTATCGACTGATCGCTTCCTTCCTTATCACCGTCCCCGTAAAACACGGTAAAGTACTTTCCGGCATCATCAAAGTAGTTCTCTGGTACGTACCACACTTCATTTGCAAGAGAGCCACCATTAGAATGGAGGAATCGATCGTAGTAGTAACCGCCACGGAGGAGATGTTTTATATAATAAAGGCTCAAGAAATTAGATGATATTGATTGATACTTGTACAACTCTTCTAACGTTTGTTTTAGATAGTAGATACGCTTTCGATCAACCACAAGTTCATTCGCTCTGTTGTCATTCAAACCTTCTGCGACTCGGTTGACTGCGGCCTCTATTTCTGAAACATCATATGTCAGTGCTAACTGGTCGTAGCCGGCTCGATCGGCAGCGTATGTCACACGGAGAATACTTGCTTTCACATTGTATAGTAGAGGGAGTACATTACGGAAATGGTCGATTTCTGCAGTTGGGTCATCTATTGGCTCGGAAATAGCTTCTCGCACTTCGTTGAGTTCGGATTTGAGATCCACCAATACCGATTCATCGACTAACGATTCGTCTGCAGCTGAGCATTGCTCGACGAATTCACTTCGTTCCATCACATAGCTAAGAATATTTTTTCGGAGGCTTTCGACCATTTCACGAGCGGTGTCACCGGTAGTCGCATCACCATCAAGTCCGAGTTCGTTGAGCTTCTTTTGTAACTCCTCATCACGTTCCTCAAGACTTGCCCCAACCTTCTCTATAGGCTTTTGACCGGTGAGTCCAGCGTACGAACCATGGATATTCAGCTCTCGAGAGAGTACAGATTCGGGATCAACAAGCAGTTCGTAGTACTGTTGCCAGCCAAGCTCATCAACCAAAAACTCTTCATGGAACTCTTCGATATCCTGTTTTCGAGAGTAGTGACGCCTACTTTGTATCTCTGAGGAGATTTGGTAGAACTTCCGATACTTATCGTGAATCCACTCGATTACCTCGTTGTCTGGTTTCAGTGGTGTTCGAATTTCAGAACCAAGAAACCGATCTGCTCGATAAAACATGTTCGCATCACCCGTGAGATTGGAGAGAAAGACGAACACAAACGAATCAGTACCTGATTCACGGGCAGCCCTGCCGACACGCTGGACAAAAGAGGAGAGGTTCCATGGGGTACGGTATTGCGTAATAATAGATATATCTCCGACATCGATCCCAACTTCTAAGAAGTTCGTTGATAACAGCACATCACTCTGGATGACAGAAGCGTCGAAGCCAACATCTGAATAAACTGACGAAAAATTCAATGAATGCTCAATAAATTCTCGATCCATCCCATCAGCAACTGTCCTCCAGTCACCCGGTGCGTCAATGTCTATATGATGCCGCCAAAGCTCGCGTTGGGTGTCCGCATCTTCTAATTGAGTTCGTTTCTGATTCACTTGACTGATGCTGTCGATGAATGACAGTAGCTTCCCACGAGAACCATTCTCCTGTTGTAGCATGGCGTGTCCAAGCATGAGTATATGTTGTATAAACATTGAAGAGACACCCGGACCGTCTTCCCTTGTCTTGAGGAAGAAGTAGTGTTCGTGATCGTTGTGTTCAGTATCAAAATCTGCATCCGGTGGCGACACTGCTTTGATCCGCCCGTCCGGAATGGGAAAAATCTTTGTAGCAAACTGTTTAGTATTGTCGACAGTTGCACTGGCACCGAGCCAAAGTAGAGATTGATCAGTTATTGATTCAATATTTCGGATAATATTAGCAGCGTGTGCACCTCTAATACCTGTATATAAGTGGATTTCATCGAATACGATAGCATCAATCTCATCAATAATGTTATAGTTTGGTTTTAATCCAAACAGTTCTAGCGATTCAAGTGTGGTAAGTATGATTTCAGGTCCATCAGATCGACGGATATCTTCCCGATTGAGTACTACCTCACGGTCAGTGAATGAGTGACTCTCATCGTTTTCACATACCAACTTGTAGTGAGCTCTGCCCCCTTTATAACGGAAAGTATGAGGGATTTTTGATTCACCACACCAACAGTTTGCGAGCCTGAATTGCTTGCCTTTTCCACTCCTCTCGAACAAGGTATCTTTTGTGGAGACATCTTCGGGCTTGTAAGCAGAATCACCTGACCAGACACCGACCGATAGCTTGTCATCACTCGTCGTTTTAATTGTGTGGAGATGCTTGAGAATACGACCGAGTTGATCTTGTAGAAGTGCCTTACTAGGATAAACAAGAACAACCCGATTGACATCATTGTTCCGTAATAATTGATACAAGGGACCGAGAAACGCCTCCGTTTTTCCGAAGCCAGTTGGTGCAGAAAAGATTGCTCCTTGAGAATCCCCCTCTAATCGTTTCTGCTCAAGATCTTTTACTAATTCCCAGCTGTTCTGTTGAAACTCAAGTGGTTCAAACCCAAAGATATCTATAATATTCTTAATAAATGGATCAGAACCATCGTACTTGCCAGTATTTCTCCGCTTTTGTGGTTCTCGCGTGTATTTTAAAGCGGAGGTGACACGAGGTGGGTCGTTTGTGTCTGGGTCAAATATTTGTGTATTCTCTAAAAGACCATGTATGAGTGGTTCTACTTCCCAGTCGATGCGTGAACGATCAGAATTGTAATCAAAATATTTCATTTAGGTAGTATATTTTGTGTGCTACTGTTAGCCAATTTAATCTTCCGGCAACAATACAATGAGATATGTATTATCGGAAAAATAGAATCATCTGATAATAATTAGTAATCTACGTGTGCACTACCATTGTTTAATTAGTTATAAAAAGTTGAATGTATCAGTATACTATTTATGAATGTATGTGTGCACGCGCATTGTTAACAAAAATCATAGTAATTGTATTTACATTTTAAATCTATAAAGGGTGTTAGCGAGAATATAACATAGACTCACCGTAATATGGATTCACCGCAATCAAGACTTGACGCAGCAACGAACAGGGCCGCAGAGATTACTTGGTGGAACCGCGCAATGACCAAACTCAATACAATTGACGGCGTCAAAGGGGCTCAACGGTTTGTCGCCGACCAAACAATTGAACAAAAAGGTCCATTTGTTGAATTCGTTGATGCCCCAGCGTTTCACAACCAGAGTGCAGCCGACTTCCTTACAGGGCTCGATTATGACGAGGCAATCATAGATGCGATTGTCAGAGAGTTATTTGGTGGTGATGGAGAGGGAAAGCTATACCAACACCAAGCTGAAACCATCAACGCAATCGAAAACGAGCCTGGCGATAACGTACTTGCAGTCCCAACCGCAAGCGGAAAAACTGAATCATTCTTTCTACCCACCCTCAACGCATGTCTCTCAAGCGATGACCCTGGGGTAAAGGCTGCAATTCTATATCCGATGAAGACACTGGGGTCCGACCAATTCAACCGATTCATAACCTATCTCGATCACATCAACCGAAACCGGTCCCCCGAGGACCGGGTTACAATTGGCATCTGGGATTCAGATACAGCACCTCGTGTTGGAACTCGTGATTACGAGATCGAAGAGGGAACCTATGTTCGCGGACTCATTGATCCACGAAATCCCGACGAGAAGCTCCGTGTCAACGACGATGCGTCAGTCGGCACTGATGACAACACCTACTCGTGGATCAAGGTCACTCGTGATTCGATTCGGCAGGGAGTCGACATCCTGCTGACCAACCCCGAAGCGTTGGACTATATGTTTGTTAGCGATAATGAGGAGACGAGAGCAATTCTAGATGACCAACCGTTGGAACATATCGTATTTGACGAGGCCCACGTGTGGAGCGGTATCCAAGGTGCGGCAATTTCGCTGCTCTCTCAACGGCTAAAGACGTTTTATGCTAACAACGACCCGCAGGTGACGATGGTCTCGGCAACTGTTGACAATCCTACCGAGCTTGCTGCATCGCTTACTGGGAGCAGTATGCAGAGTATCAACAGTATCGAATTCACCGGTCGACAGTTTTCCGTAACTAGCACACCAAACTTTGACCGGTTCGCTCCATGCGGACTCGACGAGATCATCGTAGCCCTCGCTGTGGCTGGGCTTGATATTACTAAACCAGACAAATTCGTGATCGAGCAGGGGCTTGAAAACGCAGTCACAACACTTCGCGAGATAGGACTCCTTGACACGGAACTGATTGCTCCTGCGTCGGATGCACCAAGCTGGGCATTCGAGCCGATACAGACAGCTGCCAACAGATGGATTGCAGCTGGAAAAGCAAACACGGTCGATGAGTTACTCCGATCAGAAGACGGGTGTGAAGAACTTATTGAAGCCGCTGTTGAGTCCGGCGGCTTCTCTAGCGGCTGGTATGAGTTTGTTCTTACCCAATTGCCGGAGGTAGCTTCGTTCACTGAATGGTTCGACCGGGACACAACTGGAGAAGTCGGCTTTCGCTCCTACGACGGACTCGTATCGGAAGCCGAACGCAAGGACGTAGCGAATCCAGAGAGAATCCTCGAAACGGTGATGGCGTTCGGTCGGCTTGCTGGCATTGTCACTGAGAAGTACCACGTCTTTCTGAAGCCACCACACAGCGTCCATTGGTGTGGTGAGTGCGGGGCACTCTCACGAGACAACCGTTGTCGGGAGTGCGGTCATGCACCGATTCCTGAGATTCAATTTTGTCGTAACGGTACCTGTCACGAACCACATGTTGCGGTCACAGATGATGAAGGGGACGAACACTTCGTTCCAATACGTGGAGACGCCAACGGAGACTGTCCTGGCTGTGGTAAATCTCCCCGCCTCACAGATATTGGTGTTCCAACATCGTCATTGCTTTCCTATATGTTGTCGGAGGTATGTCGCGTCTCGCCATCGAAAAAGACGCTCGTCTTTTCAGATTCCCACAGCGCGGCCGAAAGTGTCGGTGAAAAAATAATAGATACGGAGTACGGACTGATGGCACAGACCCTGTACCTCAATGAACTGCTTGCCGCTGGCGGGGAGGCCGACCAGTACGAGTTGTTCAGAACTGTGGCCAATACACTCCGCAAAGAGTACTGGGAACCACTCGTCCAAAACAATCTCAGTGAGGATGCGGAGGCCTACAACTTTTTGATCCCCTTGCGTGAGGATATTGAGGCCCACGCATATCTCTCAAACTGTGAGTCTCTGCTTGACAGTGCACTCGTGACTGCAGATGTGGTCGCCGCCTATGATGATCCGGTCGACGTGACAATCGCACATGCCCTGTACAAACGATTTGTCCTCGGTGATGCCTCTTTCCAGTACTCGGGCGTGAAAATCGATGGACTGACCAGAGCGAAAATACTCGACCGGCTCTCCGGAGATCTTATCATTGATCGCAGTCGGATCGAGGCATCGCTTGATACGATTCTCTCCGACTTTTTGGAATCAGGTATTATCTCAATCGCAACACACGAATCCCTCAAGCGCGCAGTTGACGATGCCAATCTGACCGATAAGGACAAACGAACTGCTGTCGGTACGTTCCTCGAAGAGACACGCGATGAACTCGAACAGAGCGGGATCGTCGAGCCGCCAGCTGACAGTGGCGTTTTCAGCCGAAACGTCCGTGATGACGACTCTGCACTAACGCTGGTTCAGGAGGCTATATTCTGTACGGACTGCTATGCATCGTTCCCGACTACTGAATCAGGTAATTCGATTGATAGCTGCCACGAATGCGGAGCTCCAGTCGAGGCGTATACTCGATTCACCGAACAGGATAATGGAGAGCTGATTTGTGACCCCGGATATGCGGTTGTGGACTCCGGCTGGGAGTACGCTGTGGACCACTGGGCCCACGATGTCACCGAACCGATTCGAAACGGTGCAGAACCGGATTTTGTTACTGCAGGGATACACAAAGGAAACATCTCGCCAGCGATCCGCGGTGCTATCGAAGAGGGGTTCCGAAAGGACCCACCCGAGGTCAACGTCGTCAGCTCGACGCCCACAATGGAGCTCGGTGTAGATATCGGAAGTCTTGACACGGTTGCACAGGTGGGAGTGCCGCCCACACTGACGAACTACGTCCAGAGATCTGGTCGAACTGGTCGTACCCGAGGGAGTTCCTCGCTTGTTATGACTGTAATTCGTGGTCAACATCCGGTTGATGGCCACTATTATGCGAACTTAGACAGCTATCTTGGAGAGTTCGAACCGGTCCGAATCCCGGACCCACACGATTTCGATGAGGTTCTGGCGAGCCACATCGTAACCGAGGTGTTTGCATACCTTGCACGCAATCCGCATGAATCGGGTGTCTTCGAACGAATGTACAAGATCCCCGAGCCGGAACTAGAAAACTTGGAGAAGTTCGTCAGTGCTGTCGAAGAGCGACTCGATATCTTTGGCGAGTTTATTCGTGAGGAAATGGACCCTGTTCTCCGTGAGTACGTCAAAGATATTTTCGGTGACCATGGCGTCGATGTCTACGAACAGGTGTTTTTCGGGGATGGTCCCCTTTCGCTATCACGTCGTGTCGAACAGACGTTTTCGAGGCTTCGTGGGATGTCAACTGGCGCGACAGCAAACCGCAATCTTACGAGTAATACTGCGCGGCTCGATCAGTGGCTGAGCAAACTCGGATATCTTGCAAACTACCGAAGCTTCGGCCAGAACTTCCCTGTTAATTTCAGTGGGCGTCGTGAGGAGATTTCCTTCGAGGGAAGTGGTCGACTGTACGATATGTACCCTGGTGAAGAAAACAATCTTGGCGGCATGGTGTCGCTACATGGAACCGACTACATCGTCAAAGACGTTCGTGGGACGCCAACACCATTGACCGATGTTGCAGTCTGTGATAACGATGAGTGTGATCGCCGGTTCAAGAGCTT
>LFCJ01004615.1_pt1 | contig 10094 bp, 9 predicted proteins | sample 643141 | NCBI WGS metagenome assembly LFCJ01 (sample SAMN03766243, study PRJNA286221) | soda lake metagenome | biome: soda lake; feature: Kulunda steppe; material: water; isolation source: sample B1-Br-g2 brine of Lake Bitter-1 | place: Russia: Kulunda steppe | collected 2010-07 | reverse complement strand
TAACATCACCACACAATTAAAAGCACTGTCTGTTATGCACACAGTGCTTTTTTTAATGGGAACCCTTTCATGATTGTGTGCGTTGACATGCGCAAGCCCTGGGGTTATAATCAATCCAACACTTTACATATAATCATTAAGAGCCGTGGAAGCAAGATACCTTTTGAAGCGGCAGCAACCTATTTAAATTAGGTGCTTGTATCTAGGGGCAAAGCCCAACAATGAGACGATGTTTCAACCGTTCATTGGGCGGTTGTTTTTTTATTTCCGGAGGTTCATTATGATTACATTCAGTCATGTTGATAAAACATTCAATAGTAAAAATCAGATAACGGAAGCGGTTCGCGATGTTTCCCTCACTGTCAAGCCCAATACCATTCACGGCATCATCGGTCAATCGGGCGCAGGCAAATCTACGTTGATTCGTTTAATCAATCAACTTGAAATCCATGATTCAGGAGAAATCAATGTGCTTGATTACAGCGACATTCGCCGCTTGAACAAGGAGTCCATGCGAATGCTTAGGCGTGAAATTGGCATGATTTTTCAACATTTCAATTTGCTTGAGAGCAAAACGGTGCTTGAAAATGTGCTCTTTCCCATTGAGGCGCATGGTGAAAAAAGTGATGAAAACACCCAAAAAGCCTTTGATTTGATAAAAAGCGTCGGGCTCCAGGGGTATGAACACACCGTTCCAAGCAAACTTTCAGGAGGTATGAAACAGCGTGTGGGCATTGCGCGCGCGCTCATTAATGATCCAAAAATCTTACTGTGTGATGAACCCACAAGCGCACTTGATGTGCAAACCACCGGTGATATTTTGGACTTGATTAAAGAAATTCAAGCGGAACGCAATCTTACCGTAGTGCTTGTCACGCATGATATGCATGTCATCAAGGAAGTGTGCGATGCAGTGACAGTGATGCACCATGGGCACGTCGTGGAGCATGGTACGTTAGAAGAAATTTTGTTCAGTGCCCGTCACCCAGTGACCAAAACACTCACAGCCGCTATTGGATACAATGTTGAAGAGATTGCTAAGAATCATGCGCACTTACCCAATAAAACCTTATTGCGCTTTCCTTCCCATGTGACCAGTGACGATATTTTAAGTAAAGTGATTCGTCGCTTGGATGCAGATATTAACATTTTATTCGCAAACATCACCCCTTCCAAAGAAGGCGTGATGCTTGTAAGTATTGATTCAACCGTACCACAAGATGTCAAAACGGCATTAAAAGAAAATGGGGTAGTGATTGTTCATGATCAGTATTGATATATATATAGAAGCGTTTATGGAGACTTTTTATATGACTGTTGCGTCAACGGCCCTTGTGATGATATTTGGATTAATCATTGGTGCGCTTCTTTACTTGAGTGCGTCTGATGGGCTCAGCCCGAACCGAACGCTTTACAGTATCTTGTCTGTGATTGTGAGCATTGGACGCTCCATTCCGTTTTTAATTCTCATCGTCCTGCTCATTCCTGTAACACGCATCATCGTTGGGACCATTTTAGGTCCAACCGCGGCCATTCCTGCATTGGTTGTCGGTGGGACACCCTTTTATGCCCGGATTGTAGAGATGGCCCTTCATGAAAAAGGCATGTTTTTAAAAGAAACCGGTGTTGCCATCGGCCTTTCCAATCGACAAATCATAACAAAAATATTGATACCAGAATCGTTGCCGGCGCTCGTGCGCGGCATTACCGTGACTGCCATTACCTTAGCAAGCTTCACCTCGATTGCGGGGGCAATCGGCGCGGGTGGACTTGGTGATTTGGCATATCTATATGGATACGCCCGTAACCGGCACACGGTCACAATGATTGCGACAGTCCTTGTTGTAGGGCTTGTTGTACTTATTCAACTACTTGGCGATCTAATTGTTAAAAAACTCAGTCCAGCCACAGACTAAAAAATACTAAAGGAGATTTTAAATTATGAAATTATTTACCCGCATAACCCTTTTATTAACAGCAGCAACAGCTACATTCACCCTTGCGGCATGTGGTGATGATACCTATACGATCGGTGCGTCTCCAACCCCGCACAGCGAAATGTTAGCCCAAGCCCAAGATGCACTCAGTGAAGACGGCATTGAATTTGACATTGTTGAGTTTAATGACTATGTTCAGCCTAATACCGCGCTTGATGAAGGTGAACTGGATGCCAACTTTTTCCAGCATATTCAGTATCTGGAAGGGCAAATAGACGAACATGGTTATGCGTTTACCAGTGTTCACGAAGTGCACATTGAACCGATTGGTCTTTATACACAAACTTATGATTCACTGGATGAATTGCCTGAAGCGTTGGAAATCATCGTTTCCAACTCCCCTTCAGACCGTCCCCGTCTGCTTCAGGTGTTAGAAGACAATGATTTACTCACCATCAATGACGATGTATCCAGCAGTGATATTGTCGATGCAAATGTAAATGATTTACCAGAATTGTTCGATTCAGAACACACCATAGAATTTACAGAAATCGATCCACCGCAACTTTATACCAATTATGCGAATGAATCGGGAGACTTGGTATTGATCAATGGAAACTTTGCGATGGATAATGACCTCAATCCACTAGAAGATGCATTAGCCATTGAAAGTACGGATGTTCCCTTTGTTAATGTCTTGGTCACCTCTGAAGGCCAAGAAGATGACCCTGTGTTAGAAGCCATTATAGATTACTTCCAAACTGAAGAATTCCAAACGTGGATGGAAGAGACGTATGATGGCGCAGTTATCCCTGCGGATTGATGTAAACCCAGTGCAGTTTGCACTGGGTTTTTTGCATTTAAAGCCTAAATCACGTCTTTATAAAGAATACCTCTTCAAATGTAACACCCAACTATGTTAAATGTGACAACGTTCATTTATTGTTCTAACCCTTACTAAAGGCATAAACTGTTCTGCAAACCCATAGGTTAATATTATTAGGCCAGTAAAACGTTTACAAACACTTTTTCATGCCTTTTTTATAGAATAAAAGTGCATTTAATGGCTTATTAAAGCGGTTTTAATCCTTTTGAACGCATTACTTGCAAATTTGTCTCAATATGGTATAGTATAAACAGAAATTTGGCAATTTACTCCAACGGGATGGGCTGCTAGATTTGTGAACATAATAAATTGACAATTCTTGTATCATTTTGGGACAAGAATGTGTTTTTTAGGTAATTAAGCTCTGACATCTACGTTGAGATACATTTAGGAGGCAACGAAAATGAGTCAATTAGAAGTAAAGAATTTGTACAAGATTTTCGGCCCCTCTCAGAAAAAAGCATTGGAAATGAGTCAAAATGGTAAGACAAAAGACGAAATATTAAAAGAAACCGGCAATACAGTCGGTGTCAACAATGCGAGTTTTTCAGTTGAGGAAGGCGAAACCTTCGTCGTCATGGGCCTCTCAGGAAGCGGTAAATCAACTTTAATCCGTAACCTTAACCGCCTTCAAGACCCTACATCAGGCGAAGTCCATGTTGATGGAAAAAACATTGTGGATATGAACGCAGAAGATCTGCGTGAACTCCGCCGTAAACGTATGGGCATGGTCTTTCAGAATTTCGGACTGTTCCCACACCGTTCCATTAGAAGGAATGTAGACTACGGCCTTGAAATTCAAGGCGTCCCAGAACAAGAAAGAATTGAGCGCGCGTATGAAACACTTAAACTTGTCGGCCTTGAAGGCTATGAAGAAAGTAAACCTTCAGAGCTTTCCGGCGGAATGCAGCAGCGTGTCGGGTTGGCCCGTGCATTGGTGCTTGACCCTGACATCCTGTTAATGGACGAAGCATTCAGTGCGCTTGACCCACTGATTAAACGCGATATGCAAGATGAGTTGCTTGCGCTACAGGAAAAAGTGAACAAAACAATTGTGTTCATCACACACGACCTTGATGAGGCCCTCAAACTTGGGGATCGCATCGCTGTGATGTATGAAGGCGAAATCGTTCAAATCGGCACACCAGAAGAAATTCTGACTACGCCTGCGAACGACTATGTACGTAACTTTGTTGAGAACGTTGACCGTTCCAAAGTCCTTAAAGCCAGCAACATCATGAGTAAACCACTCGCGGTTGTCGAATCACGCGAAGGACCCAAAGCTGCGGTTCGTCGTATGCGCAATGAAGAAATATCTTCAATATTCGTCGTTGACAAGAGCCGTAAACTTCAAGGCATTGTCAGTGCGGATGATGCGCTCGAACTCGCAGAAAAAGGCGAAAAATCCCTTAAAAATGCGATTAAAAAAGACGTATATCACACAACCAGTCCAGATACCCTGATCGTGGATCTGTTGCCGATGGCAAGTGAAGCAAAGTATCCGATTGCTGTTGTAGACAGTGATAATAAACTACTCGGAGTCATTGTACGCGTCTCCGTCTTATCCGGTATCTCTCGGAAAGGAGCCGTGAGTGAATAATGAAAGTCATGAATGTAGTATTTGACGCCATCGACAACATTCCCATTCCTTCACTGCCACTTGGTGACATATTCGAAGGCATTATCGATTTCATGGTGGATTATATTGGTTTCATTTTTGATGGAATCAGTGCTTCTCTGAACGGAATGGTAAACGGCCTTGAAGCTGTCTTTATGTTTTTACCCGGACTCATCATCATGTTTGTCTTTGCGGCACTCGCATGGTACATAGGTGGACGAGTACTGGGTATTATGAGCTTTGTTGGCTTATTGTTAATTTATTCTCTTGGACTTTGGCCAAGTGCGATGGCCACACTGGCATTGGTGCTTGTCGCATCATTCATTGCTCTGGTCATTGGGATTCCGATTGGAATCCTTGCGGCCAAGCGTGACACTGCGGACCGCATGATTCGCCCTGTGCTTGACTTCATGCAGACCATGCCGGCATTTGTTTATTTGATTCCAGCAATCACCCTGTTCCAGCGCGGTATTCCAGCTGGTGCGATTGCGACCATCATCTTCTCAATGCCACCGGTCGTACGCATGACAAACTTAGGAATCAGACAAGTGCCTTCAGATGTTATAGAAGCGGCACAATCGCTTGGTTCAACAGGGCAACAGTTGCTTTTCAAAGTCCAACTGCCCATTGCGCTTAAAACGATTTTTGCGGGTATTAACCAAACCATCATGCTTGCACTTTCAATGGTCGTTATCGCGTCCATGATCGGTGCTGGTGGACTTGGTAGTGATGTTCGCCGTGCGCTTGCACAGGTAGACATTTCAAACGGATTTGAAGCTGGTTTGGCGGTCGTTATCCTTGCTATGATCATTGACAGGATAACACAGGGCCTCGGCGACAAATCATCTCAAGTGTAACCCCAATTCAAAGCAACAATGCATCATGAAATATAAACTAAACGTTTGATGTATTAAAATTTTATTAGGAGGAATAATTTATGAAAAAAGTATTAGCTTTAGTAGTAGGCTTGACCTTAGTTGTTTCACTTGCTGCATGTGATACTGAACAAGAAACCATTCAGCTTGACTATGTCAACTGGGCTGAAGGGATAGCAATGAACTACCTTGCAGAGGCAATCCTAGAAGACGAAATGGGTTATAACGTAGAATCTACAGAAGGTGACCCAGGCGTTGTCTTTACTTCTATCGCACAAGGTGATGCGGACTTCTTCGTTGACGCATGGTTCCCAGTAACACATGCGCAATATATGGATGAGTATGAAGGTGAATACGAGGACCTTGGCTACAACTTTACAGAAGCACCAATTGGTCTAGTTGTACCGGATTATGTAGACATCGACAGCATTGATGAGCTTAATGATCATGCAGATGACTTTGATGGCGAAATCATTGGTATTGACCCAGGTGCCGGAATCATGAGCGCAACTGAAGATGCCATCGAAGAATATGACCTTGATTTTGAACTTCAAGATCTTTCCGACCCAGTAATGGTTGGTGAACTTGGAACCGCCATTGAAAACGAAGAGTGGATTGTTGTCACTGGTTGGGAACCACACTATAAATTTGCGGATTACGATCTTAAATTCCTAGATGATCCTGAAGGCGTTTATGGTGAACCAGACAACATTCATACTATTTCTAGTCTTGATGCCTATGAAGAGCATCCAGAAGTTGTAGAGTTCTTTGAAAACATGTATTTTGAAAGTGAAGAACTTGCGGATCTAATGGGTCATTTCCAAGAACATGGCGATGACATGACAGACCAAGAAATCGCACGTGACTGGAAAGCTGACAACGAAGATATTTGGACAGCTTGGCTTCCAGAATAATCTTACAATCATTTTTACATAAAACGCCCCGTTTTTGGGGCGTTTTTTCTTTTGGGGAAATGATTTGCTTTCTCCCACCATTGTCCGCTATAATGCCAATAGGAGGTTGATACCATGAACGCACTGTTTTTATACTCACATAATATGGAAGATGTTGAAAGCGTAGGCACACGTGGACTTTTGAAACGGGCTGGATTCAATGTTCATACGGCGACATTTGAAGATTCCTTAACCATCGAAACCAAATTTGGGCAAACACTGAGTGCGCAACTTTATGCACGTGAAATCAATGTTGCGGATTATGATGTGCTAATTATACCTGGCGGTCCATATGTTAAAGGCATCCTTGATAGTGACAACGAAGTCAAAAATGATTTTGAAGATAAAATTGTGGGACTTGTTAAACGCTTCAATCACGAAAATAAAATGATTGCGGCCATTTGCGCAGGCCCACGGTTTTTAGGGCGTGCAGGCTTGCTTGATGGTATTACCTATACTGCATTTACCGGAAGTGACAAAGACGCGCCAAGAGGTCATTATGACCCAAGCATCAAAGCCATGCGAAAAGGCCACATCATTACCGGCCGCGGCGCGGGCGTCATATATGAATTTGCCTATGAAATCGTCAAAGCGTTTAAAGGTGAAGACGCAGCCGATGCGTTACTGGAGGCAATCTTACATTGATGTTTAACCGGCGCGTGGCACGCACCAATACCAAAGGGTGGCGTGCTTTTATTATGATGTTTAGACGTTTTACGCATTTTAGAGGGTATTCTTCAAGGCGTGAGTTCTTTCATGCGCTTTTTTTCATATTTTTACTATATGTCATCATTGTTCCCTTAGCGTTATTTCTAGTGGAACCCTTCGTGTACGCTGCCCTTTTTATGCTCATCATGGCCACCGCAGTCTTGATTGTTCCCTTTTTGAGCATGTTGTTTCGGCGCATGGGTGATGCGGGATTCCCCAGGTGGTTTCCCCTTACGTATATAGGGATTTTCATTCCAGGAAATGTTATGAATGTCGCGGGCGTCATGCTCACTATTGGAGATATTCTCGCAATGGTATTGACGGGATTCTTTTTAGTGCTGGCATGTTTTCCAACCAGCCATCACCTCATTATCATTAAACCTGAACACGACGACGAACTAAATGAATAACCCCACTGACAGAAAGGAATGACACTATGAAACTTGCCCATATGGCCGGTCTTGCCTTTTCCTTGATTTTTGGCCTCACATTTATGTTTTCTTCAATCGCATTAGAACACATTGAACCAATCGCCCTTATCAGTTATCGTTTTTTAATTGCTTTTTTGGTATTTGAAATGCTAAGAAGAGTTGGTGTAGCCCCCATACGCTTCAAAAAAGAAAACATCAAAGCAATCATGTCCGTTGCACTCATGCAGCCGGTGCTCTATTTCTTGTTTGAAACGTATGGTCTTAACCGAACCACAAGTGCTGAGGCGGGCATGATGATTGCACTGATTCCAATTTTTGCGACAATTTTTTCAAGCATTATTTTGAAAGAAAAACCAAGGTTCATTCAAATTGTTTTCATTACATTAAGTGTTTCTGGCGTCATTATGATCCAGTGGATGAATGCACGCGGTGGTATTGATGTGGATATACTCGGCTTTATCTTATTACTGTTTGCAGTGATGAGTGCAGGCCTTTTCAACATTGCTTCAAGAAGTGCAAGCAAACGCATGCGTCCCCATGAAGTCACGTATTTTATGATGATGATAGGCGCGATATCGTTTAATCTCATATATATCGTCATGCTCAGTGTGCGCGGTGAGATTGCGACGTATCCAGAGCGGTTCTTAAATGTCAGTGTGATCGGTCCTGTTTTATTTTTAGGGGTTGTCGCTTCCATTGGTGCGTTTGGACTTGTAAACTTTGCCCTGTCCAGGCTTGAAGTACATGTAAGCGCCATTTATGCCAACATCTCAACCATTGTTGCTGTCATCGCTGGGGCTGTTTTTTTAAATGAACCCATCTTTTGGTATCATTATTTGGGCGCGTTAATGATTGTAGGCGGCGTATATGGAACCGTCCAAACGAACCGCCGACATCGCAAGCGTCAAGAAACGTTTAAAGGCCGGATGTCTTAAGTGTGCTTAACATAAATAAATTGTGAATATCCCATGTTATTATGTGGTATTTCCTGTGAAATGGTCACCTTTATTAAACACATGCCTAATAATGTTTTATCCACAAATGAGTAAAAACGAGCCAAAGCATTTTCGCTTTGGTTTTTTGTTACATGAAAACCCTTTTCATGTACATGCGCCATATAAAAAGGAAAACGGTTACACCGCCTTTAAAGCCCTTGATTTCGTCAATAACTCATAATATGGCTTGAATAAACTTGCACGGCTAAACGTTATTGTTTAAAATGAGAAAGTGTTAGGGTTTTCACTAATAAAAGGTCCGGATTGGTGAAAACTCGTACATAAAATTATTAAAAATCTGAAAGGAGTATTATAAGACATGAAGAAAAAATTATTTGCAGTAATGCTTTTAGCACTGTCTTTAGGCGTTGTTGCAGCATGTAATGGTGAAGAAGAACCAACAGAAGAAACATCAACCATTCAATTTTATAATTCTGAAGGTTGGGCGGAAGTATTTGCGACCGCTCAAAATGATGAAGGCGAAGAATTGTTAGGTGATTTCCCTGGTACAGAAGCGACCGCGGTCGATGGTGCCGATGACTTTTATGAAATAGAGGTGCCAGTAGAAAGTGTGCTTAATGATCCGGTAACCATTCAATTCAATGATGGCGACAGCGAAGAAGCAGAGCCTTCCACTGTCAACCACCCTGATTTCATTTATGTAACCATTGAAGAAGATGGTGTATATGGTACCCGTGAAAATGCGCGTTTCTCAATGCGTGAAGTGGACGACACGCGTGTGTATTTCTATAATGCACATGAATGGGAAGACATGAACGCTTACGCCTTTAATGGGTCTGAATATTTCGGCGGTTGGCCAGGATCAGCGGACGCTGTGAATGAAGATGACCGCGATGGATGGTACTATGTTGATGTGCCTGAAGATCTGGATGAAGAAGAAATTGGTTTCATCATCAACGGTAGTGACGATGAAGGTGAAGACGTTCAAACTGAAGACATCTTAATCAATGACAGTTCTTTGGTTTATTTGCATCCAGAAATTGAAGATGAAGCGTATGGCTTTGACTCCTATGAAGCCGCAGAAGATGATTTCTACGCATTGGCTGCTCAAGTTGATGTCCACTTCTTCAATGGTCCTGTTGATGGCACAGACTTTGAAGGGTTTGACGATGTCTACGTTGATGTTGTAGACCATGACGGTGAACAATTGCTTGAAGATGAAGAAGTCGCTGATGTCGATGGTGATTGGTATACAGTTGGCGTGGACTTTGAATTTGAAGGCGACGATGATTACTTTGAAGTGACCTTCCATGATGGAGAAGGAAATGAAGCCACGACTCAAACCATTGAAGATGAAGACTATGTATATATCACGTATGATGATTTATATGATAGTCAAGATGAAGCAGAACGTGTATCCAGTGGTGTGACTGTTGTAGAATTTTATAATGATGCAGAATGGGATGACGTTTATGCGACGGCTGAAAACAGCGATCTAGACTTTAACGATGTTGAAGCTAACGAAGATGAAGACGGTTGGTTCTATGTTGAAGTGCCACTTGTTGTCTTTGAAGATGACGACGAAGCTACCTTTGACATCTATTTCCACGATGGCAACGGCAATGAATCACCAACGCAAACCATTGAAAGCCCTGAGAGTGAAAATGTGCTTTCTAGTGACGGTGTATGGGCTAGCCGTGATGTTGCTGAAACATTCATTTATGCCGATG